>Ga0163155_10005943_pt1 | contig 11987 bp, 11 predicted proteins | sample OliLakLV19SP4G1_FD_148611 | JGI IMG/M metagenome (GOLD analysis project Ga0163155, IMG submission 148611) | Freshwater microbial mat bacterial communities from Lake Vanda, McMurdo Dry Valleys, Antarctica - Oligotrophic Lake LV.19.SP4.G1 | ecosystem: Environmental > Aquatic > Freshwater > Lake >...
GTCAATCCCCTCAACGCCAACGAACTTGCGGTGGCGTTCCAGGGTCAGAACAACGGCGGCGTCTACGCCTCCACCGACAACGGCGTCACCTGGCAGATCCAGAGCGCGCCCGGCACCCGTTACAACGCCGTCGCTTTCAACGACGACGGCACGCTTTACGCCATCTCCGACGGCCCCACCGGCCTCGCTCAGGAAGGCGTTTACCGTCGCAACGCCGATAGCTCCTGGACCCCGCTCGGCCCCGATCAGGGAACGCTCTTCGAGTCCGAACTTCTCTCCATCGCGTTCGGCGAGGTCGACTCGGACCTCTTCATCACCGCGGGCTCCGACTTCGGCGTCGCGGGCTTTGAAGGCACCATCTGGCGCTCGCCCGACGCCGGCGCTGTGTGGACCAAGGTCTACGAGAACATCGCCGGTGAAGGTGCTCAGGCTCAGAAGGTCATCTTCGTTCCCGGCACCAACGATCAGGTCGTCCTGACCGGCATGCAGTCGTTCTCTGCCGCACCCATCGCCGGCCTCTTCCGCTCGACCGACTCCGGCCTCACCTGGACTCGCATCACCGACGGCCTGCCCGAAGGCGTGTGGGGCTTTGATCTCGCCATCTCCCCCAACGATCCCAACACGATCCTCCTCGCCGACGGCTCCTTCGCCAACCGCGGCGTCTACATCTCCACCGACGCAGGCCTCACCTGGAACCCCTACTTCACCGGCACAGCGTTCGCGGCATCGCCTACGACCCCACCGACGCTTCCACCACCTACTTCTGGAACATCTTCACCGCCGAGGCCGTGCATCGCGCGACGAATGACGGCGCGAACATCAAGCCGTTCACCGCGGGCCTCGCCGCCAACGCCTCGCCTCGTCAGATCATCGCCGACGACACCGCGTCGCCGCGCATCTTCCTCGCGACGACGGTTGGCGCGTACGTTCTTGAACTCGAAGAAGAGTGCCGCGCCGACTTTAACAACGACGGCTTCGCGAACTCTCAGGACTTCTTCGACTTCCTGGTTGCGTTCTTCGCGCTCGATCCCGCGGCGGACTTTAACAACGACACGTTCGTGAACTCTCAGGATTACTTCGACTTCATCACCGTGTTCTTCTCGGGCTGCCCGTAACACGTCCGCGATTCTTCAGTAAGATCGCGCAGTAAACAAGACACCTCCTCAAGTGCCCCTTTCGGACCCCGCGTCCGTGAGGGGCTTTTTATTGGCAAGTAGAAAACAATCACCACGGAGAGCACGGAGTGGCACGGAGTGTGAAAAGGGGTTGGGAGAGACTATTGCATGATCAGTTCCAGACCCACACACCGTTTCCCTCCGTGCACCCCCGTACTCTCCGTGGTGATTCCAAGTCTCCGCTCGCAGCGAGTGCATATTGTTCGGTCCTCTCTCTCGCCCACAGAAATCACTGGAGTCCCCATGCGTTCAGTCCGTACTCTCGCTCTCATGGCGTGCGTGTCTCTCTCCGCGCTCGCCGCCGATCAGGCCCGCGCCGATGTCCAGACGTCCATGTTCGCCCGCGTCGGCATCAGCTACTCGGCGTTCTTCGGCGCCGACAATCCGTTCGTCGGCCAAGAGGTGATGCTCACCCGCATCTTCCTCGAAGTCGAAGTCGCACCCGGCGCGAACGCCGCGGATTTCAGCACCGATATCTCGTTCCCCCTCATGCCCTTCGACGGCAACGAGAACGCCCTCGTCCTCACCGGCGACGCCCTCGGCTGGACCGGCTCAGGCCGTTTCTCCTACATGATCGAAACCACCGACTTCAACGGCATCTTCGTCGCCGCCCGCTACGGCGCGGAGACGTTACCAATGAACGCCACGATCCTCGACGGCTCGCGCATCGAGATGGTCACAGTCCCCGCCCCCGCCAGCGCGGCTCTCCTCGGCATGACCGGAGTGATCGCGCTCCGCCGCCGTCGTCGCTGAGATTACTAATCACGCCAAAGTCGTACCGCGCCACGGAAGTCGGCCTGCCTTTGAGGCCGACTTCTGTGTCTTTTGCCAATAATCAAGAGCACCGAAGTCGCCGTAAAGCACGCCGACTTCGTGGGCACGACAACTGTGACTCTTATTCATTCTTAAATGAATCGACAATTGTCAGAGCAGCAGCTTTCAAAACGATGCGAATGAATACGAAGACCCCGCATTCCTTGAGTGTCCAAACCAACAGCGCCCAATCAGTGCGTGCCTTCGCGATTTGAGTTGGGCGCGCCTCCAAGGGATCTCTGCTCTCTGTCGTTGGAATAGATTTCGCAATCCGTTCGTTCGCATCGAGCCGTTCAGCGGCCGCATCACGTGCCGCCGACTCCTGCTGCTCAGTACGAGGGTGCCTCGCAATGGGTGTAGGCGGAGGCGCTGTCGGTGTTCCTGCAATGGCGAGTGTCTGAGTAGTACGATCGACGATGTGGACTTCTACTTGGTGGGATGGAATCGCTGACGCAATTGCCTCAAGTGTTTTCTTCTTTGAAGCTGGACGCCGCGGATCCATGAAAATGCGGAGAACGCGACGCTCGGATGCGCCAGAGTTTGTGGAGGATTCCTCGCTCATGCGGGCACCTCCTGCGGCACAGGCGCGGGTTGGTCTAACTCGACCCGATTGATTGTCAATCCCCCTGTCAACGGTTCGTACGCGCGATGCAACCTGTCAAGCCGGTCGGCAATGTCGGAAGTTATCTTCTTGATCTCGTCGTCTGTCGCCCCGCTAGGGACTTCGACCTCGACCATGAGTTGTAGTTTGTCCGCGGTGTCGTCGGGGGAGGGCCAGCCATCCGGCTCTCCGCTTGGCCAAAGAGGGCCGAGGGAGTCGGGGTTCAGGGGAGTATCGTCGGTCCACTTATGGGCGACCTGGAGTATTTGAAGGAGACGACAGTCCTGCCACGCTGCCGCGATAAAGGGCTGTCCCGCATTTGTCGCCTTCGCTGCATTGGCGGCCATCGAGACGGCGTAGTTGGCGTAACCCGCTGCGGAAGTGGAATCAGGTGGAGAGGCCGCTCGAAGTGCTGAGACAGCCGCACGAATGACATCTGCAAGTACCGCGCCTGCGCGAATGTAGCCAATAGCCTGTGTGTCTTGATCGGGCGAGGGGTGTTCCATTCCAGTCCGGCACGCAGTTGCGGCGGCGAGGGTAACCTGCCGTATCGCGTAGTACTGGGCGGGATCGGGAGTGCCGCCCGGATATGAAGAGCTCGCAAGAGGTTCTACCCGCTGAGCGCATCGGACTGCGAGTGCGACTCGTGCCCAACGGCGTAAGCTGTTGAGCACTTCAAATACGGGAACCTCAGCATCGGAACTCGAGTCTTGTGTAGCAGTCCCCAAGTCTGACTCGCTGATAGCAGAGATCCACAGCGGTCCAACGGAACTTGCGTCAACTGGGGTCTCATCAGTCCACGGGTCTTCTCTGGAAAGGCCCGACTCGATGTCCGCTTGTAGTCGTCCCTTTGACGCAGCAAGAAGGCATTCGTAGTCCCTCCATACAGCTCTGATGCTGTCGGCCCTACCATCTGTGCGCGCCGCAACCGCGGCATCAGCAGCCCGTGCAGCGGCATAAGCATCAGCCGCACGAGGGGCGCCTGCGCGAGCGGTCGCGGCGCGACTAGCGGCTTCCGCGGCACGAGCCGCGGTCTCGGCTACGAGTGCGGCGGGAGATGCGGGAGCGGCAGCTGCCACTGCATCAGCAGCACGCCAATGTGAGACGATTGCAGTGTCATGCGCCGAAGTAGGCACTCGAGCCATTGATGCAGCCGTCGTGAGAGCCTGCTCGATGGCTTCCACATACGTCGCGGGGGCATCAGGCCAGAACTGCGTAAATAGCGGCTGCACGCGCCGTCCACAACGCACTGCGAATGCAACTCTCGCCCAACGCGGTAGCTCTAAAAGATCTTCTGCGGTCGGTGTCAAAGACATGTTCTGTTGGCTTGACATGGAACCCTCCCGAGAAAGTACGCGATCGGATGTTCACGTCACTGCATTCTATGGCATCCCAACCCATCCAAAGAGCGTGTTTCTCCAAAGCGAGAAACACGCCACCCTTTCTCCCCTTCCGTCTTCTCCGCGTCCCTCCGCGCCCTCCGCGTTCAAATCTCTTCCCCCCATCAAACTAAGTCGTCATCGCCCGCATCACTTCCTCAATCGTCGTCACCCCCGACTTCGCCTTCACAAACCCGTCCTCTCGCAACGTGAACATATCCCCGCTCGCCATCGCCGAGGCGCTGATCCGCGGCGCGTTCTTCCGCTCCATGATCATCTCGCGGATCTCTTCCGTAATCCGTAACAACTCATAAATCCCCACGCGTCCGCGGTACCCCGTATTACGGCACGCCTTGCATCCCGTTCCGCGCACCAGCTCCAAGCCCGCCGCGTGCTCGAACGACGCGGGCAGGTCCGCACGATCCGGCACGTACGGCTTCCCGCACTCCGCGCACACGCGTCGCACCAGCCGCTGCGCCATGATCCCTTCAACCGACGACGCAACCAGGAACGGCTCTACGCCCATATCCAGCAGTCGCGTCGTCGCGCCCGCCGAGTCGTTGGTGTGCAGCGTGCTGAAGACAAGGTGCCCCGTGAGCGAGGCTTGGATCGCAGTCTCCGCAGTTTCCTTGTCACGGATTTCGCCGATCATCACCACGTCCGGATCGTGACGCAGGATCGACCGCAGTCCCGCGGCGAAATCCAGCCCCACCTTATGGTTCACCTGGATCTGATTGACGCCGGGCACGTGATACTCAACGGGATCCTCGACGGTGATGACCTTGATTTCGTCCGACACGATCTTGTTGAGCGATGCGTACAGCGTCGTCGACTTGCCCGACCCTGTCGGCCCCGTCACCAGCAAAATCCCATGCGGCCTATCGATCAGCTTCTCCCACGATTCCTGCACATTCTTCGGCATGCCGAGATCAGCGAGGTTCATCAGCACCGCGCTCTTGCTCAGGATGCGCATCACGATGCCTTCGCCGAAGAGCATCGGGATGATGCTCGCGCGAAGGTCGAACTCCTGAGTGCGATGCTTGAACGTGATGCGCCCGTCCTGCGGCTTGCGCTTCTCCGCGATGTTCAAGCTCGCCATGATCTTGATGCGGCTGATGATCGCCGCGCCGAACCGGTTGATAGTGGGGGGGACGTTCGCGCGCTGCAGCACGCCGTCGATGCGATACCGCACCGTCAGTTCTTTCTCATACGGCTCAATATGCACGTCTGTCGCACGCTCCGTCACCGCTTCGATCAGAATGTCGTTGACGAGCTTGATGACCGACGCTTCCTGCGCCTGCTCTTCGTCCTTGCCCGATTCCGCCAACTGCGGCGCGAGGCCCGCGGACATCTCGTCGAGGGTGTCGCCGCCGACGCCGTAGTTCGCGCGGATGAACTTCCGCAGCTCTTCCTCGTCGGCGAGCACGACCTCGATGGAGCAGCCTGTCAGCAGCTTCAGTTCGTCGAGCCCGGTCAGCTCGAACGGGTCGCTCGTCGCGACCGTCAGCGTGCCGTTCTCCTTCGCGATCGGCACGCAGTTCTGTTTATAAACAAGCTTCGCCGGCAGCACGGCGAGAACCTCGGGCTTCACTTCCAACTGCTGCAGGTCAACGACCTGCATATGGAACTGGCTGCCGATGATCTCGAGGATCTGATCCGCGCCGACAAGCCCCATGCGCAGCAGCACGCGATCGAGCCGTTCGCCCGTGGTGCGCTGCCGCGCCAAGGCGTCGTCGAGTTGGGCACGAGTCACAAGGCCGCGGTCGAGGAGAAGATTTGCAATTCCCATAGGTGTGGACGAGTATACGAGCGACGCGGCTCTTCAGACGCCCGGCCCCTCAACGTCGGCAAGACCGCGCCCGAACCCTCAGCATCCCGCGAAGAAGCTCGCGACAAAGTCAAAGAAATCCTGCGAATCCACCGCCCCGCTGCGATTGAAATCCGCCAACGGCGCCTCGATGAAGAACGCGCCAAGAAACGCGAAGAAGTCCTGTGAGTTCACGACTCCGCTTTCGTCGAAGTCGGCCGCGCACGTGACCTCAAGCCTCGCCGCGATGAACGCCGCCGACGCAACGCCCTGCTCGGCCATCAGGCAGGCAATGTTGTGCTCGCAGATCGTCGGGACATATTCAACAGGAAGCTCAAGCCCGACCAGGTAATCCCGGAAACTCTCATTCCGCTCCACCAGCGCGCCGACGAGCATCCGCACGGCGTTCCCCTCCCGCAGCAGTTCCGCATTCGCTTCCATCCAATAGAACGGCGAATACTGGTTGAAGTACTCCTCGTCGTTCCCGAAGATCGACGCCGCAAGTCCCGCGTGGGATTGCTGGATGCTCTCCCACGGCAGCAGCGCGCCGTCATACTCGATGCACACGCTGAAGAGCTCGGGAAACTTGGAATAGAACTTCGTCGCGCCGAATCCGCCCATCGAGAACCCCTGGATCACACGCGCCCCGCGATCCGCGCGAGTTCGGAAATGCGCATCGACATAGGGGATCAGCCGATCAACGACATCCGTCTCCGCCGGCTTGTCGCCGCCGATGCTGTCCGCCCACCACGCATCGGTGTATCCATTGGGAAACACGATGATGACCGGTCCGATGATGCCTTGCGTCTGCGCGGTCTCGAACGCGCGGGGGATGATCGTGTTCTGCGGCCCCGTTTGACTCCCGCCGAGCCCGTGCAGGTGGTAGATCGTCGGATATTCCTGCGTGCCGGATGCGTATCCCTGAGGCAAATAAATATTGAACAGCACCGTCCGTCCGCTCGGCACATCCACAAAGCTTCTCTGCTCCACCGTGCCGCGCAAAGGCTGGGCGGAAGCGTTCGCGACCGACAAAGCAAAGCAAGCCAGCATGAATAGAACTCGCATCCGGGTGCTCCTGACAGCGCGCCGTTCACCCCCGATTTGAACGAGCGTTCTGAAGCATCAGGAACGACCGAATCGCACGGTTATTGCGAGCGAGCGCAAAATGACACGGAGCATCGAGTTTTCCTGCGTCAGCTAAGCCATCTAGCTCGCGGCAGTGGCGGTCTTCCCCAGCTTCGCATAATATTCCCGCGCTTTCGCCAGCAGCTCATCTTCGCTCTGGTGATGCTCGTCCACCGACACCGACCCCACAATCCGCGTCGCGATGTCCTTGTGATGCTGCTTGAGCTCCACCATCAGTTGCTCGCGCGCGCTGCTCGTGCCGGTGCCGCCGCCGAAGACCAGAATCGATTCGGCGCCGTGCAGCGATTTGGCGATCGCGTCGAAAAATCCCTTGCTCCCGGGCACACGCGTCGCGTTCGAGTCGTCGTGCGCCGAGTGCAGATGCCCGCCGGAGCCGGAGGTCGTCTGCGGCGCGATGCGTTCCGGAGTGGTGCCGGACGCCTGGGACTTATAGACCCGGGCCTCGCGATGATCGATTACGACAAGCACATCAGCGCCGCCGTTCGACTTCGCCGCCGATTCGCCGCTGGCCCGCTTAAGAAACCCGCGGATCGCCTTGAGCTGCTCGTGCGAGCCGATGTCTTTCTCGTTGTCCGGATGCAGCATGAGCGACTCGCCGTTCAGCGTGACTTTGAGGTGCCCGTTGGCCTCCTCGGTCAGCTCTCCCAGTTCGCCGAGCATGGATTTCACGTCCCGCCAGTGCAGGTTGTGCGGCGCGGGATGCGCAAGGACGGCGTCGTAGGTCTTCTGATGCGAGTGTGACAAGGATGACTTCATTGTTTGTTCCCAAAAAAAGTGAGCTGTTGAACTGATCGCCTCCCGCGGCGAGAAATCACCCCACGCAAAGCGAGGCTGCGAGTTCGCCCGTCCCCGCGCGTTGCGCGAGAACCGCCCGTCGCATCAGAACCCGCGCGGGATCACGTTCATCAGTATCAGGACGATCAGGATCAGCAGCACCAGGCCCAGCCCGCCGCTCGGCCCATAGCCCCAGTTGCGGCTGTGTCCCCAGCGAGGCAACCCGCCGACAAGCAACAGAATGACGACGATAATCAGAACGAGACCCATTCGAGTTTCCTTTTAGTAACACCAGATAAAAATCACTTGGCCATCCGCGACACGAGCTCGACCAGCTCCTGGTACATCTCGTCCGCCGCCGCGCCCCCGTTGTTCATCGCGGCTTTATGGCACGCCTTGAGATGCCGATTCAGCAGGTCCTTCGCGACCGTCTGCAACGAGGCCCTTGCCGCGGTGATCTGCACGATGATGTCAGCACAATACCGCTCGTCCTCGATCATGCGTTCGATGCCATCCACCTGCCCCTTTGCCCGCTTGAGCTGCAGGAGATTCGCCGCTTTGGCCGCCGGGTCGAGCCCGGCGGCCATTCGATTACGCTGACTATCCGACGCTTCTCGAGAGGAAGTACGAACTTTCTTAGCGCCTGCGCTCTTTCGGGCCATGCCTTCAACTCCTCGTCAATAACGTGCGGAATCAAGCCTTCGCCGCTGACGTCACATCGCGCGTCTTGGCGGGGATGCTTACGCCCGGAAGCTCCTTCTTCGCCTGGGCGCTCGCCGGATCGTCGATCGCGCCGCCAGCCCCTTCGCTCGCCATGTCCTGGCTCGCGGCCGACGGCTGCTTGGCCGGCGTCGCGCCAGTCGCGGCGTTCGCTGCGGGCGTGCCCGATCCCGACTTCGCCGGAGTCGCAGCAGGAGCCGCGCCCGGTACGCCGAGCGCACGCGCCTTGTACCCGGCCGAAGTAATCGCCTTGCACGCCGCTTCGATCGCCAGCGGATAGTTGCACACGACCGTCGCCTTGCCAACCTGCACGGCGTCGATCTGCACGCCGCTCACGGCCTTCAGGGCCGCGACGACCTTCTGCACGCACTCGTCGCCCGTCATGCCGCTGATCTCGATGGTCTTTAACTTGGTCTTGGCTTCCATTAGTTTCCTTTCATGTGAACCCCCGCATGTCCCGCCACGGCAGTATACCCCTGCCGGGTATAGCACCATACCCCCGTAGGGTATACTTCTCCACCTGTTTCTCCGCGCAAGGCGACAATATGTCGGCTATCTCCTGCCGATTACGCTCGATGTGGGGATGCCCCGCCCGCCGAGAACCGCCGCGGTTGCGCGAGTATGTCGGCGGAAATGGACGCCGGCCCCCAACTTCCGATCCCGGAAAAGGGACTCGCCACGAGCCGCGCCGACATCCCGCTCAACCGAGCAACCTTATCAACGAAGCACCGATGTACGCGAGTACCACAACGCCAGTTGCCGCCCAAATCAATAACGTCACTGCAGATGCGCACGGATCGCAGGAACGAGCACTCACCACGGAGAGCACGAAGGAAGACCGAGTTCAAGAGGGGTATTCGTGGATCAAGTGCTCGCAGACCACACAACTCTCTCGCGGATTGGTTTCTCCGTGAATCTCGGTGTTCTCCGTGGTGGAGCGTTTTCTTCGCTCTGCGGCCTCTGCGACTCTGCGGTGAAATGCCTTTTCTGCATGAAGTGGCGTTGTAAAGCTAACAGCCCGCAAAGAACTCGCCGAGAAAATCAAACAGATCCTGCGAATCCGTCAAGCCGCTCTCGTTGAAGTCCGCCTCGTCCGCGAAGAACCCGCCGAGGAACTCGAAGAAGTCGCCGGAGTTTACAAATCCGTCGCAGTTGTAATCAGCCCTGCACCCCGAAGCGCAGGGTAACCGCCTGCTCCATAACAGCGCCTCGTTCGTTGAAGTCGTCGCATTAAACCCCCCTCCCGCGACATATATAAACGTCCCGTCGCTCCACACGCTCGATGCGAACGACGCCGTGAATCCCGACGGCAGGAACGCCGCAAGATCCACCCACGACTCCGCGCTCCCGCTCCACAGACTCGCGCGATAGTTCGCGCCGACGAGCGCCTCGCCCACCTGTATCCCGTTGCTCACGCCATACACGTTGGAGTCCGTCGACCCCGCGGGCCGCAGGTCAATCCACGACTCCGCTGTCCCGCTCCACAGGCTCGCATGCCGATGCCCATCGATGTCGGCGAATCCGACCTGCTGTCCCCCGCTCACCGCCAAGGCGAACGAGTCCCTTGATCCCTCGGGCGCGAGATCCACCGACGACGCCGCGCTCCCGCTCCACACCGACGCGTGGTTATGCCCATCCACCTGCACCACTCCCGCCTGCTGATCATCGCTCACCCCATACGCGATCGAAAGCGAGGCTCCCTTCGGATGCAAATCCACCCACGATTCCGCCGTCCCGCTCCACACGCTCGCGCGATACACAAAGTCGATCCGCGCGTACCCCACTTGCCGCCCCGCGTGCACGCCGAACGCATCCGAATCATCCGACCCCGGCGGGTTCAGATTCACCCACGATCCGATAGTGCCCGTCCACAGGCTCGCGAGGCGCACGTCGTTCACCACGATGTACCCCGCCTGCTCATTCTGATGCACGCCCCACGCGCGCGACTCCGTCGTCAGCGGCGGATCCAGAAGCAGCCACGACTGCGCCCCGCCCGTGCACACCGCGGCACGATCGCGCCCGTCAATAATAATGTAACCAACCTGATGATCATTACTCACGCCGTAGGCGATCGATTGCGTCGCAAACGTCGGATGAAGATTCCTGACTGTCCATTGAGCCTGCACTGTCGAGCCTGTTGCGGCGACACCGAGAATCGCCGCACCTGCGGCACAAGCCGCTCCCTTACGCAAGAAGGCAGGCATCAGGAAATCAGCGTTTGTATTCGACATGCTTCAGCCCTTTCAAGCGATCCGCAATCTTAATTTTCGATCCGTCCCAGCCAGCGCCATCCCACTCACCCCCTTCTGGTTCTTGCTCAAGTATACATCGAGAGTCCGAGAAGCCACAGAATCACGTTCGAACAGGACCAATCCGCCCGCTCGTCGTTCGGGATCCGCTTGTGCTTACACGCCGCATGCTTGGTTCGCGTGCCAAGTCCTCATCAGGTTCTGCCGATATTCATGAGCGTCTTCGGCATGATCGACTCTCCGCAATCTGATCGTTGTGCCCTTGAGTTTTCTCGGTCCGCTCCGGCGCGTTGCGGCCCAGACTTGGGCGCCCCTTCCGCGCCACAGAGGTTCCGTACATGTCACCGCGCGACGCGCTCCTCGAACTGCAATCCAGATCCCTCGTCACGGCCGATGAGGGCAAGCCCTGCTCGCCGCGGCTCCTTCCTCCCCTCAATCCCGCCGCGATCAAACGACTCGAGGAATCCATCGGCGCTCCCATCCCCCTCGAAATCCGCGAGTTGCTTTCCTCCAGCGCCGGCGTCGAGATCGACCACGAAGTACTCGACTGGACCGGCCAGGTCGAGGGCCAGATGATGCCTGACGTCCTGCCCCTTTCCCTCCCGATCATGGGTGATGGAGCTGGCAACAGTTGGAACGTCGATATCGATCCCGCTACCGGCGCATGGGCCGCGGTCTACTTCGTGTGTCACGATGCACCCGTCCTGGTTTTCCAGGCCGCCTCCCTTGCCGAGTTCATCATCCAGTTCGCCGATGACTGCTGCCAGCCCGAGCGTGAAGGCTCCCTGCACTTTGTTGCTGAGCGGTGCGTCGGAAAGATCTGGAGCGATGGCGGTGAACTTGTTGATCCCGCGACCTTCGACCAGAGCGAAGATCCTTTCCTTCGTCAGGCGGCCTGTGGCCTTGAGCACGCGATGATCTGCGATCTCCGCACCCCCAGGCTTGGCCGAGGCTTCTCCTGGGGCCGTTTCGCCTCACGCACTCGGGTCCTTCGCTGTGGACCCGCGCCGGTCTGGGTCATCTCAAAAGCCCCTGCGAAACGCTGGTGGCAGCGCCGTGCCTCATGAAATCTCGAGCCGGAGTAAAGGCGAACCAACGCGAATCCCGTCGCCGGACGCGTCACAAGAGGTAAGAGCGGTTCACTTGTGATTTTGCTAGGTATTGTCCTGACGTGTGGTAACTTGTACGACACACCGATGGAGTCGACCCGATGCCTCACGAATGTATGAGCCTGCATGTCTTGCAACCAGGTCCGTTGTCTGTAACAACGGCCGTGGAACTCGCCCGCTCCGAGGCCAGATCCACGAATCCAGCCCGTTGTAC
>Ga0163155_10005944_pt1 | contig 11987 bp, 6 predicted proteins | sample OliLakLV19SP4G1_FD_148611 | JGI IMG/M metagenome (GOLD analysis project Ga0163155, IMG submission 148611) | Freshwater microbial mat bacterial communities from Lake Vanda, McMurdo Dry Valleys, Antarctica - Oligotrophic Lake LV.19.SP4.G1 | ecosystem: Environmental > Aquatic > Freshwater > Lake >...
TTCCAAATGAGCCATAAGGTACCCTATTTTTACCATGATGTACACGAGTAACGTGCCTGATTAACGGCCGTGGTATCTACGCCCAACTGTATTAGTTTCTTTTGACCCCAAAGACTGCAAAGGTACGAAAACCCTATGTCAAAGCAACTTTGTACCGAGGTATAATACGCTATGATGCCACCACGATTACGTCTGAACTTGCTCGGTGCGCCCGAAGTTTACATCGATGAACGACCTGTCGCATTTGAAACAAATAAAAGTCAGGCGTTACTCTTCTATCTGGCGCTTACGCCAGGTTGGCACGCGCGCGATTTATTAGCCGAGTTGCTTTGGCCTGATATGCCGACCAGCCAGGCGCGCAAAAATCTGCGCGATGGATTAACACAGTTGCGCGCCGCGGTTGGCCCGTGGATCATCACCGATGCCCAACGGGTAGGGTTTGCCGCCCAGGTGCCGCATGATCTGGATATCCAGCGTTTTAATGATGCATTGCTACAAGGCCAGGCAACGCTGAATTTACCCCTGGTTAAATCAACTGTAAGCCTATACCGGGGTGATTTTCTGATGGGCTTTCATGTGCGCAAGGCACAACCCTTTGAAGCGTGGGTGATGCAGCAGCGCGAAGAGTTGCACACACAGATCGTGAACGGGTTAGAATGGTTGGCCCAACAATATTTTAGTCAACGTGATTACGCAGGTGGATTGGCTGCCAATCGCCAGTTGTTGAAATTAGAGCCCTGGCGTGAAAGTGCCCACCACTTACAAATGCACTTGTTAGCTCTCACTGGTCGCACCCACGATGCCTTGGCCCAATACAAGATCTGCCAGCGTGTCCTGGCCGAGGAATTGGACGTACAGCCATCGGCAGAAACAGTGGCGCTCTATGAACAAATTCGTGCCGGCAAATTAACCCATTTGTCGAATGAAACGCCAGCCGCAAAACCAACTGAGCAGAATCAGCAGCTAGCTGTAAAACAACCGCCGCTTGCCCACAAATCTGCCATTCCCTTGCACAACCTACCACGCCAGATGACACCACTGATTGGGCGCGAAATAGAAATTACGCTACTCAGCAGCAAAGTCATCGCGCCCAATTATCCACTGATTACACTGAGTGGCGAAGGCGGTGCCGGCAAAACGCGTCTAGCCGTGGCGATTGGCGAAACGGTACAGTCGCACTTTGCCGATGGTGTTTGGTTTGTGCCACTGGCAGATGTCAGATCGACGACCGACTTGTCAAACCAGTTGGCGGCAGAGATCGGGAAGGCCTTACGTCTATCCTTTGCCGGTGCTGAACCGTTGACCGATCAACTGTTTGTTCAATTGCACCAGAAACAGTTGCTATTAATCCTCGATAACTTTGAGCATCTGCTAAGCGGTGCTACCTTCGTTCTGGATCTCTTACATGCAGCGCATGGGGTAAAACTCTTAGTCACCTCGCGCCACCGGCTTAACTTTCAGATTGAATATTTTTTTCAACTAGATGGTTTGGCATTTCCCGACGAAGAAGAAAGAATCAAAGCAATGGCTGATTCCCTTAAACCGCAGCAGTTGCTGACTTACCCCAGTGTGGCACTCTTTGTCGAACGCGCCAGCCGTATTCGTCAACAATTTAGTCTTAGCGCGGAAAACCAAGCGGATGTACTATCCATCTGTCAGTCAGTTTCAGGGCTGCCATTGGGGATCGAACTAGCGGCGGGATTGTTGCACCGTATGACTTCGACGCAAGTGGCAGTCAGGCTACGCCATAGCTACATGACGTTAAGCACCACCTTCGCCGACTTGCCATCGCGCCATCGCAGCATGCGCGCCGTCATCACCTGTTCCTGGCAACTACTCTCTGTGCAAGAAGCCCACACATTGGCGCATTGCGCGGTCTTCCGTGGTGACTTCACAGCGTTGGCTGCCCAGGAGGTTGCCGGTGCCACGCCAGCGATCCTAACCAGTTTGATTGATCATTCGTTACTGCACCAAACGGTTGATGGTCGTTTCGAGGTACATGAATTAGTCCGCCAATATGCAGCAGAGCAACTCTTTGTATCCCCCCCTACAGCAGCACAGGTCTATGATCGGCACAGCAGCTATTACATGGAATTTCTTGCGCTACTCGAACAAAGCCAAAATCGCGATCATGCTGCGCAACTTGCCATTCGCGCAGACCTAGATAATATTCGTGCAGCTTGGCTTTGGGCCATTGACCAGAAAAAGATCGCCGCGTTGGCACGTGCCCTAAAGAGCCTGGCGCGATTTTATTATCTTGTCGGTTTTCTGGGTGAAGCCACCAACATGTTAATAATTGCAATTACGCGCGTGCGCACGCTGCTCAGCGAACCAGATCAACCTATCGCAACCTTACAGCACCTACTGGCCCACTTGCTCAATGAAGAAGCATTTTTCGAAGCAATGCTTGGTCGGCATGAAGTCGCCAGCCAATTTATCCAAGAGGCCATTGGGTTGGCCCAGGGGTTGGCTGACCCAGCCCTAGAGGCATTGGGCCATCTGCGTTTGGGCGATATTGCTTGGATCAGAGCCGATTACCCGACACACCGTACCGCCTACATGCTCAGCTTGACGCTGGTGCGTCAAAGTACCCAACGGTCATTGGAGGCGCATTGCTTGTCCAATCTAGGCATGAGCCACGAGCAACTTGGCGAATACGCAGAGGCGATTGCCGCTTATGAAGCGGCCCTGACCATTGCCCGCGAATTAGGCAATCGCCAACAAGAAAGCATCGTTTATAATAATCTTGGCGTTAGCTATAAAAGGTTAGGTGATTTTGGCAAGGCTCTACAATACTATCAACAGACGTTGCAACTTAGTCGTGAATTAGGCGATCAGGAGGGTGTTGGGTTTACTTATCTCAATCAAGGTAGCCTCTGGGGCAGTCTAGGCGAGAAAATGCGCGCCCAAGCAGCGTTAGATCAAGCGTTAGCGACTTTCCGAACGATACAGCTTGCGCGTCTAGAGGCAAAAACCTTGGTCACCTTTGCCATCCTTTACGAACAACTAGGCGACTACGCCTTAGCGCTTGACTACTGTGTACAGGGGCTCACGCTGGCCGCGCATGGTGGTTACCAAACCGTGGTGGCCGAAGCACAAACACTCCTCGGCTATATCTATATAGCACAAGAGGAATTTCCAGCCGCCATAGAGGCACATAACACAGCCTACGCATTATGGCAGACGATCGACCGCGGCAGTGGTTACATGGCAGCTCAAGCCGGGTTAGCACAAATTTTTCTTCGCCAACAGCAGTATATGGAAGCCCAGCAGATAGTCAATGAAATTTTAGCCAAGCTAGACGATGTCCACCTCAACGCGCTTCAACACGCAGGTCATATTTTCATGATTTGCTACCAAACATTGGTAGCAAATCATGATCCACGCGCCTTCGCCATATTGCAACGTGGTTGCCAATTATTACAAGCACAAGCCGCCACGCTGTCCGATCCCGCCTTACAACAATCGTTTCTCCATAACATACTCGTTAATCGTGAACTTATGGCAGAACTTAGCGCGACAGTTCGCTAGTACACTGTAATCGAAATTATGCAGGGTTAGACCGTAGTAAAGACTTTAATCTTTGTCCGGTAGGGAAAAGACTAAAGTCTTTACTACCTATCAAAATTTACAATTAAGCTAGGTTCTGTTGACATTTGCTCGTCGCAACGGATAAATCCAGCTTCTGATAGTGAAAAGTGCCCGCAGGCACTAAATTTTCAGTCGCTGAGGCGACTTTTTGTTCTCAGTCGCGGGTTTTAACCCTGCAAAAACGAAATGTCAACAGAACCTAAATTAGGGGCTTGCAAAGCAATAAGGATCCAGCGCTTGCCCAACAAAATCATGCGTAGGGGCGGCCGCCTCGCGTTTGGCTCGCTGCGAACGGGCGGCGGCAAGCCGCCCCTACTGCATACTTGATTCTTTGCAATGGCCTAAGACGGCGCGAGTAGGCCACATTTGTAACGTGACAGACTCGTTCAATGAAACCATGTGGCTTCGACGTGCGTGGTCGGTTCGCGCCCAGGGGCACCCGCCCCTGGGCGCGAACCGACCACGCGATCCCCTTTTATAGGTATCGCCACGTACTACTGCCCCTGACCGCCACGATTCTCATCTCTTCCCGATTGTGAAGAAGAATTGGTAGATCGGTTTGTTCGCTTCATGCCTATCGATTTCATAAAGGGCTCCTGTGTTTACAATAAAAATGATAATCACTTAGTAAGACTAATAAATCTGGTACATACCGAAGCTTATAGATAAAAAGCCGCAAAAACGTCGTCAGAACGCCGTTTTTCGTAAATCTAATTATTATTTCTTCTATATAATTAAATAGAATTACAATAATGTCATTTTATCTACTAAACTTTGTTTTATTTATCAGCAAAGTTGCTGACAACGATGAAATGGGCAAGCGCTACCAAAAAATGTGTAACGATGCAGCCAGGAACGCGCCCAGGGGGCTCCCGATCCTGGTGGCGTTCCCAGGGATGAAAACCCATGCCTGAATCAGTCGGCTATTGGCTAGTTTATAGTAACATCGTAGATAAAACGTGGATAATCTGCATGTATTTGCGTAGAAAACGATACTATTTTTACTTACTTACGAATTGGACTTCATTCAATAGTCCGTATCGGCACGCTATTTCGAGAAAGAACCAGACAAATGGCCTGTCACGGGCGCGATCCTGCCCCCTTGCCGAAGGACTAGAAGCAAGGGATCACGTTGCGCTACAAGTTTAGCGGGTTGATGGGAAGAAGGTAATTTTTTGCAGATCACATGTTGGGTGGATGAACGATGAGTAACAGGGGTTGAGCGCACAACAGCAAGGCCATGTGCTATTTTGGTAACGCTTCAGCCAGGAACGCGCCCGGGGGGCTCCCGATCCTGGCGGCCTCCGTCACTGGCCGCCAGGGATGGCGCGGGAACCCTCTGGGTGCCCGGTGGTGAATGCGATTGGCCTGAATCGTTACTATTTTGTATGTTGCTTATACCAACGCGAAATGAGCAGACTCAATGCAAAGAGGATGATACCAAGTAGGATCATTTTGGCGTCGATCTGGGGCATTTGCCCAGTGGTCATTTGACTCATATCGATGGCGGCACCAAAGGAGACAAACGCGAAGGTACTGGGCAAAATACCAATTGCCGTGGCCAGAAGAAAGGCCTTCCACTCAACTGCCATGAGCGCCGCCAGGTAATTGACCACATCGAACGGTAACAATATCAGGCGCATGGTCAAAACAGTCAAAAAGCCATTGCGCCGCAACTGATCAGCATAGCGCTGTACTAGTTCTGCGCGTGTACCATCCACCTGCGGCACAATGCCGTGGCCGAGAAAACGCCCGATGCCAAAGCTGATCAGCGCCGAACAGATCACACCCACCACCGCATAGGCAAGCGCCAGCAAAAAATGGGTGACCGAGCCAACACCAAAGATAATGCCGCCCATAATACATAAAATGCCGACTGAGAAGAAAAGCAACGGTCGGATCAGAAAACTGAGCAAATAGAGCAGGGGCCCATAAGGCGTATCAAACAGCGCAAGCAATTGGCGTAGCGATGTTTCTACGGTTAGCCCGTTTCGCTGATAGTAGATGGCATAGCTGCCGAGCAACAGCAGCCAGATCAAAACGGCGACGATTTTTTGGTTATGGTCGCGCCAGAATTGACCGTGCCGCGCGGTTAGATACGCCATACGCATTAGGCTGGTTCGCTGCCCACTTCAAAACCGGCCAGATTTTCGAGCGCCTTGATCAAGGCATGGTTGCCTTCATGCCCCAGCTTATCTTCGAGGGTGCGATACAGATTGAAAATCAAGCTGGTCCCCGGCAATGGGACAGCCAGTTGATCGGCGGCTTCTAGGACAAGGCGCAGATCTTTTTGTTGGAGCGAAACCATAAAGCCCGGTCGCCAATCACGATTAATAATTTGTGGCGCGCGGTTCGTGAACATCCAACTGCCAGCCGCGCCTTGGCTAATCGCATCATAGGTCTTCTTGAGATCAACACCACCGGCTTGGGCGAGCAGCAACGCTTCCGCCATCGCCAAGCAATTACCAACCACCAGCACTTGATTAACCAATTTCACCGTCTGGCCGGCCCCTGTGCCACCCACATGCGTGATCGTCTTGCCCATTGCCTTGAAGACCGGCATGGCGCTCTCAAAATCTTCCACCGCGCCGCCCACCATAATGCTCAATGTGCCTTTGGCCGCCCCCTCGCTGCCGCCGCTGACCGGCGCGTCGAGCATACGGATACCCTTGGCCGCCAATTTTTCTGCGAACACTTGGGTGGCTTGTGGGCTGATGGTGCTGCAATCGATCACCAAGGAACCAGCTTTGGCGCCGTGAATTACGCCATCATCGCCTAGAATTACAGCTTCGACATCTGGGGTATCACTCACACAAATGACGATAATATCACTATTGGCAGCCACTTCGGCAGGTGTGGCTCTGGCCGTCGCACCCTCCGCTGCTAAGGCCTCTGCTTTGCTTGCTGTACGATTCCACACCGACAAGGTAAAGCCGGCTTTTAATAAATTGCGTGCCATGCCTTGGCCCATAATGCCGAGCCCGATATACCCTACGCTTCCACTCATAGTTATTTCTCCGATGTGTTAGTGATTGAAGTAAGTTTCTACTATCATACGTTGAAGTGAGAAAATATCCAAACCGCAGATTGTAGCTGTAGGAAAACAAAACAGGCTCACCAAATTATGGTGAGCCTGTTGATTTACGGCAATGAACTATGATAGGGTAAGCGCAAGCCAGCGAGCTTATTGGAGCAAGGCAGCGAGTGCAGCCGTAGTTTCATCATCTTCTGGCAGTTCGACATCCTGATGACCGACCACATCAAAGACAAAGTCCTTGGCCGTGCGGCCCTCTTCATCAGTCACGTCACGGTAGTCAATCTGAACTGTATCACCAGCCGTGAAGACATTGGCCAACAACTGTTCGCTCAACGAATCCTGAATCCGGTTTTGGATCACTCTGCGTAATGGGCGGGCACCATACTCTGGATCAAAGCCAGCCTCGGCAATGGCCATGCGCGCGGCTTCGGTGATCTCTAGCGTAATTTCCTGCTCGGTCAATTGCAAACGCAGCGGCTGCAACTGGATTTCCACAATCTGCGCAATCTCATTGCGTGAAAGGCTGCGGAAGACCATGACGCCATCCAAACGATTGATAAACTCTGGGCGGAAGGTCTTCTTGAGTGCATCCATTACCTTGGCCTTCATCACTTCATACTCTTGTTCGCGGCCAGCTTCATCTTCTTTGGTAATGGCAAAGCCCATGCGATTCGCGCCCTGAATGAGTTTGGCACCAATGTTGCTGGTCATCAAGATCAAGGCATTGCGGAAATCGACGCGGCGCCCCTTGGCATCACTCAGATAGCCATCTTCCATAATCTGCAACAAGATGTTAAAAGCTTCGGGATGAGCCTTTTCGATCTCGTCTAACAACACAACACAATAGGGGCGCCGGCGCACGGCCTCGGTCAACTGCCCACCCTCTTCATAGCCAATATAGCCAGGGGGCGCACCAACCAAACGGCTGACATTGTGGCGTTCCATAAATTCGCTCATATCCAACTTAATGAGCGCTTCTTCACTGCCGAAAAGGAATTCGGCCAGCGTTTTGGCCGTTTCGGATTTACCGACGCCGGTTGGTCCAAGGAACATAAAGGTGCCAATTGGACGCTTGGGATCTTTCAACCCGGCACGTGCACGCCGCACTGCCCGGCTAATCGCCCTAATTGGCTCTTCTTGGCCGACAATGCGATAGCGCATCACCTTTTCCATCTCTAGCAAGCGCTCGCGCTCTTCGCCAGCAATCCGGTTGACCGGCACACCCGTCCACATCGCCACCACTTCGGCAATGTCTTCTGGCGTAACCTTAGGCTGGTTGGCCGCTTCGTTCCAGCCCTCGCGCAGCTCATTGAGCCGCGCTTCCAGCTCAACTTCGCGATAGCGCAGATCAATGGCGTCATCAAAGCGCTGAGTTTCCAACGCTTCATCCTTCAACTTCTGCAATTTCTTAAGACTCATGAAGGTTTCACGCAGATTGGCGGCATAGGGTGCCTTATACATGCGCACACGGCTACCAGCCTCATCGATCAAGTCGATGGCCTTGTCGGGCATAAAGCGATCAGGCACATAGCGGGCCGCCAAATGGGCAGCCGAATGAATGGCATCATCGGTAATGATCAACTTGTGATGCTCTTCGTAGCGCGACTTTATACCACGCAAAATTTCAATGGTTTCTTCAACGGATGGCTCATTGACGATGATCGGTTGGAAACGCCGTTCAAGCGCAGCATCGCTTTCGATATGTTTGCGATATTCATCCAGCGTAGTCGCGCCAATCACTTGCAACTCGCCGCGGCCCAACGCCGGCTTTAGAATATTTGCCGCGTCCACACTGCTGCCCGCGGCACCCGCGCCAACCAACATATGCACTTCGTCAATAAAGAGAATCGACTGTGAAGCAATCACTTCTTCGATCACTTTTTTCAGGCGTTCTTCAAATTGGCCGCGATACATGGTGCCAGCCACTAGGCTACCCACATCCAGCATCAGCACACGTTTATTCAACAACGGTTCTGGCACATTGCCTTCAATAATCCGTTGGGCCAAGCCTTCGACAATCGCCGTCTTACCAACCCCTGGTTCACCAATCAAAGCCGGGTTGTTCTTATTGCGGCGGCTGAGAATTTGGATCACACGTTCGATCTCGTTATGGCGCCCAACGACTGGATCCAGGCGACCTTCTTCGGCGGCGGCAGTTAAATCATAACCCAGTTGATCGACCAGCGGCGTCTTGGATTCTTTCTTCTGTTTTTCTTTGCTTTGGGCCTGATTCTGCAACAAGTTGCGCGCCGTCTGTGTGCGCACGCGATCGAGATTGATCCCCAATCCACGCAACACATTGACTGCAATGCCTTCACCTTCGCGCACCAATCCGAGCAACAGATGTTCGGTACCAATATAGTGGTGCCCCATCAACCGTGCTTCATCCACCGCCAATTCGATCACACGCTTGGTGCGCGGGGCCAGGGTAGGCTTACCAAAGGGCGCGCGCTCACCTCTACCAACTGTGCGCTCTACGGCGCGGATCACCTGCCCTGGTTCAACACCTAGTTCGCGCAACACCTTCACAGCAACGCCATTTTCTTCACGCACTAACCCCAACAGCAGGTGTTCGGTGCCAATATAGTTATGATTCAGGCGTAATGCTTCCTCTTGTGCGAGCGTCAATACACGTCGCGCACGCTTTGTAAAACGATCAAGTTTATCTGACATATCTCTTCCTCAAATCCTGTGAAGAATTCTACGCTCGCTGGTTGCCCTATTCTATCAAAGAAGTAGGGCAACTGCCGTAACTTGAGTTCCTCTTTTACATTTTCTGCCAGTTGAAAACTAGCGCAACTGTAGAAACCCAGTTGGTAAGAGTGCAGCGGTTCCTATATTCATTGTACCGACTACTAGTGAGGTTTGTCAACCGCATGGAAGACTTTGTTAGATCTGCTGCCAAACACTTCGATCTTCAATCCTACGACCTTCAATCCTACGCCGTTGACGTTGCGGCAATGTAATGTCTTTGGTGGCGTTATCAAACCTATACTAAATTCATCACAATTCCGCCAACGCGGGGCTAGGACACCCGCTTCAAACAATACTAACGTTCAATACTAACGTTGGTCAGGCGGCGATGTTCCGGCAATTTCTTTAAATTCCCACGCCGTACTACTTGCGTATCGCTTTCACATTTCTGTCGTATAAAATCTGGAGAAATAAGCGCTACGAATAAAAAAACGAGGATGCGATACCGCACCCTCGTTCTAATTCTATATCACAGTGAGACAAAATGACATGACAGCTTGCTGACATTTCAACATTTAGCCAGCCGTTTGCAGTGCTTCAGCATTGACCGCATCCGTATCCGCGATGGGGAGCACACCCGCCAACGGATCGGCTTCAGCGCTGCCGTCGCTGGGCGCAATCTGCCAGTCGAGTTCGACCTTCTCATCTGGGGGCAGCGCCTGCTTCAGGCTGAGGCCCATGCGCCGCTTGTCCGTATCGATCCGGATAATGCGCAGATCGTACTCTTCCCCCTCTTTGACAACTTCACGGGGGTGCGTTACCCGTTGGTCAGACAACTCACTAATGTGGATCAATCCTTCAACGCCATTTTCATCCAAACGGGCAAAAGCACCGAAATTCACTAGTTTTGTAATGCGACCACGCACAATCTGGCCCACTTCATAATACTCATTGATGATTTCCCATGGTTCGGGCATCAGGCGACGCATGCTTAAACCAATGCGTTTGCGGTCCAGATCCACAGACAAGATCTGAACTTTCACCTTATCACCAACACTCACCACTTCGCTGGGATGATTGACGCGATTCCAACTGAGCTCACTCAAGTGGATCAACCCGTCAGCCCCGCCCAAGTCTACGAAGGCGCCAAAGTCAGCAATATTGCTAATGACACCTTCATAGGAGTCACCCTCTTTGAGTGTCTCTAGCAATTGTTCCTTCTGATGACGCCGCCAATCGCGCATGGCTAAACGTTCGGAGAGAATGAGGCGGTTGCGTTTGCGATCAACATCAATCACTTTCAGCTTTAGTGAACCGCCGACCAAGTTCGACCAGCGATCGTCACCTTCGCCTAACTCAACTTCGCTCTCTACGCCGGAAGAGAAATCAGATGCAATGGTGCTCATTTGACTTGCCGGCACAAAGCCACGTACATGGCCCAAACGGATGATGACGCCACCGCGGTTATAGGTTTCGACGATGCCATCAAAAATGCTTTGGCTATCCATCAGCCCCTCAGCGCGCTCCCAGTCTTTTTCCGCAAGCGCACGGCTTACGCTGAGCATCAGATTGCCATCTCTGTCTTCACGCATAATGTAGACAGGGATTTCGTCGCCAATCTGAAATGCTTGAATTTCGTCGTGGATGCGCTCCATCTCGCGACCGGCAACTACACCTTCGGATTTGAACCCAATATCAATTAACAATTCATGAGGGCGCTTATCGACGATGATGCCGTTACGAATTTCCCCAAACTGCGGCTCTAGCAATGAATTTTCAATTTCATTGAGCAAGAGCGCCATGGGATGGAGTTCATTCGACGTAGACGATCCAAGCCACGAACCTTGCGCTGTCATGTGCATTGACGTATTCAATGCTTGACCATTTCCCTTCATGCAAAAAATTTCCTCCGAAATAAAATAATAATAGCCCTATAGCCGTCGTAACCGTGGGTTATGCATGGCTGATCTTCCTAGTACAGTTGGGCGTAGATACCACGGCAGTTAATCAGGCACGTTACTCGTGTACATCATGGTCAAAGTAGGATGCCTTATTTACGCCGGGATCTACTAGTAAAGTAGATCACCCACCACACAATCTATGGTCTACCACTGCTAATAGTAGCATAACGAAACCTAAGCGCGATTGATCTCTTGCTAGAAGAGATCAAAAAAAGCTGACTACTCTACCAATGCAACGACTTCGAGCTCCACCAAACCGCCAAGCGGCAAAGCAGCAACTTGAATGGTACTACGGGCCGGCGGCTCATGTCGGAAGACTTCGCCATAAATCGCATTTACTTTGGCAAAATCAGCCATATCTGCCAGAAAAAGCGTGGACTTCACCACATTCTCTACAGATGTTCCGGCTGCTTCAAGTACTGCTTTGACATTGGCCAGTACCTGGTGCGCTTGCGCTTCGACACCGTCTTGTAATTTTCCTGTTTGGGGGTCTAGACCTAATTGGCCAGAGGCAAAAACTAAACTACCTGCGCGAATTGCTTGGGAATAGGGGCCAATTGCGGCAGGCGCGTGTTGGGTTTGGATGACTTTGCGCTGTTGCACTCATTACCTCGTAAAGAAAGGATTATCTATACCACACAAAGGTTGGCAGAAAAGCACTTATGTAGATAGACAACCGAATTGTAATTCATCTTTCACTATCA
>Ga0163155_10005946_pt1 | contig 11980 bp, 12 predicted proteins | sample OliLakLV19SP4G1_FD_148611 | JGI IMG/M metagenome (GOLD analysis project Ga0163155, IMG submission 148611) | Freshwater microbial mat bacterial communities from Lake Vanda, McMurdo Dry Valleys, Antarctica - Oligotrophic Lake LV.19.SP4.G1 | ecosystem: Environmental > Aquatic > Freshwater > Lake >...
TCGAGGTCGAGGGCCTAGGAGACTACCTGCCGAAGTACGCCGGCAATCTCGACATCATGACGGCAGCGGCGGTGAAGACAGCAGAGAGCTGGGCGGAACGCTTGCAGAGAACAGCGGCAGCTGCCGCCGTCGGAGAGGTGGCGCGATGACGAAGATCCTGGTTCACGACATGACGCTGCGGGACGGCATGCACCCGAAGCGGCACCAGATGACCCTCGATCAGATGCGCGCGGTCGCGCAGGGCCTCGATGCCGCCGGGGTGCCGCTGATCGAGGTGACGCACGGCGACGGCCTCGGCGGCAGTTCGGTGAACTACGGGTTCCCTGCGCACTCGGACGAGGAGTATCTCGGCGCCGTGATACCCCTGATGCAGCGGACGAAAGTGTCCGCTCTGCTGCTGCCGGGCATCGGCACGGTAGATCACCTGAGAATGGCGCACGACCTCGGCGTCAGCACTATCCGTGTGGCAACTCACTGCACGGAGGCCGACGTCGCTGAGCAGCACATCGGCCTTTCGCGCAAGCTCGGACTCGACACCGTGGGATTCCTGATGATGGCGCACATGGCGCCGCCGGATCGGCTGGTGCGCGAGGCAAGGCTGATGGAGTCCTACGGCGCGCACTGCGTGTACGTCACGGACTCGGCCGGCCACATGCTGCCCGCCGACGTCACGGCACGCATCGCGGCGCTCCGCGAGGTGTTGCGGCCCGAGACCGAGATCGGCTTCCATGGCCACCACAATCTCGCGATGGGCGTCGCGAACTCGGTCGCAGCGGTAGAGGCTGGAGCACGCCGTATCGACGCGGCCGCTGCCGGCCTCGGCGCTGGCGCCGGCAACACGCCGATGGAGGTCTTCGTCGCGGTCTGCAACCGCATGGGGATAGAAACCGGCGTAGACCTCTTCAAGATCTCCGACGTTGCGGAAGACCTCGTCGTGCCGATGATGGACCATCCGATCCGCATCGACCGCGACTCCCTGATTCTAGGGTACGCAGGCGTCTACTCGTCGTTCCTGCTCTTTGCGAAGCGGGCGCAGGCAAAGTACGACGTGCCCGCACGCGAGATCCTTCTCGAACTCGGCCGGCGCGGCATGGTCGGCGGGCAGGAAGACATGATTGAGGATGCTGCGCTGACGCTCGCAAGGATCCGTGGCGCTGCGTAGACGTCGCGTGCCCGGTCCTGGCGCGTATGGACCGACACGTCAGGAAGCGCGCCGAACTCGACTGCGAGCTACCGGATCGCCTGCATCAGCTCCACGGGGTCGTAGACCACACCGCCATTGACCGTGCGGTAGACCCGTGCGAGGTTGCCGACGTCCTCGAGCGGGTCCGCGTCGAGGATCACGAGATCCGCGCGCATGCCCGGCGCGACGCGCCCGACGGTTACCTCCATCCCGAGTGCGCGCGCGCCGTTCACGGTCGCGCTGAGCAGGATCTCCTCGGGTGTGAGGCCGGCCGCGCGCGTCAGCGCGAATTCGCGGTGGATCGACGGGCCGTGCAGCGTGCCGATGTTGCCCGCGTCCGGTGATGCCAGCAATCTGCTGAAGCGCAGAGAGGGGGAGCCATCCCCGTCATGGCGATTCGCGGGAGGGGATCGCGGGCTGACGGCGAGTCTGGTGCAAGTGCCATGGCTGCTGTCGCAGCTGCGTGTGCGTCATCCTTCGCTGCGCGGCACGCAGCGCTGGCCGGAGTGGGCGAGTGGCGCAGCGCAGCTGCTGCTCTGGGAGGCAAAGGTCAGCACTTCGTGAGGACGTCGGCGTCCGTCCGGAGACGTTCTGAATCACGACCTGAACTGCCAGGCTGCCGCATTCGCCCTCGCGACTTTGATGGCGCGTCTGACGAACCAAGAGGTGCCAGAGAGTGACCTCGGCAGTGAGCCGGTGCTTTCGCTGGCGGGTCTGCAGCTGTTGGCGAGCGAGCTGGAAGTCGATCCCGGCGTACTGCACGAGCGCTGCCTCGTGATCCGGTCGGAGAAGCCGGCGTGGCCGGGTTTCTCGATGTCGAATCCCGAACGGGTGTGGGACGACAGTAAGCGTCTGCTCTTGGCACCTTGACGATCAGCCATTGATTTCGTCGGTGTAGTGCTCTTCCTCGACGGCCATTCGGATGGCCTCATCGAGTCGCTGCAGGAGATCGAGCAGGCTTTCGCCTTTGTTGCGCACCAAGGCGGCGAGCATGGTGCTTTCGTCACTGGCGATGGCGGCGCAGTCAATCGGCGCGACACGACCGACGTTGATGGTGCCATCGGAATCGATGAGATCTTCGATGTGCGGCCACGGCGAGCCATTCATTGAAGGTGGTTTTACGCCGCGAGGCGGTCGGGGCGTTTGAGTGCGTCGGCCAGATGCCACGGTAATAGCTCCTCAATGCGGTTGATCGGATAATCGGCGATGCGCTCGAGCACGCAGCGCAGAAACGCTTCCGGGTCGATGTCATTTAATTTGCAGGTGCCGATCAGGCCATAGATCGCTGCGGCGCGCTCGCCGCCGCAATCGGCGCCTGCAAACAGAAAGTTTTTTCTCCCAAGAGCCACGGCACGCAACGCACGCTCGGCGGCGTTGTTATCCATCTCGATGCGTCCATCGCGGCAATATTGGGTGAACGCGTCCCAACGCGTCAGCCCGTAGTGAATGGCGCCCGCGAGCTCGGACTTCTTCGAGAGCTGACGCACGGTGGCAAGCAACCGGCGATGCCAGTCCGCAAGCAGCGGCGCACTGCGTGCCTCGCGGACGCGGCGTCGCTCCTCGGGTGCCTGGCCCCGGATCTGCGCTTCGATCTCGTACAGCGCCCCGATCCGCTGCAGGGCTTCGAGTGCGAATGGTGAATCACTCGCCTGCTGAATGTCGAAAAACTTGCGCCGCCAGTGCGCCCAGCAGGCCGCTTCGATCAAGGGATGATCGGCTCGATCATACAAGCCGTTGAATCCGGCATAGCCGTCGGCCTGCAGGATGCCGCGATAGTCACGAAGGTGTGCACGCGGATGCTCGCCTTTGCGATCGGGCGAGTACCGAAAGTACACCGCCGGTGGAGCGGTACTGCCAGAGGCTTGATCATCGCGCACGTAAGTCCAGAGCCTACCAGTCTTGGTTTTGCCCGTGCCGGGTGCCAACACCGGCACGGGCGTGTCGTCGGCGTGCAGCTTCTGGGCGGCCAGCACATAGTGGCCGAGCGCATCCACGAGCGGCTCCATCAACGCACTGGCCGCGCCGACCCACTCGGCCAGTGTGGCGCGCTCGATCTCCACACCCTCGCGGGCATAAATCTGGCTCTGGCGGTAGAGCGGCAAATGATCGGCATACTTGGACACCAGCACATGGGCGAGGAGCCCCGGGCCTGCGATCCCACGCGCAATGGGCCGCGAGGGTGCGGGAGCCTGCACCCTCTGCTGGCAACCGGTGCAGCTGTACTTGGGACGCAGGTGTCGCAAGACCTTCCAATGTTCGGGCACGTACTCCAGCTGCTCAGCGACATCTTCACCGACGGCGCGCAGTGCGCCGCCACACTCGGGGCAGGTACACGTGGAAGCGCGTCGATAGACGTGCGGCTCACGCGGTAACTGCGCCGGCAATGGGCGGCGCACGCAAGGCGCGCGAGTGGCTACACGCGGGGTCGATGCGGGCTCCCGACGCGCCTCTTCGGTCTCCAGGTCTTCGAGCTTGAGTTCGAGTTGATCAATCTCGGTATTGAGTCGCTCCGAGGAGCGGCCGAACTGCAGGCGCCGGAGCCGCGCAATCTGTAACTTGAGGGCCTGGATCTCCAGTTGGCACGACAGGAGCTGCGCTTGGGCGGCTTCCAGGGCGGCGCTGCGGTCCCGAACGAGCTGCTTCAAGCTCTCGATATCGTTAGGCAGTTCGACTGCGCGCAGCATGCGTCATTATAACAAACGCTGGCGCTCAATGCACACGAAAGGCCTATAAATATAGGCCTTTCTACACCGTGAGCTGCGGAACCGAAGTGCGCTGCGGACGCCGCCAGTCAATCCCTTCGAGCAACATCGAGAGCTGCGCGGCACTCAAATGCACCGTGCCATCGCTCGCTTGTGGCCACACAAAGCGTCCACTCTCCAGGCGCTTAGCGAATAAACACAGCCCGTCGCCATCAAACCAGATCATCTTGATCCTGTCTCCGCGCCGGCCACGAAATACAAACAGCTGACCCGAGTACATATCCTCAAGGAGTCGGCTCTGCACCAGCGCCGCGAGTCCATCGAAGCCATTGCGCAAATCGGTGACGCCACAGGCAATCCAGATGCGCGCCCCCGAGGGCAGCGCGATCATCGCGCCGCCGCCAACACCTCGCGCAGCATCGCACCATCCACAACCCCGCGTACGCGAACCGCGCGCTGATCCAGATCAATCTCGATCACACCATCGACTGCCGCGGCCATCGCGGCTACTCGAACCGCTGCGAATCGCGGGTGCTTCCCCATCCGCTGCGTGCCGCGGGCCGCCTGTTGCCGCCACGTCGACAATAAAGTCGGTCGCACGTCATGACGCAGTGCCACGTCGCGCACCGATGCACCCGCCGCAAAGCTCTCCTCCACAATCCGTTGCTGTTGCTCGAGGGTGAACTTGCGCACCTTGCGCCGTGTCTTGCGCGCCGTCGTCATCGGCGTTGCTGCTTGTTGTGCATCCATCCCCACTCTCCACCACACCGGCAAATCGCCACACGCGAGAATGGCCTACCAACTCCAAGCAAATCCATGTGCCTTGGCCAGACGCTTACGATCGAGCGCGGCATCCCGAGTTACATCCGCAGCGACAATGGCCCTGAGATGATCGCCAAATGCCTACGCCGCTGGCTCGGAAAAGTGGGCACGAAGACGCTGTACATCGAGCCGGGCAGCCCGTGGGAGGACGGCTACTGCGAGAGCTTCAACGGCAAGCTGCGAAATGAGTTGTTGGATGGCGAGATTTTTTACACGCTACGTGAAGCACCGGTGGTGATCGAGCAACGGCGACAGCACTCCAACCGAGTTCGACCGCACAGCGCGCTGGGATACCGCCCGCCGGCGCCCGAGGCACGAGGGCTAGCCCTCGTGCCTCGGCAATCTGTGCCACATCTACAAGGGCGGCGTAAACTGACATCAAACTTGGACTAAAAGAAGCTGGCCGGTCATTCGCATTCCGGCGGTACGAGGCTGCCTCGTTGCGGTATACGGGCATCGAGAGCCACGAGGGGCTGACGCACTACGGGGTGTATGACACCGTGGTCGCCAGGGACTATCGGCCGGCATAGAAAGTACTAAACATAATTCAAAAAGTTGACGTACTGTACGTCGATATTGTAGAAAGTACGCACGTTCCCGCCGGGAGAGTGCCGTGCAGTTGTCGTTTCCTGCCATGAGAGGCCGAATGGGCCGCCGCGATTACTACGTGGCGATGCTGAAGCTCGCGCTCATCCCCAAGCTCTTCAAGTTCCGGGATTGGGCGGAATTACCGCCCGAACAGCGGGCGCAGCGGGTGATCCAGAAGTCCCGAATTCCCGAAATCACGCAGTACATCCTGGAAAACGAGGACGGGTACCTGTTCTCGTCACTGACTGCCTCCTACAACTGTGACCCGGTCTTTCATTCGATACCGGGTCAGGAAGAAATGGGTGTGCTCGAAATCCCCTTCGAGGCTGACTTGGTCGTGAATGACGGCCAGCACCGCCGGGCGGCCATTGAAGAAGCACTGAAGGAAAATCCACTGCTCGGCAACGAGACAATATCGGTCGTTCTCTTCCCGTGGGAAGACCTCGATCGCATGCAGCAGATGTTTTCCGACCTGAATCGCACGGCGCGCACCACCTCGAAATCCCTGAACATCCTCTACAACCATCGCGATCTGATGAGTCAGGTTGCGCTGACGGTCATCGAGAAGGTCGACGCGTTCAAGGGGACGGTCGACAAGGACCGGATCTCGCTGCCATTGCGCTCGCCCAAGCTGTTCACGCTCGGCGCAATCTACGATGCCATCAACGCACTGCTGGGTTCGGTGTCGGGACCGGATTTCGATCAGAAGCGGGATCTGGCAATCGAATACTTCCAGGCGGTGGCCGACGGGCTGTCGGAGTGGGGCAAGGTGACCCGTGGCATCCTCAAGCCAGTCGAGCTGCGCCAGGAATACATCCACTCGCATGCAGTGATGCTGTGGGCACTCGGTGCGATGGGCCAGACCTTGATCTCGACTTACCCGGATGACTGGAAGCAGAAGCTCGAAGTCCTGCGGGCGATCGACTGGCGCCGGACCAACAACGAGTGGCAGGGCGTCGCCATGAGTGGCAATGACGTGATCAATCGCCGCCAGAGCCGCATGGACACTTCGTCCTTCCTGAAGTTGAAGCTGGGGTTGAAGCTGACTCCGGCGGAAGAGCGCTCGCTCAAGGGCGCCACCGATACGCCATCCATCATGGCGGACTTGAAGTCGCTCATCGCTTGAGATCGATCAACAGAGGTCGTTCATGGAAAAGGCTACCAGTACAGACGTTGTCGTGAAATTCGAAAAGAACTCCCGAGAGGAGATCTGGGTGAGCGTCGACGATTTTCGCAGCAGAAAGATCATCAATATCCGTGTGCACTACCGCACCGAGACCGGTCAGTGGGCTCCGGGAAAGCAGGGCGTCGCTATCTCGGTGGATCGCTACCGGGATCTTGCGGAGGCGGTTCTAAAGCTGGGCGAGAAATTGAAAAGCGACGGCCTGCTTACTTCCGGAAAGCCAAAGCAGGAATAGAGGTTCAAGGATGAGCGCAGGCAGGAAACCTCGGGCAGCAGAACCCATCGCTGGTTCGACGGGTTCATGAAAATGCGTGAGGAAAAGCAATGAAGCAGGTTCAGCTTCCCATCGGTGCCGGCAAAAGTCTTCCCGTGCACGAGATCATCCAGATGATTCTGGATCGTGGGCGTCTCAGCAAGGAAGACATTTTGAGGCTGTGGGGCCTTTCGGAGGAAGACTACGCACAGCTCAAGCACGTCCTCGACGGCGAGAAACTGATCGAGCCTGGCCTCCGCAGGATCGGTGGGTTCTTGGCGCGCTTCAACAAGCGGCCAGCTGCGGTTGTGGAGGTCGATGTCCCGCAGCCGATATTCCGCGCAGAGCACGAGCGCGTGGCGTCAGCGCGGCTGGTGGAATTGCTTTCCCATGCCGACCTGGAAGAGTTGCTCGGTGATCTCGTCTACACGATCCGGCGTGCCAGAACGCGACAGACAGGCCAGGATCGCCGCGGCAGCAAGCCTGAGCTGGCTGCTGCCCTTCTGACGCAGCTTGGCATTGATCTCTTTGCCGATACCGATGTGCGCCAACTGGTCGCCAAACGAGCCAAGGTAAAACCTCCCGGCCGCTGGCACTCGGGAAAGGCCTCTGCTCTGCGCTTCGTGGAGTTGCTCGCCTTTCCGCCCGACTATGCCGGCATTCCGGCGGAAGAGCCACCTGATGATTTTGAGTATCTCGAAGGTCGAATCGACCTGCATGCGCTTCAGGACTTTCAGTTGGAAGTTCAGAAGAAGCTGCTCGATGTGCTCGAGAATCGCGCGGGTCGCGCAATTGTTACGCTGCCCACCGGTGGCGGAAAGACGCGAGTTGCAGTCGACACCATTCGCGACTGGCTGACCGGGCGCTATCGGATTGCCGCATCCGGCACGGGCAACACGGTGCTGTGGCTCGCGCATACCGATGAACTATGCGAGCAGGCGACGCTGTGCTTCCGGGAGGTATGGCAGGGATCCAGTAATGTGTGTCCGGTCCTCCTGTTCCGCTTCTGGGGTGGTTACACGCGCGACCTGGAAGAGCATGGTCAGACGCTTTCGACCCTGGAGCAGCGTCCCGCCGTGCTGGTGTCCACTCCTCAGCGGCTGCGGAATCTCATGGAGAAGAAGATCGCAAATGGTGAGCCAATACTGCGGGCTCTCATGCAACTCGTCGGCCTCATCGTGATCGACGAGGCGCACCGCGCCGCTGCGCCCACCTATCAACAGATCATCACCCACTTCAGTCAGGCTGCGCACGAGCCTGCGATTGTCGGCTTGACCGCCACGCCATTTCGTCATGAGTACGCGGTTAACGATCCGATTGCCGGAACTCTCGAATTGCGGGAGCTGTTCCGGACCATCATCGAACCTATCGACGTGCTGGGAGAGGACCCGAGAGCGACTCTGCAGGAGCGCGGCTACTTGGCGCGCCCGATATTCGATGTAATCCGGACCGAGACCAGGCTGAAGCCACCGGAGGGCATAGATCTGGACAACATCACGGCGGAGACCATAGAACGCATCGATTACGCGTTGAAGCTCAGGGCGGACAAGCCGGAACGGCGATTGGTCATTTTGGAGCGCATCGTCGCGCTCTGTGCAGACCCATCTGCCCTCGTCATCTACTTTGGCCCTTCAGTTCAGGACGCTGAGTGCATGGCCTTCCTGCTGCGCCAGCAGGGTGTCGAGGCGGCCTTCGTCAGTGGCGGAACGCGCGACGTATCGCGACGAAAAATTATCGGTGATTTCAAGGCAGGTCGTACGCAGGTTCTCTGCAATTGCGAGGTTCTGACGACCGGCTTTGACGCTCCCAAAGTTACGCATGTCGTCATGGCCAGGCCAACGGTCAGTCAGGTTCTGTACGAGCAGATGGTTGGCCGCGGACTGCGCGGGCCGAGATTCGGCGGCACTGCCACATGCCAGATTGTCGATCTTGAGGACAACTACCGCTCGGAGAGGCCGGAGCTGGGTTACAAGCGATTTCGGGCGTTGTGGTCGGCAAGTGAGTGAGCTTGTCGATCTTTTTACGCTTGGAGAAACGTTCGGGGATATCCGTTCGCATGGCGGTAAAACCCAGATAGCATGAAGCATCGAGGATAAGGATGGCACTTCTCGACGACATCTTGGCCTGGTCTCAAGAGTCCCTCAAGCCGTGGCAGCAGGACGCTGTGCGCCGCTTGTTCCAGAAAGTTGAACTCGGCGGACAGGACGTCGAAGATCTCTACGCGATGCTCCGTTCCGCCAATGGAGTATCTGGCTCTCAGGCCGTCGCTATCGTCCCATTCGCCGCTGCGCACATCCCACAGTCGTCCGGCACGGAAACGCTGGTAACTCTGAAAGCGCTGAAGGATTTGACGGCCGTCAATCGCATTGCTTCAACCCGTCCGTTGAGCTTTGCCCCCACCGGTTTGACGGCGATCTATGGCAGAAACGGCTCCGGCAAGTCCGGGTACTCCCGGGTCTTAAAGAAAGCCTGCCGAGCGCGGGATCAGGCGGACGATGTCCTCACGGACGCGACAGACCTTTCTCAAGTGGGCGCCATTCCGAACGCCACCTTTGAAGTTCAGATCAATGGCACAGACAAGATTATCCCGTGGAAGCTGGGGCAAGCTGCCCCGGATGAACTCGCATCGGTCGCCGTCTTCGATGGACGATGCGCCAGAATTTATCTGGACGGCGATCAATCCGTTGCCTACCTTCCTTATGGCCTTGACGTGTTGGAAGCCTTGGCGAACAAGGTGCTGCCGGCCCTCCAGACCAAGCTAAATTTGGAGTTGTCTGGCATCAATGCTGACGTCAGCCCATTTTCCCACCTCAACGGTGTTACAGCCGTCGGCAAGCTGGTTGCTTCTCTTGGCCACAGTACCGACCCCAAGGCGGTCGAGAGTCTTGCAACGTTGTCCCCGGAGCAACATGCCCGTCTAAACGAGATTGCCGCCATCCTAAAGGAGGCAGACCCGACCGCTAAGGCAAAGGAAATCCGGAAGCAGGCCGGGCGCATGCAGGGAATTATCGACCGCCTCAATTCTGCATCTGCCTGGGCGACCGACGAGGCAGTGGAAAAGCTAAAGGGCCTCGATCAGGACCTCGTGCAGGCGATGGCTGTTGAAAAGGCTGCGGCGGAGACTCTTCGTTCCGGGGAAAGTCTGCTCCCGGGAACCGGCGATGCCGTGTGGAAGGACCTGTTCAAGGCCGCGGCGAGGTACTCGGACGAGGTCGCGTATTTAGGTCATGTATTCCCACACGTTGGCGCTGGAACAAGGTGCGTGCTTTGCCAACAGCAGCTTGAGGACGGTGCCCCGCGTCTGAAACGCTTCCACGAGTACTTGGCGCAGGATGTCGCAAAGACGGCCGAATTGCGGAGAACGACTTTGCAAGGTGCTGTGCTCAAGATCGAGGGTACTACTATTGAGGTGAATCTGGAGAAGCACACCAGGGAGGAGTTGCAGGAACTGGATGCAACGCTTCTTCCGGAGATCGAAGGCTATGCGGCGGCAATTCTGGAGCGGCGGGCCGCCACGCTTGCCGCTACCAAGTCTCATGACTGGACTGGCGTGCCAGGCCATGCAACGGACCCGCGAGAGAAGCTGGGCAATCTCGTTCAAGGGAGAATCAACGCGGCTGTCGAGCTCGAAAACGCGGACGACAAGGCCAAGCGCGCCGCTCTACAGAGCGAGCTGGATGAGCTGGCCGCCAGAAAGGCGCTGGCTGTCTCCAAAACAGCTCTTTTGTCTCTCATCGATAGGTTGAAGCTCCGGGAGAGCCTCGAAAGGTGCAAGCAGGAACTCAATACCAACGGCATTTCCACGAAATCCCGAGAGCTTGCAAGCCAGGCTCTCACGAAGGCATTGCAGAGTGCGCTAAGCGATGAGCTGGCAAGGCTTGGCTTCACGGTAATCAAAACGAAGCTCAGCGAAAAGATCGTCAAGGGCAGGCCAACCTATCGCATTTTGCTGGACCTTCCCTCTGGCGCCAAGAATGTGAATTCCATCCTGAGCGAAGGCGAGCAGCGAATCATCGCCATAGCATCGTTCTTGGCTGAATTGCGGCTGGCAAGTCACAATGGCGCCATCATTTTCGACGATCCTGTTTCTTCGCTGGACCATCTGTATCGCGAGAAAGTAGCGCAGCGCCTGGTGCAAGAGTCGGAAGTCCGGCAAGTAATTGTGCTGACGCACGACACGACGTTTCTAGCGGAGCTTCAGCATGCCGTCGACGTCCGCAATGCCGCAACTGCAACAGGCTCGGGGAAATCCATTTCTGTACTTCGAGCTCAGTATCTGGACTGGAATGGAACCAAGGCTGGCGATGTCCAAGAAGGACTGCCTTGGGACCACAGGGGGTACAAGGAGCGCCTGGCTTCACTGAAGCAGGAGCAGTCGGAACTAGCGAAGTCTTGGCCGCCCTATCCCAATGAGGAACGGTCAAGGGAGATGCGGACGCAGTACTCACTTCTTCGCAGCACCGTGGAGCGTGTGACACAGGATGTCGTACTCGGTGGCGTCGTAAAGCGGTTCGACAGCTACGTAAATGTTGGACTCTTGAAGGATGTTATTGGCCTGAAGGAAACTGAACAGGCAGTGGTGTACCAGTTGTGGCGGCGGTGCTCCGAGGTCACTGAGGCCCATGATCCCGCGTCCGGCAAGAACAGCACGGTGCCAACGGCTGATGAACTCGGTAAGGACATAGCTGACCTGGAGGTAGTGGTAGACGCCATAAAAGCTCGGAGGAGTGCTGCCAAGTCGTAGGTTCGCGCCGTCGAGCCTGTCGAGGTCGTGCGGTAGCCAGTCTCAATGAACACAATGCCAGTCAGCGATAGCGTAACGAGATCTGTGAACGGCTCGCTCGTTATCGTCACGGCAATCATCGCCGGGATCTTCGACGTCGCCTGCGGCGACGTGGGTGCATGCGACCGATACTGCAAGGAAGGGAAGCGCGAATACACGCGCGCAACCGGTCGCGAATACACAGGTGGATTGAGTTGGGGCATGTGCCGCGGCGGCGTCGAGTTACGAGGCGTTCAGGGAAACACGAGCCGGGATGGCTTTCGTCGAGGACCGGCCACCGGTTGAGGCAGTGCCCGCTGCTTCGGATGCCCGCGTTGAACACTACCTGTCGCGCCTTGAGGAGGCTTTGCCGGGTGAGGCGGCGACGGGTCGTCATCCGAAAGTCGCACCTGTCGTTGAACGCGTGGTCGATCTGTGGCAGCGCGGTGAGAAGGTCGTCGTGTTCTGTCACTATCGGAAGACCGGC
>Ga0163155_10005950_pt1 | contig 11976 bp, 8 predicted proteins | sample OliLakLV19SP4G1_FD_148611 | JGI IMG/M metagenome (GOLD analysis project Ga0163155, IMG submission 148611) | Freshwater microbial mat bacterial communities from Lake Vanda, McMurdo Dry Valleys, Antarctica - Oligotrophic Lake LV.19.SP4.G1 | ecosystem: Environmental > Aquatic > Freshwater > Lake >...
TGTAGCGATTTTGGCGTTGCTCTGCTGAATGCCGATGCCAGTGCTACGATCTGGTCGGCAGCAATCGGTGCCGCATCGCGCTGTGCTATTGGCAGCGATGGAACAATTGCTGTGCTGGTATCGAAGACTGTCTCGATCTATGCTAGCGATGGTTCGCTCATCCGCAGCCTGACAATCGCCGATAATCCGCTTGATCTAACCATCGATACTGCTGGCAGCCAGGTGATTGTTGTTGGCTGGCGGCAGATCACATCGACACTGCAGATGCCATTTATTCGAGCATATGGGTTTGATGGAACACAACGCTGGACAAGTTATGATTACGCGGCTGGTACACCAAATATTGGCAGCGCCGATACACGCGCAGAGCAGATCGCGCTTGGCCGTGATGGCAAACTGTATGTCAGCTTCTCGATCAATGGGGGCACTGGTGTTTCGGTGTTGGCCCGCGATCCCAAGAATGCCGCATTGAGTGCCGCCGACCGCACCGTTGTCACCGATAAATACACAAACCCATTCAATATCGGCTCAGTCAAAATGGCCTGGCTCGGGCGCTTCAATCTGAGTAATGGGCAACTTGAACAGGGACAATCACTATTGACGCGCCTGACCAGCAATGACAGAGGCAATTCGATTTCAATCAGGGCAATTGCCGCCGATGAACAGGGCCGCGTTGTGATCGCTGGCGATACTGCCTGCTGTATCATGGATCGCGATACACGGCAGGTTGCCTTCACCACCGTTGGTGGGTACGAAATCGGCGAGGCGTATGTCCTCACACTCAGTGCCGATTTTAGGGCGCGCACCGCATGGACGGTGTTCACCGCACCGGGAACATCTGCAGGAAGCTCGCCCGCCAATGGTGTTGCACTACGCGGTGGGAAGGTTGCAATGGCAGCCACCCTGAATCAGGGCACTGGGGCCACACGAGGGCTTATAACATTCAAGGCGCTCCAGCCGACGCTTGGCTCAGCAACGGCATCCGATGGCTATCTGGCTGTTTGGACAGGGCCGTGATCTAGATCCCCACCACAATCTCGCCATCACCACTGCGATAGGCATAGGCCATCCGGGGTGTATTGAACGCAAACCCGATCCGGCCCTGGCCATCGAGCAGAATACATCCGCCTAACCCGCCCACCCGATCCGCCAGCCGTTGGATCGCCATGTGGGCAGATGTCATTGGTGATTCGCCATTGCCAATATAATCGGTTGCCGTTTTGGCCAGCAGAACCTTGATAATCGATTCGCCCCAGCCGGTTGTCGAACAGCCACCCGTCTCGATATCGGCATATAAGCCGGCCCCGATCAATGGTGAGTCGCCAACGCGGCCAGCCGGTTTATTTGTTGTTCCGCCTGTGGATGTTGCGGCGGCCAGTCGTCCTTCCCGATCAAGGGCAACCGCTCCGACGGTATCGCCAGGGTTGGCAAGCGGATGGCCGCCGCTTGTAATGCCACCAAGGCCAGCAACTTCTGTGAGCGGGCGGTTGAAGGAATCCTGGGTTTGGTGGGCGAGATTAGCGCGCAATTCCTGCCAGCGCTTGAGTTCACGCTCAATGATCAGATCGGCATGGGCACAGCGTGGAATGTTCTGTGCATCGGCAAACCGCTCGGCACCCTGCCCAACCAGCAGCACAACATCACTCTCCAACACCCGCCGCGCCAGTGTGATCGGATTCTGCACCCGCTGAACTGCGGCAACAGCACCAGAGCGGAGCGTCATTCCATCCATAATCGCCGCATCAACCTCAACGATGCCATCACGGTTCAGGACGGAACCAACCCCTGCATCAAAGATCGGCGCATCTTCCATCACCCGCACAGCTGCTTCAACTGCATCAAGCGCAGATCCACCCTGCTCAAGGATCTGCCAGCCTGCTGCTATGGCTGCCCGGCAGCCAGCCTGATGTGGCTCAATCTCATCATCGGGAATATCCCAGGCACCGCCATGAACAATAAGCGCAGGCCGCATCACATTCTCCATATAGCATATAAGGGCGTATGCGCTACGCCCTATCGCATACGCCACTCGATCAGAGCTGTATTGTCAGCGGCGTCGGGGGAATCGAATCAGAATCACTGCCAGCGCGGATCGCTTTCACAATCTGCCCCAAGCCATGGCCCTGCACACAGTAGGCATAGAAACTGGTGAACAGGACGCCAACGCCACACGCAATGATGCCAAGGGAGGCCAGGAAACTCGCCAGAATGGAAACAAGCAACCACATCAACCATAGCCCGGCATGCTTCCGTAACAGGCCAACAACCGGGCCGAAATCAAATGCTGCTGCAAGCTGGCCAGCAACAAGATACCGTGCCGTTGCCATGATACTGAGCGCCGAGCTGCCAAGGCTTAGAATGAATACTAATGGTATAAAGATGCACGAAAGCACACCTATGAATCTACCACCAGTCTCGCTGTCGCCGCTGCTTGCACTAAGCCATCCCACACAAAGCCAAATCCCCATCAGAACAAATGCTGGGATGAGGTACACCAAACTAATCACAAAAAAGTACAGACCTTTCATGAGCAGTGTACCAAACTCACTCCAGGTAGGCAATGGCCGAGGGTTATCCAGGCCAACCTGTTCGGCAATCGTCAGCATATAGCCCAACAGAAAAAAAGGCCCGATAATGGGAATGAGTATAATCACGCCACCAAGCAAGATCTTCGAAACCCACTGCTCATCCTCGGTCACAAAACTAAACGCACGGCTGATATCCATCAGGCACCTCTTTCGCTAGTATGTAACTCGTTGCCTACTAGAGCGGGCGTTCCAATCCGCGTTGTTGCAGCTCGCGTTCTGCACCAGCATAAATCTGCATCACAATCAGGTGTGCATACAGGAGTGAGCTCATGATCAGCCAGTAGAGCAACAGCCCAATCAGCCAGGTAAACGGTAATCCGCTTGGTATCACCAACACAAGTAGTGTGATGAACAGGATGAAGGGCAGATAGGCTGGCAATGAAATCAGCCGTGCTCGTACATATACGCCCCACGCCTGCGTGCGAAGTGCCTCCTGCAAGGATTTAATGCTCATCGCATTTTCGGGGGTGCTATCCTGAATGAACATCAAACGCCCAACAGGCGAGGCACTGGCCAGAAACATGGCGAGTAGGAGACTGATAAGCATCAACCCGCCAAAACCACTGAAGGCATTGAATGTTGCTTCAGTACGCGCCAGAACAACGCCAAATCCAACGCAGAAAAACAGTATTCCGGCGACAAATAATGGCAGAATAAAATAGAAGAAATCGATCAGAAACGCGAACAGGCCAATAATATAGCGCGTCGACCAATCGACCCATGGTGGCAATGGTGTTGGAAAGCCTTTCCGTGTATTATCAAGGCTCTCGACAACAAGGCCAGCTCCGAGTGGATAGCCAAACAGGCTACACATTAGCGCACCGCCGATCAACACCTTCTGCCACCAATCACGATCCGCGTGAATAACCCGCAGCGCTTCACGCAAACTCATAGTGGGAGTGAATGTCTGGAAGTAAATAACCTACTCCCTCCTCTTTAATGAACTGTCAGCTATCAGCTATCAGCCCTCAGCTATCAGCTTTTAATGTTTGGTCACGCTGTCACCTGGTCACTTGGTCGAATGTCACTGTTCCAAAAAGCGCCGCAATTCATCAAGCGCCAATGTTGCAGCAAAATTCCAGCCTTCTTCAGATGCCAGTTCGATCCGGCGTTCCCATATTTCCATTCCACCAGCATGCGCCAGAGCAAGATACACCGCGCTGAAGCCATCGCTTGCTTGCGGGCCAGCCTGCACTCCAATTGCCAGATCGGTTCGCCAGCGAGCGCGGACATTCTCGGCTCCGGTTGTTGCCAGGCTGCGCGCCGCCGCCTCATCAGCCGGAATATCCAGTGGATGCACAATCATACCACGCAACGCTGCCCTTCCCTGTGCCGTCGCTGCAATTGCTCGATAGATCGGTGCTTCCACAGTACCCTCATAGAGTGCCAGCGATAGCCCTTTTGCCGCCAGCAGCTGTATCGCTGCCTGTTCAAGCGTCACATTGCCAATGATGTGGACACCCATGCGCTCACGGATGGTTGCCTCAGCAGCATCGGCAAGTGCCTCAGCCACGGCTGGATCATCGGCCTTGGCCCCGATCCGCAATTCATACTGGGCACGCTTGGCCGAAATGCCCAATGTCGGGTTCTCTGCCAGCATCAGATCGGCCAACATTTCACCGATCACACTCTCGCCCAATCCTGTGGCATGGATTGTTCGCACCAGAATCACGCCCGTCTGCCCACGCTCATTGCGTAGATAGGGCATGATTGCGTTTTCCCACAGATAGCGCATTTCGGAGGGAACACCAGGCAGAACAACCACGGTGCCGCGTACATCCTCAACGATAAACGATGGGGCAGTACCGCGTGGGTTCTCGACAATTCGGGCACCCTGTGGCACAAAGGCCTGCTGGCGGTTGGATGGGCTCATGGTGCGCCCAAATGAGCGGAAACGCGCCTCGATCTGATCGAGCAGGTGTTGATGAAATTCAAGTGGACGGCCAGTTGCCCGTGCTATCGATTCACGGGTCATATCGTCAATCGTTGGTCCAAGCCCGCCCGTGCAGATCAACAGATCCGCCCGGTCAAGCGCCTCGCTGATCACACTGGCAATCCGCTCCTCATTATCGCCAACGACGGTCTTGCGGAACAGGTTAATGCCAATTGCAGCCAGATGGCGGGCCAGATAGGCACTGTTGGTGTCGATCGTCTCACCGAGCAATAATTCTGAGCCAATCGCAATAATCTCAGCGTTCATATGACTCCCAGGGTTTCTGGGGAGCTGGTTTCGGCTTGCTGGCCTGCTGAACCCGGCTGCGATAATCGCCCCACATTTCCTGTTGCTTCAGATCGGCAGCCCGCTTGGCCGCCGTCATCGCCCCATCAACCAACTGCCCAATCCCCTGTGGCTGGCCAGAACGCGGACTCGTCAGGATCACTGCTGCTGCTCCGACGACGATCCCAACGGCAAATCCGATCAGAAATCGGCCCATATCCCCTCGCTATCTTGTAAGGGCGTATAGCTATACGCCCCAACCTATCACCGTTTCGCCGTAATGTCGGCCTGCGCCATTGCGATGAACTGATCGACCGGTAATGCGCCTAGATCTTCCCCGGAACGCAATCGCACCGCCACTGCATCCGCAGCCTGTTCTTTATCGCCGATTATAAGCATGTATGGAACCTTCTGCAACTGCGCTCGCCGAATCTTCAGTTGCATGCGTTCTTTGCTGGCATCCAATTCGGCCCGCAAACCGGCTGCTCCCAATCGTGCAAGCACTGCACGCCCATACACGCCATGCTTCTCGTCCGAAATCGGCACAACAACCGCCTGAACTGGCGCAAGCCAGGCCGGGAACGCACCAGCGAAATGCTCGATCATCACACCCATAAAACGCTCTGTCGAACCCGTTACCGCTCGATGGATCAGCACTGGTGTGTGGGCCTGGCCATCCTCACCAATATACTCGACTCCCAAGCGAGCCGGTTGGATGAAATCGATCTGAATCGTTGAGAGCTGCCATTCGCGGCCCAGTGCGTCCTTGGCCATAAAATCGGCCTTCGGGCCATAGAATGCCGCCTCACCCTCAACCGCCTCATAGGCAACATCATTTTCGTCCAGCGCGTGTTGGAGCGCTGCAATCGCTAGTGCCCACTTCTCATCATCGCGAACAAACTTGCCCTCCGCCGCCGGAAGTGAGAGCTGCACCCGGTAATCTGTCATCTGGTAGGCCGCCAGCACCTCGCGGATGAGCGTCAGGCAGCGGCCAAATTCCTCCTGAATCTGCTCGGGTGTGCAGAACACATGGCAATCATCCTGTGTCAATGAGCGAACCCGCGTCAGGCCGCTGAGTGTTCCGGCTGGCTCATAGCGATAGAGTGTCGCAAACTCGGCAAAGCGCATCGGCAGTTCACGATAGGAATGGATGCCCATCTCCTTGAACAGCGTCATATGGCTTGGGCAGTTCATTGGCTTCAACCGATACGCAACGCCCTCGTCCACCATCGGTGGGAACATCACATCAGAATAATTCTCATAATGGCCGGATCGATGGTACAGGCTCTCCTTGACCATGTGCCCCGTCCAGACATGCTGGTAGCCATAGCGTGTCTGTGTTTCGCGCACATAGCTTTCCATAAGGTAGCGCAGCATCTCACCCTTTGGTGTAAACAGCGGCAAACCAGGCCCAACATCCTCCGAAAAGTAGAACAAGCCCAGTTCCTTGCCCAATTTGCGATGATCGCGCCGCTTGGCCTCTTCCAGCCGAAACAGATGCGCCTCAAGCTCGGCCTTGCTATTCCAGGCTGTGCCATAGATCCGTTGCAGCATTGGCCGGTTCGAATCACCACGCCAGTAGGCACCAGCAACACTCATCAACTTGAAGCCATCGAGCGGGATTTCACCTGTGTTATGCAGATGCGGGCCTCGGCATAGATCCTCGAATGTGTCGTGCGTATATGTCGAAATCACCGCAGCGCCGCCAGATTGCTCGCCATACTCATCCTGGCCATGAGCCAATCCATCAATCAACTCAAGCTTATATGGTTGGCCAGCAAAAATGGCGCGGGCCTCATCGGCGCTTACCACCCTATAGTTGAATGCGTACTTGCCACGAACGATACGACGGATTCGATCCTCAATCTCTGTCAGATCCTCGGGCGTGAGCGAACGTGGAAGCTCGAAATCGTAATAGAACCCATCCTCAATTGGTGGGCCAATCGCGACTTTGCCATCTGGAAAGATTTCCAGCACTGCCTCGGCCATCACATGCGCCAGCGAGTGACGCAGCCGATAATAGGGATCTTTGTCTGGTGAAACGGGCATGGGAAGCCTCCTTCAATGATATAAAGCGTACTTTGTTATCTGTAAATGCTTGGCTATCAGCCGTCAGCTTTTTCGTGCAGGTGAAGCCCTTGCTATTTCTCCAATGGCCGTTGTTTGTACAAACACCTATCGTTGAGATCTGAAAGCTGATAGCTAAATGCTGAAGGCTAATGGTTATTCGACGGTAAACACCATCTCGCCCTGATCAATTCGCACATCGGTTACGCGGCGGCCCTGAGCGGCTAGTTCATCGTTGAGCTGCTGCTCCAATGGCGTAATTAGATCGCGTAGGTCGATCAGATTGGCAAGAGGCCCATCAACGCGTGGATCAATGGCAACGATCTTGCCAGCCTGAATTGCCACGCTCATGCGTGCCATGCTTGTTACGCCAAATGCGCCAAGATCAACCTGAATTTCACCAGGAACAAAGCGCAGGGTCGCCGATTCAATTGGCCGCAGCTTTTCCGTATTGGCCGCAATATAGGCATTGGCCTGCGCCTCGGTAATACGCACTGGCCCAGATGGCAGCGATGCAACCAGAGTTGGCAGTACGCCAGCAGCAATGCCTGTCGGCGAAATAGCTCCAGGCTGGCTTGGGCGCGTTTCCCCCGCTGGTATGGTTGGTGCGGCCCCATTTGCAAGCTGCTCACTAATCTGGCGGCCGATCTGCTGGCTGAGCTGCGGGCGCAACCAGTATTGGTAGGCGAGTAAGGCTCCAAGTACCAGCCAGATCAACACAACCACCCAGACCAAGCAACCATTGAAGCCACCCCGTTGAGGCGGCGGGTTGCGTCGTTTATAGGTCATACGATCATTCTCCAAAAAACAAAAAACGCCATTCGTCCACTCGGGACGAAGGCGCGCTTCGTGGTTCCACCCAACTTTGCCAATTCAGAACAGCCTTTAGCTTGTTCGCATGGCCTTATCTAGCCGATAACGGGGCCAGCCGTGCTCCCATACTCATCTGTTCCGGGAGCTGCTCAGAGGTGGTGTTCGCCTGGCTCATGGCCGAACGCGCTCGCAGTCGGTGGCGCATTCTCCCTGATGGCTGTTACCTGGCTACTCGTCCTCATCATCGCAACATGTGTTCAACTCTTGGCCTCATGATAGCACGCTGCTCAGAGTACTGTCAAGAGTCCAGCGAACGATGTCAGGGCTTATTAGACAGCACAGGGGCAGTTCACGAACTGCCCCATACGACAAATGCTATGCCCTAATAGCCAAGCCTCGATACATTCTAGAAAAACACCTTGGCGAGCTTCAGGATGCCCTGTTTCCAGGGTACACGATGCGAGACGCCACTGGTATGCTCGAATTTATGCATATTTTCCAAGTACCAGCGGTAGTTGCGAACCAGCGCGTTTTTGTTGGAATATTGCGGCTTCCAACCCAATACACGCTCGGCCTTCTCAATCGAGACAAATGAATCGGTTGTGATTGTGCCATATGCCCATTTATACACAGGCGAGAGATGTAGTGCTTCGAGGATCTGGAGCGCGAAAATTGCTGGCCCAGCTGGAATACCGACGATCTTCTTGCCAAAACCAGCAGCATCTAACACTGCCTGATAATCCTCGCGAATGGTCGTAAACTCTTTTGCCCCAACATTAAATGTGTCATTCACTCGTTCAACCTCAAGCGTTGAACACAGATAGATCGCCTGACAGAGATCTTCGACATCAAGCAATTGGTAGCGGTTCTTGCCATTCCCTGGGATTGGGAAGCCATGGCCATCCTTGGCCCAATCATAGAATAGTGCAAAAATCCCCAAACGCTCCGGGCCAACAAACGATTTTGGGCGAATGACGGGAATACACATGCCCTTGGCTCGGTACTCGAGGCAGATCTCCTCGGCCTTGACTTTCGCCTCACCATACGGGCCAACGCCATCGAGTTTATCGTTCTCTACGAGCGGATGGTGATCGGGAATTCCATACACTGCCGTTGATGAAATATGAATGCAGCGCTCAATATGGTGCTCATAGGCCGATTGGATGACATTGCGGGTGCCATCTAAATCAGTTGTGAAAATATCTTGAGGCTTATAGAGTGGCAGCGCAGCAGCGGTATGAACGACAATATCGGCCTGATACATCGCTCGGTCAACATCCATACGGTTACGAATATCGCCCTTGATAATCGTCACACGATCTCGTTCGGGATAATCGAACTCGGCGATATCGAGTACCGTAACCTGATGACCACGCTCAAGCAGGTAGCGAGTCAGATTGATGCCAAGGAAGCCAGCGCCTCCAGTGATCACAAAGCGTTTACTAGTCATAGTTGTATCAAGCCTTCAAATATGCCTTGTGAAAGGGTTTGTATCTCTCACAAGCAGTCAATATCGGGCTAACTATACCATATGCGTTGGGCATAAGAAATATGAGAAAGTTCATTTATTTATCTTTTTCGATATACGTAGCGTCATACATCAATATGTTGATGTTTCTAGCTCATTAATCCGTTCGCGCAGCTTGGCCACTGTCGATTGAACGGCGGCAAGCCCTTCTCGCTCGCGCTGAACAACTGCAGCAGGGGCTTTATCGGCAAACCCAGGATTCGCTAATCGCCCTGCACGGCGGCCTGCATCGGCTGCGGCAGCCTCAAGTTCTTTCATCAGGCGCGCTCGTTCGGCAGCCAGATCAATCAAGCCCGCCAAGGGCAGGTAGATCTCAACCGCCCCGACGACCAACGCAGCAGCATTGCGCGGTTTCTCTGCTAATCCTTCGACAACAGTCAACTGTGGATCGGCAATGCGCCCTAAGCGGGAAATTAGCGCCCGTTGCTGATCAAGCAAGCCTGCCTGCTCGCCGCCCACAAGTGTTGCCGCAATATAGCGGCCCGGCTCTACCCGGTATTCATTGCGAATATTGCGAATACCAACAATGATCTCACGCACGAGCTCGATATGGCGATCAGCTGCTTCATCGATAATTGCCGGATCATAGGTTGGGTAGGACGCGAGCATGATCGACGCTGGCTTCTCCAATGCAGCTTGATCAGCCTCGCCATCTGCTGCCTGCACTTGATTCTGGGAAGCTGTCAGATACTGCCAGGCCTCTTCCGTCACAAATGGCATAAACGGATGTAGCAGGCGCAGGCTCCCTTCCAGCACGGTATAGAGCACTTCACGGGTTAAGTGCTGGCGGCGCGAATCACCATCGAGCTGGATTTTGGCAACTTCAACATACCAATCCGCGAACTCGCTCCACAGAAAATCCTGGATCTGGCGGCCAGCCTCGCCAAAATTATAGGAGGCCATCAGCCGCTCGGCTTCACCAACTAACCGATGATAGCGCGACATGATCCAGCGATCTGCCAGCGTATATGGGTAATGCGCCAGACAACTCGATGTCACAATCCAGGATTCATCTGGCCCGCTGCTTCCCAGACGCTCCACCGGAGCGTCTCTACCCTGCTCACTATGGCCTTGATTCTGTGGCTCTGTGGCTCTGTGGTTCTCGGGTGGGTATGCTGCCTCCTGACTCCTCGGTTCTTTCCTGTCCCCTGCTGCGCTCCCCTCTCCCACTGGGAGAGGGGCTGGGGGTGAGGGCGTAACAATCTTCGTTAACACAAAGCGGGTGATATTCCATAGTTTGTTGGCGAAATTACGCGCCGATTCAATCCGTTCTGGGTTGAGGTTCAGATCCTGGCCGGGTGTGCCGCTGGTGGCGAGTGTAAAGCGTAGTGCATCGGTGCCATACTGGCCCATGATCTCAAGCGGATTGACGACATTGCCATATGATTTCGACATCTTGCGGCCATCTTTGTCACGCACCAATCCATGCAGATAGATCGTATGAAATGGTTCTTTGCCAGTGAAATAGCAGCCCATCATCATCATACGGGCAACCCAGAAGAATAGAATATCGTAGCCTGTCTCCATCACATCAGTTGGGTAGAAATACTCCAGATCAGCCGTCTGATCTGGCCAACCAAGGGTAGAGAATGGCCACAGGCCGCTCGAAAACCATGTATCGAGCACATCGGGGTCCTGATAAATGCCCTCGCCCTGTGGCTCGGGATCATCCGGCCCTGGCACAATCATCTGGCCATCGGGTGTATACCACACCGGAATCCGGTGGCCCCACCACAACTGCCTGCTGATGCACCAATCCTGAATGTTTTCCAGCCAATGGAAATAGACCTTCTCGAAGCGTTCGGGAATAATCTTGGTACGGCCCTCTTTGACTGCCGCCAGCGCTAATTCGGCCATCGGCGCGACATTCACAAACCATTGTTCACTGAGCAGCGGTTCGATGATTTCGCCGCCGCGCTGGCTGATTCCAACCGACATGCTATGCGGGCGGGTTTCGATCAACAACCCTTCCTGCTCCAGATCGGCCAGGATGTTTTTGCGGGCTGCAAAGCGTTCCTGCCCTGCATAGGGGCCAGCTTCCTCATTCAGCGTCGCATCGCGGTTCATGATGTTGATCATCGGCAGATTCTGGCGCTGTGCAACCAGATAATCGTTTGGATCATGGGCTGGCGTGATCTTGACAGCACCCGTGCCAAATGCTGGATCAGCATACTCATCGGCAACAATTGGAATGGCTCGCCCAATCGCTGGCAGCACAACAAAACGGCCAATCAGATGCTTATATCGCGAATCTTCTGGGTTCACGGCAACCGCAACATCGCCCATAATCGTCTCTGGGCGGGTCGTCGCAACCGTGATGTATTCGCTGGTTTCGGCAGCCCATGTGCCAGAACCCCAAACACCAAAACCTGCGTGCTCGGTGCTACGCTGCGGTTCTTGGTGCTCGGCTCCTGGTTCTTCTGGCAACACGGGATAGCGAATGTGCCAGATATTAACCTGGCGCTCCTCGTATTCCACCTCAAGATCAGAAACTGCTGTTTGGAGTTTGGGCGACCAGTTGACCAGCCGTTTGCCACGGTAGATCAGGCCATCATCATATAATTTTTTGAAGGCAGCCCGCACCGCTCGTGAAAGCCCTGGATCGAGGGTGAAGCGTTCGCGGCTCCAATCGCACGATGCCCCTAATCGGCGTAGTTGGCTGGTGATTTCACCGCCATATTTCTCTTTCCATTCCCATGTCCGGCGCGTAAATTCTTCACGGCCAACGGTTTTGCGGCTCGTACCCTCACGTTCAAGTAGGC
>Ga0163155_10005951_pt1 | contig 11975 bp, 18 predicted proteins | sample OliLakLV19SP4G1_FD_148611 | JGI IMG/M metagenome (GOLD analysis project Ga0163155, IMG submission 148611) | Freshwater microbial mat bacterial communities from Lake Vanda, McMurdo Dry Valleys, Antarctica - Oligotrophic Lake LV.19.SP4.G1 | ecosystem: Environmental > Aquatic > Freshwater > Lake >...
CAATATAAGTATTATTGCTTCTGATAAAAATTTCGCGATAGGACACCAGTTGCGACATCAGATATGTAATTTGATTAAGAACAATAAATTAGGGGTAGATTTGCTTGGCAAGGGTTATAAACCCCTCGATGAAAAAGTTGAGGGACTTGGCAAATATAGGATGTCTGTAGCTATTGAAAATTGTAGGGTCGAGGGATATTTTACAGAGAAGGTAATAGACTGTTTTGCAACAAAAACTATCCCCATTTACTGGGGCGATCCAACAATGTCAGATACATTCGACAAAAAAGGAATGATAGAGTGTAAGAATGTTAATGAGATTCTGATGGCCTGCAAACAGTTTTCTAACCACAAGGAATGTGAAAATTTTTATGATGAACGGTCGGATAGTATAAATAAGAACTGGGAAATCGCACAGGGATATAAAAGTGCAGAGGATTGGATTTTTAGAACTTATGAAGATATTTTACGATAAAAATTCGGAATCTTGGGTTTTCGCTGAGACAGAAGAAAAGGCGTTGGAAATTTTCATTGGTCAAGAAGACTACGAAGGAAAGCCGATAATTTTAGAACTCTCTATGGAAACCGTGTTCAAATTCAAATTTGATGACAACTGGAGAAACGCCAAGAACGAAATCGGTATTTCTATGTCGTTTGACAACTTTAATCAAATAAGGGGTAACACAGAAGGATTTTTTGCAAGTGCAAATTATTAATTTCAAGAAAGAAATGATTATATTATGATTATGAAAAATATGAAGAATAAGGTTTTAACAGGTTTGATTGGAGCTACGATTTTGGTTGGCAGTAGCGGATGTAATTCTACAAATACTACACCGGCTATTGAATTACAAACTCAGGCGTCTTTAACCACATCCGCGTTTCTTATTGCTATAGACAAAGATGATCGTGTGGCAACCGCCAAAAAGATTTATGAACTAAGTAATTTGGTTGAGAATTTGGTAGATAATGGTGTGTCTTTGGATGACATCAAGACATTTGCAATCAATTATGCTGTTCAAAGTGTGGATTCTGATGAACGGGCGGCGATTGAATCATTAGTCAATTCTATTGTTGATTATCTACATGTTAAAATTGGTGGCGAAAATGCTAACCTAACTCTTCTTGAGAAGAATGAATTAATCAAGGCTGCAATTCATGGCGTTAAGCAATCTGTTGAACCGTTTGCTCGCTAATTATTAAATTAGCTTTAAAATACAGGACAATGTATGGCAGATATCACTCGATACCAATTATATAGAGATAAAATTAGTTCTGGCGACCTTGTGTTTATGAGTGGTCGTGGTTTTTTTAGTAATGTAATTAAAGCTGTAACGAAGTCCCAATATTCACATGTTGGAATGGCTATATGGTTGAGTATTGAGATACTGGACGAACCAAGACTTTTTATAATGGAAAGTACAACGCTTAACAATATAAAAGACGGAATATCTAACGAATATCGTAGAGGTGTACAGTTTGTTCCCTTGAGTCAAAGAATTGAAGCATACGAAGGCGACGTGGCTTGGGCCGAGCTATGTGACCCACTTACGGACGATGAGAAAAAGTTTCTACTAGAGTGGTGCATGAAGATTGAAACATCCAAGATTTCGTATGATGACTTTGTTAGTTTAGCTAAGGCTGCGATAGATGTTGAAAGATGGCCTTGGTATTTTAAATGGCTTGGGTATCCATTTAAGGGATTATTGACATCTAAACAAAATCTTTCTCGTCAGTTTTGCAGCGAATTGGTTACAGCTACGCTACAAAAGGTTGGCAAGATCGACGCAAATGTAAATCCTTCAGAACAGGTTCCAGAAGATTTGTTACATTTATCTTGTGTCAAACAACCTTTACCTTTAACCTAAAGTCAGAATATGAAAAAACTATTATTAATACTATTGTGTTTAACTATGTGTGGATGTCGATATATCGAAGTCGAACTGCCTAATGGTAACAAGATCAAATATGTTAACCTTATCTATTCTACAAAAATCGGAAAAATGGATATAAAAGACACTTCGTGCGAGACTTTGTCTTTAGAAAATCTCGACAGCGATTCTAAGGCATTAGATATTGTTGGAAAATCTTTAGACAAGATTCCTTAATAGATAATCAGCAGATAAAAGACGACAGATCGAACAATTTATCGTGCGACACCATGCGTGTATGATGATTCCGAGCGAGTGCATGGACCTGCTTTTAAAAGCACTGGGTGTTAAAAGGTTTATCACGTCATTAAGGAAGAATTAATTTTGTCTGGTGGTTCAGAGGAAGATTTTAAATGACAAAAGAAGAAACACAAAGACTGCTTTATAAAATTGATTCTGAAGGATTTGATTATTGTTTTACAAACTATAGCAGTTGGAATGAAATTGATGATGAAAAATTTCAAAAAACACTTAGCAAGTATGTTAAAGCTCAATCTAATTTAGCAGCATATATTGAAGAAAATCGTATACATTACGATATTGAGGAAATTTAATGAAAATAATTCACTTCACAAAATCCAGACCGATGCAGTATCGGGCGTTTTTGGAAAGTTTTCTATATAACACGAACCCTTTGTTTGGTAAAAAACAATTTAACGGAGGAGCAAGGGGTCAAATAATTGGAATGGACAATAATTATAGTTGTGGCCCTATAACGACAATTATTTCTGGAACACAAGGATATGAAGATATAATTAAAAAGTTTAATGGGGTTAGATTTGTAGATGACAAAGGTGAAAATTTTGACGAGATTTTAAGGGAAGAAGTTAATAGTTGTCAAAGCGACTACCTGTTAGCGGGCTGCGACGACGAAATAGTTCTTAGAAAAATTGATCTTAACAAAGCAACGGACTTCTTAGATAATCATCCAAACTGCATTGGTTTTTCTTTAAGGCTTGGTTTGAACATTGATCCACTTAAATATTTTTCAGATACTATTACTGAAGACAGAATTATGTGGTGGAAATGGCGTAACAAAATAAGTCACTACAGTTATCCATTCGAGTATATGGCGACTATTTATCCAACGTGGATTGTTAAAGAAATAGTGAATGCTCAAACTACAAAAATAAAGACACCGAATTTTAGTGAATCTTTTGGCGTCAATTATTGTATAAATAATCCTAATATCCCGTCTTACATGGCTTGTTTTGAGGGGGATGGATCGTTTGTAGCGTTAGATATTAACAGAATTCAAACAGAGTTTGAGAATAAAACACAAAATTTCTCTGGAAGAGATTTATCGCCCGAGAATTTGCTAAAGATGTATAAAGAAGGATATAGAATTGATTGGAAAAAGTATCAAGGTAAAGTATATGACGATATATTTATTGGTGATACAGATTTGGAGTTTGTGAAAAATGTTGACAGCGACTGAAGCCAGACAAAAAGCAATAGAAAGTAGATCGTCCGTATCAGACGATCCAAAACAGATTAAAGCTTACGAAGAAACGTTGGAAAGAATTTTAAAGAAAATAGAACTTGCTTCGTCGGAGGGTGATTTTGAATACGAAACCGGTGACTATAACGAATATAGTGTCATAAACAGAGTTTGTGGATACAGGTTTTTTGAAGACATGAAAAAGTTGGGATACAGAGTATATGTTGATAATCACAACCAGCGTTCTGTTATTTCAAGGATGATTATAAGGTGGTAAATTTACTAACATAGAAAGAAAAAATGGATTATTTACAATATCAAGCAAATCAGATATTTCAAGATGTACAAAAGTTAGGATTTAACGTTCATTCAGAACCCAATCCTATTGGCTTGTCACACGACGAACAAAAAACAATAGCATACTATGCGTTGCAATCAATGCCAACGAGCAATTGGTTAGAGATAGGATCGTTTTGCGGTGGTTCTGCGTGTATCATATCAAAAGCGATGATAAAGAGTGGTTTTGAGAACAAACTTATTTGTATTGATAGAAGCAATGAATTTATCGTACAGTTTTGGTATAACGTAAAAAGGAATGAGACAGAAAATTATGTTATAAGGGTGTCTGAAGACAGTTACAAAGTAGAAGATTTATTAAAGATCCCTAAATTATCATTTGCTTTTATAGATGGATGGCATTCTTTTAAACACGCTTTGATTGATTTTGAAATTGTAAATGACAAACTTGAAGAAAATAGCTTTGTTCTTTTTCATGACACCGACGGTCTTACAAAAGAAAATTTTGATAACTATCTGGAAAACTGTAAGATTAACTATGATTTTTGGATGAAGGAGCCGGTTCCACATCCGGACTGTCATGGTCAAACGTATAATGTCACAGACTGTTGTGCTTATATATTAGACAAGTATAAAAATTACGAACTAGTAGAAATTCCGCAAGAATACAAAGGGAAAAATTCAATAACGGTTTTGAAGAAAATTAAATAAAAAATGATACCCGTAAAAAAAATAGACACAGATGATTACTTGTCTATACATGACTGGGTTGATAAAGAAATCCATGATTTTAAACAAGTAAACACCATAATTTATGGTAGGCCAGATTTTGCAAACCAAATTTTCGAAACTGTCAAAGAACCGATTATCTTGGTAACGTATGGTGGAGATATATCATTACGGAAAGATAGCGAAAATTGTTATAGATGCGATACCGATTTTAAAAACTATGGTTATTTTAAAGAAATTCCGTCGAATATTAAAAAGTGGTATTCTTCTAGCTTAGATTTATACGAAAAACCATTTGAATATTTGCCATTGGGTATTTTGCCCCAACATTTTGAAACCTTATCAGAAACGGCAGATAGGTTTGAAGAAAACCGCGACAACCTGCTTTTTATTAACTTTGGCATAACTTCCCATCTTCGTCATTTTATCTATATTAACATCAATCAATTTGAGTTTAGTAAATTTGCAAAAATAGAGTGGCCAATTGAAGGAATAAAGTGGCCTGCTTATAGAGATTATTTAATAAAGTTTTTTAGAAATTTGTTAACGTCAAAGTTTGTATTATGTCCTTCTGGGACAGGTGTGGATACTTATCGAATGTATGAAGCTATGTATCTGGGATGTATACCAATCGTCTTAAAAACCCCTTTTGCCGAACATTTAAAGGATTTCCCTGTCCTAGCAGTGGATTCTTATGAAAGCCTTACAAGAGAGTTACTAAAGAAAGAGTACGAACGAATTTGGTCGAGGGAATATGATTGGCGGATTTTGACAAGAAGTTATTACTTAGAGAAGATAAAAAATAACGCTAGTAAACTACTAGAAGGTGATTAAGTGGAAAGTTTATCAATAATTGTCGGGTGCAGAAATGATTGTTACGAAGGTGATAACATTGGACGATTTATTCAATCTCTTGAGTTTAACAAGAAAGTGTTGGACGGAATAAGGGTAGATTATGAATATTTGGTCGGCGAATGGAACCCTTTTAATACCTGTTTGTCCGATTTCGATAGAACCAAACATTTGTTTGAAGATAAAAGATTTAAAGATATAATCATAGATGAATCGGTAGTTGAGGCCGAAGGTCTGCCTCCAAAAATTTTTATAGAATACCATATGAAGAATGGCCTCGCAAGAAAAGCAACAAAAGATAATTTGTTATTTATTAATTCCGATATATTACTTAGTAATGATCTTATGTTTACTATATCGGTTTTACTTAAAAAAGGATTAGAAGACAGGTTTTATAGGACAAGATACAGGGTAAATATCAATTCTGATGGTAGCGTAATAGAAAGAAGTGATTTATACGATCTTAACTTGCCGGATGGACACTTGTGTGCTGGTTTCAGTGGCGATTTTCTATTGTTGAAAAAATCTTTGTTTGAACTGGCAAAAGGATACGACGAAATAAATCCTGGTCACCGCATTGGAAGACAAACGTTTATGGATGGCGAATTATTGTATCAACTAGATAAACTTGGCATCAAACTAGAATTATTAAGTGATCAATATTTTCACTTAAGTCATGGAAAAACAATGGGTTATCAAAGTGCCGGATACAACACCAACGGATATGAAAATAAGGAAGATTGGGGTTTTGTAAAGTATCCCACTAAAAAACTGGGAAAAGCTTTGGTTATATATAATACTTAAAAATGCTTGAAAAAATAATAAATAAAACTATAAACGGAGATTCAGATTCTGAACAACTTATCGCGGCTATATTTGGTATAGCTTTAACCACAAAAGGAAAAAATTTCTTAGAATTAGGCGTTAGGAGCGGAGATACAACACTTCCTTTATTAACTGTGTGTAGCCTGTTAGGTGGATCACTTACATCTGTTGACATTATCGAACATAGTTTCGATTGTCCAAATGAGATAGAAAAGTATTGGAATTTTGTCAAATCGGACGCTATATCCTTTCTAGAAAATAATAATAAGTATTATGACTTGGTTTTTATAGACGACTGGCATGACGGATTACACGTTGCTAGGGAAATTGAACTAATTAGTAAGTTTGCTACACCCTCTACGGTTATTTTGCTACACGATTTGATGTACAGTGGAAGTCAGCCCAACTATAACGAATCTATAGGGATAGGCGAATTTGGTAACGGTGGGCCTTATAATGCAGTTAGTAGATTAAATAAAGACGATTGGGAATTTGCTACACTGCCTTTTTCTCATGGTTTAACAATTTTGCGTAAAAAATGAAATATTTAATATTGGGATCATCTGGCCAAATTGGTTCTTCTTTGGTTAAGTTTTATAAAAACAACAGTACCGCATTCATAGAATTTGATATTGCAAACGACGACTCTCAAGACTTGCGTATTAAAGATAATCCAAAACTAATATCCGCTTTAGAAAAAGTTGATTTTGTTTTCTTTTTGGCGTTCGATGTTGGGGGATCAAAATACCTCAAAAATCACCAAAAGGACAAAAGTTTTATCAATAACAATCTCGCCATAATGTATAACACGTTTAATTTATTGGATCAATATAAAAAACCGTTTATATTTTCATCATCTCAAATGTCTGACATGTCTTATTCTGTGTATGGTACGCTTAAAAAAATCGGCGAACATTATACCGAACTAATTGGTGGAACTAACGTAAGGTTCTGGAATGTTTATGGCAAGGAAACATATGACGAGAAAAGTCATGTTATTACCGATTTTATAAAAAAGGCCAAAGATGGACGTATTGAAATGCTAACCTCTGGTGGAGAAGAAAGACAATTTTTATATGTAGATGATTGTTGTAAGTGTTTGGATATTTTATCAAAAAATCCTAGTCTACAAAAAGAATCATTTGATATTACTAATTTTGAGTGGACAAACATTAACAAGATAGCAGAAATAGTGAAAAATTATATCCCATGTGAAATTGTAGTTGGAAAAGACAACGATTCTGTTCAACTTGATATGAGAAACGAACCTAAAACACAAATTTTAAAATACTGGCAACCGTCGACATCTATTGAAGACGGAATAAGGGCTTGTATTGAAGAAAATTGAGGATATTTTAAATAATGAAAATTGAACAACTAATTAGGGTTTTGCAGGAACTACAGAAGGAAAGTCCTGAAATAGATGTAAAGTTGGGGGTTTCAAAGGTGATTCACTATTCTAAATATACATCAGATACAAAGGTGGTTGAACAAGAAATTACTGCGATTTCTTATCAAAAAGACAGACGTAATTTTTTTAAAGCAGAAAAGATTCAGCCATTCATAGAGATATTAGGAGAGATATGACACACAAAGAATTATTAGATAATAAAATGATACATAATATAATACAAAATCTACTTAAAAATATAGAAAATCCAATATTGTTCGAAATTGGTTGTCGTCAAGCGGAAGACACAGTGGTTTTTGCTCAGAATTTTCCCAACGCAAGAATATTGTGTTTTGAACCGCTTGCATCTAATGCTGAAAAAGCCTCAGAAAACATAAAAAATTATAACAATATAGTATTGTTTGAATGTGCGTTGTGTGACAAAATAGGTAATGCGGATTTTTGGGTTTCTTCTGATTCTGCAGATTTTAATGGATCATCTTCACTAAAAGAGCCAAAAGAACACTTAGATATGTTTTCGCATGTAAAATTTAATGAAAAAATTAAGGTTGCCACTTTTACTTTAGACTACATTGTCAAACAACAAGACGTAGATCATATTGATTTCATCTGGTCGGACACCCAAGCCGGAGAGAAAGAAGTAATTCTTGGCGGTCAAGATATTCTTAAGAAAACCAAATATTTTTATGGCGAGTTTTATAACAACGAAGTTTACGAGGGGCAAACGGGTGGCTATAAAGATTGGGCGAAACACTTGCCGGGGAATTGGTCGGTTTTACAAGAATTCCCCAATGAAGTTCTGATGGTTAATTTAGATTATTAATAGATTGGTTAAATGTATGGATAACACAATAGTTGATTCTAGAGTTGAAACTTACAAACATATACAAACTGTTCAAAAATATATGACTATTGTTATAAATGACCTATTAAAAAGACAACTTGTACATGATCAATCCAAACTGATGAGTCCAGAAGTAGAATTATTTGATGAATATACTCCAAAAATGAAAGATTGTGTTTACGGTTCTGACCAGTATAAAGAATTTTTGGAACGGCTAAAGCCAGCCCTAGATCATCACTATACTAACAACAGTCATCATCCCGAATACGAAAAAAATGGAATAAAGGGTATGAATCTTATTTCATTGATCGAACTCTTGTGTGACTGGTTAGCTGCGACAAAACGTCATTCTACGGGTAACATTAGAAAGTCTATAGAAATTAACCAAGAACGTTTCGGATATTCTGACGAACTTAAACAAATTTTTCTAAACACATTGCTCTTACTTGAAAAGAGTGATGAGTGAACTGTTTTTTGGCATTAAATATATTGTCTGGCATAGATAACAATTTGTGTTTCTATAATGTGAAAAATTACCACAATGTTTTGAAGAATATAATCAAAGTTTCTGCAAATTTTGACTACTTTATTTTGTGTAACGATTCCCATACTGACCCACACGATAATGAGTTCAAATATCTCCCAAAGCATCTTATAAAAAATACATTAGATACAGCCAGATTGGACTGGTTTGAAAAAGAAATAAAAAGTGAAAATTTTCTTTTTTTAGAGAAAAAGACGCTAAGTCCTTTAGCATCAGAGCATTGCAAGAAGATTATTTTAGGTCACCGTTTTGACCAGATGGTTGTCGGTGGATTCTCAACTTGTATTGATATATTGCCTACATCACTGGGCTTGATTGATTTAAAACAAAACGTGAAAATATATAAGGGTTGTGTGGGGGATTTTTCTGACGAAATGCAGAGGAATGCGTTAGAATATTTGGATTTTATAAACCTTCTTGACGATAGTATTGGTATAATATGACAGAAGTTACAAACGAAACAATCGAAAAAACACTCCAAGATTTTATAAAATTTAGAGATAAGAAAATTGAAAAGAAAGGCAAGGCTCCATTTAACTCAGAATTGGAAATTTATGCAAAAATTTGCGAGGAACAGTACGAATTATTGCAAGAACTTCATAAGAAAAATTTTAGAGGTGGATGTACAAGATTTCGTGAGGAACTTACCGATTTAATGATGGTTGCGTACTTTGGGCTTTGTAGCCTAAATCAAAAAGACAAGAAATGATAGGGTTAAAAAAATAGAACGGATTGATTGGCACATAATTTTAACCATTTACTTGAAATCGCAAGGAAGATAAGAATTTGTAATGGATAAATTAAATAGACCTGATTGGGATGTGGTGTTTTTAGCAATGGCGTTTTTGATAGCTCAACGTTCGACAGACTGCGAGACAAAGCATGGCTCTGTTTTAGTAGATAAGCATAAAAAGATTATAGGACTTGGTTTTAATGGATTTCCTAGAGGAGCAAAGGATTTTGAGTTGCCGACAACCAGGCCAGAAAAGTATGCTTTCATGATACATTCTGAAGCCAATTGTCTTGACAACTGCTTAGGTATTGAAGAACCTTCAACTTGTACTTTATATATTACGGGTGACGCATGCCAAGAATGCTCAAAAAGAATAATCCAAGCTGGTATTGGGAAAGTAATAACCGGAAACGTATCATCGAATTGTATGCAGATAAACGAGAAATATCAGGCAGATTTGAAGAAAATACAATCGATGGGAAAAACCCGGTTTATCAAGATAAAATCAGAGAAATTAAATCATTACAAAACCAATATAAACGAGTTGTTACAACAAACGTTTAAATATTTGGATGAACGATGGGTCGCTTAAGCGATTGAAAGATAATAGATGTTAACACAAATACTTCCAAAGAAAAGTCAAATTGATTATTTAGACGAAATTTCAAATTTCATATTCGCCAGCAAGTATTCTAGATATAATGAAAAATTAAAACGAAGAGAAACTTGGGAAGAAGCAATAGATCGTGTTTTGCAAATGCATTTAAAGAGATATTCTTTTCTAAATAAAGAAGATAAGGATAAAATTACGTGGGCTTTTGACCTTGTTAAAGAAAAACGCATTGTTCCTTCGATGAGATCTATTCAGTTTGCAGGACCGGCTGTAGAAGCTCATAATCCAAGAATTTATAATTGTGCTGTAAGACACGTAGATTCAATAAGATCGTTTGCAGAGATGTTTTATTTACTTCTTTGTGGATGTGGTGTTGGAATTGGATTGTCTTATCAATTTTTAAATAGACTTCCAAATTTAGTAGATGAAAATGACAAGAACGGTACGGTAATAACCTATGTTGTTCAGGACACTATAGAGGGTTGGGCTGACTCCGTAGAAGCGTTGCTTTGTTGTTACTTTAAAAATACCGCTCTTTCTGGTAGAAAAATTGTATTTGATTATTCAAAGATAAGAAAAAAAGGAGAACCGTTAAAAACCGGTGGGGGAAAAGCACCAGGATTTAAAGGGTTGAAAAACTCACACGAAAAGATTAAGAGTCTTCTTGATCACATTATAGAATGTAAAAAACAATCTAGGTTGCTTTCTATAAACGCTTATGACATAATAATGCATAGTGCTGACGCGGTTTTATCTGGTGGAGTTAGGAGATCGGCCACATCTGTTGTTTTCGACAAAAATGATGAAGATATGACGAATGCGAAAACTTTCTACAAAGTAGATAGAGTTTTTGCTTTTGAAGAAACTGGCGAAGAAACTATCGCTGGCATAACTTCTAAAATACTTGAAGGAAAAGTGTCTTTCGAAGGTCAAAAATTAGAAGTGAAAATTCATGATTGGGAACTTGAAAAACTCAAAAATGAAAAATTAATAAATTGGTGGCACCTATTCCCTCAAAGAGCAAGATCTAATAATAGTGTTCTCTTAATAAGAAACGAAACGTCATTTGAAGAATTCGCTTCCTTTGTTGAAAAAACCAAACAGTTTGGTGAGCCAGGTTTTGTTTTCGCAGATGATTCAAAAACAAACTTCAATCCATGTTTTGAGATTGGATTTATTCCAATACTTAAAGACTTAACCTGCGGCGTTCAGTTTTGTAATTTAACTTCAATGAATGGAAGATTGACCGATACTATAGAAAAGTTTACCGAAAACACGGAGGCGTATACTATTATTGGAACTTTACAGGCTGGATACACTAATTTTCCGTACCTATCGAATGCTGCTAAAGAACTGACCGAAGAAGAAGCTTTACTTGGATGTTCGATTACAGGAATGATGGACAATCCAGACATTCTACTAGATCCAAACAATCAGAAAAAAATGGCGACTTTGGCAAAAGAAGTCAATAAAGAGTGGGCAAATAAATTAGGCATTAAACCCGCAGCACGGATAACTTGTGTAAAACCAGAAGGTACTAGTTCTCTTGTGTTAGGAACTGGTTCAGGCATACACGCCCATCATGCCAGAAAATATTTGAGAAGAGTCCAGTGTAATAAGATAGATAATGTCTATAAGCATTTCAAAAAACACAATAAGCATATGTGCGAACATTCTATTTGGTCTGCAAACAAAACAGATGATATTATTACATTTCCAATAGAAGTAAACAATAAAGCTATGATAAAAGAAGAT
>Ga0163155_10005952_pt1 | contig 11974 bp, 8 predicted proteins | sample OliLakLV19SP4G1_FD_148611 | JGI IMG/M metagenome (GOLD analysis project Ga0163155, IMG submission 148611) | Freshwater microbial mat bacterial communities from Lake Vanda, McMurdo Dry Valleys, Antarctica - Oligotrophic Lake LV.19.SP4.G1 | ecosystem: Environmental > Aquatic > Freshwater > Lake >...
CGGCAGATGTCAGCCGCATTAGCGACGGCCGCAGGCTTTGGAAGGCCTGTCTTATCTTCGCCCTGGCCTTTTTGGGGTTGGAAGTACTGCTCCTCCGCTGGTTGTAAGACCTCGCTCCCCGACCAGACTCAAGACCTCGCTCCCCGACCAGGCCTAGGACCTCGCTCCCCGACCAGACTCAAGACCTCGCTCCCCGACCAGGCTCAAGACCTCGCTCCCCGACCTCGCGCTACGGCGCAACGCCCTTCGAACCATGGCTTTACTTGTCCGCTCGGTCCTCATCGTAGACGCTGCCTCGCCGTACCACGGCCAGACGCTTGACTTGCTGGTAGACGGTGGTCAAGTGAAAAAAATTGGCAGCAACCTGGAAGCATCGGAGGCAGAGGTACTCGAAAGTCCGGATCAAAACGGACCGCTCTGTGCCTCGCCTGGCTGGCTCGATACCTTCGCCCACTTTTGCGACCCGGGCAAGGAGCACCGCGAAGACCTGGCCAGCGGCGCCGCCGCCGCCGCCGCCGGCGGATTTACCGGGGTAGTGGTCGTGCCCAACACGGACCCGGTGCTGCACAGCAAAGCGGAATTGGAATACATCCGGTCCAGGTCATCACAACTGCCCATCCATATTTATCCTTATGGAGCGATCAGCAGACATAACAAAGGTTATGATATTGCTGAGCTGTACGACATGCGCGAGGCCGGAGCGGTGGCGTTCACCGAAGGCAACCGACCGCTGCGACACGCAGGCCTGATGCTCCATGCGCTTCGCTATGTTCAGCCGTTTAACGGCTTGGTCGTCAACCTGCCGCTTGACCTTGACATGGCTGGAAAGGCCGGTGTTCACGAGGGCACGATGGCCATTCGCCTGGGGCTTCCGGGCATTCCCGGCATGGCCGAAGCGCTCATGGTGCAGCGCGATCTGCAACTGTTGGAGTACACCGGCGGCCGCCTGCATTTTGCGCTCATTTCCGGCCATCGCTCAGTTGACCTGATTCGCGAAGCCAAAGCCAAAGGGCAAGAGGTCACCGCCGGGGTGGCAGCCTATCAATTGCTTTACGACGATCAGGCCCTGGGCGAGTTTGATTCCAACTTCAAAGTGCTGCCGCCACTGCGCGCGGCCCGCGACCGCGAAGCGCTGATTTCCGGCCTGCTTGACGGCACCATCGACCTTGTTTGCTCCAACCACATGCCGCAGCACGAAGACGAAAAGCGCCTGGAGTTCGAATACGCCTCGTACGGCATCAACGGCTTGGAGACCGCGTTCTCTGCCCTGTGTATGGCGCTCGGCGCGCAGGCAGGGGTGGAGAAAATGGTGCAATGGCTGTGTACGGCACCGCGCACGCTCCTGGACTTGCCTCCTTCCACCATACAAGAAGGCGCTAACGCCGATCTTACGTTTTTCCGGCCGAAGGGGCACTGGACCCCTCAATCCGCCGATTTGCGCTCGCGCTCGCGCAACAATCCCATGTTGGGCCAGCCGCTCACCGGCACGGTGGAAGGGGTGTATGCCCGTGGGCGATTTATCCGCCACGCCCAAACGGTGCAAGCCTGATCCGGCATGAGCAACCAACCGTCTTCTGAGGGGGCTGCTGACCCCGTGTACCCTGATCCTTCGTCCAGCCCAGCCTGGCCCTCGGCTGCACCGCTGGCGATGGTTTCTGCGGTGGTGGCGGTGGCGGGATTGGCTGCCGGTTTATTCTTGGTGGGCGAAACGGCCGCGGTGCAACAGCGGCTTTGGGTCTTCGCTTTTCCGCCGCTGGTGGCCCTGGTCACTTCTGCGCTGCAGGTTCGCCGGGTGTACCGGGTTTATCCGCAAGGCGTGTCGCTGCGCAAGTTGTTCCGCAGCGTGGTGGGCATTTGCCTGACCACCGGTTTTGCCTGCGGCATTTTCCTGGTGTTGTGGTACCGCTGGTTTTTTCCTGAAGTGATGACGAGCCGCCTGGCCGAAGCCGAGCGGCAAATGACCGAAGACGGCTTTTCGCCTGGCGACATCGAAGAGCATTTGCATCGCAGCCGCGTTGTGCTGTACGGGCCGCTCGGCATGTTTCTGGGCGGCATCATCTGGTCGGTGGTGGGGCTGTTGCCGTCCAGCTTGCTGGTGCTGTTTAGCCGGCGATGAGCTTACTTCCAAGCGTTGCCGTTGCCGGGCGCACGGTCCCCCTTCCCCCGTTGCAAGCCTAAAAACCGTTTCTTTGCGGCCACCTGTTATGGACCTGAGCCTGGTTATACCTGCGTACAATGAGCACGAGTCGCTGCCTGAATTGGTGGCGTGGATTGACCGTGTGTGTCTGGGCGAAAAGCTGCGCTACGAAGTGCTGATTATCGACGACGGCTCGGACGACGGCACGTGGAACGTGATTCGCACGTTGGCGGAGACGCACCGAACGGTGCGCGGCATCCGGTTTCGACGCAACTACGGCAAGTCGGCGGCGCTCAACCAAGGTTTTCAGGAGGCGAAGGGCCGTGTGGTCATCACCATGGACGCGGATTTGCAGGACAGCCCCGACGAAATTCCGGAGCTGGTGCGCATGATTCGCGAGGAGGGCTACGACCTGGTGTCGGGCTGGAAGCAAAAGCGCTACGACCCTATCAGCAAGACCATTCCCAGCAAGTTCTACAATGGCGTTACCCGCTGGCTCACAGGCATCAACTTGCACGATTTTAATTGCGGACTCAAGGCGTACCGGCAGGAGGTGGTCAAGGCCATTGAGGTATATGGCGAAATGCACCGCCAGATCCCGCTGATTGCCAAGTCGGCTGGGTTCCGCCGCATCGGCGAGAAAGTGGTGCAGCACCGGGCGCGGCAATACGGCTACACTAAATTTGGCCTCGAGCGATTTATTAACGGTTTTTTGGATTTGTTTTCTGCCCTGTTTGTGCAGCGTTTCGGCAATCGGCCGATGCACTTGTTTGGGACCTTGGGCACGCTTTCTTTTTTGGCTGGTGCGGTGATGACCTTCTGGGTTATTCTCTCCAAGGTGATCCGCCAATCGCAAGGGCTCAAATTCCGCGATGCCACCGAAAACCCCATGTTCTACCTGGCCCTGGTGGCCGTTATCGTTGGTGTACAGTTGTTTGTGGCCGGCTTTGTGGCCGAGCTTGTTTCGCGCAATGGCTCAGACCGAAACCGATATGAGGTGGCCGAAAGGGCGGGTATCGAGGGCGACTTGATTGCTTAGTTCGCAGGGGTTTTTCGCGCTCAGCGAATTTTCGCTGGATTTTAGGGCTTGCGTTCGCCCAGTTTACCTGGTGTTTGCCTGCTGCAATCCCGAATCTACCCCGAATCTACCCCGAATGTTACCCGCTATTTATCCGCTTTCTACCCGATTCTTTCATCCCGGTGTTTTCTACCCGATTCTTTCTCCCCGTTGCTTTCCCGCTGCATGGCGGGTTTTAAACATTGGTAAAGTTCATTTGCTGCTTGGATAAGTGTAATTCTTACACGAACTTCACATTCAGGTAACATTGGGGTTATATTGCCGCTGATCGTATCCCTAAGATGACGAAACCCATGAACATCGCAATACGCTTTTTTACCATAGTTTGCCTGCTCGCAGGCTTAAACGCAGTGCAGGCACAGTGCAACCGGGGGTTTTTTAGCGACGGCAGTGGCGGTGCCATCTTTTCCGTTACTGACGGGTCTACCACTGGCGAAGGCACCTACCGCAGCGTGGCAACATTGGATGAATTCAGTTACGGCGAAGTAGCCACCATCAACAATGGGCAACTTTTGTTGCGCGGTGGAGAGATCAAGACTTGGAAGAACGGCTCTGGTGACGTTACCGGGGCCAGGCTCCACTACCGCGTTTTTTACACGGGCGAAACGCCCGGGGCATTCAATGAACTCACCCTGAACTTTGACGCTGACCTCGGAAGCGGAAACCAGCGCTGGAAAAGAACCAACCACAACGTTAACCTGCTGAACGGGCAGACTCGAAGCGGTTCCTACACCATTGAGTACTACTTCCGCATCACAACAAATTGCAGCGATGTTTTGCTAGACAACGGCGGTGGCAATTACCAAACTTATGTTACCGCTTTCTACGAAATCAACACGGCTTCTACCGTAACCCAGAACACTACGGGCGGCGCATCCGTGCTGGCCGGTTCCGGCAAGTTTGTCAAAAAGGGAACGGGTACCGTGCAACTCAACAACGCCAACAGCAGCTATACTGGTGGCGTCTTCCTTGACCAGGGTACACTGTCGGTTTTGGCGGGCGCAGGAGCAGGCAACGCCACCATTCGCATCGGACCGGGCAGCGGCAGTGCCTCCGGCGCGCTGGAACTCGCCGACGCTGATGGCGGCAGCACATTGAGCAACGTCATTCAGGTGCGGACCTCTGGCGCGGGCAGCACGTTGTCCGGTTCAAACACTTCCGGAACCAATACGTTCAGCGGAAATATTCAGTTCGAAGGCAGCGCTTTGCTCACGGCAGCATCAGGGGGCACCCTCAGCCTTTCCGGTGTACTTGACGGAGCAGCAGCCACCACTAAAACTGGTGCGGGCACATTGCTCATTTCCGGATCAGCCGCCAACACCTATACAGGAACCACAACCGTTTCAGCGGGCGCACTTACCTTAAGCAAACCAGCAGATTTAAAGGCCGCCCATACGACGATCGTCAACAGCACCACCACCCTCAATACTACTGCCGCCAACCAGTGGGGCACGGGAACACCGCCGTTGCTCACGGCTAACGGCACCGTCAACTTTAACAACAACAACCAAAAAGTTGCACTGGCCGGCACCACCGGCAGCATCTCTTTGGGTTCTGCGGTCATAACCATTGACAACACGGGCACGGACAGCTACAGCGGTGCTATGACCGGAACAGGAAGCGTGGTTAAAACCGGCAGCGGCATACAAACTTTGTCTGGCACGCAGAGCTACACTGGCTCCACCACGGCTACGGGGGGAACGCTGCTCATCGGAACCAGCCTGGCTTCTACCAGCCTGGTCGTCAACGGCGGTCGTCTGGAGAGCACAGCCAGCAACGTAATTGACAACAGCGCTACCATCACCGTAAGTTCGGGTACGTTGGATCTGGTCACCGATGCCATAGCAAATCTTACGGTTAGCGGAGGAGCTGTTGAACTCAACGCATCGCACACGCTGACCGTATCGGCCCTGAGCGTCACAGTTGACAGCCGCTTTTCTGCGGCCAGCGGCGCTACGCTGGCGTTGGCCTCCGGCACACATAACATCGGCACTGAAATGCTGCACAACCTGACGCTGCAATCCGGAGCTACGCTCACGGTTCGCCAAGGCAAAACGCTTACGATCAACGGCACCCTGAATTTGAATGGCGGTACCCTTGTGTTGGAACCAGGTGCCATTCCCGCGGCATTGGTTTACGGCAGCAGCGCTGAGTTGTACTACAACACGGGCACATCGCTGAATCCCTCGCTGGAATGGACATCAACCGTTTCGCCCAACAGCATCCGGATAGGTGCTTCAACAACCGTGACGCTCAACAGCAGCGCGCTGGCCTGCACCAGCATCACTATTGAAAACACCGGAACGCTGGCGCTCGGCACCTTCAGTTTGCAAATGCGCACGGGAGGTACCCTGACCAACAGCGGCACCTTCACGGCAGGCACAGGCGCGATTGTTTTCAAAGGCAGCAATACGGTTGCGGGCACGTCTACCACTCAATTCTACAATGCCGACCTGGACGGGGGGGGAGTCAATTTTGGCAGCAACAGCCAATTGGCCAATACCTTGCGAATTCTGGCCGGCGGCTTTGTCAACACCAACCGACCCGCGTATGGCTCATCAGCTACACTCGTATACGAAACAGGTGGTACCTTCGATATCGCCAGTACCAGCCGCGAATGGCAATTGGGCACCACCAGTAACAACCCACCGAATGTTGAGATCCGCACCAGCAGTGTAGTCGTCAATGCTACCGGCGGAAGTGGCCTTCGCGCCGGCAATCTAACCCTGGTCAGCACGGGGTCCATGACGCTCAATCCTCCTACAACGTCAGTGGCTTCGTTTAACCTGCTGCTCCTGGCAGATGATTTGACCATGACCGGAACCACCACGCTCACGGTAAACAACGGCAATGGGAATGACCTCAAGCCCACGGCGAACGGCGCCTACGATGTGCGGATCAACGGCAACATCAACATCGGCATCAACGCCACTGTTGACTTGAACGCCAACATTGGCGACGACCTCTACGTCCAGGAAGATTTCACCATTGACGGAACCTTCCTGCCCAGCGGGCGTGCAGTTTACTTTGGCGGTTCTTCGGTACAAACGCTGGCTGACAACGGAGGCAATACCTTCAACTTTGTCCGCGTGCAGAACAGCAGTGCTGCCAACCCTGCCCTTAACGTGACTACCGACTGGACCATAGAAGACCAATTGGAAATTGCGCAAGGCATTGTAACCACAGAGACGGGAAACACGCTGTACCTGAACCCCAATGCTACACTGACCCTGGCCAACATCAATGTTCACTACCTCAACGGCCGCACAGAGCAGACCAAAACCCTAAGCGGAAGCAGCCAGGTTGCCATGGCCTATGGCCTGCTCGTCAACCCCAATGGCAACAACCTGGGAAGCACGACAGTTGTGACCACCAGCGGCCCGGATGGTATCGTCAATCCGGAGGGCCCTGGCTTTGCCGCCGGCATTGCCAAACGATGGGACATCGATCCCACCACGCAACCCAGTAGCGACGTAGACCTCGAGTTCTTCTGGTCAACGGCGCATCAGAACAGCAAGGCCACGGACAACCTGTTTTGCTGGCGCCTGCCCACCTCCGCCACCGAATGGGAGGTACTCAACGCCACGGCCTATGATTTGGCTGATGGTAATCCTGCTCAGGCAGCGCCCGGTTTTTCCGGTTTCACGTTCTCTGATGGAGGCAATCCGCTTCCGGTGGAATTGGTCACGTTCGAAGGGCAAGCGGCTAACGGTCAGGTACTGCTGAGCTGGACCACAGCCACAGAGGTCAACAGTGCTTCGTTCGCCGTTGAGCGCAGCCGGGATGCTGCATCGTTCAGTGTTATTGGCACCGTGGCAGCAGCGGGAAGCTCCACGAGAGTGCAGGAATACTCGCTCACCGACCGCAACCCCTTCCCCGGTTTAAACTATTACCGCCTGCGCCAGACCGACCTGGACGATACGGAAACGCTCAGCGAAGTCATCTCGGTGCGCTTTTCGCAGGCCGGACCCGACGCGGTGTTTCCGGTTCCGGCCCAGGATTTTGCGCTGGTCACCTGGACCCTTCCCCTGGATGGCCAGGTATGGTTGAGCCTGACGGATCTTTCCGGGCGGGTGGTTGTGCTGCGCCAGGAAATTGCGCAGGCAGGCAGCAACCGTTTTGAGCTGGATCTGAGCAATCTCCCGGCTGGATTTTACCTGCTTGAGCTTCGGGACCAGCAGGGTCAACGCTTGGGTGGAACTCCGCTGATCAAACAATAAGGGGAGCGGATCATGCAGCATGGGCCGGCGGTTGCGTCGGCACTGTCCACAATTTGGCACGGTGTTTGGCTTAGGCTTGAGTGCACCCCAAAACGCCAAGTTATGAAAGCCTATCGACCCTTCGTCCTCGTTGCTTTGGTACTGTTCAGCCTCTTTGCCAGCTCCTGCATTTACGTGGAAGACAATGGCCCCGATGTCATTCTCCAATCGGCAGACCTTGAAGTGCGGGTCAACACGCCTTCCGGCTTCGTGATTCAGGGTGCCGAAATCACCCTCTACCAGACCTACAACGACGCCCTCGATTACCGTTTCCCCATTGCCAAGGGCTGGACGGACGGTTACGGCGTGGTCATCTTCAACGAATTGCCCGCCGGCTATCCCTATTACGTGCGCGCGCAGGGTTCGCAGGCCTTCAGCCTGGGCTCTGTGTTGATTGAACACGCAGGGCTTTGGGTCATCCAGATGGAGCTCATTTAGAACCACCCTTGACTTGTTGTAAGCAACTCATTTTGCCCATTGATCGCCGCCGTTCCCCTCTGCAGGGGAGCGGCGTTTTTTTTGGCTATTTTTTAGCAGGCCAAGGGCTTTTTCCCGTGAACAGCCTTGCTGCTCAACCGTTTATTATGCGTTAGACGTTACATTTGCGGCAATCCAAAGTTCTCTCCCTCAAGTTTCTCTGCGCATGAGTTGGTTGACGTCTTTTATCTCCTCCTCCATAGGCCGAAAATCGGTGGTTGCTCTGACCGGCCTTTTTCTCTGCACCTTTCTTGTGGTCCACATGGTGGGCAACCTTCAACTGATCTGGGGCTCCCGCGACGCCTTTAACGAGTATACATATGTGATGACCCACAACAAGGTCATCAAGATCATGTCCTACCTCACGTATGCCTCTATTGTGGTGCATGCCCTGATGGCTATCGCAATTAGCCGCAGCAATACCAGTGCCCGCCCCAAAGGCTATGCCGTTTCCGGGCAAAGCACTAACAGCACCTGGGCCAGCCGCAACATGGTGTTTCTGGGAGTGGTTTTGCTCGTTTACATTATCGTACACTTGAGCAATTTCTGGTACGTGCTCAAGTTCGGTGATGTACCGGTTTACGTGACCGAAAGCGGCAAACACGTAAAAGACCTTTATAACGTAGTCATTCCGGCCTTCCAGCAACCTTGGCTGGTGGCGTTGTATGTAGCTGGCATGCTGGCCTTGTCTTACCACATGGTGCACGGTTTTCAAAGCGGTTTTCAAACCGTTGGGGCTAACCATCCCAAATACACGCCGCTGATCAAACAGCTCGGCACCCTGGTTTTTGCCATTTTGATTCCCCTGGGTTTTGCCGCAGTACCAGTGGCGGTTTACTTTCTTAAATGATTCCCTAATGGCTTCGTCTTCGTCTTCGTCTATGGCTTCGGCTTCGCAAAAACTGGACGCCCGCATCCCTGAAGGTCCTTTGGACGAGAAATGGACGCGCTACCGGTCTACCCTTCCGCTCGTGAGCCCCAACAACAAGCGAAAGTTGGACATTATCGTGGTGGGAACCGGGTTGGCTGGGGCAGCAGCAGCAGCGTCGCTCGGCGAACTGGGTTATAACGTCAAAGCCTTTTGTTTCCAGGACAGTCCGCGCCGAGCCCACTCTATTGCCGCTCAAGGAGGCATTAATGCGGCCAAGAACTACCAGAACGATGGCGATTCCGTTTATCGCCTTTTTTATGATACCGTCAAGGGGGGCGATTACCGTTCCCGCGAGGCCAACGTGTACCGTTTAGCAGAAGCGAGCACAGCCATCATTGACCAATGCGTGGCACAGGGTGTGCCCTTTGCCCGCGAGTATGGAGGCTTGTTGGCCAACCGCTCTTTCGGCGGGGTGCAGGTTTCCCGCACCTTTTACGCCCGCGGCCAGACGGGGCAGCAATTGCTGCTGGGCGCATACCAGTCCTTGAGTAAAGAAATTGCCCACGGCCGCGTCAAGATGTACAACCGGCACGAGATGCTGGATGTGGTCATTGTTGACGGCAAAGCCCGGGGCATCATCGCCCGCGACCTGGTCACGGGCAAGCTGGAGCGCCATGGTGCCCATGCGGTGGTCATGGCTACGGGTGGCTACAGCAACGTGTTCTTTCTGAGCACCAACGCCATGGGAAGCAACGTGACTGCTTCCTGGAAAGCCTACAAGCGCGGCGCGTTTTTCGCCAATCCTTGCTTTACCCAAATTCACCCTACCTGCATCCCGGTCAAAGGGGAACACCAGAGCAAGCTCACCCTTATGAGTGAAAGTTTGCGCAACGATGGAAGGGTCTGGGTACCGCTGCACCGCGAAGACGCCAAGAAAATTGCCACCGGCGCTTTAAAGCCCGCCGATTTGCCGGACGACCGGCGCGATTACTTCCTCGAGCGCATGTATCCTACTTTTGGTAACCTGGTGCCTCGCGACGTGGCTTCCAGGGCGGCCAAGTTGGTCTGCGACGATGGGCGAGGGGTTAACGAAACCGGGCAGGCAGTGTTTCTGGACTTTCGGGATGCGATTCAGCAAATGGGCGAGGGCGTCATTCGCGAGCGGTACGGCAACCTTTTCGACATGTACGAAAAGATCACGGCCCAGAACCCGTACAAGACGCCCATGCAGATTTTCCCCGCGGTTCACTACACCATGGGCGGAACCTGGGTGGACTATAATTTGATGACCACCATTCCGGGCTTGTTCGCGCTGGGGGAATGCAATTTCTCGGACCACGGGGCCAACAGGCTTGGGGCTTCTGCGCTGATGCAGGGGCTTGCTGACGGGTATTTCGTGATTCCTTACACCATCGGCACCTTCCTGAGCCATGAAATCCGGACCCCGAAAATTGACACCAACCTGCCGGAGTTTGAGCAAAGCGAGCGCGAAGTTCGCGAAACGCTCCAGCGTTTTCTGTCCATGAAGGGCAACCAAACCGTGGACAGCCTTCACCGGAAGCTCGGCCTGATTATTTGGGATTACTGCGGCATGGCTCGCAATGAAACCGGGCTTCGCAAGGCGCTGGAATTGATTGCAGAAGTGCGTCAGCAATTCTGGAGTGATCTCTATGTTCCCGGCAGCGCAGACGAATTCAATCCCGAGTTGGAAAAGGCTATGCGCGTGGCCGATTTCATTGAGCTGGGCGAGTTGATGATTCTGGATGCACTCAACCGCAACGAAAGTTGTGGTGGCCACTACCGCGAAGAGTATTCAGAGAATGGCGAGGCCAAGCGCGATGACCAGAACTATGCTTATGTTTCTGCCTGGGAGTATACCGGAGAGCGGTCTGCCCCTAACCTGAACCAGGAAGCCCTCGTTTACGAAAACGTTGAACTCAAAACCCGTTCTTACGTTTAACTGGCACAAACCGATTCCCGCATGAACCTCACGCTCAAGGTCTGGAGACAGAAAAACAATGCCGCAAAGGGCGGCTTTGAAACGTATTCGCTCAGCGGAGTCAGTGCCGACAGTTCCTTTTTGGAAATGATGGACTTGCTCAATGATCAATTGCTTCACGAGAAAAAAGAGCCGGTGGCCTTTGATCACGATTGCCGCGAGGGCATTTGCGGCATGTGCAGCATGTACATTAATGGACACCCCCACGGTCCGGACCAGACCACTACCTGCCAGTTGCACATGCGGAGTTTCCACGACGGGCAGACCATCACGATAGAACCCTGGCGCGCTAAAGCCTTTCCGGTTGTTCGGGATTTGGTGGTTGACCGCGCTGCTTTTGACCGCATTATTCAGGCTGGCGGCTACATTTCGGTGAGCACCGGTCAGGCACAAGATGCCAACGCCATTCCCATTCCCAAGCCGCAAGCCGACGAAGCTATGGAAGCCGCCGCCTGCATCGGCTGTGGGGCATGTGTGGCTGCGTGCAAGAACGCTTCGGCGATGTTGTTCGTCGGGGCCAAAGTCAGCCACCTGGGCTTGTTGCCTCAGGGCCGTCCGGAGGCCGCACTGCGCGTAGAGGCCATGGTGGCCCAAATGGATGCTGAAGGCTTCGGGGCCTGCACCAATACGGGAGCCTGTTCAGCGGAATGCCCCAAGGAAATCCCGCAGTCGGTCATTGCCATGCTAAACCGGGAGTTTCTGCTGGCCAGCGTCAGTTCCCGGCAATAATTGCCTGGATTTCGCCGTATTCGGGGGGGGGAAGGTGCGGCTGCGGCCGGAGATCCCTTCTTCTTTCGTAGTTTCGACGTGACGCGGGCATGAAATATCCTTCCCTCTATTTTCGCTTCCTTTTGCCGTTCGTGCTGGTCATGTCAGGCCACCAGGTTTGGGCAACGCATAACCGCGCGGGTGAGATCTGTTACCGCTACATATCGGGCACCACCTTTGAGTTTACTCTCATTACCTACACCTTCCCCGATTCTCCGGCAGACCGCGACAGCCTCACGATGGTTTTTGACGCCCGCGACCCGGTAGGCACCGAGAAAACCATCGGCCGAACCTTTCAGACCGTGCTGGTGCCCGGCGTGCTCAAGCGCAATGAGTATACTACGCAGTACACCTTTCCCGGTCCTGACGTATATGTCATTTATAT
>Ga0163155_10005953_pt1 | contig 11972 bp, 9 predicted proteins | sample OliLakLV19SP4G1_FD_148611 | JGI IMG/M metagenome (GOLD analysis project Ga0163155, IMG submission 148611) | Freshwater microbial mat bacterial communities from Lake Vanda, McMurdo Dry Valleys, Antarctica - Oligotrophic Lake LV.19.SP4.G1 | ecosystem: Environmental > Aquatic > Freshwater > Lake >...
AAGGCGACGAAGGCGATCGTGATGGCCGTGCAAGAAGCCCAAATTTGGTGCGACGACCCGGCCAACAAAGCCGAAATGTGCAAAATCGTTTCGGCGCGGCAGTGGTTTAAGGTGCCAGAAGCAGACATTCTGGCACGGGCACAGGGCAATTTTGACCTAGGCGTGCGCAAGCTAGAAAATAGCCCGCTGCTGATGAAATTCTGGAACGATGCTGCCTCTTATCCGTTTAAGAGCCATGACCTGTGGTTCGTCACGGAAGATACGCGCTGGGGCTACCTGCCTGCCGACCTCGACAAAAAAGCGCTGATTGATACGGTCAATCGGGAAGACATTTGGCGCGAAGCCGCTAAGGCCATTGGCCAGGAAGCCGCCATCCCTAAAGACACCTCGCGCGGCGTCGAAACCTTCTTTGACGGCGTCAAGTTTGATCCGGCTGATCCCGATGCCTACCTGAAGGGACTCGCGATCAAGAAAATCTAACGGTTAGTTTCCCCGTGGGGTTTGGCAACGTCAAACCCCTACGTCCTGATCCACCCTGACAACGACTGAAGGAACCCAAACTATGACCGCAGAACTCAGTAGGCGCTCCAATAATTCGTTGGCCACAATGCTTTTTACCATGCTGGGCAGAAGTATTAAACGGCTTGTGCCTACGGCGATCGCCCTCTTCCTGCTCCTAGCCCTTTGGCAAGGGCTGTGTTCCGCCCCCGATGCATCGCTGCCGGGTCCGGTTCAAGTCGTTCAAGATACCTGGGAGCTAATTGTTGACCCGTTTTATCAAGGAGAAGGCACCGACCAGGGCTTGTTTTGGCAACTGATCGCCAGCCTGAAGCGCGTAGCCGTGGGCTATACCTTGGCCGCTATCGTCGGTATTGCCGTGGGTATCTTGATCGGCGTCAGCCTGCTGATGTTCCAAGCCCTCGACCCGATTTTTCAAGTATTGCGCACCGTGCCGCCGTTGGCCTGGTTGCCGATCGCCCTCGCCGCCTTCAAAGACTCCCAGCCCGCCGCCATCTTCGTCATCTTTATCACCGCAATCTGGCCGATTGTAATTAACACCGCCGTGGGTGTGCAAAATATTCCGCAAGACTACAACAACGTCGCCAAAGTCCTGCAATTGTCGCGGATGGACTACTTCTTTAAGGTGTTACTGCCCGCCACCGTGCCCTACATCTTCACTGGGCTAAAAATTGCGATCGGGCTATCGTGGCTGGCGATCGTTGTCGGCTTCTTTATTTGGGATGCCTACAACAGCGGCAGCAACAGCGAAGTGATTCTAGCCATCGTCTATGTCGGCATCGTCGGTCTACTCCTCAACGCCATCATCGGCTACATCGCCTCCCGTGTCGTCCCCGAAGAGCAGAAGTAAAACTCACCCCTCCTCCTTCCTTCCTCACCCCTCCTCCTTTTCCCTATGGCTGCCTTTGTTGAAATCGATCACGTCGATCAAGTCTTCCCCATGCCGAATGGGGGCAAGTACATTGCACTGAAGAACATCACGCTAGATATCCAAAAGGGCGAGTTTATTACATTGCTGGGTCATTCTGGCTGCGGCAAGTCTACCCTGCTCAACATTGTGGCCGGACTGGCCAAGCCATCGGCAGGTGGGGTAATTTTGGCTGGCAAGCAGGTGACGGAACCGGGTCCCGATCGGATGGTAGTGTTCCAAAACTACTCGCTGCTGCCCTGGCTGACGGTGCGGGAAAATATTGCCCTGGCGGTAAACCGGGTCATGAGGGATCAGTCGGCGGCAGAACGGGCGGCGATCGTCGATCAGCACATCGACATGGTGAAGCTGCGTCCGGCAGCAGACAAGCGACCAGGGCAGCTGTCGGGGGGGATGAAACAGCGGGTGGCGATCGCCCGTGCCCTCTCGATTCGACCCAAACTACTGCTGCTAGATGAACCGTTTGGCGCGCTAGATGCCCTGACTCGCAGCGGCCTGCAAGGTCAGCTGATGCAAATTGCCCAAGAGCACCAGCTCACCTGCATTATGGTGACCCACGATGTGGATGAAGCGCTGCTGCTGTCGGATCGAATTGTGATGCTGACCAATGGCCCTGAGTCATACATTGGGCAGATTTTGGACGTGCCGTTTGAGCGCCCCCGAGAGCGGCTGGAGGTGGTCAACCATCCCAGTTACTATGCCATGCGCACCGAAATTGTTTATTTCCTCAACCAGCAAAAGCAGGCGAAAAAACGCAAGCTGACGGCAGCCGCCCCGATCGCCCGCAACGGCTTAGAAAAAGTCAACCTGGACATTGGCTTTGTGCCGCTGACCGACTGTGCGCCATTGGCGATCGCCAAAGAAAAAGGGCTGTTCGAGAAATACGGTCTAGAGCAAGTCACCCTGTCGCGTGAACCAACCTGGAAAGCGATCGCCGACGGCATTACCACCGGACAATCAGCAAAAGCAGGCGAAAAAACGCAAGCTGGTGGCGGCAGAACCGATTGCCCGCAACGGCTTAGAAAAAGTCAACCTGGACATTGGCTTTGTGCCGCTGACCGACTGTGCGCCGCTGGCGATCGCCAAAGAAAAAGGGCTGTTCGAGAAATACGGTCTAGAGCAAGTCACCCTGTCGCGTGAACCAACCTGGAAAGCGATCGCCGACGGCATTACCACCGGACGCTTAGACGCCGCCCAAATGATTGCCGGAATGCCGCTGGGGTTGACGCTAGGGATGAATGGCAAACCGCCAGTTCCCGTGGTGACGGGTCTGGTGATGAGCCGCAACGGCAACGCCATTACCCTCAGCAAGCGGTTTTATCACAATGGCGTGCGGACGCTGGAAGATCTGAAGGAGGCGATCGCCCGCACCCCCGACAAAGTGCCCACCCTCGCCGCCGTGCATCCGGCCTCCATGCACAACCTGATGCTGCGTCACTGGCTGGCATCGGGCGGCATCGACCCCGACAAAGACGTCAACATCGTCATGATTCCGCCGCCCCAAATGGCAACAGCCCTCAAAAGTGGCACCATTGACGGCTACTGCGTCGGTGAGCCGTGGAACAGCCGCGCCGTTCAAGAAGGCACTGGCTTTGTGATCGCCACCGATTTAGACATTTGGTCGGGGCATTTAGAAAAAGTCTTAGGCGTGCGCGAAGACTGGGCTGCCCGTTACCCCAACACCCACCTCGCTCTAGTCAAAGCCTTACTGGAAGCCTGCGAATATTGCGACGATCGCCGCAACCGCGAAGAGCTGGTCGAGATTTTGGCTCGACCCGACTATGTCGGCGTTGATCCCGCCTATCTGCGGCCTGGGCTGGTGACGCCCTACGACCGGGGCACCGATGCCGAACCCGAACAGCTGCTGCGCTTCAATCAGTTCTACGTCGATCGCACCAACTGCCCGTATCGGGTCGAAGGGCTGTGGATCATGACCCAACTGGCGCGCTGGGGCATTGCCCCCTTCCCGCGCAACTGGCTCGACATCCTCAACCGCACCCGCCGCGTTGACGTGTTTGGAGCCGCCGCCCGCGACCTGGGGTTGCCCGACATTGAACCCAACCGAGGTATCGTCACCTTTGCCGATGGCAGCGTCTTCAACCCTGACGACCCAATTGGCTACCTCAACAACCTCACCATTAAGCACGACAACGTTCGGATTGAAGAAATCAGCATCGATCCACCCGTGGCGGCGATCACCCACTAACATCATCCACTCTCCTCTCCATATACCCCCTAACTCCATGCAGACCCTTGACAGTACCGACCTTAAACCCAGCCCTGCGGACGTAACCGATGCGTTTCTAGTGATTGACAACCTGTCGAAGGTCTATCCCACCGACAATGGCGACACCTATACCGTGCTCGATGGCGTTAACCTAACGGTGAATGAAGGCGAGTTCGTCTCGGTGATTGGGCATTCGGGCTGTGGGAAATCGACGCTGTTGGATATGGTGTCGGGCTTTCGGACGCCGACAACGGGCGAAGTGCGGTTGCGATCGCAGCGCATTACCAAACCAGGCCCTGATCGGATGGTGGTATTCCAAAACTATTCACTGCTGCCCTGGATGAGCGCTTTCGAGAACATTTACCTGGGGATTAATTCGATCTGGCGCAAAAAACCGAAGGCAGAGAAAGAGGCGATCGTCCGCGACCACCTGGCCATGGTGGGGCTATCGGACGCTGCCGACAAACGCCCCACCGCCCTTTCTGGCGGCATGAAGCAACGGGTCTGCATTGCCCGCGCCCTGGCAATGCGTCCCGAAATTTTGATTTTGGATGAACCCTTTGGTGCCCTCGACCCAATCACCCGCGAAGAGCTGCAAGACGAACTGCTCAAAATCTGGACCAACAACCGCGTCACCGTGCTGATGATTACTCACGACATCGACGAAGCCCTGCTGCTCAGCGATCGCGTCGTCATGATGACCAACGGCCCCGCTGCCACAGTTGGCGAAATCCTAGACGTTCCCTTCCCCCGCCCCCGCAGCCGCGATCGCGTCATGGAAGACCCGCGCTACTACGAACTGCGCAACCAAGCCCTCGACTTTTTGTATCACCGCTACGCCCACGACGACCTGTAGGGGCGGTTCGCGAACCGCCCCTACAGGGTAGCCGATCAGACTTCTAAACCATTCCCCATCCTTTCCCTATGTCCGAGCCGATTAAAACTTTATGTCCCTACTGCGGGGTGGGCTGTGGATTGGAAGTGATACCAGGAGAGCCAACTGGCAAAACGCCGTGGCAGGTGCGGGGCGATCGCGACCATCCGTCTAGTTTGGGGATGGTGTGTGTGAAGGGGGCAACGGTGGCAGAGTCGATCGGCAAAGATCGATTGCTGTACCCAATGTGGCGAGAGACGCTGGAGCAACCGTTTCGGCGGATTAGCTGGGATGAAGCCTTCGAGAAAATCTGCGATCGGATCCAAACAGTGCTCCAAACCCAAGGAGCCGATGCAATCTGTATGTATGGGTCGGGGCAGTTTGTCACCGAAGACTACTACACTGCTCAAAAGCTAATGAAAGGCTGTCTGGGCACCAACAATTTTGATGCCAATTCGCGGCTGTGCATGTCGTCTGCCGTATCTGGCTACATCCAAAGTTTGGGCGCAGACGGCCCGCCCTGCTGCTACGACGATTTGGAAACCACCGACTGTGCCTTTATTATTGGCAGCAACACCGCCGAGTGCCACCCGATCGTCTTCAACCGTCTGCGCAAATATCACAAAAAAACGCCCCATGTGCGGCTGATTGTGGTCGATCCGCGCACCACTCCCACCGCTGCCGCCGCCGACCTGCACCTCGCCATTCGCCCCGGCACCGACATCGACTTGCTCAATGGCATAGCCTACTTACTAATCCAGTCGGGACATGACGCGCCAGACTTCGTTGCGCAACATACCACAGGCTTCGCCGACTTTGCTGAGGTCGTGCAGCATTACCCACCATCCGTCGTCGCCGAGCGCTGCGGCATCCCGGTAGAGGCATTAGAAACAGCAGCGCGCTATTGGGGCGAATCGGCGCGGGTGCTGTCGCTGTGGTCGATGGGGATGAACCAGTCGAGCGAAGGCACTGCCAAAGTCCGCAGCTTGATTAACCTGCACCTGCTCACCGGGCAAATTGGTAAAGCGGGCGCGGGGCCATTTTCCCTCACCGGGCAACCCAACGCCATGGGTGGCCGAGAAGCCGGCGGGCTGTCACATTTACTCCCTGGCTATCGCTCCGTCACCAACCCGCAGCACCGCGCCGACGTCGAAACCGCTTGGCAATTACCCGCCGGACGGATTGCACCCCAGCCCGGTCGCAGCGTGTGGGAGATGATCGTTGGCCTGGAAAACGACGAGGTGGGGCTATTCTGGATTGCCGCCACCAACCCCGCCGTCAGCCTGCCCGATCTGGAACGGACTAAGGCAGCACTCAGGCGATCGCCCTTCACCATCTACCAAGAAGCCTACCACCCCACCGAAACGACGGAATACGCCCACCTGCTGCTGCCCGCCACCCAATGGAGTGAAAAAAGCGGCACCATGACCAACTCAGAACGCTGCGTTACCCTAGCCTCAGCCTTTCAGGTGGCTCCCGGTGAAGCGCGAGAAGACTGGGCAATTTTTGCCGAAGTGGGGCGGCGGCTGGGCTTTGCGACCCAGTTCCCGTTCCAGACCAGCGCTGAAATCCACGCCGAATTTGTGAAACTGACGCGCGATCGCCCCTGCGACATGACCGGCATCAGCCACGAGCGTCTGCATACCGCAGGCCCGTTGCAATGGCCGCTACCGTTGGGCGAAACGGCTACCAGTCAGGCGAAACGGCTCTACACCGACCTCAAATTCCATACCCCCAATGGTCGCGCCCGTTTCAGTGCCTATCACTCTCGTGGCCTCGCCGAACCGCCCGACCAGCAGTTTCCCTTTATCCTCACTACGGGCAGGCTCTACGGCCACTGGCACACCCAAACCCGCACCGGACGCACCGACAAAATTCGCCAGATGCACCCCCACCCGTTTATCGAAATTCACCCGCGCGATGCTGAGCAGCTCGGCATTGTCGAGGGCGATTTAGTAGCCGTGCAGTCGCGTCGAGGCTCAGCCCAATTTCCCGCCAAAGTAACGCGGGCGATCGCCCCCGGCACCGTATTTGTGCCGATGCACTGGGGCGCACTCTGGGCAGACCATGCCGAAGCCAACGCCCTAACGCATCCGGCAGCCTGCCCCGATTCTAAACAGCCCGAATTGAAAGCCTGTTCGGTAATGCTGGTTCCGGTGAGAATAGGAGAGGCGATCGCTTTCTCCCCGGCAATTAAAACAGAAAATACGCTGCCCGTATAAATCTAAACTAATGCAAAAAGCTCTCAAGCTTAAGTCTGTCCAAAGATGTAGCGCCATCTCTCCCCATAAGAAGAAGAGTTAAGAAGTTTAAACAATTAAGCTGAGGTATGTCTGCTCTAGGTTTTGAACACTAATTAGTCAAATACGAAGGAGTTTGTTATGAAGGCAGGTCAGTACTTTGCTTTAATTTCTGGGATCATTTTTCTCGTGCTTGGAATTATGGGACTCATTCCAGGACTAGTGGACTACACCGAAGCTACTTCCAATGTCAGTGACGCTTACGGCATGGGATACGGTTACATCTTGGGAAGTATTCCTACTAATGGAATTCACGCTTTTATTCGCATTGTTGTAGGGTTGTTAGGAATCGTAGCGTCCGTCTCACTAGATAGCACCCGCACCTATAGTCGAGCAATTACGGTTTTCTACGGACTGTTTGCTGTGCTAGGAGTTATTCCTTTCGCAAACACACTCTTCGGTACCGTCCCTATTTTTGGAAGTGATGTTTTACTGCACGGTTTAAGTGCTGCTGTCGCCTTTTACTTTGGCTTCATTGCGTCGCCAGGGATTTTGGAATTGTCTGGCAATAATCCTCAGTAAGGTAGACTAGACGCGGAAATCGCATCGGTTGAACGAAAGGTATGAATCATCTGGGTTTTCCTGGTAACGATGGGGAGGAAAACCCAAAAATTTAGCCACCCCAGACCTACGGCCATGACAAGCTGGGGCGGCTAGAGAGGGTTGTGTACAATACCCTCAGCCTCCAGACTGGCAGTAGCAGTTGTCTGGGGTTAGCTACAGGGATTGATTGCGACTACTGATTAGATAGGGCTGGCCGACTGGAATTTTCACGGTAAAGGTAGAGCCTTGGCCTACCGTAGAATGGCAGGATAGGGAGCCTCGATGTTGATGAACCACCGCTTGATAGCTAATCGCCAACCCTAAGCCGCAGCCCTGACCGATTTCTTTGGTAGTAAAAAACGGGTCAAAAATTTTCGGCTGAATTGCGGCGTCAATCCCACCGCCACTGTCGGTAATGGTAACGGTGACCCACGACTGGGTAGGGCGATCGCCCAAACTAGCCTCAGTCGTAACGGTGATTGTTTTGGGTGTGGATTGCGGCAGCTCTAGGGCGTCTAAGGCATTTTTTAACAGGTGTAAAAAAACTTGATTCAGCAAGCTAGGGAAACACTCTATGGGCGGCAGCTTGCCGTATTGGCGGCAGAGGTGCACATCGGCTGGGATTTGAGTTTTGAGAATTGATAGCGTGCTCTCTAAGCCGTCATGCAGGTTGACGACCTTACAATGAGCCTCATCGAGCCGAGAGAAGTTGCGCAAAGACGCCACGATTTCTCGAATTCTGCCCGCGCCTGACCGCATTGACATGAGAATGCGGGGCACATCTTGAATCAAAAAGTCTGGCTCAACTTCTTCAATCAAGCCTTGCAGCGAGTCGGTTGCCTGAGGATAGTGAGTTTGGTAGGCCGTAATTAGCCGCAACGCATCGTTCAGGTGGCTCTCTATGTAGGGAATGTTGCCATAGATAAAGGTAATAGGGTTGTTGATTTCGTGGGCAATCCCCGCCACCATTTGACCCAAACTAGACATTTTTTCGCTCTGGATCAGCTGCGCTTGGGTTTGCTGGAGTGCTTGCAGGGTCTCTGCTAGCTGCTTAGCTTGGGCCGCGCTTTCCTGAGCCTGTTGGCGGCTCTGGGCATACAAATGCCCCTGCTGAATCGAAATCGCTAGCTGGTCGGCAACCGCCTGTGCCAACTTTTGATCGTCGCGCGTCCAGTGACGAACGTGAGTGCATTGGTTGAGGTAGAGAATAGCCTGAAGGCTACCACTGGCCTGCACGGGTACCACTAGGGAGGACTTAATTTGGGCAGTTTGGTATTCGCTATTGTCCGGTCCAATGCGAGCATCTTGGTTTACATCAGGAATCACAACCTGCTGACGAGTTTGAATCACCCAGCGGGTCATGGGGCCATCGGGATCGAAGTCGTCGATGGATTTTGACAAGGGCGGGCGATACACCTCAAACAGGTGCTTCCGGCGAAAGCGCGCCCGCTCATGATCTAAACAATCCGCTTCTAAAGCTGCGTTTGGATGATTGGAATTTTCGACTAGATGGACTAAACAACGATCGACGTTTAGAGCATCTAGCAGTTGAGCGATCGCCTGCTGCAAAATAGTTTGCAGGTCTAAGCTCTGGCGCGTTTGAGCTGTAATTTGGTTGACGACGCGTTCGCGCTGAGCTTGCTTTTGGGTGCGTTCATATAGCTGCGCCTGCCGCACCGCAATCTCTAGCTGCTGGGCGATCGCCTGCATTAGATCTACCTCTGCTGCTGACCAGAGCTGGCGGTGCTCGGATAGGCAAACAATGAACCCGGTTGACCCTTCACGACCACTAACAGGCACCAGCAGCATCGCCTGCTGGCTAAACAAAGCGCCAACGTCTTGGTTCAATGGCTGATCGCTGGCGGTACTGGATGAGAAAAATCGACCAGTCAACCCATTGATTAACCCATTGGTTAGCCCATCCAGCAGCCGTCTGATCCCGTGATGTTTGGCGGTTCGACCCGTCGTCACCACCAGCTCACCTTGACGAATTAACGGAGCCAAGCTGCCCAACTGAGATAGCGAAAAGTTGCCCATCCAAGCAGGGCGATCGCCATTGACATGTTCGCAGACCACCTGAACCCGCTGACTGTCCTGGAAATACCACAGGAAGGCACAGCGATCGGTGCGCACCACCCCTGCTACCTCATCGACCGCCGTTTGCAACACCACCTGGAGTTCTAAAGAGTTGCGGATGCGATCGATAATTCGACGCAGCAAAGCCGTCTGCGATGCGGTGTATTTAAGCGTATGCGTGAGCCACGTACGATGCCGGAACAAAGGGAACACAGGGTAAAAGAGGGTAAAACCACGCATTAATCGGTAAACCTACACACTGGGTCAGGATCGCTGCCGCTAGACCAGAAGCCACCTTAAAAAGTACATAGCTACCCTGGGGCTGGGTGCGCTTGTATTTCATCTGTACTTCACAACTGGCACAGTGTTTTCCCGGAGCTGTCAGCCCAATCAGTTTACAAACAATCATGATGCACCCGGAGTCGATGTAGTTCAGATGAAGCTGAATGGAGCTTTGCCCACTCCCTGCATCCAATCAGGTGACTCATATCACATTGTAGACAATGTTTAAATCACTGTCTTCTCCTTTCTGCATCACACTGGGGCGGTAAAACAATCACAGCCTTAAGGGGGACTCCATCACGAAGCGAATCGGCAAATCGGCGCATAGTGTAATTATCGATGTTCCCCCCATTATTTATGAACGCCCAACTAGACTTACCGTCCACTGGTTTCTATGCTACGAGCCTGCAGCAAGTAGTTGAACAAATTTTTGAAACCCGTAAAATTACGCGAGTAGTGCAGCACTCCCTGATGGCAGCCGTTTTGTCTAAAACACTGCTGAGTTATGAAGATCAAGCTCTAGTCAATCGGGTGGTTGAAGCACTTCACCGGGGCATCTTGCGGGTAGTCGATTAAACGCGAACTAAAACTAGTCGAGTCACTTAACCACTAACCGTTCCATAAGTTACTGATGAGCGCAGTGGCTTAGACTACATTGAAGTCGATCCCTTCATCGAATCTTCATGATTACTGCCCTTCCGAGGATCTTGCTGCGACGTTGCTCTCTACTGCAACCATCAGGCCAATCATCAGGCCAACCATCAGGCCAACCATCAGGTCAATCATTAGGCCAACCATCAAAAGGAGCCGAAACGAGACCTCCAGTCGTAGACATTGCGCCAGTCGTAGACATTGCGATTGAGGCGGGCCGCATTGTGGCGATCGCTCCAACCTTAGAGTGTTCTGCCCAACTAGAACTAGATGTGCAAGGGCTATTAGTTAGTCCGCCCTTTGTCGAATCGCACATTCATTTAGATTCGGCGCTGACCGTAGGGGAGCCGCGCTGGAATCAAAGCGGCACGCTATTTGAGGGGATCGAGATTTGGCGCGATCGCAAACAGTCGCTGACGCTGGCTGATGTTAAACAGCGGGCGATCGCCACCCTCAAGCAACAGGCGATGCAGGGCGTCTTGTTTGTCCGCAGCCATGCCGACGTAAGCGAACACAGCCTCACTGCCCTGAAGGGGTTGCTGGAGGTGCGTGAAGCCGTCAAAGACTGGATTACCCTGCAAGTCGTGGCCTTCCCTCAAGACGGCATCTACGGCGGGGTTCAAAACGACGCGCTGATGGAAGAAGCGATGAAGCTCGGGGCAGATGTAGTCGGCGGCATTCCCCACTATGAACTGACCCGCGAGGACGGGGTGCGCTCCATCCACCGCATCTTTGAGCTGGCCGCCCAATACGACCGCCTGATTGATGTCCACTGCGATGAAATTGACGACGATCAGTCCCGGTTTCTAGAAGTAATCACTGCTAACACCATTCGTTCTGGCATGGGTTCTCGCGTCACGGCCAGCCACACCACCGCGTTTCATTCCTACAACAATGCCTACGCGTTCAAGCTGATGGGCTTCTTGCAGCGCACCAACCTCAACTTTATTGCCAACCCCTTAATCAACATCACCCTCCAGGGGCGCGCCGACACCTACCCCAAGCGTCGCGGCGTCACGCGGGTCAAAGAACTGTGGCAACAGGGGCAAAATGTCAGCCTGGGGCACGACTGTATTCAAGACCCGTGGTATGCGCTGGGGACAGGCAATATGCTAGATGTGGCCAGCATGGCGGTTCACATTTGCCAGATGACCGGGTCTGCCGAAATTGATGCCTGCTATGACATGGTGACCTGGAACGGTGCCCGGACGCTGCACATAGAAGATCAGTATGGGATTGAGGTGGGTAAGCCCGCTAATCTAATTGTGCTGGATGCCAACAGTCGCTACGACGCCATCCGCCGCCGTGCTACGGTGCGCTACGTGATTGCGAATGGGGAGCTAATTGCCCACACCGAATCTCCTAAAAGCCAATGGAAGCAGGGTGTGGCGTAATGTGAGTTGGGGCGATCGCCTCTGCCCACAACTGGAAGGGCGCTTCGCGAAGCGCCCCTACCCAGCGTTTGACGAAATAGTTTGACGAAATAGTTGGATCAAATGCTTACCAGGCATCTTCGTCTAGCAGGGTTCCTAACGCGGTGTCGGCTCCGTTCCAGGCATCATCGAGGGCGTC
>Ga0163155_10005954_pt1 | contig 11971 bp, 6 predicted proteins | sample OliLakLV19SP4G1_FD_148611 | JGI IMG/M metagenome (GOLD analysis project Ga0163155, IMG submission 148611) | Freshwater microbial mat bacterial communities from Lake Vanda, McMurdo Dry Valleys, Antarctica - Oligotrophic Lake LV.19.SP4.G1 | ecosystem: Environmental > Aquatic > Freshwater > Lake >...
CAATCCAATATTAAAGGTTGCTGCGGTTGGTGATATCAGCAATATCATAAATCCGAAAAATAAGATTACCGACATACTGAAAACAGCTTTGCCCGTCTCCTGAAAAGTATTTCTGATCGCTTGCTCCGTGGAAAATCCTTTTTGTTTTTCAATTTTAAACTTAGAGAGAAAATGTATTGTATCATCAACAGCAATTCCATAAGAAATTCCAAAAATTATGGAAGTGGGAGCGTCCAATTCAATTTTCAGCAATCCCATTATTCCCGCACAAACAACAAGCGGAATAATATTCGGTATTATGGATATGATCACCATTTTCCAGTTGCGGAACATAAATGCCATTACAATACCAATACAAAAAAATGCAAGTAATACTCCGCTGATAATATTTTTGCGCAAATACTCCGTGTTTTTATCGAAGATGATCCCTGTTCCGGTTATTGTAAAATCGACAATTTCAGGATTAGTATTTTTTGTTATGAAATCATTAATATTTTTTTGCACAATTCGAATACTATCAGTACCAGCATCACTTAAAAATCCGCTTATTCTTCCATACTTCTTATCATCAGAAATTAAAATATTTAATTCGTTTATTCTTGTTCTTTTAAGGTCTCTGTTAAAAACTGCATACATGTTTTCATCCTCGGGTAATTTATATTCAGCAGGATTGTCGCCGTTATAAGCACGGTTTAAACTTTTATATACCATGGTTATACTTTGCAAACCATTTATAATTTCGTTTTGTTTTACATACGTTTCCACCTTATCTATTTCGCGCAAAACAACAGGATCTGTTATGGTATAATTATTTTTTGCATGTGCTGCAATTTCGAAGGGTCGAAATCCATTAAAATTCTCTTCAAAAAAATGAAAGTCCTCCGTAATTTTTGCATTTTTAGGCATACCGGCTTCCAGGTGAATATCTGTTGTAATCTGTGTAATTCCATAGGTAAATATCAATAAAATAACAGCACTAATAGTCAACATTTTACGGGTGTGATTTTTCCCGGAGTTATATATTACCTCAACAATTCCACCCCATTTATTTTCTCCCGCATATCCAAATTTATCTAATTGTTTTAACGTGAATAATTTTAAAAGGGGACTAATTAAAAATAAAACAACTACATATACCAGAAGCACACCAAGTGCTGATAAAACGCCAAAAAATCGAATAGGGGGTACGTTGGAAGTTAACATCGTTAAAAATCCGATAGCAGAAGTAACTGCGGTTAACAGGGTTGCAAAACCGATGTCGGATAAGGTTTTAAATAATGCAATTTCACGGTTATTATTTTTACGCAATTCGATGATGTATTTTCCCAAAAAATGCACGGCATCAGAAATTCCGATTATAATTATTACAATTGGAAATAATGTGCTCATCACATTTTGTTCTATTTGAGTAAAGCCAAGTAATCCGGTAAAAATGATAAGTGAAATAGCTACCGTTATCATGCAAATAAATACAGCTCGGATTTTTCGAAATAACAAATAAGTAACTACCCCTACAAGTAAAACACTCAAAAGTGAATAAATCAAAAACTCTTTGCGTTGTAGTTTTACCAATTCAACTTGAAAATTTGATTTACCCAATAAATGAAAATCTGAAATTCCAGATTCACTGAGCCCTTTTTTTACCTCTGTAATAAATAAAACAGATTCTTCCTGACTGAGCGTATCGTCAGTCTTAATAAAAATGATAGTAGTGCTAAAATCATCCGAAATTAATTTGCCTGATATTCTTTCATCCAAATGAATTCTGCTGCTGTCGTCCGAATATTTTTCAGGTTCATAAATATGCAATGCGGGATAATCGATAAACCCAAATGGCGACTTAATAAAATAATTAAAATTTGTAAGGGAATACGTCCTTTCTGAATAAATGGACCTTTGAATTTTATTTGTTGCAGAATCAAGTGAAGTTAGAAACTTTAAATCAAATACGCCTTGTTCCGGTTTTAATCCTACCAATAAAAAATTGTCATCATGTTCAAATTGATCTCTGAAGGTGTAGTAAAAATCAAGATCCGGGTCTCCTTTTGGAAAAAAATCTTCATAGTCATAGGAGAATTTAAGCTGAAGTGTAAAATATACGGAAAGTGGTAAAATGATCGCCAGAAATACTAAAATGTATTTTGGTTTAAGGCCTGCTACAAATTTCCAAATATTGAATTTCAACTGGAGAATGGGATTTAAATGCAAAATTGAGCAATAAAACGCATCAAAAAAACTAAAACTTTATCAGAGGAATGTAAAAATTTGCTTTTTGTTCATAACTGACCCTCTAAAATTTGCATCTGTATAAAAGTTACCATACCTTTATAAGGCATTTTACATTTCTGTTAACTTTAAACGAAACATGCTTATGAAGCAAATTGTACAAAAGCTTACACTGTCCCTCCTCCTTGTTTTCGCAACTGCTACGCTGGTTAAAGCTCAAACACCCGAAAAAGGAAAAGCCACTATCACTTCCGATCTTGTTATTTTACTCGACGTTTCAACCCCTTTAGTTGATGATTATGTATTCGATATCAGCCCGATAGCATTCAAGAATCAGGCTACAGCTGAACGTTTTTTCAGTTTATGTCGCGATAATATCGTTTCCTACAACCTGGATTACGAAAAAAAATCAGCTACCGTGCATATCGCAATTGAACTGATGGAACCACGTGGCTGGGACCTGATAGAGTATAATGAATATTTTGTGAAACTCAGTGAGAGATACCGCTCAACATTGGCGGTAGTTAATGAGTAATTAATTAAAATTTTAAACTACTATTGAAATGCAAAGAATTTGTTGCACATTGTCTATATTGATGATATTATCTCTGGCAAGCCTACAAACAGGTTCTGCACAGATTGTTGGTGCCGATTGTTTTTTAAAGGGTGAATTTGTTGAAGTAGGTATAAACACTTGTGGCGCCTATGGATCACCAGTTTCACCTCCTGCAGGTTATCATCCGACTGAAGGTGGACTTGGATTTGTGGCAGACTGGGAATCAGATGGTTGGGACGATGGTACACCTGTTTATTGTGGAGATTATTTTGTTCCGGGTACTCCAGTGGAAGGCTGGCAGGTGCAAATTGGACCTACAGTTTGGACCAATACTGACCAGGGTTGTGGAGCCGCGGCAATTCCCGGAGATGTAACTGATTATACTTATGCCGGAGGAATTTATACCGGTACCTGGGTTGGAAATATCACAACCGGGTCAACTGATCTTGAAATTACACAGATTACCACCTTACCCGAAGATAAATTGTACTTTGTTACCCGAATTTTACTTTGTAACAATGGTGATGAAGCCCTGAACGACGTTTATTACAAAAGAAATGTGGACCCGGATAATGATCAACCTTGGAGCGGTGATTTCACTACAGATAATATCATTGTTTACCAACCACCTACCGACGATCAGGCACTGGTAACCTCTGAAGGTTTAACCTATGGTTGTTTTTTAGGAATTGGGGCTAGAGATGAAAACTCGCGTGTTTCCTATGGAAATTTTGGAACTGCCGATGGAGATCCACAAGATGTTTATGAAGGCACAGGCGGTTATTTCGCGGCAGGATCTTCCGTTGGAGATATTGCAAATTCTATAGCATTCTATATTGAAACGATTAACCCCGGTGAATGTAAATGTGTTGCCTTCGCATACATTCTAAACGCAGACGACCTTGAAGAAGCATTGGAAGCTACAGTTACCTATAACCTCACAGTAGATGATGTTACAGTTTCTTCCGGTGATACCGCTTATGTTTGTAATCCAGGTGATGAAGTTGAACTTGCCGTTCTTGGAGCCGACGACTATGATTGGACCTGGACACCTTCTGAGGGTTTGGATACAGATACCGGAATAAATGTTGTTGCTACCGTTGATGAAACTACAACTTTTACAGCTGTGGGTGTTGGAGGATTTTGTGGAGATGCTACAATCTCCGTAACCATTTTTGTTGATGAATCAGAATTTGCTTTTGCAGGAAATGATACCGCAGTTTGTTTAGGAGATGTCGCATTGCTGAACGGTGATGGTGGACCTGCTAATAATTTATATGATTGGGTTCCGGCTACAGGATTGGATTGCGCCGATTGTGAAGATCCGGTTTATCTCCCAACAATTCCCGGAGTATACACTTTAACACTTACTACTATTGATGATTTTAATTGTCCTGCAACCGATGAAGTCGTAATTACCGTGCATGCTTTGCCTGTTGTAAATGCCGGTGATGATTTGAATTTGTGTCCTGAAGGCCTTATTCAACTTGAAGCAACAGGAGCAGTTGAATATACCTGGGATCCTAGTACCGGCTTGAGTTGTGACGATTGCCCTGATCCTGATTGCACTGTAAATGAAAATACTACTTACACTGTAACAGGGGTAGATGCTAATGGCTGTATTAATACTGATGTGATTGAAGTTGCCGTTTATTCAACACTTGATATTACTGTTACGGCAGACCCTTCAACAATTGATGTTTATCAGGGAGAAACTTCCCAATTGGAAGCAACCGGTGCGGAAAATTATACATGGACTCCTTCTAATGGTTTAAGCAGTACTACAATTGCAAATCCAATTGCGAATCCCGATGATACCACTACTTATATAGTTACTGGTATTGACGAAAATGGTTGTGTTGATATTGATACCATTACTCTGAATGTAATCGGCGAACTTGTTATAGGATTGCCTACTGCTTTTTCACCAAATGGAGATGGAACAAATGATTTCTGGATGCCGATGTACTCCGGCAGCGGATTTTTAGATAGTTATCTTATCTATAACCGTTGGGGTCAGTTGGTTTATCAGGGAGATGCAGCATCTCAAGGCTGGAATGGTGAATTTGAAAATGTTCCGCAGGGAATTGATACCTATACAGTAATCATCAAAGCCCACACAACTAAAGATGAAGCGAAATTTATAACGGGTAATTTTACCTTAGTAAGATAAAAAAATTAGTATTTGATTGCTGATATGAGATTAAGAAGATTGGATGCATTCAAAACTAAAAATGAAAGTAATGATTACAAAAAATTTAATACAGTTATCACTTTTTCTTTTAATTGGGATAAATAGCGGTTTCGGACAGATAATCGGTTCAAATTGTTTTTTAAAGGGCAATTATGTGGAAGTAGGGGTAAATCAGTGTGGTGCTTATGGTTCTGATGAATCTCCTCCCGCAGAATATCATGAAACCACACCGTTTACAGGTCTTGGATTTGTTGCCGATCCTGATGAGGATGGATGGGATGTTGGAGATCCGATATTTTGTGGTGATTATTTCGTGCCGGGTTCTCCTGTGGAAGGATGGCAGGTGCAAATAGGCCCTACAACTTATACAAATACCGATCAAAGTTGCGGAGGTGCAGATATTCCAGGAAGCATAACAGATTATTATTATGCAGCCAGCGAGTACGTATGCATTTGGGAAGGAGATATTGCTGCGATTAATCTACATATTACTCAAAAAACAACCGTTCCAGAAAATGAAGTATATTTTCTTACAGAAGTGACTTTTTGTAATGATGGGGTTGCTGATGTCAATAATTTATACTACAAACGCAATGTTGACCCCGACCAGGATGTGGCTCTGGGTTCAGATTATTTTACAACCAATGTGATAGAAGTAAATCCGCCTGATACTTGCACCGCACTTGTTACAGCCACCGGCAACACTATTGGATGTTTTCTTGGTATGGGGGCATTGGATACTATGGCCAGAGCGTCATACGGACTTTTTGGAACTGATGATGGCACAGCTGCAAATGCATGGATAGGTGCGGGAGGATATACAACAACTGAAGGTTCTACAACATCCTGCGATTGTGCTACTCAAATCACTTTTAAAGTTCCTGTAATTCCTGCTGGCGAATGTCGAACAGTAACCTTTGCCTACATTCTCAATATCGATGATCTTACAAATGCATTAGAAGCAACGTTACCTGTTGATGTATTAGTTGACGGCGAACCTGCTCCTGCTGATGATACCTTATATATATGTAATTACGATGAAATAGAAATAGAAATTGCCGGTGGAGAAAGTTATGAGTGGACCTGGACCTATGAAGGTGGAACAGGAGATATTACAACAACTGAATTTTCACACTTTACACCTGATGGAAATGGATCAATTACTATGGAAGGTTTGGGTGGATTTTGTGGAGTATTGTCCAGAAAATTAATTATCATTTATGAGGGAGATATAACCGCTGATGCGGGAATAGATCTTGAAGTTTGTATTGGAAATTCTGTTGAATTAGATGGTTCCGGTGGTGATACTTATATGTGGTCTCCAATAACAGGATTATCTGATCCTGTAGATCCGAACGCCGATGCATCTCCCACAACCACAACTACTTATACATTGACAGCTTATACCCAACATGGCTGTCCAGATACCGACGAAATGGTTGTTACTGTAAATCCATTGCCAACTATTGATGCAGGTCTTGACACTGATCTTTGTCCCGAAGGTTCGGTTCAACTGGAAGCGGAAGGCGGGGTAGAGTATACATGGGAGCCAAGTACAGGTTTAAGCTGCGACGATTGTCCTGATCCAATTTGTACTGTTGATGATAATACGACATATACAGTTACGGGAGTTGATGCAAACGGCTGTATTAATATCGATGAAATAGAAGTTTCTGTATTTTCCACGCTGGATATTACAGTTACAGCTGACCCCACAACAATAGACGTTTATCAGGGACAAACCTCTCAATTGGAAGCTACCGGTGCCGATAATTATACCTGGACTCCTTCCAATGGGCTGAACAGCACAACCATTTCAAATCCAATAGCATCTCCAACCGATACAACTACGTATATTGTAACTGGAGTTGATGCAAACGGGTGTATTGATATTGATACAATAACGATTAATGTGATAGGAGAATTGGTGATTGGAGTTCCGACAGCATTCTCCCCAAATGGTGATGGAATAAATGATTTTTGGATGCCAATGTATTCAGGTAGCGGATTTTTAGATAGTTATTTGATCTATAACCGCTGGGGACAATTGATTTATCAAGGAGATGCATCAAGTTCCGGTTGGAATGGCGAATTTGAAAATACGCCGCAGGGCATCGACACTTATACTGTCATTATCAAAGCGCATACTACCAAAGACGAAGCTAAATTTATAACCGGTAATTTCACTTTGGTTAGATAATAATTGTAATTAAAAAATGTGTAGTTTTAAACTATTATAAACATAACACTGTTAAATCATAGAAAATATCAAATATTTTTTTTATATATTTACAACGCATATCCGTAACCTAAATAAATTGAACAAAGAAAAATAATGAAACACCTACACAAACTTCTCACTATTATCCTCATTGTTCTTTCATCCACCTCCTTTTCACAAATAGTAGGGGCTAACGCCTTTATGAAAGGTGCGTTTGTTGAGGTGGGCGTGAACACATGTGGTGCTTATGGCTCTAATGGAGCAGCACCTGCAGGATATCACCCGAATGTATTTTCCGGACTTGGATTTGTTGCAGATTCAGATATGGATGGATGGACAACAGGCACTCCGGATTATTGCGGAGATTATTTTGTTCCGGGATCACCGGTTGAGGGATGGCAGATCCAAGTAGGGGCCTCAGTTTATACCAATACTGATCAAGGATGTTGGACTTCTGAAGTTCCGGGGGATATAACAACTTATTCATATACTGCAGGAGTTTATACCACTATTTGGGAGGGCACTTTAGCTGCGGAAGATATTACGATAACACAAACCACAACCTTACCCGACAGTGCAAGATATTTCGTAACTCGTATACTGATCTGTAACGATGGTCCTACCGACCTTACAGATGTTTATTATATGCGAAATGTTGACCCAGACCAGGATCAACCATGGTCATTCGACTTTACCACTTATAACGAAATAGTATATAATCCACCTACCGATCCCGATGCTTTAGTAACAGCAGAAGGATTAACTTACGGATGTTTTTTAGGTATGGGTGCAAGAGATGAAAATGCCAGAGTTTCTTTTGGTTGTTTCAGCACAACAGACGGTACTCCGGCACAGGCATGGAGTGGTGCATCAGTTTGCCCTTGGAGTGGCGGATATTCTATTACAGGAAATAATACTGCCGACTGCGCTACACAGGTTACCTTTAAAATTCCTTTAATTGCAGCAGGAACATGTGAATGTATCGCTTTTGCATATATTTTGGATGCGGATGATCTTGATGAAGCGTTGGAAGCAACTTCTGCAGTTGGTGTTGCTGCTGACGGTATTGATATTTCTGCATCAGGTGTTACCCTTATTTGTCCGGGAGATTCAGTAATTCTTACAATATTAGGTGGTGAGGATTATGAATGGACTTGGGACCCTATTGATGGTTTAAATGCAGGCATGGGTGATAGTGTAATTGCTTCTCCCGGCACAACCACTACTTATACTGCAACAGGAGTTGGTATTTGTGGAACACTTTATAGAGATGTTACCGTAGAAGTTCCACCTGCACCTATTGCAAATGCAGGGCCTGATCTGTCTCTTTGTCCCGGTGATACCATTAATTTATTCGGAAGTGGTGGAGACACCTATTTATGGTCACCTCCCTCTTATTTAAGTGCGCTGGATATTGCTAACCCTGAAGTACAGGCACCGTTAACAAACATGTTTTACCAGTTAGTAGTATTTGATACAAGTGGCTGTTCCGATACGGATGATGTTATGGTAACATTATATGATCTTCCAATTATTGATGCAGGTGTTGATCAATATATGGTAGAAGGTGGTTTTGCACAATTAGATGCCTCAGGCGCTGTTACCTATACCTGGACTCCTGATGAATTTGTAACAGATCCTCTTGCTTCCAGTACAACGGCTTTTCCGGAAGATACTACCGTTTATTATGTAGTAGGTGTTGATGCAAACGGTTGTGAGAACTTCGATTCAATGACCGTATTTGTACTTGACCAAACATTGGTTGCCTCTCCAACTGCTTTTACTCCTAACGGTGATGGTTTGAATGATACCTATAAACCCATTTTGATCGGACTTGGAGAAATAACGGAATTTTCAATTTATAACAGATGGGGTGATTTGATATTTGCTTCAGGAGATCCTACTATTGGATGGGATGGAACCTTTAGGGCCAATGAACAGGAAATAGGAAATTATGTCGTAGTTATTCATGCATTGGATGGCTTTGGAGTGGAAATAGTGAAATCATCGATGGTCTTGTTGATGCGATAAAAAATTTAAAAATAATTAATAAAAAAAATCCTGCATTTAATTGAAAATGCGGGATTTTTTTTTCCATGTTTTATGGCAATTAGAGGAAGTGCTTCTGGCTCAGGATTTTATTCAGTGGAAGCTGAACTTATGCTAATTGTTGTCTTGTTTTTGATTCGGAAATCATTTTTGCTTTGGAGGATATGGATATTATTTCTCCTGGTGATAGATTAAATGATTATTACCTTCCTTTATTTATTGGTATGGGTGCGATTACCGGTTATACTATTTGCAACCGATTGGGTAAGTTTAATATTTGAAAGTTCTGATCTGGATATTGAATGGGATGGCACTTGCAGATCGCAGGAACAGGAAGTAGAAACCTATTTGGTAAATATTAGAGGTGTGAATAAATATGGCGAGTCGATAAATAAAACGATAACTCTTGCGCTGCTGAGATAAATTATTTTAATTATTTTTTTATTTAATTTAATCAGTTTATCACCGTAAATTTTGTACGATATTTAAATTGATCGCAAATAACTTCAGTAATAAACATACCGGCAGGCAACCTAAGATCAAGATCAATTCCGGGTGCATAATAATCTTCATAGGTTTGTTGATGAACCCGAATTCCTAATTCATTGTATATGTTAATTATTATTTGTCCGGAAATTAATTCCGGTAACAGAATAGTAAATTCATTTTGCACAGGATTGGGATAAATTCGAATTTGGTCGTTTATTTTTTGATACTGCGAAATTCTTGTAGTATCAACTCCGCAATCAGCCCATAAGGGGCCGTAGTTATACCAAATTTTGGAAACAGGGTTTGTTTCCATAAACGTTTTTACCATTGATGCTTCAATACCAAATCCATAGGAAGAATCAATTAAGTGAAATCCGGCACCGGTGGAATCAGTCCTGAACTGATCACATAACCAGGTTAATCCATCATAGGTGCGTGGATTAATTCCATCTGCCCAAAAATAAGGTCCCCAACCTATCCATGCACTTTTAATATTGGGTCCTTCAAATGCTAATGCAGGATCTCCGGAAATTTGTTTTTGAATTAATTGTTTTATTACCAGGTTTGCCCAATAACCCTTTGGTTCGCTATATGCATCGTATCGTTTGTGTTCAGGATCCATATATCCGGTATAGTGTATTCCGGAAAGATATACCTGTTTTAAATTTGGAAATGAATCTTTTAATACTTGCATTAATGTAATGTATTTTGACATTACCGAATTATAATAAGTTGTAAAATCAGAACTCGTGTCGCTATCACTTTGTTGCAGTATCCACAGTACCTGTACCTGAGCATAAGTGTCTTCCTTTAACGCCATTCTGCCTTTGAGTGTGTTCCAAAATTCAGGGTAAATAGTGTCTATCATATCATCCAGATCTTTACCCGCGGTAAACATTCCTTTTACCGTTACGCATGCACTCATTCCCGCATTATCATAGGCCTTTAAAGTATCTACATAAGCATTAAAAAGATTGGATGCAATAGAAGCGCCTAATCCTAAAAAAAGCACTTCTCCACCCATATAATCAATATTACCAAGTGTATCGAGTGGCTTCATATTCTTAGAAATAGTGATACCCTTTTTTTTATGCGGCCCATTTAAAACATTCATTCCCCCCTTATAAAGTCCACCCTGAACTCCATTATAATAGGTATTTCCCATATCGGTGAGTGGAATTAATCCTGTGGAATCCTGATCACAATTAATAGAAGGATCTGCATCTACAATGATCTCCCAATCTTCAGTCTGTGCTTTCAGTGAAACGAAGTAAATGGATAAAATAAGTACCAATAAATTTTTGTGCATAAACAGGAATTAATGGTGAAAGGATGTGTGGTGTTTAACTTGTAATCATGCCCATAAATATTATAGTAAAATTATAAATTTATTCCATAAAAAAAATACAAATAACCAAAAACTAAAAAAAATCCCTGTCGCAATGACAGGGATTCAAAATCGTAATTTTTAAGCTTTATTTTATAACAACTACTCTTTCATTTAAATGAGCCAGTTTGGTTTCTATGCTCACAAAATAAATACCGGATGTTACCTCTGTGGACAGATCGATAGTCATTTGCATTGCACCATTTGACAATGCTATTGTGTTAGAATAAATAATTCTGCCCGTCATATCTTTCAGCATAACGATTGCTGATTCCTCTGAAGTTAAATCACTTGTAAATGCAATATTAATTTCATTTTTTGCAGGATTGGGATATACGCTCATTTGTGAAGATGGTGGAATTTCAGCATAACGACATTGATCAATTACCGTAACAGGTGATGCAGTTCTTGTGCAGCCCGCAGCATTAGTGATCATGCAGGTATAATCACCCACTGCACTTGCCAAATAATCCCAGTTTGTTGCGCCGACTATCTCTTCTCCATTGAGGAGCCATTGGTAAACATTTTCTACATCGTAACTAGCCTTTAATAAAAGGGGAGTTACTGCACATAAATTTAATCCGTCAGGGTAAATAATATTAGCGTTCGGACCTTCCACAACGGCTACTGCCTGCACTTCCGACAACCCTGATGAACAAGTGCCAAGTAAACCTTCCACCTGATAATAGGCTGGCTTGTTGGTTGTATAATCAATATCGGTTGCTCCGGTTAAGGCAACACCATTTTTATACCACTGATAAGATTCAAACCCTGCAGTTGCACTAAGTGTAATAAAATCAGGTTTACATAGAGTGATAATTCCCGATGGAGAAATTGCGATAGAAAGAT
>Ga0163155_10005956_pt1 | contig 11968 bp, 8 predicted proteins | sample OliLakLV19SP4G1_FD_148611 | JGI IMG/M metagenome (GOLD analysis project Ga0163155, IMG submission 148611) | Freshwater microbial mat bacterial communities from Lake Vanda, McMurdo Dry Valleys, Antarctica - Oligotrophic Lake LV.19.SP4.G1 | ecosystem: Environmental > Aquatic > Freshwater > Lake >...
GGAGGGTCGTTTTGCTCGGCTGGTGCGACCGGTTTCTGGGCGGGTACTGCCTCACGCTTGCGGCCGAGTTTCGCTATCTTTCTCGCCCCGCAAATCGTTGCGAGGCACGGTTGGGCGCGTAGCTCAGTCGGTAGAGCAACTGGCTTTTAACCAGTAGGTCGACAGTTCGATCCTGTCCGCGCTCACCAACCGTTCCTCCGACGTACGGTGGGATGCTTCGAGATGGCGTACGACTACTGCGTCGCCAAGTTCAGCGCGTCGTACGTTTTCACAAGTGTGGACTCGAGCGCCTCCTTGAGGCGATTCGGCGGCGTGATGATGCCCGTTGTGAATTGATCGCCGTCGAGGACTTGTCCGCTGAACGTGAGACCCGCGTCCAAGCAGGCGTCACGCAAGACTCCGAACTGGCGATGATCGTGACCGCCCGCGTCGTATGGGGGAATCGTCGTGTAGTCCTCGCTCGGCGTCGTCGTCTTCTCTAGATCGGCGCTTTCACCACTGCCGAAGGGCATGTTGTCGAGGTAGTGCGCATGGACTCGGACATGCGCTCGAGCCGGATCTTTGCGCCGAATCAAGTCGACCGGTGAGAGCGATCGACACAGCGCCGTCTTCACGCTGCCCTTCGGAAAAAGTCCTTTGGAGTCGGGGATGAGGAACGCGCGTTCCATGTCGGCGCGCACGTTCGTGCGTTCGCTTTCGACGAAGCCGGGGACGTAGCGCGTGATCCGGTGCGACATGAACCACGGATCGAGGTCGACCTCCGCCGCCCACACGACGACGCAGCGCACGCTCGAGTCGGCGTTCGCGTCGAACTCGTGACCACCGCTCTTCTTCCACGCGCGCGAGGGCGTAAACGCAGCGCACAACGCGGTGTACCCGCCCATGCTGTGTCCCAAGAGGCCGATCTTCGTCGGATCGATGCCGAGACCAGCGGCATGTTTCTTCGCCCACTGCACGACACGTTGTGCGTCGTCGATCGCGGCACCCAAGTACATCGGATAGTTCTGCGTGCCGACGTTGGCCGGAATCGAGGCGTAGGTGTCCTCGTACGCGAACGACACGGCGGATGCGTGGATACGCTCGTGCGCGTGACAGTGGTACTCGGCCGAGATGACGTCGAAGCACCGCGACGTTCCGTACGTACTCGAATCGAGCAGGAAGGAATGCCAGAAGCGTCCCAGCGACGAGGACGAATTGCCCTCGATGAAATCGGTCTTGTCGTTCGCGCTGTACGAACCGCCGTGGAAGACGATCGCGAGCGGATTGCCGCCTGGGACACGCCTGATGTTCGAGTAGTAGTTGAGTCGGTGGTGCAGCCGCGGGCCGTACCGGACGTTGCGGCGCGTGCGCGCATTCGGATGGGCGTAGGCGAAACAATCCTGGACGAGTGTGGTGGTCGGCATCAGTAACCCGATCCGTCGCGCGTGTTGAACAAGTTGGCGCGCGAAGCCGTGACGTCGAAGTGTTGCGTGCGAATCCGTCCGACGATCGAGCCGTCGCTCACGTTGCCGGGCACGGTATCCGTCGAGACCGAGGTCGCGAGCACGACGCGATCGTCGTCGAGGCGGCTCTGGATCCGGACAAATCCGCGCGCGACTGCGTTTCCTTCGGTGATTTCGAGTGTTTCGCCGGGAACGAGCGTCCATCCTGCGAACGCACCGACACTCGTGATGGTGCGCGTGGCCTCGGTCCACGCCGCATTCGAAACCGGGATCGTCGCGAGCGCCAGTGCTCTGAACTGCACGCGGATCTGCTTGCGCTGCGTAGGGTCGATGGGAGTGTCGAGCGATCGCGTGAACTTCTGGAACGGTGCGTCCTCGATCCCACGCGCAAGATCGTCCCAGCTCATGTAGCCGTCGCAGGATTGGAACCAGTTCTGACCGACGTGGCCGTGTGCGTGCACGATCATGTGGAACACGAACTGGCGCGGAACGGCGCTGCACTGGATCGGCTTCGAGCGCCACATTTTGTGCACGGTGTAGGGGCGCGGTTTGCCGGCGAGATTCGGATCCGCCAGTGGGCCGGTGTCGTGGTCGTCGCGCGACTCGAGCGTGAACTCGACTTGGATCGAGCCGTTCATTCCGTCGCTCGCTCGCGCGCACGCTTGCAAGAGCAGCCAACCCGAATCGCGGTATGCGTGCGCGAGCACGATCTCGGTGCCGATCTCGAGGAAGCGATCACTGCCCACGAACGGGCCTGAATCGTTCGCGACCGTGGTCGTCGTCTCGAACGCGGTTAAGTCCCACAACTTGACCGGATTCGCCGGCTGGTTGCGCGCGCCGTAGTCGACGCTGTCGAGCTTGTCGCGGTCGTTCTCGTTGAACGTGCTCATCGTGGTCTCGTGTTCGTCGCGTGGTGCGGGCTGCGCGTCTCCGTTGCGGCGGGCAAGCGGAGTCATGAGCTTGCACATCCGCACGAAACAGGCGTCGCGCAGCAGGATTTCGCTCGAAGTCTCGAGGACTGGCGCATTCTTGGCCCGACGCGGTCGACTCGGCCGGCGGATTCGTGCTTGCGTCTCCCAGCAGATCGTGACAGTTTTTTCGCACTAGAGGACGCGGGCCCGGCCGCGACACACGAACCATGCGCGCCGTCTCGCTGACTCTCTTCCTGCTCGGCCTCCTCGCGGCCTGTGGATCGCAGCACGACGACGCTGTTCCGCCGACGATCGAGCGCGTGGTCGTCGAGATGGACAAGGCGCGGGCTGTCGCTGCGCTCCCCGATCCCAGTCAACCGGCCTGGGCTCTCGTCGGCACTTGGGCCGTGTCGGACGCGCGCGACGCGTACGTGGTCGAGATAGATACTTCGATCGAGCTCCCGATCCCGCTCGCCGGTCCGCTCGATTTGACGACGGCTTTCGCGCTGAAACTGCCGCCCGAAGCAGTGCGCGACGACGTCGTCGTCGAATTCGAGATGCGCGTCGTGTCGAAGACTCGCGACCAGATCGTCGCGCAGAAGAAAGTCACGCTGCACGACGCCGTGCACGGTTGGACGGCGGTGCACGAGCAGAACCTGGTGCGACCCGAAGAAAACGCGCGCTTCGTCTTGTCGGCCCGTTCGGTTGCGCTTCCTCCGAGCGCGAGACTGTGCATCACTCCGCCGCGCGCGTCGGACACGCGGCGCTTCAAGTCGAAGCCGAACGTGCTCGTGATCTCGGTCGACGCCCTGCGTGCCGATCGCATGCAGAGCCAAGGCTACGCGCGCGAGACGACGCCGCGCACCGACACGCTCCTCACGCGGGGTACGCGCTTCCAACACGCCATCTCGGTCGCGCCCTGGACTCTGCCGTCGTACGGAACGCTGTTCACGGGCTTGATGCCGTCTCGCCATCGCGCTGGCGTTTCGCCGTCACGCGAACAGAGCTTCTTCGACGGTCGCGCTCTCGAACCGGGCGATTTCGAGATGCTCGACCCGGACGTCGAAACGTTGGCGGCGCGCTTGAAAACAGCCGGTTATCGTACCGGTGGGTTCGTCTCGAATCCCTATCTCGACGGCGCGCTCGGCATCGATCGCGGCTTCGAGCGCTGGACGATGTACTTGAATCGCGCCTCGGCCGGCGTCGACCTCGCGAGCGATTGGATTCGCATGCAAGGCAGTCAACCGTGGTTCTGCTTCTTGCATCTCGTCGATCCGCACGCGCCCTACACGCCGCCTGCGCCGTACGACGAACAGTTCGCCGGCGTGTCCGTCGCGTCGCTGACGCCCTATCCGCCCACGCTCGAGACGTTGCGCACGGCGCAGGTCGATGCAGCGACGAAGCTCGCGCTCGCGAATCTGTACGACGGCGAAGTCGCGTCGACCGACGCTTCGATCGGCAAGCTCGCCGAATTCCTCGATGCCGCCGGACTCTCGAACGACACGTTGATCGTCTTCCACTCCGACCACGGCGAAGAGTTCTGGGAGCACGGCGGCTACGAACACGGCCATTCGATGCACGCCGAAGTGTTGCGCGTGCCGTTGGCGTTCGTCCTGCCGGGACGCGTTCCGGCCGGCACGTTCGTCACGACTCCGGTTTCGACGCTGGACGTGTGCGCCACGATCCTCGAACTCGTTGGCGCGCCACGCCTCGAATCCGCGGACGGGACCTCACTCGTTTCTCTCTTCACCGACACCGCCGCGCCGTCGCGCGACATCGAGAGCGAGGCCCTGCTGTACGGCGCGCGCGAGCAAAAGGCCTTCGTCCACGGCGGACTGAAATTGATCACGGACGGCGGCTCGCTGAAGAAGTTCTACGACCTCGCGAGCGATCCCAAGGAAGAGCACGATCTCGCAGCCGCGCGCGCGGCCGATGTCGCGATCCTCGAAAGACGTCTGCTCGAGCGCGTGCGCAATCGCCCGCGGCCGACGGGTTCCGGCGCCAGGCCCACCCTGAGTCCCGCTCGGCGGGCCGAACTCGAAGGGCTCGGTTACACGGGCCCGGCCGCACCCCGCTGAGCCGCACGTTCGTCCGAGCAGACTCTTCCCTCGCGCGCTCCTCGGTGACAGAATCTTCGGCCCTCCAAGTGGCCGCGTAGCTCAGTCGGTAGAGCAGGTGACTCTTAATCATCAGGTCGTAGGTTCGAGCCCTACCGCGGTCACCAACTTGCTCCTCGTCCCGGAGGAGCGCGAGGTCGGCGACGCACGATCGTTCGAGGAGAGATTCGGCAATGTTCCAACGGCTCGTGGCGCTCGCGCTTTTCCTCCACCTGGCCGGATTTGCGCTCGCAGCCCAGTCGCGGCCCGACGCGGGCGCCGCCGGACCTTCGATCGTCGAGGCGCAGGATCAGTACGAGAGAGCGGTCGACACTTCGTACGACGAACTCGTCCAAGCGATCACGAAACGCGCAGATCTGATCGACGCGAGCTTGAAGAGCGGCAAGGATCCGGCCGGCAAGTCGCGTGAGGCCCTCGAGTACGAACTCGCGATCTTGAAGGGCGAGCGCGCGGCGCTGGAGGCGCAGGGTCGGTGGCCGACGAGTCTCGCGGTCAGCGCCACGGCGGCGGCGCGAGTGGCGAGCGCCAAGGAGAAACTGCTCGGCGTGTACGAGCTGAAGAGTCGCGCGGCTCTGATGGCGAGCGACATGCAGCGCGACGAGCGCCTCGCTTCCGGCCGTGCGTTGTGGGCCGGTTTGAACTTGCTCGGCCCCGGCCTCGATCCAGCCGCGCTCGCGCGGCGCGTTCGATCGGGCACCGCCGAGACCGATTGGCGTTTCGAGGCCGGCACGATCACACAACCCAAGGTCGCGGGTCCGGACGGCGTGTGGGCGGCTTTCACTCTGCAGGCGGGATTGCCCGCGCAATTCGTGGCCAAGTTCACGTTCAAGCGCGCGAGCAGCGACGGCGACCTCGTCGTGCGTTTCGAAGACGCGCTGGGATTCCAGCGACCGATCGCGATCACCAAAGCGACGCTCGAATCCGTTGCTGGCAAGGATGCGAAGCCGGAGCGTGCGTGCGTCTTGTGCGTGATCGTGACGAAGGGCTTCGCGACGCTCGAGGTCGAAGGTGAGTGTGTCGTCAACTTCGCGTCGGTCGACACCGGTCTCGGACTGGACCTCGCACAGATCGCGTCGATCGCGCTCGCGAAATCGGACAAGCGCGGACCGTTGCGTGTGGATTCGGTGAGCATGCGCGTGCTCCAAACGGGTGAGGTCGCTGCCGCGCGGAGCAAGGACACAACCTCGAGCAGTACAGCAGACGCGATGCCGGAGGCGAGTGCGGGCGATCTGTGCGGCGGCTCGATGAGCGTGACGAGCGCGTGGAGCGAGCAGCTCGCGATCGTGCGCGCGGCGCGCAAGAAGTATGCGGCGACCACCGATCGCATCGCCCGGGATCTCTTGCGCAACTTCGAGGACGAGAAGGCCAACTACCTGCAAGGGCTCCTGATTCGGACGACCGAGGAATTGCGCAAAGCGAACCTGCGCATCGAGACAGAACGTCAGCGCTTTCTCTACGGCGCCGTCGTGCCGAGTTTGGTGCCGGCGCTCTTGCGCATGCCGCTCGAAAACGAACACGCGACTGCGCGCAAGCAACTCATGCGCTCGTTCGAGCAAACCGAGGAAGTGCTGCGACTCCAATCGCGTCCCGAAGAAATCCGGTGGCTGGACGAGGACAAGCGCGAGTTCGAATCGATCCAAGATTTGGCGCTGTGGCTCGACCCTGAAGCGTTGAAGGCGATGGTGCGAGTCGGGCCCGAACTCCACGAGTGGCGCTGGGTCGGCATCAAGTGGCTCGCCCCGACTCGGCCTGGTTCCGACGGTGCGACGACGCCGTTCGTTCTCGCGGGAGAACTGCCCGTCGAATTCCAAATGGATTTCACGATCCACTGTCCGAAGCTCGCGCTCGAAGACCGTTTCGAGCTGCATTTCGGCCGTTCGAGTGACGAACGCGAAGCCATCGTCCTCGGTTCGCAGATCCACGCTCTGCTCCCGCGTGGTGCGAGCGGTGACTTCAAGCCGATCACTCTGCGCGCGCTCGTGTCGCGCGATCGCACGTCGATCTCGCTCGCGGACGTCCGCCTTTTCTGCCAGTCGATCGAGGACGTCGGCGGTGACGCTGGCACGGTGAAGCAGGCGACCGAATTCACGCTGCGTCGCTCGGGAACCGCGACACCGTTTTCGCTCAGCGACATCGGCCTGAAGCCGATCAAGTCGAGCACCAAGCGCGCGCCGAAAGCGGCAGCGCCGGTGACGAATCAAACGCAGCTTCCGTTCCAACTCCCGTCGCCGCCGGTCGAGAGAGCGCCGCTCGAGAAGAAGAGTCCGCCGGCAGCGGAGAAATTCACCGAGGCGCCGCCGACGCTGCCGCCGCGCGCTGCCGCGCCGTCCGATCGTTCGATGAGTTGGGCCGAAGTGATCGAGCAGGAACCCGACCCGGCATTCGTGGAGAGCTTGAATTGGCGGACAGCGATGGAGCTCGAAAAAATGCCGTGGCGCGTGCGCGACCGCAAGAGCGGCATCGAGATGGTGTTGATTCCGCCCGGCAGCTATTCGCGAGGCGCACTCGGCGACGATCTCGAAGCGTCCCCCGAAGAACGGCCTGCGCATCGTGTCACGATCACGCAGCCGTTCTACCTGGGTCGGTACGAGGTGCAGGAGGCGGAGTTCACGCACGTCATGAAGGGGCTCGCCCTCGACACGGAACAGCGCGGCTTGCCGTGGACCGGCACGTACGCGGCGCTCGCGCGTTTGTTCGACAAGGCTCCCGGCCTGCGCTTGCCGACCGAAGCCGAGTGGGAGTACGCCTGTCGCGCCGGCGGTTCCGATCCGCGCTACGCTGACATCGCCGAGTGCGCGTGGGTGTGGAACAACGCCGACGGCCGTGCGCACGTGGTCGGCGAGTTGCAAGCCAATGGTTTCGGCCTCTGCGACACGCTCGGCAACGTGTGGGAGTGGTGCTCGGACTTCTACGATCCCGCCGCGTACAAACTGTGCGTCGGCGGCGTCGTCGATCCGACCGGTCCGACGACCGGCACGTTGCGCGTGCTGCGCGGCGGATCGTTTTCACCGAAGGAAACGGATTCGATGTGCCGCGTGTCCTCGCGCATCGGCGGCGAAGTCGACGGCGGAGCGACGAACGCCCGCGGCTTCCGCGTGGCGCGCACGCCCTGAAGCGCACGGTCCGGCGCCCTCACCAGGTCCCCCGGGTTACTGCGCCTGCGGCAATCCCGGCACGCCGTCGTCGGGAGACAATCCGCCGAGCGCGCGATAGGCGCGAGCCCAGTACGCGGCTCGCGCGACTCCAGCGAAGCCCGAAAGCACGAAGCCCAGCACGGTGTCGAGCCAATCGAAAGGGATCACGCTGCCGATCATCGTCGTCGCGAGGAGGATCGCGAAGGTCAGGAGCACGTCGACGATCACGGCTCTAGAGGTCGCCGGAACGTCGTGACGCATGATGCGCCAGCCGTGCAACAGAGCTGAACCGATGCCGCGACGATTGTGCGCGAGGCTGTGCAATGCGAGCTGCGTCAAGACGGCCATCGACAGCGCGTACGACACGAACAGCAACACCAGCGGTCCGAGCAAGAACACGCCGAAGAGCGATCGGCCGACTCCGCCGAGCGCGTCGCGACCGAACGGTCGCACGAGATGTTCCGTCGGCCAGGCGACTGCGAGCAACGACAAGCCGATCGTGACGACGAGCAGGAGCCACAGTGCGATGACGGAAAGCGTCATGCCCGAACCGCTCTTCCACAGCGTGCGGATGCGCGGCGTGCGGCGATTTTCGCAGGCCTCCAACCACACTTCGCTCGGCGAAACGCGCGCGAGTCCGGCGACGAGTCGAAAGACGGGGAAGCACACGATCGCGAAGCACACGGCGAATCCCATCGCGATGGGCACGGTCTCGAGCGGGAAGAATTCGCGCCACGCCGAGCTGCGCACGACGAGGCCCGAGGCTTCGCCGTCCGTGTCGCTCGAGCCGACCGTCGTGATCGTCGACGAGGCGAGCCAGAAGCAGAAACCCACCGACGGATAGAGCAATCCGACGATCCAAACGAGCCCCGGCCGACCTGCTTGTCGTGCTGAATCACGCAGCGCGTCGATCGCGTGACTGAGCGACCAGCGCGCGCTCGTGTGACCGATCAGGTTCGACATAGGCCGCCGCTGCGCACGCCGCCTTCGACCATTCTGTCCGAGAAATCCAGATCAACCATGCACGGAGGAGAGCGACTTCGAGCCGCACGTCGCTTCGACTTCGTCGATGTGTTTCGGGATGCCGGCGGTGAGCACTTCGTGGCCGGTCGTCGTCACCAGCACGTCGTCCTCGATGCGGATGCCGATGCCGCGCCAACGCGCTTCGACGGTGGTGTCGTCTTCGGCGACGTACACACCCGGCTCGACGGTGATGACCATGCCCGGTTCGAGCGTGCGCGATTTTCCATCGACCACGTACGCGCCGCAGTCGTGCACGTCGAGTCCGAGCCAGTGACTCGTGCGGTGCATGTAGAAGCGGTCGTACGTCTTCTTCTCGATCGCTGCATCGACAGGTCCCGTCAGGAGTCCCAAGCGCACGAGCCCGAAGACGAGCCGCTGCAGAGCGATTTCGTGCACCGACACGAACGTGACGCCCGTCTTCACGTGTGCGATTGCGGTCAGCTGTGCGTCGAGCACGACTTCGTACAGTGCGCGCTGCTCCGCGTTGAAGCGACCGTTGATCGGAAACGTGCGCGTCACATCCGAAGCGTAGTAGTCGAATTCGGATCCAGCGTCGATCAGGAGCAGGTCGCCGTCCTTCAACACGTCGTCGTTTTCGACGTAGTGCAGGCAGCACGCGTTCGCGCCGCCGGCAACGATGTTCGTGTACGCAGCGCCCGAGGCACCGCTCGCGCGGAAAGTCATGTCGAGGAGTGCGTCGATCTCGCGCTCGTTGACGCCGGGACGCGCGCGCTTCATCGCCGCAATGTGCGCGTCCTTGGTGATGCGCGCGGCACGGCGCATGACGTCGAGCTCGGAAGTGCTCTTTTTCAGCCGCAATTCGTGCAAAAGCGGAGACGGATCGAGCAGTTCGAGCGGGGGAACGATGCCGCCTTTCGCCGTCGCTCTCAGCTTCGCGACGACGGCGAAGAGCTCGCGATCGCGCGCTTCGTCGACCCCCGTGCGCCACACGATCTTCTCCACGTTGCGCAAGATTTCGGGCAAGTCGGTCCACAGGCGTTCGATCGGTCGAGCTTCGTCGACGCCGAGTGCGGCTGCGGCCGCCGCGACGCCCAGTCGTTTTCCGGTCCAGATCTCGCGATCTTTGTCCTTCTCGCGCAGGAACAAGATCGAACGCGGTACCTTCGAATTCGTCGTCGCGAGCGGCGGCACGAGCACGAGCACCGCGTCGGGCTCGCTGAATCCGGTCAAGTACCAGAAGTCGCTGTCCGGCCGAAAACGGTACTCGCAATCGTGGTTGCGCACCTTGTGCGTCGCGGTCGGGATCACCGCTGCGGCACCGCGCGTCGTGAGAGCTTCGAGGAACCGGCGGCGTTGTTCGGTGTGCATGTTCATCGCCGCCAAGTTACCGCTCGAGCTCGTTTCCGTCAGGACTTCTTCGGCGGAGCGCTCACGTCGGGCGCACTCGGCGGATTCGCGGCCGCGTCGTCGACGAGTTTGCCGAAGTACTCGGGCATCTTGACGCCGCCGATCTCGCTCATCATGTGCATCATCGGCGGCAGCGAACCCGCGACGCCCTTGATGAAGTTCGAAGTCGCGCTCGTTCCGTCCTTCGAAGCGCCCGAATCCCACACGACGACCTTGTCGAACTTGATGTTCGAGATCGCTTGAGCGGCCGTCTTCGACAGTTCGTCGATGTGTTCGAGCATCATCATCTGGAAGGCTTGTTGCGAGCCGCCGCAGCTCTCGATGATGCGCTTCAAACCCTCGCCCTTCTTGGCCAGGATCTCGTAGTTGCCGCGTGCTTCGGCCTCGAGCTTCGCGAAGATCGCGCGTGCTTCACCTTGAGCTTCGATCGTGCGGCGCTCGGCCTCTGCCTCGGCGTCGACGATGATCTGAGCCTTGACGGCGCGCGCCATCGACTCGAGCTCGGCGCTTCGAGCACGTTCGCCTGCGCTTCGCGCGCCCGCGTTTCGCCGAGTTCGTACGCTTCTGCCTCGCGCACCTTCAGCTCGGCGTTCGTCGCCGCCATCTCGGCCTTCGACTTGTTCTCGCCCGCGACGGCGCGCGCGTTCGCTTCGGCCACGCTGATGCGCATCGTCTGCTCGGCTGTGCGCACGCGCGCTTCCTGCTCGTACTTGGCCGTCTGCTCGCCGATCTGGCGTTCCTTGTCCAGTTCCGCCAAGCGCACGGCGCGCTCGCGCTCGGCTTCCTTCGTGCCCATGTCGCGCGTCTTCTCGCTGTTCGCGACTTGGATCATCTTGTCGCGGTCTGCTTCGGCGACGCCGATCGCGCCGCGTTTGACCTGCATGGCGACGTCGATTTCGGCCTGTTGGATCGCCTCCGACGCGGCCTTGCGGCCGATGGCTTCGATGTAGCCCGATTCGTCGGTGATGTCCTTGATGTTGACGTTGATGAGCACGAGGCCGATCTTCTTCAACTCCGGCTCGAGGGACGTCTGGATCTTCGAGAGGAACACGTCGCGGTCGCGGTTGATCTCGTCGATGCGCATCGACGCGATGACTTGGCGCAACTGACCGAAGATCATGTCCTCGGCCTGTTTGACGATCTGCTGCGTCGGAAGCCCGAGCAGACGGATCGCCGCGTTGTTCATCGTCTCTTCGTCGGTGCCGATCGCGACCGTGAACACGCTGGGCACATTGACGCGGATGTTTTCGATCGAGAGCGCGCCCGACAGCGGAATCTCGATCTGCACCGGATCCAGCGACAGGTACTCGTAGTTTTGGATCAGCGGATAGACGAACGCCGCGCCGCCGTGGATGCAGCGTGAAGACCGTCCCGCGCTCGTCTTGCCGTAGATGACGAGGATGCGGTTGGACGGGCAGCGCTTGTAGCGGCGCGCGAGCACCATGAAGAAGCCGACGAGGATCAGGACCCCGACGATCAACATGAGGAGCAGCGGCAAGCTCTTCTCGGCGGTCTGCGCGAGATCAGCTCTGACGAACGCGAACGGGAGGGCTTGCATCGACATGGTGGGATCGTTCTCTCTCTACAGCGGTTCGACTTCGAACGTGTCCGCCGTCACGAGGCGCACGATGCGCACCTCTGAATCGGTGGGAATCGCGGGCCCGTTCGTGAATGCGTTCAACTCGACAGTGCGCCCTTGCAGCGCGACGGTGATCTTGCCCTTACCCGAATTCTGTTCGGGAATTCGCAGGTAAACGCGCGCAGTTCTACCGACTGCGCCGGCCGGTTCGACGTTGCCTTGGCTGGCGAGCCGCTTCTGCGCGTGAAACAACCACGCGACCGCGAAGAGCATCGACAAGCCGGCTGCGGAGGCGGCCGCGATCGTCGCGCCAGGCGCCCAACCCGCGTTCAATCCGGCCCAACCGCCGAGCCCGAAGAACGTCAGGAACGCTGCCACCGTGCGCACCGAGAAC
>Ga0163155_10005957_pt1 | contig 11967 bp, 10 predicted proteins | sample OliLakLV19SP4G1_FD_148611 | JGI IMG/M metagenome (GOLD analysis project Ga0163155, IMG submission 148611) | Freshwater microbial mat bacterial communities from Lake Vanda, McMurdo Dry Valleys, Antarctica - Oligotrophic Lake LV.19.SP4.G1 | ecosystem: Environmental > Aquatic > Freshwater > Lake >...
GGTTATCTCACTCTCATATAATTCCGAGCGCTTTTTAGCGGGTTATTTCGCGGCTTTTGCCCGGATAGACTACCCGCTCGATCGCATCACTTTGAATTTGGTGGATAACGGCTCGCGGGATCGATCGGCGGAGATCATTGCTGAAAAATTCGCCGAAAAATTCGTAGGTGAGCCGGCTTACCCAATTAAAGTAAAGCTAACCCGCTCTGAAAAAAACTTGGGCTTTACTGGGGGTAACAACTTAGCTCTTCGCCCTTTGTTGCGAGATAGTAGCGCGCCATTTTTTCTCTTATTAAATATCGACACCGAAATTCATGCTCAGACGCTTTCCGAGCTTGTGCGTTATATGGTGGCCGATCCGAGCACCGGGCTCGTCGAAGCCCGGCAAGAACCGAAGGAGCACCCCAAGTGGTATGACCCGTTGACCCACGAGACAGGCTGGTGCTCGGGTGGGGGCGTGCTGATTCGGGCAGAGGCACTACGCCAGGTTGGCGTGTTTGACGATCGATTCTTTCTTTATTGTGAGGATGTCGATCTGAGTTGGCGGATGTGGCAGCAAGGGTGGCGTTGCAAGATAAATCCCCAAGCGGTCTTTTCGCATTTTACCGAAACGTTGGACCCAGAGAAGGATCCCTCAATTCAGCGCTACTATAGTATGCGTAATGGCTTTTTGATGCATTATAAGTACGACAGTTGGCGGGGAATCAAAGCCTATAAAGAGCTATTTTTTCAACTGGTCGCGGGCGAAGCTGATTTGGTTGCCAAAGATCTTCTGATTCGTGCCTATCGAGATTCCCGAAAGTTTATTCCGGGAGTATTGTTTGACCGACTCAAGTCTTTGCTGCGAGCTAAGAGCCCTTGGATTTATTTTAATGGCTTCTGTTTTGAAAAGCGTCGGGAGTTTGAGGACACGGCAGATGGTCGCCGAATAATTAAATCGGCTGGTTAATCTCAACTAGGAAAATATGGAACTTCATAACGCAAGAGTGATTGTTACAGGTGGCAGCGCCGGTATTGGTAAAGCCACAGCGCAGCTCTTAATCGAAGCTGGCGCACACGTGGCAATTACTGGGCGTGATAAACGCAAATTGGATGAGGTGTCTCGTGCGCTCGGCGTGATTCCGATCCATGCCGATGTTTCCAAGGAGCAAGATGTGATTCGCACTTATCAGGAGGCGCTCTCGCGGCTGGGCGGTTTGGATTGTCTGGTGAATAATGCCGGGATCGGAGTTCATAAGCCGTTAGTTGAGCTTAGCGCGAGTGAGATGACTGAAGTTTGGTCCGTGAATGTGCTGGGCGCGGCACTGATGGCGCGGGAAGCAGCCAAGATCTTTATCAAGCAAAAATCCGGCAATATTATCAATGTCGCCTCGACCTCCGGCACTCGCGGTTACGAGTCCGGCACGGCCTACGTTGCCTCAAAATTTGCCCTGCGCGGAATGAGCGAGTGTTGGCGAGCCGAGCTTCGTAAATTTAACGTGCGCGTGATGACCGTAAATCCCAGTGAAGTACCGACCGCATTTGGCAGCAAGGAGCGGACCGAACGCCCAGAACAGCCCAATAAATTGCGCAGTTTGGATATTGCTTACGCCATAAAGACCGCGCTCGAAATGGATGATCGAGGATTCATTCCCGAGCTGACCGTGTTCGCTACGAATCCCTTCTAGGATGTTTATTGGAAGAGTGCCACTAAGCCCCGAATAACAAGGTAAGCCAACGCCACCGTTCCAAGAAAGAACGCCGCTAGCAACACCGCTACCGTGGACAAGATTCGCCTTGGCACTTCAGCCCGCGAGAACTCCCGGGTAGGATTCTCTGCGAGATGCCCCCGCAGTAGCGTCAAGTTCTTTTCGTTTGCCCGCCAAGCGACGTCAAACAGGTCTCCCAAAACAGGCACACATCCCACCACAGCTTCGACTCCCAAGTTCCCAAGCATCCGAAACAACAGGGGGCGAGACGCGCCCCTTCGCGCGCTTTCGTAAACCAAATAGCAGCCAACGCCGGACATTAACACGTCGCCGATTCCCGGAATGAGACCAATTAATGGATCAAGACCAATTCGAAAACCACCCGGAAGTGTCACCGCAGAATCCAGAATCTTCGCGAGCAATTCCAAACGACCCAAATCTTGGGGAGCTGGCACGGTCCGTTGTTCTAAGCTTAATTTTGGATGCATGGGAGCAAATTAGCACAATGCCTTCTAATATTCTCTTCTAATATTCTCACCCACCGTGCGAATGACTCCCTTTCCAACTGGTGAAGTCCGGCCTCATGCTAGCGCTCTCGCACTGAAGGGATATGCACAACAGCCCCTGATTCCTTAGGACCTGCGGGAAAGAGCGAATAAATTCCCTGAATGGCACGGTGTCTGGACGTGCCGAATATTCAGCTGGCATTGGTGGAGAATTAGGAGATCTATACCCGCGAATTGGGACTCAGCATCTCCCCGGGCCCTAGCTCGTACAGCGGATGTGAGGTGGTGGGTAGGTACCGGAGGGAAACGGCACATGCTCTAGTAAATGAGCTTCAAACTTAACTGCAGAGTATTTGAACGCAGCTAAGGTACTGAAGTATATCGCAAGAGTGGCTCTTTTTGCTTTACCGCAAAGCGACAAAACAATGGGACGGAAACTCGTCCTTTTGGAATTCTTGGTGGAAAAGGGCTTACTACCCAGAGCTTGCTGAGAGAGCTTCTCCTGCCCCAAGAATCCTTTGCCTGAGTCCTTTCGGTCCTGCACTAAGGCGACTCTGCGAGTTTCCAGTTCTGAAAGGAGCGCGGCTTTAATCGCTTCCTGGGGCAGATCTAGAGTTGCGGGAAGGCGTGAGAATCGTAGCTTATAAATTCTGGTGAATTCAGCCTCTGAAACCCGCCGATTGTGTCGCAGTCTCTTAAAGTATGCATTCCAGTCGAGCCACCGATACTCCCTTATCTTCCCGCGCGCTGCGTCGAAGAATGAGTTGAAAGAATGATATTGCTGGAGTTTTGATACTAAGCCGGAGGAGACAGGATTAAGCGCTAAATAGAAGAACCAGTGTCGTACGTCCTCCGGCGTAGGAAGTATCTGGTAACTATAGCGCCTGGCCCAGACGCTTCTGCGACCGTGTTCCCCAACGTAACGTCCGACGAGGCGAGCGACGGCGCTGTTAAAGTCTCTCATGAATGGAGCACGATTCTGATTCGGAAAGCGCGCGATAAGATGATAGTGGTTGCCCATGATGACGAAGGCGAAGATCTCAACCTGATGAATCTCTTGATATCTAGCCAAGCAACCGAGAATTCTCTCCTCAAGTTCTTTGTTTCCGACAAACCAGATTCGTGACCCTGAAGTTCGGGTGGTAATCAGATAGGTCCAGTCGCTACGTTCGATCGATAAGGGTTGTGCCACGAAGGAGTTATCGGCCCTTGAGAGAGCACGTTGCGCACATTGAGTGAGAATATGATTCTCGGATCTCTTTAGTGCTCGAGCACGCTCGTGGAGATGGATAGGGCGGGGGAAGATGGTTCGGGGGGAGAACCGTCGCTGAAGAGTGCGGCGGTTAGGTTTGCTGGGTCGAAGCTTGTTAGGTGTTCTTCGGAAGATCCGAGGCTTAGGTATTTTATTGCTAGCTGGTGCGTTAGTAGCTCTTCAAGTGGCGGGCCTAGGGCTTCGGCTTGATCTAGTTTGGTTAGACAAGCTCCGGTTAGATTGACCTGTCCGGCTAATGCTTCGATCAAAGCGCTGGACTGCTTCGTGTCGGTGGCGGGGTAGGTGAGGATTATTTCGTGGGGGGCGTAGAGCTGCTCGCGGCCGATCATTTTTGCCACTTCGCCAATGGTGGCGGCAGTCCCCGCGGGGTCATTGGCAGTTGCGCCAACGTCTATTATTACTACGTCGCACCGCTGATCTTGCGCTTTGTGAACTGATTTATAGGCAACTCCGGTCGGCTTGCTGTCCTTTGTGGCGAGGTTGGTAACAATACCTTTACGCTCCGCCCAAGAGGTAATCTCTTTTGCTAAAGTCCCCGTATAAGGCGCAGTAGAGGCCAGTAATACCTTCTTCCCTTGAACATTGAAGCGCCCCGCTAGTCTGCCGGCTAGCGCAGTCTTACCGGAGCCATCGCTGCCGACAATTAAAATAATCTTGGGGCTACCCTCTACTTTTGTCGCTTCAACTTCCAGCCCCTTGACTGGCTCCAACATCTGAGTCGAGCCAGCGATAAGCGCTGAAATCACCTGATTCCTAGAGTACTGCGAAGTGCTACTGTCGTTCGGACGCTCTAGCTTACCTATTAAAATTTTGGCTGAATTCTGACTGAAGCCTAGCTCTCTAGCCATGGTCTCAAGCTGTGGAAGGAGAGCTTTTGTCTCATCACCATTGGCGGTCCCCGCTTGAGCACCGCTCAAAACGCCATCAAGCCTGGTGAGAAAGTTCTCGCGAGCTAATTTTAGTCCCACTCGCATGGTACTGTTTGCATCATGCACGACAGCTTTTTCTTCGAGCGCGAAGCCCAGCTCCTCTACGGTCTCCAGTCGCAAATCGAGGTCGATTTTTCCAGATTGTCGCTTGTCCAACTCCTCCTCAAGTCGCGCAATGCGGTCCTCTAGAACATCCGAGTTATCAAGCTGTAAACCAGCAACTGAGATCGACCCATCCTTCTCGAACTTACGAAGCTGTCTCGTGAGATAATTAACCTGTTTCTCAAGTTCGGTGTTTGAGTTATTGACCCGAGCGGAGAGGTCCCCAAGTCGAATAGAGAGTTCTTGCACAAGGTCGTTCAGTAGCTTCCCACTGCCAGTGCTAGAGAGATTCTTCGAACGACGGGTGCTTTTTTTGGCGACGACAAATGATGCAGTCGCCAGAATCAGGGCGAGTATAATTATTGGATCACGCGTGGTTACGTCGTGGTATCCAAATAAAGACGAGACACTATTGAAAAACGCTGTTATCCAGCCCATTTAGCTCCCAGGCCAGCTCTGCCACTCTAAACTTAGAGTTGGAACAGCGGCAGATTGTTTCAAATGGTTGACGGATTTGGCGGCAAAGGGTAATTTAGGGACTCTTTTAGTGTCTAAATTAGTATCTGCCCCGCTCTTCTCTCCACAATTAGTCGGGATTTCAAAATGCGTTTATCTGTAGTGCTTCCGGCCTATAACGAAGCTCAGGACTTACCTCCACTGCTCGCCCGGATAGTGGCGACCCTAGGGCGTCTTCCGGTTGCATACAGAATTATAGTAATCGACGACGGGTCAACCGACGCCACCGCAAGCGTCGTACGGAACGCAGCGCTCACCGCGCCAGTTGAGCTAGTTCAACATCCGAGAAACTTAGGCCTAGGGGCAGCCCTCCGCACAGGATTGACCGTCGATCACTCCGCCGAAGATGTCATTATCCTCATGGACGCCGATAATTCCCACGACCCAGAACTTATCCCCGCGCTGCTAAAGCGAATCGAGGAAGGCTACGACGTGGTTATCGCCTCACGCTTTCAACTCGGTGGGGAAATGGTCGGCGTTCCTTGGCACCGCTTGTTACTGAGTACCATTGCCGGTTACGGTTTACGCATTCTCTTTCGATTGCCCGGAGTTCGTGATTATTCTTGCGGCTATCGCGCCTACCGAGGCGAGATTCTAAACCGACTCAATCAGACTTATGGCACCGCAATTATCACCGAGAACGATTTTGCTGGCATGCTTGAACTCCTAGTTCGACTTGGCAAAATCGGAGCACGGTTCAGCGAAATCCCTCTTATACTTCGATACGATCTCAAAGTTGGCGCCAGTAAAATGAAGGTCATTTACACAATGGCGCGTTACGTCGCGGTCCTGCGGAAAAACTTAAGCGTACGGACGTTACGCGGTTTGGCTTAAGCCATGGAGTCCAATTGAACTTACGGCGAGAGCAAAATCCAATCGTTACCACCCCAATTGGCTCCGTCGCCGTAATTGGAGGCGGTATCGGAGGGCTCGTTTCGGCACTCGAACTTGCTCGAGCGGGAGCACAAGTCACGCTTTTCGAGAGTAGCGATCGTTTGGGGGGGCTTGGAACATTTTTTAACTTTGATGGTCGCACATTCGAACAGTTTTACCACTGCCTTTTGCCGAGCGATGCTGAACTTCTTCAACTACTCGCTGAGCTTGGTTTGTCTGAGGAGATTTACTGGCACGAAACTGAATTCGCCTATCTCAGTCAGGGAAAACTTTTCGGTTTGAACTCTCCCCTGGATCTCTTGCGTTTTTCAGCTCTGCCGTTGGTCGATCGTCTGCGTGTCGGTTTTACGGCGCTTGTGGCCAAACTCTCCAGCGACAAAGGGCTAGATGATGTTACCGCCGCTGAGTGGTTGCGAAGCCTGTCCGGAGAGCGAGCCTTTCGCGCCTTTTGGCAACCGATGCTGCAAGCCAAATTTGGCGGCCGCTTTTTAACGATTCCAGCACTCTGGTTCTGGACCCGCTTTAATCGCGAGAAAGGACAAGGCCGAGAGCTTAAAGGGTACGTCCGTGGTGGATATCGGCGAATACTGCACCGACTTGAGGAGACTCTTTCGATCCTGGACGTCAAGATCCGTTGTAGCTCGCCAGTCGAGAGTCTGTCTTTAAGCGGCTCCGAGGAACTAGCTGGGCCAGTAACATTACGCTGTAATGGAGAAGATTTTCTCTTTGACCGGGTCGTTTATACGGGACCCTTACCAATGTTAAAATCGCTGACTCAAGGCCCCTACTAGACTGCGCATTAGCCTCGCTAGACTCAACTCTGGATGCCCAGGGTGTCGTCAACCTAGTGCTGATTCTCCGAAAACCAGTCTCCGGTCGCTTCTATTGGATCGCCACCGTTGACGAAGGTCTACCCTTCCAAGGAGTGGTTGAAAGCACTCAGCTAATTAGTTCAGAGGACTCTGGGGGGTATCATTTAGCTTACCTAACAAACTATCTGCACCGCACAGAGCCGGAGTTTTCGTTGAGCGATGAAGAGATTAGAGTGCGCTATTTAAACGAGTTTTTTCGGCTGTTTCCCGAAGTCTCGGAGAGTGACATCGCCGGTGTGCGCATCTTCCGAGCACCCTTTGTGGAGCCGCTCTACAACACTGGCTACTTACTAAGAAAACCGAAACCGGAGTTGATACCGCGCCGCATTTTTCTTGCCACTACTTCACAGGTTTATCCTCAGGTGACCTCTTGGAACGGAGCGACAGGAGTTGCTCGGCAGGCTAGTCGGACTTTAATTGCTTCCCTGAAGCAGTATCAGACGAAGGAAGTCGAGGCGCGGTGGTGAGGCTCTCAGTGGGGATTAGTATCGATGTTGATTCCGTGGCTTCACACTTGCGGGGTTACGGAATAAATGACAGCTCAGACGAAGCCAGCGTCTACCGCATCGCGGTTCCTCGCGCAGCCGAGCTCCTCAAAGAGCTGAATATCCGAGCCACTTTTTTTTTTGTTGCGGAGGAGGCTGAGCGCTACCCTGAGCTGCTCCGAAGCCTCGTGACCGAGGGCCATGAAATAGCCAGCCATTCTTACTCGCATCCAATGGTCGCGCAGGGTGATTGGAGAGCGCTGAAACAATCCGAGCTTGTCAGGGCCAAGGAGCTGCTACAATCGATCAGCGGGACGCAGATCCTCGGATTCCGCGCACCAGGCTGGGAGGGCTCAACCGAACTCTGGCAACTACTGGCGGAAACCGAACACCTTTACGATGCGTCAATTTTTCCATCCTGGTTCTTCCTGCTGATTCAGAGCTTGGTTGGACGACGGTTCTCTCTGGGTAGTCGCGAACTTAAACTGGCGTTCGCCAATAAAGCCGTGAGTGTGGAGCAACTTGGGGGAGGCCGGCGTCTCGTCTCCATTCCAGTCAGCTGCTCTCAATTTTGCCGGCTGCCATATTATCACACGCTAAAATTGAAGCTTCCCGCATTTGTTTTTAGTCTGATTCGTTGGAGTACCCTCCAAGCTGAAGCACCGATAAACTACACTTTTCACGCCGTCGATTTTCTAGGTTTGGATGAGATCGCTGAGAAGCGTATTAAACGCCACCCGGGGATGAAGCTTGCCTTATCAAAAAAACTGCACCTTGCTCGAACGGAGCTTTTAAAACTTCAGCGTTCGCGAAAGCCAGTTACCTTATCGATGTTGGCCCAAGAAGCTCTTCAAGCTTATTAATTATTTTTGCGCTGTCAGGCTTTGTGAATGACCGATAGCGAGCGACGAGTAGCCCATCTCGATTAATCAGAAACTTTTCGAAGTTCCAAAAAATTCGACCCCGCAGAGTTGGGTTAGCTTCCTCGGTCAAATATTGGAAGATCGGTTGTTTGGTCTTGCCCACCACCGAACCCTTCTCGAAGATTGGAAAGGTAATGCCAAAGTTAGACTCACAGAAATTGGCGATCTCCGAACCGTTACCAGGCTCCTGTCCCAGAAAATCATTGCTGGGGAACCCCAAAACTACCAAGCCCCGGTTCTCGAAACGGAGATAAAGCTCCTGTAGCCCTCGGTATTGATTGGTAAAGCCGCACTGCGAAGCGACGTTTACCGCTAGTGCCACCTTTCCAGAGTAATCAGAGAGCGGTGCAGGCTCACCCGAGATTGAGGTTGCGACCAAGGAGTAAAAACTAGGGCTAGGACTCATTGGCGCTTAGTTAGCATCCTGCGACTAGATGGTCCATTGAAGCCGTGATACTGTAACCTCACTCAAATACGGGGAAGCAAGTATGAGTAATGCACTTGAAAATAATAGTACCAACAGCTCCACAAGAAGTACTACTGAGGATCGAGTGGTCAGAGGGGAGCGGATGGAACCAATTGGCGAACAGCTTACCGACGCAAGTATCTTAGGTAGCAACCCTCTCTTTCAAAATTTAGAGGCAGCTCAGTTAAGAGTGCTCTCCGCCTACTTTGTCAGCCGACAATATTCGCCGGGCTCTTTTCTATTTAAAATGGGCGATCCCGGGGAATCCTGCTTTGTCGTCAAGCGCGGCAAGATCGAGCTCAGTTTACGGGATCACAGCGGCGATAAAATGGTGCTGACTGAGTTTGGCCCAGGCGAAATTTTTGGGGAGATCTCTCTTTTGGACAATGGCCCACGTACAGCCACGGCCATGGCCTCTGAAGATACGGAGCTGCTAGAGCTGAAGCGAGAAGAGTTGACCCGCTACTTACAGAATAATCCCTCGGCGGCGATCGGTCTGCTCGCCGTGGTTGGCTCCCGCTTGCGCCGCGCCAATGAACAGCTTCGTGGTCGCGTTGTGCGCAATCCAAACCTAGCAATCGAACAGGAGTTCTCTTGGGGGCAAAAGATTGCTTGGAAGATTACCGAAGCCTCCGGCAGTTTTGGTTTCTTGGTGATTAATCTCGTGCTGTTCGGCGGTTGGATCTCCGTTAACTCTGGTCTCATTCCGGGAGTTGCCGCATTCGATCCGTACCCCTTTGGCTTTTTGACAATGGCCGTGTCTTTAGAGGCGATAGTCCTCAGTATCGCTGTGCTCTTGGCGCAGAATCTTCAGACAGCGCGGGACAAGGTCAAGGGTGAGATTGAATACGAAGTTAATCTCCAGGCAGAGCTTGAGATCTCACACCTCCATGTAAAAGTAGACGACCTTAATGCCGAAATTTTGGGACGGCTACACAAGATCGAAGGGTTACTAGAGCGGAGGTAAATTTACTCCCAGCTTTCAAGCACGCTGACAAACTTCGATAGAAACGTGTTGGCTTGAAACCCGTCTAGCACCCGGTGGTCGATAGTTAGTGTGACGTAGACCATCGGGCGGGCGACTATCTCATCTTTACCATCGATAGTTCTAACTACTGGGCGCTTTTCTAATTTACCGATACCGAGAATTGCTGATTGGGGCTGATTAATTATTGGAGTTGCAATTAGACTGCCGCTCACCCCGTGATTGGTGATGGTGAAGGTTCCGCCATTTACTTCAGCCGAAGTCAGTTTGCTCTCCCGTGCCCTGCTGGTTAGATCTTGTAAGTTTAGTGCTATCCCAGCGAGGTCAAGTTTTTGGGCTTGAGGGATGACCGGCACGATCAAGCCTTTCTCCAGAGACGTTGCGATTCCAATATTGATGTCGGTAAAAAGCTCCAAACCGTCATCATGCCAGCGGCTATTCACCTCTGGTACGGCTTGCAGTGCAAGCACCGAGGCCCGCACTAAATAGCTCGTAAAGGTCAGCTTCTGACCCTGCTTTTCAAACTCCGCTCTGTTTTTCTCCCGGTGCGCTATAACGGCGCTAAAGTCGGCATCAAAAACTGCGGTGACGTGCGGGGCCGTCTTCAGCAGACTGTGCACCATATGGTTCGCAATTGAACGCCGCATCTGAGAGTGGGGGACGAGGGGTGATTTAGAAGAGCCCTGCTGCAGGAAAGCCAGCACATCTTCATGAGTAATGCGCCCCCCGCGCCCGCTGCCTGTAATCTGCGTTGGCTCAAGCTTACGTTCGCTGAGGAGCTTTCTAACGGCGGGACTTAGTTCTGTAGCAGCCGCTGAGCTTAGGCTCGTCGGAATAGTTTGTGGCACTGTAGTTTGTAGCACTGCACTGGACGACGTGCTGCGCGCCGTCTGCGTAGCGCCAGAACTTTCCGAAACAGTGTCGCTAGCCGCGGTCGAGATGTATCCCAACACTAGTCCCGGCGAAACCTCTTCATCGCTTTTCGCTATTATCTCGCTTAAAATCCCAGAGGCTGGAGCCGGGATCTCGATTACCACTTTGTCAGTGCTAATCTCTAGCAGTGGTTCGTTAAGCGTGACTTTGGCTCCTGGTTGCTTTAGCCAGCTCTGAATGACGGAGCGAGTGCCCTCTTGTTGTGCGTCGGGCATTATCACTGCAACTCTGTCGGACATACTTAACTCCATCTGATGTTGAACGACTATGCTTCAACGAGACTATGTCTCCACAATACTGCGGGCACGGCTGGCAATTAATTCCACACTCGGGACGACTAACTCCATCAGCTGTGTGTTGTAGGGAATCGGGAGGTCGGGAGTAGCGATACGCTCCACCGGCGCATCAAGGTTAAAAAATGATTCCTGTGCCACAGTCGCGGCGATCTCCGCCCCAAACCCGCAAGTCCTGCCGTCCTCATGGACAATTAAGCAGCGACGCGTTTTCTTGACGCTATCTAACACTGCTTGCTTGTCCCAGGGCGCCAAGGTTCGCAGGTCGATAATCTCGGCGTCAATCCCCGTTAGTGTGATCGCCTCCTCGCAGCGCTCTACCATTGCCCCCCAGGTAACGATCGTCAGCTCCTCTCCGCTTCGTATTACGGCCGCCTTACCAAAGGGGAGTAGGTAAGCATCGCCGGGGTAGGGCCGACGGGCGTGCGCGCCGTCTAGCAAGTGGCGGTGCTCAAAAAAAATGGTGGGATTATCGCTTCGCAGAGCCGCGCGCAACAGTCCCACGGCGTCCTCTGCATTTGAAGGCATTGCCACCTGCCATCCAACCGCATGTGTAAAGATGGATTCACTGGAAACACTGTGCCAGGGGTCTCCCACCTTGGCGAAACCTCCCGGCATACGAACTACAATGGGAGCCGCGAATCGGTTCGCGGTGCGCCAACGAATGGTGCCGCAGTTATTCAAATGTTCTGTAGCCGGATCAGCGTACTTACGAAATTGAATCTCGACCGCAGGCAAGAGGCCATTCAGGGCCATTCCTACAGCCCGACCGACAATTCCCTCTTCAGAGAGGCTCGTGTCGAAAACTCGCGCTTCCCCGAACTCCTCTTGCAGTCCCATGGTTGCGGCGTGCACCCCTCCTTTGGGACCGACATCTTCGCCAAACACGACGAGCTTCTGGTTGTTTCTTAGTTCTGAACTGATGGTGCGCCGAATAGCAGTCAGCATGTTAATGCGAGTGGCTTCAGGTTCGGGAGTCTCTGTCGTCGGAGGGAGCTTTTCTTTGGCTCTAGCTATCCCACCAACCAAGGACAACTCTGGAGTTCCATCTGCTCCGACTTCCGCAAAGACATGCCGGGCAATCTCTTCCGCTCTGGGTTCA
>Ga0163155_10005960_pt1 | contig 11965 bp, 9 predicted proteins | sample OliLakLV19SP4G1_FD_148611 | JGI IMG/M metagenome (GOLD analysis project Ga0163155, IMG submission 148611) | Freshwater microbial mat bacterial communities from Lake Vanda, McMurdo Dry Valleys, Antarctica - Oligotrophic Lake LV.19.SP4.G1 | ecosystem: Environmental > Aquatic > Freshwater > Lake >...
AAAAAAGAACTTGGAGAAATCCAACTAGGGTAGGGCATACCCGAAGTCGCCTGGGGAGAATCCCACCTCTGGGCTAGAGGCTGCAAGGTATCTAGTCTAAGTGGTTTCGTTGAGCCAGGAATCCCCGTGCGTTTACGCCGGGGAGTGTCAAGCTTCAATTACCGTTCCTGCGTTTAACCAATGAAGGCGATCGCCTTTCCGTCTCGTAGAAAATCGCCCATCGACTAACCGCTGAGCAGTTTCCAGAGCGGTAGTCTAGAGCGAAATTTATGACTGAGAGACTTCAGCAAGTGCCTCTTGGATGAGTTCCTCACTCACCCCATGACGTTTCAAGCTGGCAATTAATACAGAAACGGTATCCCCGTCTAAACGCTCAAGATCGGCACGCAGTCCTTGACCAATATAGGCACGTACCAAGGGCTGATAGCCAGAAAAACCAAGCAACAGGGCAATTCGCTTCAAATCTTCAATCACATCTTCGGGCATCCGAATTGTGATCGCTGTCATTGAACGATTTCTATCCAATCGCTTTTTCAATGCCTCAATTTTCATAATATTCACGTTCCTTTCGCGTCGCTTTACGAGCTGAGAGTAAAGTCACAGAATAAAGTCACAAATGGACAAGTTGCGATCGCCCCCCCACCACCTTCCTAGAACTCTTGTTGGATGCGATCGCCCTTCCAATTGAGATGGGTTGCAGGAGAAGAGGCGCTCATACTCCTTAAATTAAGCGTGTTTTTGTAGCAGTTCCTGCACAATTGCTGTGGAGGTACGAAAGTTGGTTTGCTGGAGTCGTTCGATTGCGACCGCAAAATCAATCCAGTTTTCACTGTGCTGAATAACGATCAGATAAGAGATGGGCGATGTGTTGGAAACAACCAGCATGAGTTAGGGCAACAGGTTTCTGAGTGTGGCGCGATCGCCCTCTAAATCAGCTTCGGTGTAGGGGGGGTCGGCTTGTTCGCGCTGGAGGAAGTTGTAGGTATCCCAACGGGAGGTAAAGCCCAACAATTGCCCAACTTCACCTGAACCAATTAAGCCTTTGCGGTAGGCTCCGACAGCAAGGATTTCGAGGAAGCGCTGAGTTAGAGTTTCGGGGTTGTCGGCCAGTTGAGCAGCAATGCGATCGGGGATATCGAGGGTGATTCGCATATGCAATGATTCCTAAATGATTCGTAGATGAAAGAGTCTATATTTATTTCAATCTTCTAAAAGATTCTGTGGTCATCGTTTTAGTCCTATTTGATGTCTATTATGACAGCATGGCTTCCGAGTCTGAGAGCGATCGCCCTCCATCACCTTCCCAGAACTCTTGTTGGATGCGATCGCTCCTCCAATTGAGATGGGTTGCAGGAGAAGAGGCGATCGCTGTTCTGTTTCAGTTATTCGGCCTCTGGATGGTGCGGGGTGATGTTGGCGATCGCGCTAGGGATTAAAGTAGGCTAACGATTGAAATGAGCCGCTGCCGATAACTTCTGATGCTCACAGATGCCTCTCGGCGGTCGGCTCCAAACTCCTTCGGAAAGGCTACGCCAACGATTTGTTATGCAGCCGCGTTCGGTTTTGCCGTCTCGCAGAGAATCGCCGTCACTGTTTTATCCTGCATCAATGTCAATATTTTCATAGAGAGTGACGATTTCGATTTGAGCTTCAAACGCATTCAAGGATAATGTGATATTGGGATCATCATATTCTGATAACAGCCATTGATTAGCAGCCGTTTTGACATAGTGTTCTATGTGGATGCTGTACTGATCGATGAGGAGATATTCGCGGAAGCTGTCAATAGTACGATAAGCAGAGAATTTTTCGCCGTGGTCATAATCTTGGGTTGATTTAGATAGTACTTCAGCAATAAAACAGGGGTTGATTACAGTGTCGGTGCGCCCTGTTTGAAGCTGTAAGGGTTTTTCGACAACCATGATATCGGGATAGGTATGAAGATTACGATTGGGTATCCAAAGTCGTTGGTCGGCTCCGAAAATCCGGTAGGACTTACCTCGTAAAGCAGATTTGAGAAGGGATGCAAGGTTAATTGCTAATTCATTGTGATCAGGCGTACCCCCAGTCATAGGAATAATAGCTCCATTGCGGTATTCACTGCGGGTTTCAGATGCAAGTTCAAGTTCAAGATACTCATCGGGGGTGTAGATTCGTTGTTCGAGTGCCTGTGTCATGGTGGATTTTCGGCTCCTAATGCTCCAAGTTGTTGATTTATCGACTAAATTGTTTCCTTCTCACTCTGTTGGCATTTGTTGAATAATCTCCATTGTTTTGACGCTGACAGTGCAGACTCGCTGCAACAGGTCGATGACGTGTTCTTTGTAGTCGGCAAACTTGTAGGTATTGAAGAGTTTGGCGATCGTTGGGTCTTTGGGCGTTTTTTCTTTGTATTGGTCGAGTATCCATTCCAAGGCAGAGCGGTTGCCGAGTTTGTAGTCCCAGGCTAGGGCAGGAACACCTGTGAGTTGGGTGTTTTCATCCAGGGTGATGATGCCTTGGGTTTTGTCTGCCTTGAGTTTGGCTTTGGGTTTGTCTTTGCTGGCGATGTCTTGACGGGTGAGTCCGTAGGGTTCGATGGTTTCATAGTTCAGGTGCAGTTCCATTAGGGCTTTGCCCCAGGTTGCCCATTGATGGAAGTCGGCGTAGAAGGGCAGGCGGGGAAATTCGCGTTTGAGGTTGAGTTCGTATTTGGTGCGGTAGTCGGGATGGTGGAGAACGGCGTAGGTGTAGTGGAAGATATCGAGTTTGGTGATGTCAGCCGGACTCTCAGACAAGGGGCTTAAGCCCCTTGTTCTTGTAGTGATATCGCCCCAACTCTCAGGCAAGGGGCTTAAGCCCCTTGTTCCTGTGGGATTGAGTCTGCTTTCAATCGAAACACATCCATCGCGCACAACCTGAACAAGGGGCTTAAGCCCCTTGTCTGGGACGCCACTTTCCCATGTAGAAATTAAGCTGTCTCCCCAACGCTCTGTATGTTTGACGTGGTTATTCCAGGTATATTCCAGAATCTCTGTAAGTGCTGCTTCGTTTTCAATCAGTTTCCGGTTAAACTTTTGCGCCCAAACACTTTGTCCCTTTTCCCAGTTGCGCGATCGCTGAAACTCATGGGAACTAAAACCTTTAATTTTGCGAATATATTCGTTTAGTTCTTTCTCGGTTTCAGCCGCAATTACCATATGAACATGATCAGGAAGAACGTTGAAAGCGGCGATCGCTATTCCATAACGCTTAGCTGCCTCTGAAATTTTTTCTGCTACAAAAATCTGATCTGCGGCTGAGAAAATGAGAGGCTCACCCACTTCAACTCCGTAAGTCACCATGCGCTCGGAGACACGAGAGTTATGTGTCACGAAGGTCACAAACCAAAGCTGATCACTTCTCTCTTGCTGCTGCTGTTGCTGCTGCTGCTTGAACAAGGGGCTTAAGCCCCTTGTCTTCTCCGACAACTCATCTGTAGATGGGGGAAACAAGGGGCTTAAGCCCCTTGCCTGGGATAGCTCGTTGCGGTAGTGATTACGAAACTGCTCCAAAGCCCAGTCGGTGATGTTGTCGATGCGGTTCCCATTTTCATCGTAGCGGTAGAGGGGAAGACATTGAGCCGCAGTACCAACTAAATGTAAATCTGGGATGCAATTAGTAGCAGTCACCATAAAAGGTGATTGAGTACCAGCATCAGTACAGCAAATCACACGATTTTTCTTATTTAATGTAGGGGATGAACCGTACATTTCATAGTGATTCTGGGTCAATCTATGATTTAGAGGTTTCTCGCCATAAAAGTATTTGTGAGTAAACGGTCGCCATGTTGCATCAAAAACTAAATCATGGTCATAGGTAAGATATTTTTTACTTTCTGCATAAGTCTTCAAAGAGGAATTCCACTTTATTCTGAAGTCATAAATGCCTTCTTTAACACTGTGGTTATAAACCTCAATAAAAAAGTTTATTTTGTCAGATAAAGCTTTGCCTGAGAAGTCATAAACCCATTCATCTCTACCAGTCTCGATACCTCTAGAAAATAATTCAAAAATTGCTTGATTTATGTTTTCTCCTCTCGTATTTTTATCAATTAAAAGGACAAAATTATCATAGGCTTCATCCACTAAATCAATCCAATTCGCCTTTTGATCCGGCGTAATGCGATCAAAGGGAATAGTCTGGAAAGGGGTGTCAGCAATAAAATTAATTTTGTTTTCTCTAAGTTCATGAATATCAAATGGATGAGAATAGAAAATTCTACAATTCTCAGTCTTTTTCTTCTTAATCAGGAATCCAATAACAATTCCTGTCATTGCTGCTTCTCCAAAAATTGTGTGCTTTTCACAAATGAAGATTCCGTCTCGTCTAGAAATCTCACGGACATTTCCGCCACAATCTAGGAAGTAAGCATAAGCAAATTCGTTTTGAATGGATTTGCGAAATCCATTAAATGCTCGGCTATCAAGAAAAGAGGAGTTTGTTATAAAGCAAATTAAGCCTTCCTCAATGCGGTCACTCGCCCAGCGGTAGAAACGAGTGTACATATCGTAAACGGAGCTTTTATTCTGAGCGGTTCCATGCTTGATGTATGTGGATTTTATTCTTTTATCTATTTCTGCATAGGAACGATTTGCATTGTCTTGATTAAAATTCGCTTGCCAAGCATTGTAGGGAGAATTTCCAATGATTACTGAAATTGTTTTAGAGTTTTGTTCTTGAATTCGTGCCGTATTCTGCACACTCATGGCAAACAGATCAAACTGCTTTCCTTCAAACCCACAATGATCCAAGGTATCGACTAAACAAATATTCTTGAATTCCTCATACTTTTCCATCTTTTGCTGATAGGTAAACTCAATATTCAAGTTAGCAATGTAATAGGGCAAAATCGCCACTTCATTGCAGTGAATTTCGTTTTTATACTTATGCTCCAGCTTATCGGCTGGCAAATATTCAATCAGTTCCGTTACATAGGTTCCCGTCCCCGTGCAGGGGTCTAAAATCTCCACCCCCGGATCGCTCAACAGTTTGCCAAAGTGCTTATGTACCAGATAATCGGCGCTCTCAATCATGAAGCGGACAATTTCATTGGGCGTGTAAACAATGCCCAACCGATCCGCCGCTTTGGAGTTGTATGCTTTGTAAAAATTCTCGTAAATTGCCTTGAGAAACTTCTGCTTTTCGTGGTGGTTGACAATATTCTCAGACTTGCGACGAATCACCGCATAGTAGTGTTCAATGCTCTTGAGCGTATTGCGGCGCGTAGTTCCCGTAAAAAAGGTGTTGATGATTTCCGACAGTTCTCGCGCAATGTTGTTTTCGCGGTGAAACTGCGACTCATGGAAAATATTGGTAAAAATATCCTCCGTAAGAATGCGCTGAATCAACATCTCATGGATGTCGAAAATCTCAATTTCTGGGTTAATCGACTGGCGACAAACCTCTAAAAACGTGTTGCGGCGATCGCGGAATTGGGTATTACTCGCTTCCTGCTGAGCAATGATCGCCCTTAGTGCTTCGAGAATATGGGGAATGTCTGCTTTAAATTTAACGATCGCCGATCGAAAGTCGCGCACCTCGGCGCGTTCATATTCAACAAAAACGTTCAGCAGCCGATCAAGCGCCTCGGCATCTTTCATCGAAACACGGGCAGCCTCCTGGCTATGCTGGATCAGAACAGCCGTCTGGGAGTCTTCAAACAGAATATTTTCGTCGGGGTAGCCCTTCGCAAACTTCTTTTCGATTTCGTCGTCCAGGCGATCGTACTGGTCTTTGCTCTCCCACCAGCCATGCTCTAGCCGAATGGCATCCTTCACCGTGCCATCAGGGAAAACCGTTGTATTGAACTTGGTCTTATAGTCTAGTTCTGGGATTAATAGGTAGTTACGGGGCTTGCAGTAGTCATTCAGCAGTCGCTCAAACGCATTGCGAATGCTGGTTTCCTTTTTGGAACCCCCATAGCGAATGATTTTTTCGACCTCCGCCTGGTACTGCGTCACCAGCAATCTAGACATAGAGTAACTCCCGGAACCATGAAGCCTGGTTCAATTGAGGGCTAAGGCTCAGTATTCCCACCTATCTTGATTCTGACTCATTGGCTGGGTTCCGGATCATCAAACTTGGAAAGCTGGATTGACAAGTATCTGAATTGAGGTGGGCGATACCTGCTAGGCACAGACTATGCCAACGAATCGCACCAACTACCTCTCGGGTCACGCCCCCACCGAGGACTTGCGGCATGACAACTTATATTAGGCAGAAACTTTCTGATCACATCCCCAAATTGGGTGGATCTGAAGAAAGTTTCTCCAGCTCTACCCAACTTAGATAGCTACCGTGTACACACAAGTCTTCTGATCTAGCCTCAACTGGGTTTGATCCCCCCCAACCCCCCTTAAAAAAGGGGGAGCCGGATTCAAAGTCCCCCTTTTTAAGGGGGATTTAGGGGGATCTCGCAGTATGTTGATACCTTGTCCGAGATGTGTGTACACGGTAGCCTTAGATAGAGATGAGGAAAGTTTCTATAAATCATCCTCGAATGGAGTGGATCGGCAGAAAGTTTCTGCCATGCTATGCGCTTTTTGGTGAGTGGGGAAAATTTTGTCGCATTTCTTGATCTGTAGTCTGCATTCCCCAACGCTGATCATGAGAACCTAGCCTGGATCGTCTAAATGCTTGGTCAGCGATCGCCCCCCACAATCCGACAATTCAGGCATTGACAAGGACACGAGTATGCGCGTATTCTTTCAAATTAAGGTTGTCAAACGACTCCGCAGTCGAGCAACCCGTTTCGCTCCAAAAAACTAGCACCGCCCAATGCTGTTCGTACCAACATTGAGCGGCTAACCCCCAACTGCTAAGACAGTTTGGCGGCTAATTGGGAATGATAGCATTCTCTAGCCACCCTACTTTCCTATGGAAACGGGGTGGCTAGGTTTTTGGGGTTTACTCTTACCCAATGCAGGAGAACCCCGATGATTGAGATGTTTGCTGCACCCACTGCCCGCAGCTTTTTGACAGATGGTGAGAATGAGAACGAGGATGAAATTCGCCCCTTGCCGCTAATTTTGCCGCTCTACTTCAATCCCTTGGCACCCGGCCAAGAGCAGATGCGGATCTTGCTAATTAGCAGCCCCAATTGGGTACGCGAAACCATCCACGATCTGCATCGACGCGGTTTTGCCAATGCCAACGATTGGAGCAGTTTGCTGCCCGGTGCCAATCCCAGCGAAGTGGTAAGCATTCTCACCCGACGGCGGCGACGTCAGTAGGGGCATAGGGCATAGCATTTGGCCAGCAATACTTGGGTATTTCTACAATATATTGCCCAAATGCTATGCCTTTTGATGGCGTGGCGGCGATCGCTACAGCTCCATGGTTGCTACAGCTCCATGATTGCTACAGCTCCACAATCAGCTTCCCGATCGCCCCGCCGCTTTCCATTTGTTCGTGGGCGATCGCCGCCTTGGCTCCCACTGCTGCAAGGGCGGGAGCCGTTGCTTTCCCAATGCCAGAAGAGACCCCCGTCAAGATTGCTACTTTGCCTGTCAATCGTTCGGTCATGGTTTCCGGTTAAACATCAAACTCTTGCCTAGATTCTAGCCTAGACACCAGAGGAGCAGTTTGGGGGCACCGAGCATTCAAAGTTCCCCAAACGTTGAGGATCGATCGCGTTTTGCTTCCAGCCATCGAACGGTTCAAACGTCCTGAGGATATTTGAACCGTCAAGGCGTGTTTTAGCCTCAATCTTAATTTATCCACCCTGAGAGGGGAGCGATCGCCTACCATCAGAAAGGAACGTTTGCGGATTGGGTCATGCAGTTTATCGACCAGGCGGAAGTTGAAGTATTGGCAGGCAATGGGGGCGATGGCAAGGTAGCCTTCCGCCGCGAGAAATATGTGCCTGCTGGAGGGCCATCTGGCGGCAATGGGGGACGCGGTGGCTCTATTCTACTGACGGCTGATGAGAACTTGCAAACCCTGCTGGACTTCAAGTATTCCCGCATTTTTAAGGCAGAATCTGGGGAGCGCGGTGGTACCAAAAACATGACCGGAGCGTCTGGCGAAGACCGGATCATTCACATTCCCTGCGGCACGACGATTTATGATGCCGAAACGGATGAACTGTTGGGAGACCTGATTGATCCGGATCAAACCCTGCTGATTGCTAAAGGTGGCAAAGGCGGACTGGGCAATGCCTGTTTTCTCAGCAATCACAACCGTGCTCCTGAAAACGCTTTCCCTGGTTCACTTGGCGAACAGCGTAAGATTCGGCTAGAGCTAAAGCTGCTGGCCGAGGTTGGCATTATTGGCCTACCCAATGCGGGTAAGTCTACCTTGATTTCCTCTTTGTCTTCCGCCCGTCCTAAGGTAGCTGATTATCCCTTCACAACGCTGGTGCCAAACCTGGGCGTGGTGCGCAAGCCGTCGGGAGATGGGACTGTGTTTGCCGATATCCCTGGACTGATTGAGGGGGCGCACATGGGCATTGGCCTGGGGCACGACTTTTTGCGCCACATTGAACGCACCCGTGTGCTGCTGCATTTAATTGACGCCACCCAGGAAGACCCGATCGCCACCTACCACACCATCCAAGCTGAGCTAGATGCCTATGGTCGCGGCTTGCCCAACCGCCCTCAGGTGATTGCGTTAAACAAGGTGGATGCGCTGGCAGGCGACATGGACATGGTGGAGGCGATCGCCACTCAACTGCGTGAGTTGAGTCCTGCCCCGGTGTTCGTCATTTCTGCGGTGGCGCGGATTGGCCTAGAGCCGATGCTGCAAGAAATCTGGCATCAGCTAGACCAGATTGCGCTAGAATCTGTGGCCTTGTCGGACGGTGAGCTAAAAAGTGGGGTAGAGGCGATCGCCCTAGAGCCGTTAGCCGCCGTAGGGCGATCGCCGCTGCTGTAGGTGTTGCTCACGCACGGTAGAGACGCGATTAATCGCGTCTTTCCTAAAGCCCTACCAGTTTGGCGCTGGTGTCCCACATCCGCTGAGCTTTTTCATCATCGCGGGCTTGGGGGGATACCGTTTGCACAAACGACTTGCCGTCTTTCTTCTGACGGTTACCCCAGCTCCAGTACGCGCCCGATTGCTTATAGTCTGGGTCGGCCACCACCATGGCGACCCGTTCCCCCGACAGCTCCTGAGACACGTAGCCACCCGTGATGTTCTTTTGGAACCAGGGGAAGATTTTTTGGAACAGTGGATAGTGGTTGCGGAACAGCGGCGTGTCGGCCACGCAGCCCGGATAGAGTGAGCTAAACGTGATCCCGGTGGCGTCGTGATAGCGCCGATGCAGCTCGCGCATGGTCAGCACATTGCACACCTTGCTGTCTTTATAGGCTTTGACGGGTTCAAACGCCTTGCCGTTAATCATGGTGATCGGAGCCTTGAAGCCCGCCTCAAACCCTTCAAAGTTGCCCAGGTCGGGGCGCGGCGGGATTTTGCCACCCAGTTCATCGGGGTTGTGGGTGACGGTGCCCAAAATCACCAGTCGGGGATCGCCCGATCCCGAGTGCTTCAAATCATCCATCATTAAATTGCACAACAGGAAATGGCCGAGGTGGTTGGTGGCAACGCTCAGCTCATACCCATCGGGGCTATAGAGCGGGGCTTTGAGCAATGGCATGTAGATAGCGGCATTGCACACTAAGGCATCTAGCGATTTTCCACTATCGCGAAATGTGGTGACGAATTGGCGGACGCTGCTTAAATCGCCCAGATCAAGGTGCGTCACGGTGTAGCTACCGGGTGCCATGCCAACCTCTTGGGCAACCCGTTCCGCTTTGGGCAAATCTCGACAGGCCATCACCACATGCCATCCTCGCTGGGCCAGGGCTTTGGCTGCATATAAGCCAACTCCGGATGAGGCACCTGTAATCACGACCGTTGACGGTTGATGTTGTTCCATTTTGCGCAAACTCTTGCTAAAACTCTATTGATTGCATTGGATTGATTGCGTTGGATAGTTGCAATGCATTGCAGTTATCTGAAGGCGTATACCAATTACTTTCTAATATTTCTTTGTAAAAATGCGGTTTTGCAGCGCTTTTACAAAGAAAGTTAAAACTTGACCCTCAGATAATTTTGTCAACATCGCCTGCTCAACCCACAAGCAATAACTTTAGAACATTAATCCCCATATTTTCGGCTCGATTGAGAATAGAAGTCTTTGATCTTGTAGTACAAAAGCTTTGCTCAGAGCTTGGTAGGATTGAAGCAGTTTGCTCAAAGATTGGGCCGTTGACCTTGGATTCTCTGTGACCTACGAACCGCTTCATCATAAATATCGGCCTCAAACATTTGCTGAACTGGTGGGGCAAGAGGCGATCGCCACCACCCTCACCAATGCGCTGCGGCAGCAACGGATTGCGCCTGCCTACCTATTTACGGGGGCACGGGGCACGGGCAAGACCTCTAGCGCCCGCATTTTTGCCAAGTCGCTCAACTGTCTCACCAGTGAGGTGCCAACCGAAAAACCCTGTGGCAAGTGCGATGCCTGCCGCATGATTGCGCTGGGCAATGCCCTAGATGTGATCGAAATTGACGCGGCAAGCAATACGGGCGTAGACAATATCCGCGAGCTGATTGAACGCGCCCAGTTTGCCCCGGTGCAGTGCCGCTACAAGGTTTACGTAATTGACGAATGCCACATGCTCAGCTCGGCGGCTTTCAATGCCTTGCTGAAGACGTTAGAGGAGCCGCCGCTGCATGTGGTGTTTGTGCTGGCGACGACCGATCCCCAGCGGGTGCTGCCGACGATTATTTCGCGCTGCCAGCGGTTTGATTTTCGCCGAATTCCGCTAGATGCGATCGCCCAGCACTTAGATAGCATTGCCCAGAAAGAAGCGATTAGCATTGCCGCCGATGCGCTCCAGCTGATTGCCCAGATTTCCCAGGGCGGGCTGCGCGATGCCGAAAGTTTGTTAGACCAACTGAGCCTGATTGAGGGCGAAATTTCGACCGAGAAGGTGTGGGATTTGGTGGGGGCGGTGCCCGAGCGCGATTTGCTAGAGCTGGTGAAGGCGATCGCCAGTGACGACCCTGCTGCCGTGCTGGATCGCACCCGCCACCTAATGGATCGAGGCCGGGAGCCGCTGGTTGTGTTGCAAAATCTGACCAGTTTTTATCGCGATTTGCTAATTGCCAAAACTGCCCCGGCTCGCGGGGATCTGGCCGCCGTTACACCGCCTACTTGGGCAGAAATGTGTCAGTTTGCCGCAACGTTGGCCATTAGCGTGATTCAGCAGGGGCAAAAGTGTTTGCAAGAAAACGAGGTGCGGGTGCGCAATACGACGCAGCCTCGGCTATGGCTAGAGGTGACCCTGATGGGCTTGCTGCCCTCGGCCATTAATTCACAGGCGATCGCGGCTGGAGTCGCGGCACCGCCCATGCCTACGGCGGCTCGAACTGCCCCTCATCTGGCGGGGTATCAAACCGCCGCAGTCGCCCTACCCACAGTTGCCCTACCCGCAGTCGCCCCACCCGTGACGCACCCCGCCCCAGCCGCACCCTCCCCTGCCGCCAAAGCAATTCCCGTCCTTGATCCCGCTGTTCCCGCCGTAGAGCTAGAGCCTGCCAACGGCGAAGCGCCAGAAGCCGTTACTGCATCTGGCTCTGCTACCGATTTGAGTCAAACCTGGCAAGACGTGCTAGCTCTAGTGCAGCCGTTTTCTACCCAAATGATGCTGCGGCAGCAGTGTCGATTGCTGGCTTTTAGTGGCAATGAGGCGCGGATTGGCACGACCTCGCAGCCCTTATTCAAAATGGCGAAGGACCGACTGCCCAATATTGAGGTGGCCTTTACTAAACTCTGCAATCAGCCGATTCGAGTTAGCCTGGAGGTCGTTGCTGCCGATGCGTCTACGCCTGTGACGACGGTGTCTCCCGAAACGCCCGCCATGCGATCGCCCGCCCCACCGCGATCGCCGCAGTCCACTCCAACACCGCCCACCGCACCGCCGCCTGCCCCTAGCCC
>Ga0163155_10005963_pt1 | contig 11961 bp, 2 predicted proteins | sample OliLakLV19SP4G1_FD_148611 | JGI IMG/M metagenome (GOLD analysis project Ga0163155, IMG submission 148611) | Freshwater microbial mat bacterial communities from Lake Vanda, McMurdo Dry Valleys, Antarctica - Oligotrophic Lake LV.19.SP4.G1 | ecosystem: Environmental > Aquatic > Freshwater > Lake >...
CGCCACACCGATCGGGCCGTTCAGTCGCGCCGTCGGCGCCGTCGCCGGCCCGCCGTCGCCGCTGTAGCCGGATAAGCCACCCACACCCGCCACTGTGGCGATGGTGCCGTTGGCAAACACGCGGCGGATGGCGTGGTTGTGCGCGTCGGCGATGAGGAAGCCGCCATTCACCGCGTCGATCGCCGCGCCGATCGGGCCGTTGAGCCGTGCCGTTGGCGCTATCGCCGGCCCGCCGTCGCCGCTGTACCCGGACAAGTCATGGCCGCCAGCCACTGTGGCAATGGTGCCGTTGGCAAACACGCGGCGGATGGCGTGATTGTCGCGGTCGGCGATGAGGAAGCCGCCGTTCACCGTGTCCACCGCCACACCGAACGGAGTGTTCAGCCGCGCAGTCGATGCCATCGCCGACCCGCCGTCGCCGCTGTACCCGGACAAGCCGCCCACGCCCGCCACCGTGGCGATGGTGCCGTTGGCAAACACGCGGCGGATAACTTGGTTGTACGTGTCGGCGATGAGGAAGCCGCCCTTCACCGCGTCGATCGCCACGCCATACGGGTTGTATAGCCGCGCCGTGGGCGCTGTCGCCGGCCCGCCGTCGCCGCTGTAGCCGAACAAGCCGCCCACGCCCGCCACCGTGGCGATGGTGCCGTTGGCAAACACGCGGCGGATAACTTGGTTGTACGTGTCGGCGATGAGGAAGCCGCCATTCACCGCGTCGATCGCCACGCCATACGGAACGTTCAGCCGCGCCGTGGGCGCTGTCGCCGGCCCGCCGTCGCCGCTGTAGCCGGACAGGCCGCCCACGCCCGCCACCGTGGCGATGGTGCCGTTGGCAAACACGCGGCGGATGGCGTGGTTGTCGCGGTCGGCGATGAGGAAGCCGCCATTCACCGCGTCGATCGCCACGCCATACGGAACGTTCAGCCGCGCCGTGGGCGCTGTCGCCGGCCCGCCGTCGCCGCTGTAGCCGGACAGGCCACCCACACCCGCCACTGTGGCGATGGTGCCGTTGGCAAACACGCGGCGGATGGCGTGGTTGTCGCGGTCGGCGATGAGGAAGCCGCCGTTCACCGTGTCGATCGCCACGCCGGACGGTTCGAAAAGTCTCGCCGCCGTCGCCGGCATGCCATCGATCCACACTCTGCCGCCCGCTGCTGTCACGATGCATTCGCCCTGCGCCGCCGCTGCCGGCAGCAGCGACATGGCGGCCAGCGCCGCCGCAATCGCCGTCGCTGGCCCCGCGCGCCCGCCGCTGCGGGATCGCTCGGTGTCGCCGCGCGCCGCCATCGTTGGCTGCGTCGCCCCCCGCGTTGCGCGGCTTGTGGATCGGGCTGCACAGTTGAGGGGAAGCGAACGAGCGGCGGGCGCACGGCGCCGTGAGGCACTTCGCGAATTCTTCGCGTCGCCGTTCGCCGCGACGACGCTCTCGCCGCCGCGCGCTCCCGCTTCCCCGGCCCACTGCAACGCGATAAACCGGTACGACGACGACCGCGTGCGGGCCGACGTGCGCGGCCCGTGCAAACCAGCACCACGGCCGCGACGCGGGCCCACGCACCTGGCGCGACCGAGCGGGACCGCACAACCAGCGCCGCAGACAGCGCCGATCGATGGAGCGAGCGAGCGCGGGCGTTGCGGGGCGGCTGGTGCAGGGGCCCGCCGTCGCCAAGTCCCGGAAATTTGGGCTGGGTGGTTTCGTCGTCACGAGGCGCTTAGTTGCTGCCGGTTGACGTGGCGCGCTGTCAGGCAACGCGACCCGCGCCCGCCGCACCGCCAGTAGGACTTTACTGTGGCGAGAGATGATAGTTCGAGGCATTACCTGTTTGCCTGGCGCGCGCACATCCGTTGGACTTGGCGAGACTCGATAGGATCTGTAACGAGTGTCTGACATCGGGCGCAGCGAGCATCTGAGTCCAAAAATCCCCTAAAACGCGCCCGGTGCGCTGTCACAACTTATGGGACTGGCCTCGGGACCACCGGGCCTCCTGCAGCTGCTGCGAGCATGCCGCCGTGTGTACGGCGCTTGGTGGCACCTGAGTTTGACTGTGCCATTCGCGAAGTGTTTGTTTGTATGTGGCAGTTCAAGTGATCGCTCGCTCGCCTGCGTTCCGCCAGGCCCTGGTGGAGCTTTGACATTTCGGTAGTTGTATCTCGTAGCAGCGTAGTTCGCCTGCCTCGGTGCCTCGGTCATCGCGACGGCAGCTCTCGCCGCTGCGACGACCTCGGTGCCGCGGCAGTCGTGGATGTGCGTGAGCTTGCCTCCCAACGATCTCATGGTCGTGGCTCTCACGCACGTGGGTCACCCCGTGCCAGCGCCGTCCCTCCTCGCGGCTGCATCTCCCGTTGCGTCTCGCCGCCCAGTGCCGTCTACTGTGCTGCTGCGGCCTCTCCTGCCGCAGCCTCCGCTGCAGGCGCCGCTTCACCCTCACTTGCGTCTACTGCGTCTTCTTCGTTGTCTTGGTCGCTGTCGCTCGCATCTCCTGTGCCGTCTAGGGCCTTGGCGAGCAGGTTGGCCGCCGGAGACGCGGATGCCATTGCCGCCGTCACGGCGTCGATGCCCGTACGGGTTTTAGCCCGCCGCAGGCTTCGGACAAGCCACGTCTTGCCTTTGTCGTCGAAGGAGCGCGCGCCGCTGATGTGTGCCAGCACACACGCTCGGACCCAGTGTGCTATGCGCAGGTACAGTGGCGTCGAGGTCGGTTGCTCCATGTACTCCGTCACTACCGCACGCGTGGCGGCTACCGCTGCCACCAGCGTCTGCCGTTGCGCCTCGTCAAGTTTTGGCAGCGTCGACCGCGGTACCGCCGGCGGCCTCGCCCGGCGTTTGCGCGCTGGGGCTGCGGCTGCGGGTGCAGCACCAGCGGGTGGTGCTGGGAGGGCGACTGCGGGTGGCGGTGCTGGCGGCCCCTCGCCGGCAGCGTCGCCCCCAACAGCACCGACAGCGGCGCCCACGCCAGCGCCCGCGCCGCCGGCAGCGGCTGGCTTGGACGCCGGCTTCGCGAGCCAGTGGTCTAGGACTGGGACTCGCGAGGGTGCGATGGTGCATCTGCCGCCCAGCAGCAGCGACAGCGCCTCCTCATCAACGTACTGCAGACCCACGCCCGCCGCCCTCAGCGAGCTCTCCAGCGAGGCGATCAGCTTCGCTGCGATGGTGCCTTCCTGCCGGTACTCCTCCGAGTATGTGCACTGCAGCAGCACGTGCGACAGGAACGTCGGCTTGTACACCGCCACGTCCAGCGAACCTTCGAACATGATGCAGTTCGGGCACTCCAGCAGCAGGCGCCGCTCCAACACTGCGTCGCCTGCCTCGGCCAATACGACCGACGTTGGCACGGTGCCGGTGCGGGCCATCGTCAGGAACCGCACCGCGTCCGAGTCCACCGCCGACCCGCCGTACTGGGCCGCTGCCAGGCGCAGGTAGTCGCTGGTCTCGTCGTACGCGCAGGCTTCGTAGCGGTGGGCAGCCGTCGAGAGGTGCCGCGTAATTTTCGAGGCGCCGGGGCGCTTGCTGCGGTCTCGATCGTGCGGCTCCGTTGTCGCCGCTTCCCACCAGTCCTTCACCGCCTCTTCGCGCACTTGGTTGCTGAGCGTCACCGATTCGTCGCTCCACTCGAGTCCGAGGCCGCCGACCATGCGTTGTGTCCACCGCAGCCAGGCGTCTGGTAGCGCCACCATCTCCGCCGTACGCGCAAGTTGGCTCGCGTACGTAGTGCCGGTAGCAACCGCCTGGCCCGCTCGCGCGCGCCGTTGCAGCGCTGCAGCGAAGATCGGTGCCACGCCCAGCTCGATGTGCAGAGCCGTCGCCGATAGGTGCAGCTTGCCATGTGCCCCCACCGCCATGGTCAGCAAGGCGGTGTCCTGCAGTCCCTGCATCAGCCGGCAGGTCTTCTCCGCCTGGCCCGCCCACACCGCGGCGCCGTACAGGGCCGATTGCTGCACAGTCTGTCTGTACAGCTGCGCTCGCACCCACAGTGGTATCGCCATGTTCTGTGCGGTGGGGCGATGGACCCACCACGCGCTTTTCATCTTGTCGAGGCGGTGCTGCGCCATCGCTTCGAGGTTGAGGCCGACGCCTAGTGGGCGTGGAACCAGTTTCAGGCCCAGTAGCACCGCTGTCGGCGAGAGACGCAGCGCGGCACCGCTAAGCGTTGGTGGGTTGTCGCCGATGTCCGCTCGGTCCGCGGCGCTGGCACCAAAAGCCATCACCATCAACTTGCTCGCGTTTAGCTCCAAACGCACAAGTCACCTACTGGAGGAGCCAGCGCCGTAACTGCAGCTTTCACTCTCCCACGGCGAGTGCCAGCGCCCGCTCCGCCGCACACTGCAGCGCGGCCTCCATCGCTGCACCGCTGCCGTCAACTTTGCCTTCCGCCATCAACTGCAACGACGACACCTCATCCATCGCTTCCAGTCGCGACCCCACGGCCGCCACATCGTTTCCGGCGCCGCCACTCGCGGCGACTGCGACAGAAGCACCGACACATGCGACCGCCGCACGCTCTGCCCGCCGCCGCCGCCACGCGGTGACGCTGTCGACAGCGGGTTGGCGGCGCTGAAGGTGCCGCTGGCTCGCTGCGCGTCGGCAGCGCTCCGCCGGGACGCCACCTTGGCCCGCAGCACCTTCACGCTCTTGCGCGCCTTACGAGCTTGCAGGTACACCCACGTACCCGCCAGCAGGGCTAGCGTGCCCAGGTTCAGCACCGCCAGCGCGATGGTCACCGCCCACTGCGTCGCCGTCATGGCCGCCGGTGGCTGGCTCGCAAACTCCGCGCTGTCCACCTCATACTGCAGCAGCACGCTGCTGATGACGGCGGTCAGCGCGCCCGCCGCTAGCGACGCGCTCTCCAGCAGGTTGAACATCGGCGACGCAAACGGGCGGTGCTGCAGCTGCGCCACCAGTGCGGCGCCCAGCACGATGGCGGCGCCCGCGCACTGGAAGTACGCGTTGCCCACCAGCACCGCCAGCAGTACGATGGCGAACTTGCGCAGCAGCACCACGCTCTCCCACCACACCAGCCGCGACGATCGCCACGTGCAGTACCGCTCGATGAACGCGTCGTGCGCTGGCGAGTGTGTCTCGGCGGTGGCAGCGGCGGCGTCGCTGCGCAACGGGTTGATGCTCGGTGAGATCAGCGCACTGCGGGCGCCGGCACTGACCCCGCTGCTTCGGGTCTCCGCCAGCAGGTGGCCCGCAGCCGTGAACAGCGAGCCGCGGGCGCTGCGGCGGGGAGCCGCCACTGTTGCAGCTGCTGCTCCCGCGCCTCCGTCGCCGGCACCGCCACCGCTGAGCCGCGCCAGTCGCTGCTCCGTCAGCGCCGCCGCCACCGACGCCACGCGCGCCGCGTCCGCGTCACTGGTACGGTAGCCGTCGTACAAGAAGCCCCACGCGCTCTGGAACGCCGGCTCGCTCAGCCGCTCCGCCGGCGCCGTCGCCAGCAACCAAAACAGCAGCGCGGGGAAGCCCAGGCCCATCGCCGCGAGCACCGTGTACGCCAGCGCGGAGGCCGCAGCGTGCGCGCCGACGCCGCACGCCACGCGCAGGTCGCTGCGCACGTATCGCACGCCGTCGATGGGTGGCACGCAGTCCAACACCCGCAGCGACGAGCTGACGATGGACATGTACGCGAGGAAGGCGACGAAGGCGAGGGTGGCGAGGTGGCGGCGCTGGGCCCACCAGTCGGACAACGCGGCGCGGAAGGCGGCGACGTCGCAGCCGCCGCCGCCACCACACTTCACACTGCGCGCCGCCGTCGCCAACACGAAGATGACGATGACGGCGGCGGCCGCCAGTGCCGGCAGCGCCACCGTCGCCGCGTACTGCCCCAGGAACGGAGGCTGCCACAGGCACTGCAGCGGCCCCACGCCCAGCGGGCTCGCCGACACCGCGTCGGTCCAGCCCATGATATCGCGGTAGGCGCGCGTACCGCCTGATCGAAAGGCCTTCAGCGACCCCACAGCCTGCAGGTAGGACAGCAGGATCTTGAGTGCGATGGAGTCGGGCGCCTTGGCGCCGTCCGAACGGCGCAGCGCAAAATACGCAAGCGCCGCGACGATGGCCAGCAACAGGATCACCAGTAGTGCGTAGCTCTGGGTCGGCGCCCAACATGGACGGCACACCTCGCCGAAGCGACCGTAGTCGGCACCCGCGTCGCATACGCCGCACAGCGGGCCCACGTACCCCGCCGCACAAGCGTGCGTCACGTTGTCCGTCGCGTTGAAGACGAGGCACGCTTCGGTGTTGCCGCAGGCGTACAGCTCGGTGTCAGGGCCCAGCGGGCGCCGCTCCACCACATGGCGCTGAGGGCGGTAGTAGTGCGGCAGCAGACGGATGATGCCGCTGGCGCAGATCGCGCCGCCGCTAGCGGGACACGGCTGGCAGCGTTGCAGCTGGGGCGCCAGCGCCGAGCCGGCGGCGGAGCCCAGCGAGAACGCGCCACCCGGGCACGACTGACAGAAGATGTCCACCGGTTGGGTACCGGGTGCGCAGCCGGTGAGGGAGACGGCAAAGTCTAGGTCCTGCGGCACGGCCACGCCGCCTGCCGAGCACCGCAGCAGCAGCGGGTAGGTCGCACCGGGCGGCGCGGTGAGCGACAGCGCGTCGAATGTCGCCGACAGTGAACCGGCAGCCAGCGTCTGTGACGCGCCCTGCAGGACCAGCGTGGACGCCCGGGCCACAGTGCCGGTGGAGTTGGCGGCTGCACCTGCGCCGCCGTCCGACGTCGCGGTGCCGATGGGCCGCGCATCCGACACGACACACGTCAAGACAGGCAGCAAGGGCGCGAAAGCGGGTAGCACAGCGCCATCGGACGAGCACGCAGTTGTCGCGGCCGCAGACGACGCATTGACCGTCAGACCAACATCCAGCGCGACACGAAAGCGTGGCAGCACCGCCTGCGATGTCGACGATGTTACCGGCGGCTCACACACTCTCATCGCCGCTTGCAGCGCTGTGAAGGCGAGTGTCAGCGGCGGCACCGTGTCGCCTGTCGCGTCGCGCGCGCACGCGACCCGCAGCGACACGTTGGTCACCGCACCATCCGCCTTGAAGGCCGTCTGTATGCCGAAGGGCGGGAAGGCGGCTATGCCGGTGGCGGCATCGGTGGCGACGCCGGCGGAGAGTGCAGCCGAATCGGCGCCCGCTGCCAGCAGCAGCTGCGTGTCGGGCGATGCCGACGTGAGTGTGCACGAGCCGGTAACGACGACCGCGTTGCCCGCCTCCGACAGCCGCACCTGCAGCGCGGGCAACAGCAGCTGCGGCTGGCCGGCCGCCGACGGCACGAAGAGCGCCGTCGGGCGCTGCACGACGTCGGCGGCGAGGCGCGCAACGGCCAGCATGAGTGGCGGCGCTGACACCGTCTTACCCCACGCCACACACTCGAGTGTGGCGGCGACCACCGCATCGGGCGGGCCATCCAACGCCAGCGGCGCCATGAGCGATGTTGATGTCGCCATGAATATAGAGAACACGGTGGGCTGCGAGACGATGTTGACCAGCCGTTCGCCGACCTGGGAGCCGCGCCAGGTGCACTCGAGCGATGGGACGGGCACTGTTGCGAGGACCGTGACGATCGGAGAGAAGGCGACGCCACGCGGATGGGTGCTCGCATTGAGCGACGGCAGGGTTGACGGCCAAGCGAGGACGAAGGTGGCGATGGCCAGCGCCAACGGCGGCAGCCGCAGCCGCTCACCCGTCGCCGACCACACGCACTCGCCGTGCAGGGTCGCGGCGGCGCCCAGTGCCAGCGTCGAAGCGTCCAAGCCCATGAAGGCGCCACTGACGCTATCTGCGCCATCGACGCTATCTGCGCCATCGCCACCGCTTGAAACGGGCGTTAGCGCCGCTTCCACGCTCGATGCGCCGCGCCGCGCCAGCGACGCCAGGCTCACGTTGGTTGGCATGGCCACGCTTGACAGCGCCAACACGGCGGTACACGACCAGTGCGATGGTGCCGACGCGGCGACCGCCGCGCCGTCGGCGCTGCCGATCCACAGGCGCAACGATGTTGGTGGTAGCGGCGCAGGCGCGAGTGTCGTCACACCGGACACCGCCCAGCCTGCTGCGGACATAGCAGTGGCGTTCCACGCGCCCCGCAGCGGCGGCAGGGCCACCGCCACCGCCACCGCAGTCACATTGTCGCGGTTGACACCATCGCGACAGCTGGCGGTCAGCGTCACATTGCAGCCGCTTACAGCCGACACGCCAACGCCATCGAAGGCGACGACTGCTGTCAGTTGTGTCGGAGGGACTGCGGTGAGCGTCGCAGGGGTGCCGGAACCCACGATGCGGGCCGCCAACGTCGTCGGGACAAAGCCGACGCCAAAGGCTGCGAAGCCTGGCGGTGGGCACCACGCAGTCGCGACGACCAGCGAGCACGACACGCTACCGCGCGCGTGCGTCTCCACTGCTAGTGGCGGCGACACAGGCAGCGTGTCGTCGGCCGCACCGGACGAGCCCGACGGCGCTGCCAGCCGGACCGCGCTGCCGTTCACAAAGCGGGCGATGAACGGCGCGGTGGTAATGCGAACGCCAATCGCAGTCGCAGAGCTCTGGCCACCCCACAGGCTGCACACCAGCAGCAGCGTCGCCGCCGCGTTGGGCGGGCCGTCCAAGCTTGCAACAATGGTGGAGGGTGACAGCGAGCCATTGGCAGCCAGCGCATATGTACTGTCGGCAGACGCAGTCGACAGACCCAGCAGCGGCGTCGTGGCGGCGGTCAGACTGAGGCGGCAGGCTCCGGTTGCGGCGCCAAACGACAGGCGCGACGTGTCGACTTCGCTACTGGGCGCGTTGAACGTCGCGTTGGCAGCCAGGCGCAGCCCGCTGTACGCGTCGAGAGGATCGCCGGCGCGCCAGCCGAGCGGAGCCAGCGAGATCGCGACGGACGGCACAACAACCGTGATCGTCGGCAACCGCAACCGCTCGCTGGTCGGGGCGTACGTGCACTCAGCGACGAGCGCGTAGTCGCGGCCGATGGGCAGGGACGCGGGCAGCCCCAGGCCGGCGCAGGCCACGCTCACGTTGCCACTGCTGCCGCTAGTTGTGAGGGCGCACGTGGCAGCGGCGAGCTGGCCCGACGCTTCAATCGCGGCAATAGCGAACGGCAGCGACGGTGTGGCCGGGAGAAGCACGGCGGCGCAGGTGAAGAGCGCAGCGAGGGCGGTCGCATTGAGCGAGCCCGCAGGCGCATCGTCGGGCGCCAGCATCGCATTGAGGGCTGGCAGCGTGCTCGTTGGTGTTGCAACCACCGTGGTGTTGATTGTGGCGGCCCAGGTGGCGCGGTAGGCCGCCAGGCGCAGTTGCACCGCGAGTGGCGACAGCGCTGGGCGGCCCAGCCCGTCGATACACTGCGCGCTCACGCTCAGCACGCAGCCCATGCGGCCATACACGGCAAGAGGCGCAACCGCGGACTCCACCGCCGCACCCGACGTTTGCAGCACAACTCGCGCTGTCGATGCGCCAACCAGCTGCGGATCAAACGGCGTGGCGGCGAAGGGTGCGCCGAGTACAAAGGCTGTCGGCGGACACACGATCGACGCTGCGTCGATGGCGAGGCTGCAGTCCGCGGTGTCGGCGCCGGTGGCGCGGATTGCGAAGGGCGGCATCACCACCGCCGGCTGCCAGGCCGCGTTTGCAAGGTCGGCCCGCGTGGATGTGCGGCTCGCAGACAGTGCAGAGCGCGTGGCGGTGTCGACGAAGACGACGCTTGCCTGCGCTGGCACCGTGACGGCCACGTCGGTCTCCTCGGAGGCGCCGCGGCTGTTTGCCACGCCCACACGCAGCACCGGGTAGCCGCCAGTGGACGCTGAGACGAGAACCGGCAGACAACAGCGCAGCGAGCCCTGGATGACAGCGCTCACGTTGACGCAGCCGACTGGCGCGTCCGGGCCGCCCAGACTCACGCTCACGCTGGCCGCACCATCGTCGCCCATCAGCCAAGCGCCCTGCACCACGATGCACGAGCCGGGCACCGCCGACGCTGGCGTGACGATGTCGACGCGCGGCAGCAGGCCCAGCGGGACGCGCAGCCCGGTCTCCACGCGCTCGCCACGCACATCCAGCGTCAGATTGGCGGCGAGGGTGCCATCGATGGCCGGCGTGTGACGCTCTGGCGGCAGCGGCAGCGACCAGTTGGCGCACGTGAGTGTGGCGGCGGTGGCGTTCCAGGCAAGAGAGCCGCAGGGCGCGCCAGCAAGCCAGGCGCTGCGCACCACGCGGGCCAGCGGCTGCAGCCAGGTGGCAGCAACGGCAATGGTGATGTTGCTGGGTGAGAAGCGGGACACTGCTTGCGGCCTGCCTGCCGGCGCGCTGAAGTGGCGCGACGGGTCGAAGGTGACGTAGTCAGCGAGGTCGGCAGAGGCGCTGACTGGAGAGTTCGGCGCCAGGCCGTCCGATGTGACGTTGAAGAGGCGGCACAGCTCGATCGTGAGGCGGGCGAGCGGTGCGGCGTCGGCGGCGGCGAGCGGCGGCGGGGCGCAGGCGACGGCGGTGGCGTTGAGCCAGACGCAGGCGGTGCAGGGGGCAGCGTTGATCCAGCACCGCAGGGTCGAGTTGGTTCCATCGCAGATTGCCTGGGGCGGCAGCTGCAGCGTCGGCATCGACGTCGCTGGCGGGATGGCGTTGGGCAGGAGCGCCACGATGGGCGGCGGTGGTGCAACGCCGCGCTGAAAGGGCGACGCGATGCCTGCCAGTGACAGTTGCAGCGCAGGCACGCTGGCCGGCCACATCACCGACACGTTTAGTCGCGCGGGCGAGCCGTTTATGGTGAGCTGCAGCCGCATGGTGCGGTTGGACCAACTCTCGGCCCACAAGCGCAGGGTGCAGGTGGCGTTCACGATCGGCAACGCAGTGCGCAGGCTGGGACTGAAGCACGGCAACGCGATGCCGTCGATGTCGGGCAGCAGGTGTATGGCTGTGATTGCGAATACGATGGAACCGTCGATAGACATCGTGATGTTGCTGCCCCAACCAACAGGTGCCGGCCCAAGCAGGAGGACCTGTGGCGGAGTGGCGGGAAGCACAATAGCAGCGAAACGAGCGCCCAGCTGCGTGCGCCACGTGAGAGTGAACGACAGCGAGGCGAGCGGGCACTCGACAGTCGCGTTGGTGGGGGTGACGAGCGATGGGTGGGTGACAGTGGTGCAGAGGACGCCCGATGCGTCGGCGTAGAGTGGCGGTGCTGGCGCGAGGTTGGCGATGGTGCAGACGACGGTCGAGCGATCGCCTGGAGTGGAGCACGAGACGAACGTGCCGAGGAGGCCGCAGGACGACGCCGGGAGGGCGCGGCGGATGGCTTGATTATTGCGGTCGGCGATGAGGAAGCCGCCATTCACCGTGTCGATCGCCACGCCGAACGGAATGTTCAGCCGCACCGTCGGCGCTGTAGCCGGCCCGCCGTCGCCGCTGTAGCCGGACAAGCCGCCAACCCCCGCCACCGTGGCGATGGTGCCGTTGGCAAACACACGGCGGATGGCGTGGTTGGACGTATCGGCGATGAGGAAGCCGCCGTTCACCGCGTCGATCGCCACACCGATCGGGCCGTTCAGTCGCGCCGTCGGCGCCGTCGCCGGCCCGCCGTCGCCGCTGTAGCCGGATAAGCCACCCACACCCGCCACTGTGGCGATGGTGCCGTTGGCAAACACACGGCGGATGGCGTGGTTGGACGTATCGGCGATGAGGAAGCCGCCGTTCACCGCGTCGATCGCCACGCCGAACGGGTTGCATAGCCGCACCGTCGGCGCCGTCGCCGGCCCGCCGTCGCCGCTGTAGCCGGACAAGCCGCCAACCCCCGCCACCGTGGCGATGGTGCCGTTGGCAAACACGCGGCGGATGGCGTGGTTGGTGAGGTCAGCGATGAGGAAGCCGCCATTCACCGCGTCGATCGCCACGCCATACGGAACGTTCAGCCGCGCCGTGGGCGCTGTCGCCGGCCCGCCGTCGCCGCTGTAGCCGGACAGGCCCCCCCC
>Ga0163155_10005967_pt1 | contig 11958 bp, 14 predicted proteins | sample OliLakLV19SP4G1_FD_148611 | JGI IMG/M metagenome (GOLD analysis project Ga0163155, IMG submission 148611) | Freshwater microbial mat bacterial communities from Lake Vanda, McMurdo Dry Valleys, Antarctica - Oligotrophic Lake LV.19.SP4.G1 | ecosystem: Environmental > Aquatic > Freshwater > Lake >...
AGAGCAATGCTACAGGAAGCTTGGCGAAGCAGAAAGAAAAAACCGGACAACCCACAAGGAGTCGTCCGGTTTTTGGGAAATTCCAAAAATCAGGGATTACTTGATTTCTTTGTGCAGAGTGTGCCGGCGCAGGTTGGGATTGTATTTTTTCACCTGCATACGCTCGGTTTTGAGCTTCTTGTTGCGGGTGGTGATGTAGCGGGAAACGGGCTTACCCTCCGCTTTGGCTTCGGTGCACTCTAAAATAACTTGGTCTCTCATGGCGTAATATCTTTGTTGTTGAACGGTTTAAGGTTTGAAAAGTTGCCCGAAGTCGGCTGCGAAGTCAATGACTAGTTCGTTCACCGCACTAAACTATCGAGCTCCCATTTGCAATTTCCGGAGCAGGGTGATACATATAAAGGATGCAGTGTACTTTTTGCCCCGGACATGCCGCGACCTGTCACCTGACCAAACTTATTGATGGCAAGGTGATCGAGGTTCACGTGTGCGAAAGATGCATTCCCCAGGTCAATGACCCGAACCTGATTGATTTCGATATCTGGGATGAAGTGTCCAAATTAGCCAAAGCCAAGGGGATGAAGGATCCTTTGGCTTCCATTGAAAGTCCGGCAATTCTGGAAATATCGGCCAAGTCCCTGATGATTTCCCCCCAATCCACAACGGGAGCCAGGTGCCAAAGCTGTGGATTTACCAGTGAGGATCTCCGCAAGACCGGACGGCTCGGCTGCCCTGAGTGTTACCAGGTATTCAGTTCCATGCTGGATGAGGTGATCAATGACTGCCAAAAAGGCACCCAACATTTCGGTAAAATCCCAATGTCCCAGGTTGGAACACGTCGGAAACAACTGGAAAGCATGCTTGAGACAGCGGTCGAGACGGAACGATTTGAGGAAGCGGCTTCACTACGGGATCAGATCCGTTCTCTGGATCAGCTGGTTTAAATGCCCATTTATCAATATGAGCTGTGCGGGGGAGACTGCAAACTTTGCGGCGGCAGCTTTGAACTTCGCCGACCGCTGGATCGTCCGGAACTGACCAACTGCCCTGTCTGCAAAAAGGCTGTGCGCAAATGCATCAGTCAGATCAATACCCCGAAGGTGCTAAAACCTTTTTCGCTCTCAGCCGCCAAAAACGCTGGATTCAAAGTTCTGAAACGCCGGGATCAGGGAACCTACGAGGCGCTGTAGGTTTGTTGTTCCACCCATCGCATGACCAGCAGGCTCCTGCAAGAAACTCGGCGCAGGAGCGACCCTGCGTCGCGATGGCCTTCACCTTTCATTTAAACCCTATCGACATTAACAGCTATAACTGCGGGTGCTCAGAGAAACGGGAAGAGTGAAAATGGTGAGTCAAAATGCGAAGGTGTATTTGGATAAGCGTTCTTCCAGAGCGGCCACGACACGTTTCTCGTCCTCGACCGATTTGGTCTGGAAGGTGACGCTGAAACGCACAAAGGAACCGGCATCATCCCAAGGAACGGTGGAAATCGAATGGTCACGGATCAGCCATTGGGAAAATTCCTCGCCGGATTTGAAGCTGATGGTTTCATTACCTTTGGTTGCCGAAACAGGGGCCTTCACATAAAGGAAGAAGGATCCGCCTGGCTTGGAGGCCGGAAAGCCCAGTTTACGCAACACCGGTACGAGCAGATCCATGCGGCGGGAATATTTGGAAGCTATTTTCTCTGTAATTTCCGGATGATCGAAGCAATAGGCCGAGGCATTCTGGATACCCATGAACTGCCCGGAATCCGTGTTGTCTTTGACGTCGCCGTAGGCTTTGACAATCAACTCATTACCGGCAACGAAGCCGCAGCGCCATCCGGTCATGTTGAAGGTTTTGCTGGTGGAATGGAGTTCAATGCCAATATCCATGGCCCCCGGGGTGCTAAGGAAGCTCATGGGTTTTCCTGCAAAGACCAGTGCCGTATACGCCGCATCGTGGATGACAATGAGGTTGTTTTCCTTGGCGAAGGCCACGACTTCCTCGAAAAAGGCCGGTGTGGCACTGGCTCCGGTTGGATTGTTCGGGTAATTGATGACCAGTACTTTTGCCTGTTTACGCATGGGTTCCGGAATGCTCTTCAGATCGGGAAGGTAGTTGTTCGCCTCGGTCAAGGGCAGATTGTACACGATGCCACCGTAGTATTTGGCGTGAGTGCCGAAAACGGGATAGCCCGGGGTGGTCATGAGAACAACATCGCCGGGATTGATGAAGGCGGCAGGCAGGATGCTGAGGGCAGCTTTGGAGCCGATGGAGTGAAGAATATGTTTGGCGGCGTCCAGTTCGACACCACAGACTTTTTCCATATACGCCGCCAAACACATATACGCCGCAGCCGCTTCTTTCAGACGTGGGCCGCCATTGTCGGCGTACCCGCGATTCTCCGGCTTTTTGGCTTCGGACAGCAGTGTGTCGATGACTTCGGGGAACGCCATTTCGTCTGGTTCACCCACACCCAGATCAAAGAGTTCAACCTCGGGGTGCGCCTCTTGGGCGGCGCGCTTGGCGCGTTTGATCTTCTCAAATTTATAAATGGCGGTATCCAGGCCGTAGCGATTGCCACCGATGCGTTCTGCGAATAAGTTTTGAATATAGGTCTGTGACATTTAGTATTTCTCCCAAAGCCATGAAACTTATTACGACTGCCCGCCGAATGCAACGCGAAGCTTTGCAAATCAGGCGGAAGGGCCAAAAAATCGCTTTTGTACCCACGATGGGGGCGCTACATGAGGGGCATCTTAGTCTGGTGCGGGTTGCCCGCAAGTACAGCCCGGTCGTGGTCATGAGTATCTACGTCAACCCGACGCAGTTCGGGCCTGAAGAGGATATTTCCCGCTATCCGCGTTCACTGGACCGGGACAAGGAACTGGCCGGGCAGGCTGGCGTGACGCATCTTTTTGTTCCCGCAGGACTTTACGCGTCGGATGCTTCAACTTCTGTTTTGGAAAATGACTGTAGTATTGGACGCTGCGGTAGTTTTCGCCCCGGCCATTTTTCCGGGGTCGCCTCGGTGGTCACCATCCTTCTCAATCTGGTGCAGCCGGACGTGGCAGTCTTCGGGCAGAAAGATGCCCAGCAATGCGATGTGATTGAACGGGTGGTGAGGGACCTGCACCTTCCGGTCAAAGTGGTCAGGGCAGCTATTTTACGTGATTCCAGGGGTCTGGCTCTGAGTTCCCGCAACCGTTATCTGAGTCCAGGAGACTATGAAACGGCATTGGCCTTACCCCGCATACTGAAACAGGCGGCTGGAAAAGAAACAGTGGGTTCGGCCGAAAAAGCTGCCCGGCAGGCTTTGGCCCGGGTCCCCGGGATGAAGCTTCAGTACGTGGAAGCAGTCAGGGGTAGGCTATGTGCAGCGGTTCTGGTTGGGAAAACGCGTCTCATCGATAATGTTCCCTTGAAGAGACCCCACGATTAAGGAAGAGTATCCCCTTGTACTTAATTGGACTATGCCATTTATACGGTTCTATTTTCTTTTTTTCGTCCTGACGGCATCCATGGCCCGTCTGGATGCCGAGGGATGGGAAGAGGTCAAAATTGGACGGCAGCCCTATGTCACCTTTGAATCCTTCTGTGCCTTTTACCAGTTCGAATCGGTAGCGGTTCCGGAGAAAGACCCCTTCGAGATTTCCAGCCCTTACGGGAAATTGCAACTGACCCCCAACAGCCGGGATATGTATTGGAATGGCAGGCGTGTATGGTTGAGTTTTGCGTTTGTCAGGGACGAAGCAGGGAATGCTTTCGTATCCAAGTTGGACGTGATCAAACTCTTTGACCCGCTCCTGAGGCGGGGCGAGATGGCTCCGCGCAAAAAGTTGGAAGGGGTGATCATCGACGCCGGCCACGGCGGCACGGACAAAGGGGCTTCGAATCGTGCGGGAACTCTGGAAGGCACGGACAAAGGGGCTTCGAATCGTGCGGGAACTCTGGAAAAAAATGCCACATTGGACACGGCCAAGCGTTTGAAAGTCCTGTTGGATACTTCCGGGATTCCGAACAAAATGACCCGAAGCCAGGACGAATTTATCCTTCTGGAAGAGCGGGCTTCCATTGCAAACAAATATCCGGGCTGGATTTTTGTCAGCTTACACTACAATTCGGGGCCTCCCCATGCGCACGGGGTTGAAACTTATTCCCTGACACCTCAATACTCTTCTTCCACCGGGGATTCCGGGCGTCCCACGGTCAAGGATCGCATTTCCGAACCCGGGAACGCACAGGATACCCTCAACCTGGTGCTGGCAGATTATATGCATCAGGAGATCAGCAAAATGCATACGAGAGAAGGGGATCGCGGTCTGAAGCGGGCACGCTTTGTGGTCTTGAGAAATGTCACCATACCGGGGGTTCTTGTGGAGGGGGGCTTCCTCAGCAACAGCCTGGACGCTAAACTAATCAGCACCGGCAGTTACCGGCAAAAGATGGCCCAGGCCGTGGCCAATGCGGTTCAATCCTACGCCAAATTGATGGACAGTCCATTGGAGCGGGCACCCTTGAGTTTTCAACCTGCTTCCAAAACAAATAATCCCAAGTATGAACCTACTCCGACATCGGTTCCTGTCCCCACGCCGACAGAAGCACCCGAACCTCTTGAACCGACCCCCGAAGCGGCTCCGACGCCTGCCGAAGCTGTGAAAAAATCGGCGGCGCCTGTCAGCACAGAAGCCCCCGAAGTTCTCCTGAGCAAGCCTGTTTTGGCTCCACGTCCGGCGGAGCAGGAGGATGACCCGACTGTGAAAAAGGATGAAAAACCCAAAGAATAAACATGACGATTCGAAACAAAGCGTTTGGTATTTTTGATTCGGGTGTCGGAGGCCTGACCGTGGTTCGGGCTTTTCATGATCTGTTGCCCAAAGAATCCATCACATATCTGGGTGATACGGCGAGGGTTCCCTATGGAAACAAGTCCAAGGAAACCGTGATCCGCTTTTCCAGGGAGATCAGCCAGTTCCTTATTTCCAAAGGGGTCAAAGCCATCGTCGTTGCCTGCAACACTGCCTCCGCCCACGCCTTATCATCACTGAAGCAGGAACTTTCCATCCCGGTTTTCGGCGTGATTGAGCCCGGTGTACAAGCTGCCCTGACCGCTACCCGCCAAGGAAGGATCGGTATTATCGGAACCACGGGTACCATCAACAGCGCCGCTTACCAGAAGGCCCTCCTCACTGCGCGACCGGATCTGCACCTGGTGGCCGAGGCGACCCCGCTTCTCGTGCCCTTGATTGAGGAAGACTGGCTGGAGCAGCCGGCCACCCACCTGATCCTGGAGGAATATCTGAAACCCTTCCGCGATGCCGATGTTGATACACTGGTGTTGGCCTGCACCCATTATCCTTTGTTGAAACCACTGCTTTCACGTTTGTTGGGGCCCGAAGTAACCCTGGTGGATTCAGCTGAAGCCTGTGCCCGTTACGTGCAAAAATCTCTGGTTGGGGATGATTGGTTCAGCACTGGAGAATTTGAGGCATCCAACCGTATTTACTTAACGGATCAACCGACCCATTTCACCGCCATGGCTGAACGTTTTCTTAAAAGGGAAATGGATTCGGTTGAAGTTGTACAGGTTGGCAGTCTTTAGTGTCCTGGAAGTAAAAGGACTTCGCCACGGCGGCACTGAGTTCTCAAAGCCTGAGGGTTTTAGGATCCAGACGCCTTCCGATAAAGGGTCCGTCCGTGTCTTCCAGTTCATCTTTTTCTTCGACCTTGTCCACGGCGATAAAATCCAAGGCGCGCACGACTTGGTTCTTCTGATCGATGGCAACAAGTAGGCATCGTTTTCTGCGCCCCTGAACCAGTCCTTTCTTCCAGACTTTTTCCAGATCGCCGATGGTCTTCTCGCCCATTCCCCAGATGAGGGGATCACGGCTTTGAATGATTTTGATGATGGTGGTATTTATGGGAAAAACAGGTTGCAAGTGAATGGAATGATTTAAGGGAAAAAGAATCTTGCGCTGTGGGTCAAAAGAAAAGCCCGCCCTTTGCGGGGCGGGCTTTTGTGTGTGGTTAACGCAACAGGAGGAAAAACTATTTTGTTCTCCGGCCAAGTGCCCAGGGGAGGATGTCAGGGTTTAGGATTGTGGATCAAGGGTTAGGGTTGGGGCTGGGGTGAGGTGGTCGGCGTCATTTCAGCAGGTGTCAGGTCAGGTTCGAAAGTTGACTGGAAGGCACCAATCAGAGCATCCAAGGCTGGTGATGCCGCACGTCTTCTGTCGTCACCGTTACCAGTTCCAGATCTCCAGGTATCTAGGCCAATAAACTCTTGAACTGCAGCCAAAAAAAGTTCTGCCTGGCGGATATCATCAGCATTGGCTTTGAGATCCGTGGGGCCATCCGCGCCGTCTGCAGTGAAGGTTACCTTGTTTCCTGCGTCTACACCGATTGTAAAAGTGCCTTTAGCCGTTACAACCTGAACCCTGCCTTGGCTCACAACAACCGTGGTGCTTGAACCATTGTTGCGTGTGATATAAACCGTGCCGCGGGCAGCAGCAACCCCATGGGGCGTTTTAACTTTGTAATCCAGCTCCTCAGGCTTGATACCTTTGATGGCGGAAATCACACTGCCTTGTTTGACGAAAGCAGTCATTTTACGTTCAACTTTTCCGTTGGATTTTTTCCATTCAAGTTCTTCGAACTCAACCGTTGTATTGGGTTCGAGCATGAGAATCGCACCGGGGAATGGAGCGATATAAGCTTTTCCGTCGGGGCCGGTCTGAATGGTGCTGCCGGGCGTAATGGGTTGATTGAGATCAAGGCGGGGTGTAGTGGGAGAGTTCTTGATGGCATCCACAACCGTTTGGCCCTTGGGGGCGATCATGACATCACCCTCGATCTTGCGGGTGTGGGCTCCGTCGTAATTCTCGGGAGCGTAATCCCCAGCATCTTCTGCTGTTGCAGGTGCTTGTTGAGGGGCTTCGGCGATTGTTACGGCTGCTGGTTTGGATTTTTGAGTTTGTGCGGTTTGGGTTTGTGTTGGGGTTATTTTAGAAGCGGGCTGCGGTGCGGGGGGGGTGTTGGCGACCACTGCCCCGTTTTGAATATTGACTGAATTACCGGCGCCCAAATCCGTGCCAGCCACGCTGATCTTTCCAAGTACCCCTGATTGCAGTCTGGCCGTGTTGAGATCCTTTTCAGCAACCACTGTCAGGACGGCATCCGAGCTGATGATTACATCCTGCTTGAAGACATTGAGGGAGATTGTTTGTGGTTTTTCAGGATCGGGATAAACAATCGTGGTAAAACGGCCTTTGAGATCTTTACCGTAGGATACCTTGAAAGCTTGATTGTCAGACTTGACGGACTGGGAGATGGAGCCGTTGCTGAGTGACTTGACCAAGAGGCCTTTGCTATCCAGAATTTCAAGATCACCGGCAGCATTAATACGAAGCTGGGTGGCCGCCTGAAGTGTGTTCAGACTGAAAACGAGAACAACTACGCCGAGGATGCTGAGAAAGGTTTTCGTTTGAAGCATAGGGGTCTTTCTTAAAGAGGTTGTAAACTATGAGAAATTTGACCCAATTCTTCAGGAATGTCAAGCGGCTAAAATCCCGAGTCTTGTTTATAAGTATCTGACAAGAAAGGATTTGTGTAATACTTTCCTCTCAAAGATCAGTATCGATAGTTTGGAAACTTAAGAAAACTCTTTTTCACGGGCTTTTTGCGTTCTTGCTCTTACCGGTTCAATCAGAGAAAAGTATTCCATGCAACGTTTTGAATCCCTGAAAGTACTTTTCGCCGCATCCGAATGCGCGCCCTTGGCGAAGGCGGGAGGACTCGGGGATGTGGTGGCAGGACTGGCCAAAGAGCTGAGGACTTCCGGCCATGATGCGCGGATTGTGCTTCCGCTTTACCGTGCGATTGACAGGGAAAAATACGGGATACACTTTGTTTCGCCTGCCTGTGTACACCTTGGAGGCGTCGAGGCTTGGGTGGGAATCTACGCCTGTGAACTGGATGATGCCGTGCCTGTTTGGCTGGTGGATCATGAGTCAGCCTTTGGACGACAAGGCATCTACGATGAAGGGATGCAGGAATACGGGGATAACGCCTATCGCTTCGCCCTTTTCTCCAAGGCCTGCCTGCAAATCTGCAAGGATTTGGATTGGATTCCTGATGTGCTTCATGTGCACGACTGGGCAACGGCCCCTGCCGCAGCGCAAGGCCTGCCTGCAAATCTGCAAGGATTTGGATTGGATTCCTGATGTGCTTCATGTGCACGACTGGGCAACGGCCCCTGCCGCAGCGTATCTGAAAACCTGGGACCGGCTTCTATCGCCCCTTACCCGAACCGCTTCTGTCCTGACCATTCATAATATCGGTTACCAGGGAGTGTATGAACCCGGAGTGATTCCTTTCATGGGTTTCGGGAAGGAGCAGTTCCAGCCTGATATTTTTGAGGATCACGGGCGGGCCAATCTTTTGAAGGCAGGGGTCTGGTATGCGGATGCCATCACTACAGTTTCCCCGGCCCATGCAAACGAAATCCTGACTCCGGAAGGGGGCAGGGGATTGTCTCCTTTTTTGAACCGCAAGCGCGGGGATCTTTTCGGGATTTTGAACGGAGCGGATTATTCGCAGTGGGATCCCCGCCATGATTCGCTGATTCCCTCCAGCTATTCCGCAAATGATCTGTCAGGGAAAGTCGTTTGCAAGGAAGGTCTCCGCCGAAGCCTTGGGCTGGCGGAGTCGGACGCCCCGGTCATCGGCCTGGTCAGCCGTTTGGTGGAACAAAAAGGTATGGATCTGCTCCGGGGCATGTTGACCCAGGCACTGGAGCAGATGGATTTTCAACTGGGATGGATTTTCAACTGGCTGTCCTGGGCAGCGGGGACGTTCATATCCAGGATTACTTTCTTTGGCTGGCAAGGCGATTCCCTGGCAAAGTGTCAGCCACCATCGGTTTTTCCAACGAGTTAAGCCATTCAATCGTGGCCGGGAGTGATTTTTTCCTGATACCTTCGATCTACGAGCCATGCGGGTTGACCCAGCTTTATTCCATGCGTTACGGAACTCTGCCCATAGCCCGTGAAACCGGAGGTCTGAAGGACACCATACGGCCTTACAAGGCCATTGACGGTTCCGGCACGGGGTTCCTTTTTGAGCAGATGGAAGCGGCGGCACTTCATGATTCGGTGGGCTGGGCTCTTGACACCTGGTTCAACAGACCTGCCCACATCCGGCTGATGCAACAAGAGGCCATGTCCTGCGATTTCTCCTGGAACCGATCCATTCCGGATTATGTCGGGGTCTATCGACATGCGATCCGGAACCGCTTGAGGCAGGTGGAACAGGACTTGCCGCCCATCAAAAAATCACTGGCCCGCAATTTTATGTTGGAAGGGCTCAAGGCCCCTTAAGTCCCGGATTTCCTGGAAACACATTTTCTTGTTGTCCCATTGGAGAGTTGCTGGCACATTTTCAAATCCAATCAGGAGCGGTGGCTGAGTGGTCTAAAGCGACGGTTTGCTAAACCGTTGTAGGGTAAAACCTACCGGAGGTTCGAATCCTCTCCGCTCCGCGTTCTTCGCGGAGTCCTCACAATAGCGGGAAGTCTACCAAAGACTCGAACGAAGTTCGGCCTCTTCGCGAAGGAACCCCATTCACCCCACAAACAAACTTCCGCAGTCTGCTGCCATATCTTTCAGACGGGTAGAGGCGGAGGCGTGGGCTTTTTAAATTTTTCAGCCACTGGCGAAAACCAGGCCAAGCCCAGAATCAGTCCAAAAAGAACGGTAGACAGGTCGAAGAAAAAGTAGGCTGGCCCCGAGTAAATATAGGGCCCCATGAAGGGTGCCAGGCCATAGCCCAGGATCCCGGAAATCAGAAACAACGTGCGTCCCCAGTTTTTCCAAAGGTAAAGGCCCACATAACCAGGAATAACAAGGCAGGAATAACAAGCAGTAGCAGCAATAGCGCGAGGGCTATTATTGGAAAATCAGTCCAGACCAGATCCGATTCATGTTCCATTTTTAAATAGTGTTGAAGCTCTTCGGGCAGCAGGCCGGGGAACCCCAGATCGATTACGGAACCTATGAGTGCAAAGAGCAGGGAAAGGGATAAAATCCAACGGAAGAGGGTTGGTAGATTCACGTCGTTGTCTTTGGGTTGAGTTCTTGAATAACGCTTTTGGCATAGTCTGCTGGGTCGGAGGCCTGCAGCAGGCCTGAGACAATGACGACCCTCTCGGCTCCCGCCACCCTGAGTTGGGCAATGTTATCCGATTTGATGCCGCCGATGCAAAAATGGGGGATGTGGATCCGCCTGTTCATTTCCGCGATGTCTTCCAATCCAATCGCTGGATAGGTCGGTTTGGTGGGGGTGGCAAACAATGTCTTTCAATCCAATCGCTGGATAGGTCGGTTTGGTGGGGGTGGCAAACAAGGGTCCAAAACCAATGTAATCCGCGCCCTCGTTTTGGGCAGCTTCGGCCTGGGCGAGGCTGTGGGTGGATTTTCCGATGACTTTGCCTCCGGAGCGTTCCCGTGCCTCTGCCACGGAGATATCGTCCTGACCGACGTGGCAGATGTCGGCGCTGATGTTTTTGGCTATTTCCGGATGGTCGTTGATGACGAGCGGTATCCGGGCCCCGCGAAGGGTTGATTGGACGTTCAGGGCCCAGGCCTGAATTTCTTCGGGAGTGGCATTTTTGGCCCTGATCTGGATAACGCCGACTCCGCCGGTGATGAGCTTTTTCACCAGGTCTGGCCAGTGCCGTGGATCAGAATAGCCCGTGTCCAAAATGGCGTAGAGCCTGGCGGCTTGGAGTTTTTCAATGATTTCAGACGGAGACACGAGTGAATTATAATGCAAAGGCGCAAAGATTGTAAGGCGCAAGTTCTAAAGAAGCCAAGGAGTCGCCAAGAGAGATTTCGTCCTAATCGTGGAAGGGATATAAATACAGAAGCTGTAGCAACAGAAAGTTTGAAAGGTGCTTCACTTTCAGGGCGCTAAAAGACTTTTGAAAGGTGCTTCACTTTCAGGGCGCTAAAAGACTTTGCGTTAAATCTGCCGTTATTTCTGTTCGTAAGTGGGCAGGATCTGGGCGCGTTGATCCATGAGGTTCTGGACAAAGGCTGTGGAATATTTGCCCCGGCGGAATTCCACATCCCTCAGGATCAGTTGACCCAGCGGAATGGTGGTGCGGATGCCACGGACAAGGGTTTCATCCAAGGCGCGACTCAGGCGGTCCAAGGCGGATTTGCGGTCGCGACCAGTGGCGATGATCTTGCCGATCATGGAATCATAGTAGGGAGGAATGCTATAGCCGCCGTAAACATGGGAATCAACGCGGATGCCGTGACCACCAGGGGCATAATAGAGGTCGATCTTGCCTGGGCTGGGTAGGAAATTATTGAATGGATCCTCGGCATTGACACGGAATTCAATGGCATGGCGGAGCGGTTTGAGGTCGTCGAAATCTTTATGGAGTGGCTCACCGGCGGCGATGCGGATCTGTTCTTTGACCAGATCAACGCCGTAAACTTCTTCTGTTACGGGATGTTCCACCTGGATGCGGGTGTTCATTTCCATGAAGTAAAAGTTACCTTCGTCATCCATGAGGAATTCGATGGTTCCAGCATTTACGTAATTGACGGCCTTGGCCAGTTTGATGGCGGCTGCACCCATTTTTTTACGGAGAGATTTGTTGCACCCATTTTTTTACGGAGAGATTCGGTCAGAAAGGGTGATGGGGATTCCTCCAGCAGTTTCTGGTTGCGGCGCTGGATGGAGCAATCGCGTTCGCCCACATGGACGATCTTGCCCTTGGTATCGGCCATGATCTGGAACTCGATGTGGTGCGGGTTGATGATCAGTTTTTCCATGTATACGGAGCCGTTGCCAAAGGCTTTTTCCGCTTCCATCCGTGCGGCGTGGAAACCTTGAACAAGGCTGATGTCGTTGTGCGCAGGGCGCATGCCTTTGCCGCCGCCGCCGGCGACAGCTTTGATCATG
>Ga0163155_10005968_pt1 | contig 11953 bp, 27 predicted proteins | sample OliLakLV19SP4G1_FD_148611 | JGI IMG/M metagenome (GOLD analysis project Ga0163155, IMG submission 148611) | Freshwater microbial mat bacterial communities from Lake Vanda, McMurdo Dry Valleys, Antarctica - Oligotrophic Lake LV.19.SP4.G1 | ecosystem: Environmental > Aquatic > Freshwater > Lake >...
CTATGGCGGTGTGAGTAACATCCGTGGCAATGTGAGCAACCTCCGTGGCAATGTGAGCAACCTCAGCGGCGACGTGAAGGACATTATTGGCTATGTGAGCAACATTCATGGCGATGCAAGCCACATCACCGGCGAGGTGAGCAACCTCTATGGCTGTGTGAGTAACATCAGTGGCGATGTGAGCAACCTCTATGGCATTGTGAGCAGCATCACTGGCAATGTAAGTAACATCAGCGGCAGGGCAAGCAACATCCGTGGCGATGTGAGCTACATCACTGGCTTCGTGAGCAGCATCCATGGCTTTGTGGGCCACAAAAGTGGCGATGTGAGCAACCTCCGTGGCGATGTGAGCAACATCAATGGCAATGTGACCAACATTAGAGGAGATGTGAGCTTCATCAATGGCAATGTGAGCACCCTCCTTGGATATGTGAGTAACATCATTGGTAATGTAACGAACATCCGTGGCGATGTGAGCTACATTAAGGGAGATGTGAGCCGCATCCGTGGAGATGTGAGTAACATCCAAGGCGACGTGAGCAACATCTGGGGAGATGTGAGTAACATCAAGGGAGATGCGAGCCGCATCCGTGGCGATGTGAGTAACATCCAAGGCGACGTGAATGGCATCCATGGCTATGTGGGTACCATCTGGGGCAGTGTAAGCAACATCAATGGATGCGTGACGTTCCTCCATGGTGATGTGAGCAACCTCCATGGCGATGTGGATACATACGAGCTTACTAAGCTCACCAAAATTGGGGACCTCATTCCGAGATTGCCAAGGGGATTCTAGTTGCTATCATCAATCAACACGAAAGAAAACATATGGTCCATGAAAGTATTGTGCGTGACATCAATGCACGAGTGCGCAACCTCCGCCGCAAGCTTGACAAGAAACTTCCAGTCGCTACCATCAAGAAGCACGAAAGCAATCACATGAAACCTCTACTCACCAAAGTCAACTTCCCTCTATTCCACGTCAAGGATGGGGAAGTCATTGAAATCACTAAAACGGAACAGGCGAACCTCACTGGCAATGTGGGCGACATCCAGGGCAACGTGAGCTACATCCGTGGCAACGTGAGCGACCTCCGTGGCAACGTGAGCAGCCTCACTGGCGATGTGAGTAACATCGGTGGCAACGTGAGCAACCTCACTGGCGATGTGAGCAACATCAAGGGCGGCGTGAGCGACCTTATTGGCAATGTGAGCAAGATCAGGGGCGACGTGAGCAACCTCACTGGCGAGGCGAGCAACATCCGTGGCGATGCAAGTAACATCAGTGGCGATGTGAGCGACATCCAGGGAGTTGTGAGGGGCATCGCTGGCAGTGTGAGCAACATCAGTGGCAATGTGAACAACATCAGTGGCATTGTGAGCAACATCCGTGGCGATGTGAGCAACATCCGTGGCGATGTGAGTAACATCAAGGGCGATGTGACGTATCTCAGTGGCGACGTGAGCAACGTCAGTGGCGACGTGAGCAACATCCGTGGCGATGCAAGTAACATCAGTGGCGATGCAAGTAACATCAGTGGTGATGTGACCAACATCACTGGCAATGCGAGCAACATCCGTGGCGATGTGACCTTCATCTGGGGAAATGCGAGCGACATTCAAGGATGGGTGACCTGCCTTCGTGGCGATGTGAGCAACATCCGTGGGGATGTGAGCAACCTCACTGGCAATGTGAGCATCCTCAATGGCATTGTGAGTAACCTCCGTGGCGATGTGAACAACATCAAGGGCTATGTGAGTGTCCTCCGTGGCAATGTGAGCAACATCATTGGCGACGTGAGTAACATCCGTGGCAATGTGAATCGCATCCGTGGCAATGTGGATCACATCCATGGAGATGTGAGTAACATTACCGGTGACGTGGGCAACATCCGTGGCGAGGTGAGCTTCATCATTGGCGATGCGAGCAACCTCTGTGGCGATGTGAGCAACGTCGTTGGCGATGTGACGAACCTCCATGGTGATGTAGATGCATGCGAGATTACCAAGCCTACGGCTGTCGCAGACCTCATTCAGCCAGAAGTCAAAGCCAAAGTCAAGCAGAAAGTTACTCTTGAGCTTACGGACGAGCAGCTGGAAGCAGTGAAGAAACTCATCGGGACTTGACAAGTAACTTCCAGTCGCTATCATCAAGAAACACGAAAGCAATCACATGAAACATCCGCTCACCAAATTCAACTTTGCTCTATTCTACGTCAAGGACGGGAAAGTCATTGAAATCACTGAAGCGGAACGGACGAACGTCGCTGGCGATGAGAGCGACATCACTGGCAATGCAAGCAACATCACTGGCAATGCAAGCAACATCAATGGCAATGTGAGCGACATCAGTGGCGATGTGAGCAACATCTGGGGCAATACAAGCCACATCAGTGGCGATGTGAGCAACATCCGTGGCTATGTGAGATACATCCGTGGCAATGTAAGTAACATCCAGGGCAATGTGCGCTACCTCACTGGAGACGTGAGCAACATCTGTGGCAATGCAAGTAACATCCATGGCAAGGCAAATAACATCGGTGGCGATGTGAGCAACATCTGGGGCGACGTGAGCAACATCTGGGGCGGTGTGAGCAGCATTCGTGGCAAGGTGAGCAACATCGGTGGCAGGGTGACCCACCTCCGTGGCGATGCAAGCAACATCCTGGGCGATGCAAGCTCCATCCGTGGCGACGTGAGCAAGCTCAACGGCGTTGTGACCTACATCTGTGGCGATGTGACTGACATCACCGGCGATGCAAGCAACATCCGTGGCGATGTGAGTGGCATTAGTGGCGATGTGAGCAACATCCGTGGCGATGTGAGCAACCTCCGTGGCAATGTGAGCTTCGTCTGTGGTAATGTAGATGATTGCAAGCTTACCAAGACTACCGACGTATCGGACCTCATTCAGCCAGAAGTCAAAGTCAAGCAGAAAGTTACTCTTGAACTTACTGATGAGCAGCTGGAAGCCGTGAAGAAACTCTTAGAGGCTTGACAAGCGGCTTCCAGTCGCTACCATCCAGCAACACGAAAGCAATCACATGAAACCCACGCTCACCAAAGTCAACTTCCCTCTATTCCATGTCAAGGACGGGAAAGTTATCGAAGGGGTCCATCGGGACCTCATTGGCGATGTGAGTAATCTCATAGGAAACGTGAGCAATATCCGAGGCAATGCGAGCAATATCCGAGGCAATTTGAATAAGATATCTGGTGATGTGAGCAACATCTGGGGCGATGTGAGCAACCTCCGTGGCAATGTAACGAGCCTCCGTGGCGATGTGAATGGCATCCGTGGCTGTCTACATGATGTCTGTGGCACGGTGAGCTACATCTGGGGCAATATTTGCAACATCAGTGGTGATGTGAGCCGCGTCCGTGGGGATGTGAGCAACATCGTAGGCGACGTGAGTAACCTCATTGGTGATGTAAGTGACTTCTATGGTGATATAGATGCATGCGAGCTTACCAAGCCTACGTGTGTCGCAGACCTCATTCAGCCAGAAGTCAAAGTCAAGCAGAAAGTTACTCTTGAACTTACGGACGAGCAGCTGGAAACCGTGAAGAAACTCTTAGAGGCTTGACAAGTAACTTCCAGTTGCTACCATCCAGCAACACGAAAGAAACACATGCTTACCTCAAATATCACTACGTCCTCTGGGTTTGCCCTCTATCGCACAGTCTCGTTGAATGGCGTGCTGGTTGAGCAGAGAAAGCTCATGCACATTTACCTTGACGAGGATCGAGCCATTCAGGCATCCGCCAGCTACTGCGAGAATATTGCGGGACTAGACGCGCTGGATGGACTTGACTTTGGCTTCTATGTCATGCCCGTGGCATTTGAGGCTTGACAGGCGCTTCATAGCATCTATAATACCCATATGACACCCGCCGCAACTCCCAGTCACTCCAAGAATCCAGTGGAGCCTGACATATATCCTGGGCTGAAAATTGGCGACTGGGTGATTGCGGCTCGGACCACCTTGCGGCCAGCCCATACGCGCAAGAATGGTGAGCTTATCCCATCAAAGGTGGAAACTAAACTCATCACCGGCGAGGTTTCCAATATCAAGATATCCCACCTCGGCGTGACCGTCAGTGTCTTCTTCAGTGTCTTCTGTGTGAAGATGTACCGCCGTGAAGTGCGGGAATTTGCCCTCCATGAAGTTACTCGGTCGGGCACCAATCCACTCTTCGTGAGTGATAAATAATCTTTATTGACGAAATCAAAAGACTAGTTACAATAAACACCTACAAGGAGAACATCAGTGGCGAAATCATGGGGCAATCGCGGCGAGGACAAATTCACTCGCTCAGCAAAAAAGAACAGCAACAAGCCCAGCAAGGGCAAGCGGGGACAATGGAGGAACGACGACGATAACTACGCAAGCAAGTATTCGTCAGATCAGCAACCTGCAAGCCTCGACCGAGACGCTGAAGGCGACCAGGACTGAAACACGTCGCGTCAAGAAGAAAGTCAAGAAGCTCATAGGCGCTTGACATTGCCGAAAAGCCGCTATCATAGTGGCATAACCCAAGCGAGATGACCATGAGCCACCTAAACGACCTTCGCAAGCAATCCAAGGAATTCAAGAAGTTGAATTCTGACGAGATGATGGCACGCGCCGAACGGCGTGAGATGCCTCGGCCAAAGCAAGTTTTCAAGGACCAGAATCGCTACTCCCGGAAGCAGAAGTTCCATGAAAGGAACGACGAGTGACTACCCTCTACGTGATCGGTGGCGTCCTGGTGCTTCTGGCGCTCTTGGTTCTGTGCTTCACGCTTCGTCGCTTCATCGCGACTATTCTCTACATTCTGAACACTCCAAAGGTTATTGACGAGTTCATCAACGGCAAAAATAAACATTGATTCGTGGTTCCTGGATGATATCCTCCCGTCACAAGGAAACCCACCATGTCCAAATACACAGTCTCCGTTCCTCCAACCCGCGACGTCGGCAGCTTCCGAGTGTCCGCTAGTTCGAGCCTGTATGAAACCGCCGCTCAGAATGCTCTGTGGTCATACAACTCCGCCCGCGAGCATGATGGCTTGGAGCCGCTGAAGCGGATGCCGAAGGGCACGACGTACAAGCGCCTTCCGGCAACTCGCGACTTGACGGACTCCAATAGTTCGCTATGATGTCGCTATGAGCAAGCTTCACAATATCTACAAGCTAGATGAGCAAACCCTCATACGCATAGAGGTACTTTGGCCAAAGCGAGCAAGCAGTCAGGTGCGGCATCTGCTGCGTGTGTATTTGGGAGAACGTCGCGACCAGTCCGGATCACGCAAGGACATGGCTGCTGCTGTCGCACAATACTACAAGCCTGGAATGGATGATTATGTCATCAATCCCACACTGGTTTTCTATATGCGATTACTGATAATGGATCTAGACTTCAACAGCGTCGTGAGCCATAAAGAACTCAGTGCTGTATTGGGGCGTCGGATTCAAAGGCTGATAAAGCCTCAGGGCTGACACTGCGTGTGATACTGCCCTTATCCTTGTTCGCCAGTAGCTCTTGACCAACTGGGTTCTGAACAGGCGCTGTGAGGAACTGTGTGAGTTGCTCACGAAGAAACTGAACATCAAGTTGCCCAGGGTCATTATTGACTACGACGCAGTTTTTACCAAAGAGTTGCTTGTATTTGGGAATGTTTTGCTGAACCTGCTGCCATATCTCTTCGACTGCATCTGGAGGGAGGGATCTGGTACGTTTCTTATTGCGGTCTTGTGCAATCTGTAAGCTAGTCGATACGACGAGATTCAAGCAATCATATCCGAGCGACTCCATAATAAGTTTGCGCTGTATCATCTTATCGGCACTCTTGCCCGTTCCGTCGAGAATAACGCTAAAATACCCATTGAGAACATTCTTGAGAACGGCGGTGGTGGATGCCATGGCTTTATCGCGCAACGCAAGCTGCTTCGTGCGTAGTTCGCTGTTGTCGATATCCGATGCCGAAGGAATCTTTTGCGGCAGGCCAGCCGAAGTTAGCTTACGAGTAAAGAGGGCATCCGAGTCAAGGATCTTTGGCGCTGGATGAATAACATCCGAGCCAGCGGAATTATCGGTACTGTTACCGGAAATTGATGGAAAAAGATTCTTGACGACGAAGCTCTTTCCAGCACCGGCTCCGCCAGTGAGAAAGACACACTTTAAAAGCCCCTTGGGATTATCAATAATAGTCTCAACCATAGACTTGTCAACTGGCGGATCGTTCGCTTGGAATCCTGCTGGACATGTCGTAGTGCGAGCCATAGACTCTTTTACGCGCAGTCTAAATCCAAATGCTTCTACCATGGTCTTACGAATAATGTTGCTCATATATTGTCTCCGCTAGTTATTTATAGCCCATGCTTGCATTCTCAAACTACGCGATAGTATACGCGCATGAGCAACGATCTAACCTACTCCGAAATGCTGGCACGGAAGCTGGCACTGATCAAGGAAATAGACTCCTCGCCACTTGACGGAGGATTTGCGCAGACTGCGTTTTTGGCGCAGTGCGAACTCGTGGAAGTTGCTTGGGAGATGCAGGTGATGGAAGCACAGATGCCATTCTAAGGCACGAATCAACGCTTGACATTGCCTAAAAGCCACTAACATATGGGCATACCCCATAAGGAAACCCACCATGGTCCGTTTCTTCCAGTCCCTTGCTTCAGCGATCCACTTCCAAGTCTCTCTGAAGTTCCAGGGAATCGAATCCAGTGTCAAGTCGGACGCTATCCTAGGCGGCTTTCTGGTGGAATACGCCTAAGCTCCACTTGACATCGGCGGAAAGACGCGCATACTCTACCCATGATCCACAAGCGCACGCCACCTGCTTTCATTCATATCCTCGACGAATACGAGGCTGAGTGTCCCGACAAGACCCTCCGCGTCGGCCAGTGGTTCTACAATCAGTTCCTCTCGGGCGCGACAATTGACTTCCCCCACAATCTGGACCTGCTATATAATAGCACCGACTATTATGTGATTTCCCAGATACTGGATAAGATCTACGTGGACTATCAATGGCCGTATAGTAATGCCAGTGACGACCTGCGACGGGATTAGCCTGACAAAACTTGTCAGTGGTATACGTAGAACACCCCGCTATAATACTAAACATGGCACTTGTTCGAGTCAACCACGATAGCTGCCTCAAGGCGCTCAAAGCGGCTCAGAAGCACTTCCAGTGCTCATCCGCTCCGGTTCGGCTCAAAAAACTGGCGAGGACCATTACTCCAATTGTGTTCATTACCCATACAAAACAAAAAGACGAATGGCTGGCATCGGCATTCGGCATGAGTGTTCGGGTCCGCGACAAGTATCGCACGAAGCTACAGTTGAAGGAAAGCGAATATCCGTCCACCGATATTGGCGGAAGGCGCTATTATCTGCTTATAGAGGTTTTCCCAAAAGCATTCAGTAAACTTCAAATAGTTTCTTGGCGCTACTTGAAGCGCGTTATGGCTCATGAAATAGCCCATTTGCTGCACTCTTGCACCGAGAAACAGGGCGGAAACTTCACAGTTAGCAATCCAGTCACCGATCACGACGCACAGTGGCAAAAAATAAGTCGCTGGTACGGTGGAAACGACTCGCCCTTCATCGGCTATTGTCTCTGATAGAGAGCCTTGAAAGCCACTTGACTTTCCATGAGGATGCTATGGCGGCAGGGGCTGAATTGTGGCTGAGGTAGGCCCTTGGACCGACAACATGGCTATTGACTTTCCTTCCCATTCCCTTATAAATATTGACATGACCATCACCTATACCCAAGCCGATGCAGAAGAGCTAAATCGGCTCCTGCTCACCAATCCCATGTTCCCAGTTGTTCAGGTTCGCCTGGACACGCTTGGAGGCGCGCACCGTGCTTCGCTGATGATCAGCTTGTCGATGGACCCTCGGTCAACTTGGACCAATGGCATCTACCAAAATTCCCGATATGCGCAGTTCCATATCAATGACGGAAAGATTTGGAAACTCTCTGGATACGGCACTCCTAAGCTCCGGAAGAGTGTCGTTGTGAGCGTGGAAGCCGTCGCGAAGCTCCTGAATAAGTGGAGCATGAGTGGGTGACATCAACGAGGTTAGTAGCCACCTAACCACCATCCCTCTATTGGGGGATCGTATAGCAGTCCGGTTTACTGACACAAGTAAACCAAAGGACAAGCCGTGGGAATATGCGACGGTGATATCACGGGAAGAAGCGGACCGAGACGGTAAGGGAATGATAAACTTCAACACCGCAATAGAAGGTACTATAGTACTCGCTTATAGATGCGACGATAACTGGATAGGCGCTGTGGCAGTAAAGATGGGCGACACATTTACCAACAACGTACGCAAGGTGACGAACGGCAAGAAGTCTTGACTTCTTTTGGAATACTGATAGGATACGGGCATGAACTCGGCACGAATGATCATCAGGCTTTCTGACGCTATTCGTATCCATAAAGATGTGGTGCAATCTGTTCAACATAACTATTTTGTATATCAGGTTGCGGTCCATGGAGTTTCCATTGCAACCACAAGCAACGAATCAGATGAAGTCATCGTTAGAGTGCCCGGATTTCTGAGTGTTAGCACCTATGGTGACGGCACGCGAGCCTGCGTTTGGCTACGGGGCGATGCGCAGGCGCTCTTGACCGTGGCTCGCATGTTAGGAATTGCCGATTGACTTCTCCAATGTCTTGATATCATACCGACATGAACATCAACGACATCGCCAAACTCATGACCCTCACTGAGACCGATACTGAGGTGGAGGTGAAGATCGGATGGTCGACTGTTGCTCATGTGATTGAGGAGGAACCCGGTCAGTGGTTCGTTTATATCAAAGGTGTCTCCGAAGCATCGAATACTGGGGGATTTGCGACCAAGGCGGCTGCTTGGAAGTATCTTATCGACTGGTATGCGTAATGTTGTTGACTTCTCCAACCACTTGATAGAGTACCAACATGAACACCAACGACATCAACAAAGCCTCGTTCACGGCAGGCTACCTGTTCGGCAAGACCCATGGGGTCGAACATCAATTCCCGTACAATTCATATCACCTCGGGGTGATATCGAGGCACTATAAAGCGCCAGATGAGTGGCGGAAGGGCTACTCGAAAGCAGAGCAGGAGTGGCTGAATAGTCTGACGGATACCGGCGCTTGACAGGCGCTTGACAGTCCCTATCATCTGCACAGCAACAGAAAGAAACTCATGAGCAACGCAAACATCTGCCGAGGCTGCAAGCACTGGGGAGGCCCAACGAATACGCTGGCTGCGATGGTTAAAGCATCCAGCTACGTCGGCCATCCCTCATATTGGGAATCACGACCGGCAGAGGCGCTGGAGTACCTGACCAAGAGTCGGGCAGAGTGCCAGGATACTCGTATGTGCGAGGTTCTGCAAAATACCCTGTACATCACGCTGGATCATGGTAGCGGGTGGGGCGGCGGCGGGGCTTCCGTTCAGGAAATAGAGACGCCGGGAGACTTCGGATGCGCCAAGTTTGAACCATGGGAAGGGGCTTGACCCGCCAGGACGACCAAGAACCCATTGACTTTTCCAATAACCCTATACGATAAAATTACAAAGGAAACAAACTATGACCTGCTGCGACGGATGGCATTCCAAGGATTCAGAAGTCAATGGAGAGTGTCCCGATTGCGGATGCCCGACTGTCGATGGGCAAGCGCAAGATGGATGTAATTACTCGCCGGTCGCGTGTAAGACCTGTGGCGATGCTCCATGTGATGGCTCTTGCTGAACAAGAGCCACTTGACTTTTCCAATATCCTATTAGGATACCGACATGAACACCAACCACTCCGATAGCGTCAACACTCTGGTCGATGCTGCCACCAACAACCCAGACTGGGATTGGATCGGCCAGTCGGCGTTGCGTACCCCACGACCACTTTTGCGCAGCGCGGTCCGTGAACTTGCGGTCGCCATCAAGGAACCGGCAACTGCACGCATAGTTAGCCGGGTCTGTGATGAACTTGTGGAAGGGGCGACGAGGTTCGCCAAACTCCGGACTTGACTTTTCCGACAACGTAATAGGATATTCATTATGACCCACACGCTCAACATTGATAGAAACATCGAACCAGAGAACGTTCTGTCGAAATATACTTCATCGCCAGTCGGCTGGTGGAATGTCTCGACAGGCGGAGTTGTTGATGTCCCCCTGGGAACGTATTATGGCCACGTAGCGGAAATCGCTTTGTGTCTTCGGCGTCAAACCGGAGCGTTCCGCTTCGTCAAGTCGGACTTAATGAGACCCGTGCCGAAGAAGGGCGAGCCGCGCAAGATACGTGTCACCGGGGCTGATATTAGCTTCGACGCATGTGATATTAGATTCGACTCATGGGGCCGCGTGCAAGACATAAGGTCACTTGCCGAGTGGCTAGACTGTGAGGAAATCTTGGTTTCTCGTGGTAAAGTCGAAAACACTTATACCATCACACTGAAGAAACAGGAAACGGGACCGGCCTGGGAGAGAAACGGTCCCTCATGGAGTCAGCACTGAGCGCAAACCGGGCCGCCCTGGAAAAGCCACCGACGATCATACCAACGCCAATAGTAATCGTGCCACGGTGGCAGATGGTGCAAGGGCGCGGCTACATGTAGGAGAGGCACGATCCGCCTCCAATGGAGACTAGAAAGAGTTTGACATTCTCCGTGATTTTGTGTTTTCATATGGGTATCCAATCGTGGTTTAGGTGATGAAGACAGTTGAATTTTACAACTGCGTGGTTTGCGTGTGATACAGCTCATAGGGCTATTCCGCCTTTCCTGGTATTTTTTCGCATAATCTTCATACATGATGATAGATACACTTCTCCGATACTTGTGTGGTTGCTTCCAACGTAGAACTGACAATTATTGTCCGTATCGCATACAACATCGCGAGGTAAGGTTATCTCCCCGTCGCTAAGATACCGCCAATTTTTATTATTTTTCATGAGCATATGTTTTCCCCTATGTAGAGACCGGTGATTGTATATGTCTCTCTTGCCCCCAGTATACTCAGTGAGTGGGCGTATGCATATAGGGTGTTCTACCCTCCGGTAATCCAGATGATGCCGCTGATGATCATAACAATCATTCCGGAGACATATAACAGCGCACAGATGATATGCAGACATATGACCTTGCCGAAGTTAATCTTGGACGGGTCGCTGAAGATCGCCCGCGACCACACTACGAAATTGATGCACGCACAGATTAGCCCGATAGTAAACGCTACTAGACCGATGATGAAGATGGTGGAGATGGTCATGGTTGTTTCCTTGGTTGTTGCTGGATGATAATAACTTTAAGATACTTGTCAAGTCCAACGAAACTGCGCAACTTTCGTTCCCGCAGCACACTAACCGGCGACTGGTCCCACATTGGGAGCTTGCTTGATGGTGTGCCAGTCCCGGGCGTCCTCGGGCAGGGTGGTCCTGTCAGTGACTCCTGGGAAAACGAGCAGCCTTATGGATCCGTCGTCGGAAAGCGTCCACAGCTGATCGTACTCGCTGTGGCTGTGGTTGTCTGGGATATTCACTACCTGGAATTGTATGATTTTAGGCATGGTTGTTTCCTTGGTTGTTGCTGGATGATAACAACTTTAAGATACTTGTCAAGACCCACTTGCGCGACTTGTGTAAACGTTCGCCAACTCCGAGCTTGACTTCTCCAAGCTCTTGCTAGGATACCGACATGAACACTGATTTGGCAACTATAATCGCCTGTCCTAAGTGCGGAAGCACCGCGCCTCATGCCAACGATAAGCTGGAGGTGGCCTATGGTGAAAAACATCATGGTGGCGATCTGCATATTGAATTTTGCAACAAGTGTGGGCATATCTATGACACGGGAACATGGGTGGAATGAGTGAAATAGGCTATTGACTTCTCCAACCTCTTGCTAGGATACCGACATGAACACCAACACCAACACCAACACCATCGCA
>Ga0163155_10005971_pt1 | contig 11952 bp, 7 predicted proteins | sample OliLakLV19SP4G1_FD_148611 | JGI IMG/M metagenome (GOLD analysis project Ga0163155, IMG submission 148611) | Freshwater microbial mat bacterial communities from Lake Vanda, McMurdo Dry Valleys, Antarctica - Oligotrophic Lake LV.19.SP4.G1 | ecosystem: Environmental > Aquatic > Freshwater > Lake >...
GAGCGAGGACAACGGGGCTGTCACCACTGCCACTCGCCGCCTGAACGTCACGCCGTGAGGATTGCACCAAGGTTCGCTGTGGGGCTGGCCGCCAACTCGGCGGCGGCAGCGTGTATTGCCGTGGCCATCGCCGCCGTCTTCGCCGTTGAAACTTTGGCCACGGAACCGCCCTCTCACCTGAACCGCTCCCTCAAGTCGGCAACGCAATTCCTGTCGCCCGAACTTGCAGCCGAACAAGCCGATGACGCGCGCAATCGCGGTCTGCTGTGGGTCGAGCAAGGCGCGACGCTGTGGCACGCGCCCGCCGATCCCGGTGGTACGCCAGACGGTGCCTCGTGCCGGACCTGCCACCAGGAGGCTGAGGCGACCATGCGCGGGGTCGCGGCACGGATGCCGGTGTTTGATGTGTCGCGCGGTCGCGTGCTCAACCTCGAAGGTCGGATCAACGTGTGCCGCACAGAGAAGCAGCGGAACGACGCATGGGCCTATGAAAGCCCGCAGTTGCTTGCGATGACCGCTTACCTCTCGTTCCAATCGCGCGGAATGCCGAAATCGGCGACGAGGGATTGGCCTGACACTGCGTCCGGCAGCGGTGCTCCGAGTGGTCCCGCGCAGAATATTCTCGACCGTGGCCGCACACTTTGGAACGAGCGGCAGGGCCAGTTTAACCTGTCGTGCGCGCAATGCCACGACGACAACGTTGGCCGAAAGCTTCGCGGAGACACGATCTCCAGCGCGGTGCCGACCGGCTATCCAGCCTACCGTCTCGAATGGGATGGCCTCGGCTCGCTGCACCGTCGGCTCCGGGCCTGCCAGCTCGGCGTACGCGCTGTGCAGTTCGAGCACGGCTCGGAGGAATACCTCGCGCTCGAAGTCTATCTCGCATGGCGCGCAACTGGCCAGCTAATCGAGGCTCCAGCCATTCGCCGCTGACGCCGGTCGGCCGGTTTGGCCCGGTACGCGGCCGACGACCGCATCGAGCTTGGCCAGCATCGCTGGATCGCGGGCCTCCGGGCCGGTATTCAGCGCGACGTCGAGGGCGCGGTCGAAACCGATGGATGGAACTCAGATGATCGGGCTTGCTCAGATAACGGCCGCGCGCGGCATGGCTTTCGCACTCGCGGCTTGGATGCTTTGTGCCGTTGCGGTCGCTGCGCCATTGGAAGCTTGGTCGGACGCCGAGATGTCGGCTGCCCGCGATACTTGTACCAAGCTGCTCGCTCCCCTCGACGTGAAGTTCGAGAGTGTCGCTCCCATCCGCGACGGCCGATGTGGTGGGCCAGCTCTCGTCCGGCTGAGCCATGTTGCAGGCGTCGCGTTCACGCCTGCCGTGGTCGTGAACTGTCCGATGGCTGCGGCGATCCATGGTTGGGTCGGGCGCGCCGTCCAACCGGCAGCGGACGATCTGCTGGGATCTACGGTCACGCGTTTGTCGAATGTAAACGGGTATGCGTGCCGTAAAGTGCGCGGCGAAGATTACGTGAGCGAGCACGCGACGGGTAATGCGCTTGACGTCGGCGCGTTTGTCACCGCCGACCGGCGCACCATCACCGTCGTCCGCCATTTCATACCAGCGCCCAGACCGGTGATCCCAGTGCCTGCTGTCGTCACCCCGACGAACCGATCGGAGAAGACAAAATCGGCAGCGGCGGGCGAGGGGCCGCCGCACCCGCTGCTCACGCCACCGTTATCTCAGATCACGCCTGAACATGCGTTCTTGAAACGGATCCACAGCAGTGGCTGCGGTATTTTTGGGACGGTCCTCGGGCCCGACGCTGACGGCGATCACCGCGACCACTTCCATTTCGATCTGGCAGAAGACAACGGCGTCTGTGAGTGACCCAACCAACACGATGCGGAGGCAGCCGGACGAGACTGTCACGGTCGGTTGGTTGCATCTCGCACTGAAAAGCCTTGTCGTGTGCATACCTGCGTTGGCGAAACTGCTCTATCGAATCCAGACTTCAACGCGGCGGTTCAAGGCACGGCCGACTTCCGTATCATTACAGGCGACAGGTGCCAATTCGCCGTAGGCTCTCTCTACAATCGTCATGGATTGCGGAAGCTGCGGCATAGCTCTGAGCAGCGCATTCTTGACGAGCGTCGTTCGTCTGCGGGCCGTATTCAAATTCGCATCAAAGCGGCCAACCGCGTCGGAGAAGCCAAGCAGCATCAGTGTTTTTCCGGCCAGACTCTTATCGTTTTGTAAAAGCTGCACGAGGCGCGAAAGATTTTCATTCGCAATTGGATCGAGCTGTGCCGATCCGCGAACAAACCGGAACGTCAAAGAAGACCGTTGCGCCTTGACGGTCTGCTCGATCATCTGAGCCATCAACACGGCATCATAGTCTTCGCCAGGTGCGTTCAGCGCTGTAGCGATCCGCCCGCGCTGGTCACGGAATGAAAGCAGCTCTGGATCCTGGTCGACAAACCGGGCTTCACGCATAACCGGCTGCATCTGGCTCGAGTTGGCAAAGTCCAGAAGCGCGGCCGCCAGGGGGTTCTTGGGCCGGCCGGCGCTGTAGAAATAGAGTCGTCGCGTAAGCGGATACTCTTCTGTTTTCGCCCCGAACACCGAAGGCGGCACGACAATCCCGCAAGACGTTTCCACGTTGAGCGCGCGCGCACGGCGAACATAGGCGAGCGTGGCAAAGCTGATACCGAGCGGATCGGCTGCGACTTTGTCAGACCATTCTGTGGCGTGTGATAGGCGGACGGCATCTGGCGTCAACTTGAGATTACGTGGCGCCAGCACCATAATCTCGAAGCTGCCCATGGTGCCCATTTCGGCCGCACCTGCATAGACATTGATCTTTCCTTGCGGAAGACCAAGCTCGGCCCAATCCTTGATTTGACCGGAAAAAATCTTTGCGATTGAATCAATCGATAACGAAACGGCTGGGTTTTCTTTTGCAACCAGGATGACCAGGGCATCAAGACCGAAAACATGCTCATTGCCAGGACTGCGCATATTTCGCGTCCCGGCGGCCTCCATCATCTGCTCTTCCTCGGGCAGAATAGAACGCGACGTCCAAACAACATCAGCCTCACCCTTGGCCATCGCGAGAAAACCCGGAGTAATCCCCTGGCGATGGATATTGACCTGCCCGATTTTGCGACCATCGGCAGCGGTCAGCGTAAACTCCAGATTTCGAACATCTGCGCCAACTTTTGATGTCACCGTCGCGCCAATCGTTTGCGCGTAGGCCTGTATGACACGCGGCATTAGTTCTGTGCCGATCGCAGTACCGCCAACCCACGTGCTCGTGACCTGTTCGAACGGCAGCTTCAAAGGTGACTGCGGCTCGACCGCCGCGGTCGGACAGTTCGGCCCGATGCATTCGTAGCGACCAGCATCAAGGGTCAATGTGCCAAGGCTCGGCTCGACGATCACATATGTTCGCAAATTGTAGGATTTGAGGTCGCCGCGAACTTCGAAAGTCCCGCCCCGCATCCGTAGCGCCACCTCAGCAGCGTTCGCCGACGGCACAACAGCAATCAACAGCGCGATAGTTACAAGCCAACGCAACAAAGCCATTATCCCGATCATGTTCGCCACACTCTTTCGACGGATGAATTGTAGTTGGTCGCACAACGATTAATCAGCGCGCCTTAAAGATGCCTGTTTTATATTCCTGCAAAGGCACATGCCGTGACGATGGCATTCTTTGATTGATCTCAATTGTGGTCCCCCGCAGATCATGAGCTGGCATAGACGGAGCGTTGAAAAAGTGCAATAACGGCTCCGTCTGTGACGGGCAGATACCCTGTTTCTTGCGTGACCCGAAGGTTTCGACAATGGCGCGTTCAGTAGGACCGGAGCTGGATGACCTCCAGCGCTTGATACGACGCTTGCAGACCGACGAGATCGATTCCTCTGGGAAATCGGATAGCACTGCCAAGCCAGACACCGCACCTAATCTCACGGTCGTTCCGGCCGCTTCTAAGCCTGGAAGAAGCCCGGAAAAAACGACGGTTGCCGCAACGCCGACCACGTCACAGGGGCTGGTTCTATCGAGCCTGTCGAACCGTGACGCGCCGACTGAAACGTCTTCTCTTTCGGCCGAAGCCGCCGATGCACTCGAGGACGGTACCGCTGAAACTGCCGAGCTGAAAACATATCGGGGTACCCTTCGCGGCGCCGACAGCGTGCAGACGACACTTCAGGAACTCGTCGAACTGCGCACTCCCGAACCGCACCGCGCCAGAGAATTGTTGGAACTCGCGCGTCGTGACGGGGAAGCTGGGGGGATCGAGCACCATAGTGCACATGCGAACCCGCCGTTCCAGGGTCAGCACGCCGAACGCAACGGGTTCAACGTCTCACTCATCGTCGCCGTGGCCATAGCGACGCTGGTCTCGACGATCGCGTCCGTCTACCTCCTCCTCACATTCGCGGTCAAACCACCGACTGCGCCGACACCAGCGGCGAGTTCTACGGCCAGCCCGGCTCCGGTCAGGCCGGTTGAAGCCAATCCCGCGCTGGCCAGCCGACCATATCCACTCCCGGTCGATCCGCCGACAAATCCGGCGCTCAATCTGTCAGAGCCGTCCTCGATTAGAGCGGGAACACCCGCAGCCGTTGCCCCGGCGGCAGAGCCTGCGGTTGGTTCTGGTTCACTCCCACCATCTAGCGCTCCAGGCGCTCCAGGCGCTGCAGAAGCGGGGCGGCCGGGCGATGCGTCAGCAGGTGCCCCTTCAGCTACCTCAGCGATAATGGTGCCGACAATCGCTGCGGCTCCGGCGCCCGCCGTCATAGTGTCACCGCTGACCGTTGAGGCCGTGTGGCTCGCAAACCGCGGCACCCCGTTCAACCTGCCGGTTGTAATCACGGTCGAACCCGGTCTTGCGACCCAGCTTTTGATATCAGGGCTCGAAGCAGAGGCGGCCATCAGCAATGGCCTCGAAATTCTGCCTGGCACATGGCTCATTGATCAAAACGACGTTTCACGTGCTCAGCTGGAACGTGGGGCTGGTGCCAAACCCAGTCTCCCCGTCGACGTCCAGTTGCGATCGGCGGACGGGCAGCTCATCGCCCGCAAATACGTGCTGTTGAAATCCGAGCCTGTTGGACCTCCGGCGGGAGCCGCCGAGTGAGGCCGCAGCCTGATCAAAGCCTCGGCTCGCGTGATATGCTGCGCGGTGGAATACTGTCGTGGTTTTGCCGTTGTAGAACCGCATAAGCCGTCGGGAATGGTGGGGTCACAGACTGCGATGAGAGGTGTTGAGTTGATCGCTGGCAGTAAGCCACCGGCCGCGCCGTCGGCGGCTAAAGACGCTACGTTGCGCGTCGGTAGCCAAATCGAAGCCGCGCGCCAGGATCTGATTAACGTCTGCGATGCGCTGCGTGAATTGTTGGAGCCCGCCGGGATAAGCTTGGCGTTCGAGGCGCGGCGGTTGCTCGAACGACAAAGCTGCCGCATCGCCGTTATTGGACAGATAAAATCTGGAAAAAGCAGCTTTATCAACGCCCTTGCGCGCGTGCCTGGCTTGTTGCCGACCGATATCAACCCGTCGACCTCGGCCGTCACCAACGTGTTTTTCAACCAAGCTTCGCCAACTGGTCATCAAGCGCTGTTCCGGTTCTATGCGGAGGCAGACTGGAAGTCCCTGTCCGAAGGTGGCGGGCGCCTGCGCGAACTCACGCAGCGGTTGGTGCCTGGTTTCGAGCCGGCCCTGCTGACCCACAACATCACGGCAATGCGGTCGCGCGCGAAGATGCGGCTGGGAAGCCAGATCGATGCGCTGCTGGGTAAGTCACACGCCTACGACCAGATCAGCCACGACGTGCTGACGAAATACGTCTGCGCCAGCGAAATTTCCGGCGAAAGTGAGATCGGGCTTTACTCCGAGATCACCCAATCGGCCGACCTGTATATGCCGGACGGCCCATTCGCGTTTCCCGTTACGATCACCGACACGCCCGGCACCAACGACCCGATGTTGATGCGCGATGAGGTTACGCGCAGCTGTCTCGACAAGGCCGATGCCTTCATCATCGTCCTGACGGCGCAACAGCCGCTGTCAGACAACGACGTTGCGCTTCTGCGCATCCTGCGAGGGCTACACAAAGACCGCATTATCGTGTTCGTCAATCGGGCTGACGAACTCGCCGACTATGAGCGGGACGTTCCGATCCTGCGGGAATTCGTGCGGCGCAAACTGGCCTTTGAATTTCCAGGCATCGATGTGCCCATCATCGTCGGAAGCGCCAAATGGGGCGGCGGCATGCTGCCCGCACCCATCTCCCTGGCGACGGGACGGAAGCCTGTCGGCGACTCGGGCTTCACGCAGCTGACGGCGGAACTCAACCGCATGCTGGCCAATAGCCACTGCGCCTACGTTATCCGCCAAATTAACTCCTGCTTTGGCGAAATGACGCGTGCGAGCGAAGTTGCCACCCGGAAAGAATTGCAAAACTTGAAGTCGGCGACGTCGAAAGCGCAACTGACTGCCGAGCGGATCCAATACGAACTGCAACAGCTGCATGGTGAGCAGCAGCGTCTCGCCGAAACGCAAGCGACGATCGAACGGTCAGCGCAGCAGTTCGAGCAACAGTTGCGCCGTATCTTGATCCGCAACGTCGAGGAACTCAAAACCAGTTTGCGCCAGGCGATTGATGTTCAGGCCGCGAATGAGCGCTACAGTCTCGTTTCCAGCATCTTGGCTGGGAAGGCCCCGCGGACCTGGGACTGCGACTGCGGCGCTCTGAGGCGCGCTCTGTCTCACACTTTTGCAAAATCGTTCGAAGCGACCGAGTCCCAGCTCGTGAACGTTTCGTCGCGGGTCGCCGTCGAGCTTCGCAAGCTTGCCGCCGCTCTACTTGAAACGGACGCCGTCCCAACGCCGCCGTCTGAAATCTTTGATGCGGTTGCGCCACCGAACCCGAGCGCCTTGGGACGCAACGTCTCTGTCGATCTCGACGTGTCATGGTGGTCGCAGCTATGGCGCACGCGTCCAACGACAGACGAACGCGGCGAGGCCGTCGAACAGCTGATCAAATCCGAGTTCCATCCCCTGATCGAGGAACTGGCGCAGTCGTACGAGAGTGCGTTCAACACCTATATCGACACCACGACCCGGTGGTCGTTCACGGTGTGCAGTAATCTGGTTCAGCTGCTTTCCCGCCGCCAGCACGATCTGGCCTCCTACTATCGCAGCGTGTTGAACGGCTCACAGGGTACGGCTGACGAAGCCACAATCCAGCAACAGACGGCGACAATTGCCCGCCTCGAGACCCAACTTGCCGCCATCGAGCAGACCGGCGCTCTGCTCAGCGGTTTAGCGAAAACCTTGAACGTCCAGCCAAGCGAAAACAGATACGTTTAATGTGCGTGAGACTGCCTTCTCAACATCAGGTCCTAGTATCATGAGTAAGCGTTCGGGACATGTGATTACCAACGGCAGCGATGATGGCGGTCAGTCACCGGCGTTGTCACGGATCCGCGATGATGCCCAGCGCGCCTGCGAGATGCTGCGTGAAATCGCAAATCGGCCCCCGCGCATCGTCATTCTCGGCGAGGCGAACTCGGGAAAAACAACGCTTGCGAACCGCCTGATCGGCGGCGACCTTCTGCCAGCCAGCCTGACCAGCTGCGACAGCTACCCGATTCTGGTGCGCTACTCGCCCGTCGTCGACCTCGTCGCCGTCGACCGGTCGGGGCGGCGGATACCGATCCGCAGTGATGCTGATCTTCCGCTGCCCGACATCGCGCGGCTGGAAGTCGGCTTGCCGCAACCGCGCCTTCGGAAATACGAGGTGCTGGATGCCCATCACCAGACATCGGCAGCTGACCTGTTCGCCTTGGCCAAACCCGGCACGCTCCACATCCCGATTTGGTGCACGGTTGCGACGCAGGCCTGGAAGTTAACGGAGCAGCAGGCTTGGCTCGAGCTTGTGCGTCACCACCGCCACCGCGCCATGCTGGCCGTGACGTGCTCGGACCGCATCGTCAATAGCGGCGACCGACAGAAACTTCTGGAGCGCCTGAGCCGTGAAACGCAGGAAGAATTTTCAGCACTGGCGCTGGCACCAACCCCTTGGGTTGGAACCACGTTGATAGAAGATACCGTCACCGTGCACGCGACCCGCTTGAGCGAACGGCGCCGGATGGTTGCAGGCCGGCTTGCGCGACGGATTATACGGCTCGGCAATTTGGCGTTGGGCAATGCCGACCTGCCGCTAATGGCAGCCATCTGAGGTGGTTGGGGGGCTGATATCATGACCGCCAAGTTTGGTTATGCCGAGCACGGCTCGGCCCGCACGGGCTTGCACGATTTGTCTCGCGCTTGCACTCTGGCACCGGTGCTGACGGACTTGCGCGAGCAGACCTTGATGCTCGCTCCGGTGTTGTCGGATTGGGTTGAACCGCACGTCGCCGATCTGCTGTCGAAGCTGTGCGACCGTGTCCGTCAGCAAACCGTCAAGATAGCCGTGATCGGCCAAGTCAAAGCTGGAAAGTCTTCCGTCATCAACGCGCTGATCCAGCGGCCCGGCCTCGTACCGGCAGATGTCAATCCATGGACTGCGGTCGTGACGCGGCTCCACCTTGGCCACCCCAACGGTCGCAAAACTGGTGCCCGCTTCCAGTTTTACGACGATGCACAGTGGGACGAACTGTCGAAGGCTGGCGGACAGTTGCGGATCGTGGCCGAGCGATTGCTGCCTGACGTCGACCTCGATGTCTTCCGGGCTCAACTGACGGAAGTGCGCGCGCGGGCCCAGCGCCGACTTGGCGCAGACTTCGCACGGCTGCTCGGCCGGACCCACGACTACGATCACGTGACGCCCAACCAACTGGCGAGCTACGTCGCGGCCGGCGACATGTACGGCGAGCGTTCCGAGCATGGTCGGCTCGTCTACTCAGACATCACGGCAACAGCGGATGTCTTCCTGCCGGCCCATCCGTTCAATCTTCCGATAACGATCATCGACACGCCCGGCACCAATGACCCGTTCATGGTGCGCGATGAGATCACGCTTCGCAGCCTCGACGATGCCGAAGTCACAATCGTTGTGCTGTCGGCACGCCAAGCCCTTTCGGTTGCCGATGTCGCTTTGATGCGGGCGCTCTCGGGCGTCCACAAAAGCCGCCTGATCGTGTTCGTGAACCGGTGTGACGAGTTGCCGGGGCATGCCAGTTTGCCGGGGCAAGCCAGTGCGATCAACCTCGTCCGCGACCACGTCGCGAGCTTCTTACACGCCGAGTTCGGCCACAACGTTACGGTCATCACCGGTAGCGCGCTCTGGGCCAACGCAGCCTATTCGCGCGATACCGCTCTACTGATCGACCTGCTCGCTGGCGGATTTGCCAACCAGGCCGAGCGCATGGGTATTCCGATCGACGACGGGGCACGCAGCTGGAACACCGCTCACCCGACCGCATCGATGCCGCCGGTGACCGAGACGCTGTTGGCTGCCTCAGGGCTTCCGCAATTGGTTGCGGCGATCTCGGCCAAGATCGAGACCAGCACCTTCGGCACGATGATCAACGCGGCACATGACGCGGTGATGCGGGTCAGCACGCATCAAGAGACCTTGGCACGGCAGGCGCTGCAATTGCAGGAGGAGGGCCTCCAGCGCGCGCACTATGACGCGATGACGGCCGGGCTCGAAGTCCAGCGGCTCAATCAAGCCGCCCACCGTCTGGAAATGGCCACCGCCAAATTGGAGCAGATCGCACTTGAGCGGCGGGCCGAGATCGAAGCCGTCCAGCGGCAGGGGATCGCCGTGTTGCGGCAGTCGTTGATCCAGCAGATCGATGCGCACCTCGACCGGGAGCGAACCGGCTACATGCTGGCACTCGACCAGCAGCCGTCGGCAAACGGGAAGGCACTCAGGCTCGACATTTCCCGGCTGCGCAAGGCGTTGGAGCAGGTCTTCTTGACCGAGTACAAACTATTGCACACCCGCGTTGCTGGCATTCAGGCCGCAGCCCGGGCCACGTTCCGCCGCGTCGTGACCGAGGAACTGCCTCGCGCCGAACTCGAAGTCCATGCCGGCCCGGCGAGCAATTCGTTCACCTTCCCCCGCCTTTCGGCCCTGCGACGCGTGAACTCGTTCCATGTCGACCCTAAGCTCTGGACGGCTTGGCGCCGGAAACAGACGTCGCTGATGGCAGCGCTCGAGGCGTTCGAGGCCATCGTGCGCCAGGAGTTCACGATCGTTGCCGACGAACTGGCGGAAGCCGCTGATGCTGGCATTTCGGCGACCATGATCGACTTACAGCGCCAACTCGAACAGTCGGTCGGTACGGCAGTCCGGGTCGCACGGCTCCATCGCGACGCCGTCGGCCAGCGCCTGGAGATGATTGCCGAGCACGGCAACGCGCCCAACCTTCTCGACGCTCATTTGAATGAGCTCGGCGCTGCCCGCGAACGGCTGACCAACCTGCAGAACCTCTCTCGAATGCTCACCAAGGGCCATCGGCAAGAGCGTTGGGCGGACCAAGAGATTGCGCTCACATGACCGTAACCGATGTTCGCGCAGCCTCGCCGTCGACGCACGCCGCTCCCGATCTGGGCGGCCAACTACTCGACATCATCGAGACCTGGCGCGCGAGCCTGCCAGACCACACAGCGTCAAGCGCGCCGATGGGTCAAATCCAGACCCTGCTCGATCACCTGCGGTCCGATCTTGGCCGCAAGCCACGCGTCGTGATTTTGGGCGAGTTCAATTCAGGCAAGACGACGCTTGCGAACGTGCTCGCGCGGACCAGCGCGTTGCCCACGAGCGTGTTGTCCAACACCCGCCAAGCAACGGTCATCCAAAATGATGGCGACCCGCTCGACCGCCTGCTTGCACCGATGAAGGTGATGGCTGCCGGTGCCCGGTCGACGCCAACGCTCGTCACACCGGCTGATCTCGAGCACGCGTCGATGACCGCTCGCGGCCCTCTGCTTGCGGCTTGCACCATAATCGATACGGCCGGTATTGCCGATCCGAGTTTCACCGATCCAGCGACGGCGCGGCTAGCGAGCTTTGCCGATGTCGCGATCTGGTGTTCGCCAGCAACGCAGTGCTGGAAGGCGAGCGAGCGGGCAGCTTGGGACAGCTTCGCTACCCGGCCGCGCTGGCGTAACCTGCTGGTGATCGCTGGTGCCGACATGTTGCGTGGGCCAGACGATCGCAACCGCGTGCTGACCCGCCTGGAGACAGAGACCGGTCGCCGCTTTGACGGCATCTACCCGTTGAGCGCGCTCGACGCTCTGGCAGCCCTCGATGGCGATGGCGAGGTTGTAGGTAATGACCTGTGGTGTCGCAGTGGCGCGTCCGATCTCGAAGCCGCCGTCAAGCTGCATGCAACGGCGGCCCATGAGCAGCGCCGCAATCGCGCGGGACGCTGGGCCGCACGGCTTCTGCGCCACCTGGACCGGATGGATGATCACGCGTTGGCCAGGCAGATCTTCCTCCGGCTGCCGCGCCGCAGCCGACCTGAAAACCTCGGGCTTACACCACAGCCGAATCGCTTCGAAATCCGCGCGCTCAGGCAACTCAAGCTGCACTTGATGAAACTGCGCCAGCTCGAAGCGCAGCACCGCTTCGCCGAGAGCAACACGGTGCCACGCACGACGGCATCACCGCGGCAATCCCGTTCCGTTTCCCAGGCTCTCACATCAGCACTCGCAAAAACCGGAACCGAGCGCCAGCGCTCGTGGCTTTGGCGAACGGCCTAGCAGCTACTCCCCGACGGTGATCCGGGCGTCGGGCACGTCACCGGCGCTCGTAATCAGGGCGACCTGTCGCACTGCCGCTGACGCAGCAGTCGGACTCTTACGCCCGGCAATGGCCGCTGCGGCATCGCGCATCGTGGAGACAACCGCGTCAGCTCCCGCCGAGGCCGACACCGTCGGGGCGTCTTCAGCGGTGTCGCGCCAAGCGCATACCACAACAGGTACATTTGGAAGCGTGCGTCTCAACCGGCGGACCAAGAAGCGCGCGTGGGTTTGGGC
>Ga0163155_10005975_pt1 | contig 11946 bp, 8 predicted proteins | sample OliLakLV19SP4G1_FD_148611 | JGI IMG/M metagenome (GOLD analysis project Ga0163155, IMG submission 148611) | Freshwater microbial mat bacterial communities from Lake Vanda, McMurdo Dry Valleys, Antarctica - Oligotrophic Lake LV.19.SP4.G1 | ecosystem: Environmental > Aquatic > Freshwater > Lake >...
TGCGTTGATAGGTGTGTGCTGATACCCCGTCCATCAACGGCGACCATCGTCGAAGAAGTGTTACAACATCGCCGAGCCATTTCGACCACCGGGCAAAGCAAAGGCGACGGTGTCTTAATTATTGATGTCTGCACGGGAAGCGGCTGCATCGCTATCGCCCTGCTGAAGAACTTGCCTGCTGCGCGCGCCGTCGCCACCGATATCTCCGGCGATGCCCTTGAAATAGCGAGGAAGAACGCGGCTAAGCACGGTGTCCTTGACAGAGTGGATTTTCTGGAAGGAAACCTGCTCCTAGCACTTGAACAACACCCGGCCACACGAGGCGAGCGATCCGCCGACTACTTGGTTTCCAACCCGCCCTACATACCTGACTCTGAGTGGGTCTCCGTGGAGGCTAACGTAAAAGATTACGAACCACACTTGGCACTCCGGGGTGGAGAGGACGGCCTCGCGTGCGTTCGCCCATTGTTTGAGGGTGGACCGAGGTTTCTGAAGGAGAATGGACTTATGCTGGTTGAAGTCGCGGCGAGCCACATCGAACAAGCATCTGAACTTGCGAAACAATCGCTACACAACGTGCGAACGCTGAAGGATATTGACGGACTGCCTCGTGTTGTTGTGGGAACGGGGTCAGGAATCCACGGTCAAACGAGCGCGCGGCCTTGACGCTCCCCGGAGGATCTTTTGCGTTACTTCAGTTGATGAAAGTGGTACAACCGCAGAGTTTCAAACGAGGCAACTCGGTGCTTTACTTTACATTCCGCGATTGGTGGACGATTGAGGCTGGGGGAGGGGGGGTGGAGAGTGTCAGACGCACGTAAGTTTTTTAGTCACTTATCCGCTGAAGCCTGATCTGCTTGGAGACCCCCGATTACTATCGATGATAAGTTTAACCCAGTTCTGAGAATAACGCCAGCTGAGAGGCCGCAGCCGTCGCTGCGGATACTGCACATCTCGACACGGATGATCTTGGGGGGCTCGCAAGAGAACACCGTACTTTCATGCGAGGGTCAGGCGAGGGACGGTAATCGAGTTCACCTGGCATTCGGACCGATTTACGGCCCGGAGGGATCGCTGCTCGCGCGGGTGGAAGCTTTTAATGCACGCGTTCTCGCGGGCACTGAGCCAGCGGGCGCGACAGCAATCGTAACACATATCGTGCCCAATCTCGTTCGCGAGGTCCAGCTTCGGAAAGATTATAAAGCGCTGGGTGAACTTGAACAACTTATTGCTCGGATTCTGCCCGACGTTGTTCATACCCATAGCAGTAAAGCGGGAATCCTGGGCCGGCACGCGGCGTATGCGGTGCGACGCCGCGGGGGTGGTCTCATTGTGATGGGCTCGGACGTGCTCGGGAAGATGCGAATTGTGCATACGATCCACGGACCGCCATTCATGCCCTCGCCCACGCCCTCGCGGTCGGGAGCCAAAGCCGGGCTGGGTGCTCGCTTCCGAATTGGGGTCAACAACTACATCTACACGCTTGCAGAACGGCGCGCCGCCACCCGGTGCGATAGGATCATAAGCGTTGCAGATGCTATGACGGCGCAGTTTCTGGCCAAAGGCATCGGATTACCCAAGCAATTTATTACGATCTACTCGGGAATGGACGTTGAAACGTTTACGCATCCACCCGCGGGCGAGGACCGACGCGTTGCGAGGCAGGAACTGGGGGTTGGTCCGTCCGATATGTTGATCGGCACGGTGGCGCGGCTTGCGGAGAACAAGGGGCACGATGACTTGCTCGATGCGGTTGCTCCCCTGCTCAAAGCAAGAAACGACGTGAAGTTACTTTGGATCGGAGATGGCTGGTGGCGAGCTCGCCTGTTGGCCCGCATCCGTAAGTTAGGACTTACATCCAGCGAGATCGACCTCCCCGGAGGAATGAACCGCGAGGGGCGGGTGTTGCTCACCGGCTTGGTGCCGCCCGATCGGGTGCCCCCTCTGCTGCGAACGCTGGACTTGCTCGTACACCCGAGCGCGCGGGAAGGGTTGCCGCGAGCGGTGCCCCAGGCTCTGCTATGCGGAGTCTGCCCGATTGCTTATGATGTAGATGGCACAGGCGAAATCTGCAGGGAGTTTGAGACCGGCCGGCTGGTGCGACTCGGCGACATCGAAGGCCTTCGCGCGGCAATCACATGGGCGCTGGAAAATGAAGTCGCGCGGAGCGCGCTGGCTGAACGAGGCAAGCGCGAGTGCCTCATTAAGTTCTCGGTCGAGGAGATGATAAAAGAGCTCGACAAGGTCTACCGCGAGCGACTCGATTAACCTACAGGTCGATTCCCCGGTAGCGAAGTGGTGCAAACGGGCAAAGACCCCCTGATTGGAGTTCGCAGGGCTTGCAGCCATGGGACCGATGGTCGGTTTATAAGTAAATGCCTCTGCCCACGAACAGTCTTTCCCGCTTCATGTCAACAAAGATAAGGCCGCCCGGTTGGGCGGCCTTTTTATTAGCTTTAACAATAATGCGCATTAAACGTGACGAATCAGGTCACTAGTCTGCCACCCCTGCTATCGGGTATGGGGCCGCCGATGCAGAAGAGGCCGTCGATCACCGCCCCTGCTTCCACGACGAGGCCTTTGGCCTTCACCGGGCCGCGCAGGTGGCTCCGCTTACAAAGCCGGACCGTGCCCGCGCTCTCCACCGATGCTTCCAAATGGCCCTGCACCTGGACATCACCGCCCGCGGTGACCTGCCGCGTAATGCTCCGAGCCTTCTGCATAATTACAACGCTGCCGCAGGTTAAAAGTTTGCCGCCGGTGGGGCTCGCATCGCGCACCGTGAGGTCGTCAAGGATCAGGCCTTTATAACATTTAGGGCAGCTCGTAGTTCGTGCCTGCTCGGGCACCTCGATCGCCGCGCTGCAGTGGTAACAGATCACGGCGCGTAATTGTGTAGACATAACTCTTCTCCGTACAGCAGCAGTTTAAACGGTGATATGCAACTCATTACGCGGCGGAGACGCGGGCTGCCCAGTCGTGGTGCTCTGAAAGCTCAGACATCTGTGATGTCTGCGGCTTGGCTTCGAGGGCACTTGTAAGCTTCTTCTGGGCCTTGAGCACAGCCTCCGGGCCGACAGCAACATGCCCGGTAAACGCCGCGCCTTCAGCAACGATCAACGCCGCGGCGGCGATATCGCCCCGGACCACGGCGTTCGCGGTAAGTTGTAACTTTTCGCTCGCGATAAGATCACCGTTCACCGCACCGTCGACGATCACGGTCGGAGCATGAACGGTGGCGCTGCAATCAGCACCTTGGCCGATGTGTATCTGAGCGTTAGAGCTGATCCGGCCCTGAACGCAGCCCAAAATCTGAGAAGGTCCTTCAAGTTCAAGTTCGCCACGCAGCTTGGCACCCTTGCCGATAATGGTGACGTTGCTATCAGAGACATCGATTTGTTGAGCAGCCATTGGGTTAAGACTCCGTCTTCGCCGCGGCTTAATGCGGCTGTTTCCACCTACCACCCGGAATGTTCCACACTCCGCGAACAGCCGGTGATCGCGAGCGCGATCAAGACCGGTGATAGAAAAAGTATCGGCGTGATTTGATAGTCTTAGCGCAAAAACGACCGCTCGCGCAAGTGACGCGTGGGCGGGCATCCCCCGTTAAGGCGGAATGCCAAGTTGATGTGCAATGAAAGTGGTGCGGAAGCGATGCAGCCCGCCGAAACAACTGCCAGCGGCGATTCCTCAGCGGACTCAAAGCAAGTCGGCGATTTGAATTGCGTTCTGCGCGGCACCCTTGCGGAGCTGATCCCCACATACCCAAAGGCACCAATGCCTTGAACGGCCTGAGGCATCGAACCCCGCAGCGGGATCAACCCGAATTCGCCCCACCCATACATCATCGCCCCCGGCAGTTTTGAGGGGGGTTGGAAACTTATTTCCAGCCCGGTCGTCCAGCACCCGAACCCCGGGCTGATTGACGAACGCTTCGCGGACCTGTTGCTCGGTCACTGCGGTAGCAAGCCGCAAAGCGATCGACTCGCTGTGGGCGCGATAGACGGGCACGCGGATGCAGGTGGGAGTGATGGTAACTTTATCAGTATTCCAGATCTTGTGGGTCTCTTTAATTAGCTTTGTTTCTTCTACGTTCAGGCCGGTTTCAACGTCGACCGCGCTATTATGGCTGAAGACGTTAAACGCACACTGCTCGTCAAAGACCTTCGCTATCACCGGGGCTCCCGCGAGCGACGCCGCCGCCTGCTCCCTCAGTTCGTCCATCGCCGCAGCACCCGCGCCCGAGACTGCCTGATACGTGCTGACGGTGGCGTGCTCTACGCCGAACCGTTTGTGGAGAGGGTGGATCGCCATCAACATAATAATCGTTGAGCAGTTGGGGTTGGCGATTAAGAGCGGGGTGCTTGTGCCCCTGGGAATGGCCTCCGGGTTTACTTCGGGCACCACCAGCGGCACGGCCGGGTCCATGCGGAAGGCGGAGGAGTTATCTACGACGTGGCTGCCCGCTTTCATCGCAATCGGCGCGAACTGCTTTGAAATTCCCGAGGTGGCGCAGAAGATGCTTACTTTAACGCCCGCGAACGAGGCGGCCGTGAGCTCCTGTATCGTGATCTCGCCGCCGTTGTAAGACACCCTTGAACCGGCCGAACGCGCTGAGGCCAGCGCGACGATGCGATGCGCTGGGAACTTACGTTGCTCCAGAATAGAAAGAGCTTCACGACCTACCGCTCCCGTGGCACCAACGATTGCAATAAGTTCAGACATAAGCACACATTCGATTTGAGTCAACGTTATCTAACTACACACGCCTGCCCTCGCCACTTGTTACACAACAAACGCCGGTGAGGCCCGATGTCCCTGATTAAACTGCCACGCGGCGGATGCCTTCACCCCTACGTCCGGAGAACCGCCCGGCGACTGCGCTGCTGGCTCCACGCCAGCCCGCACAAAAGCCCTGTCTAGGTCCGCGGTTAAATCGCGTACGTCTTCGATCCCGATGCTCAGCCGCACGATATCTGCGGGGAAATGGCGTGCCTCGCGCACCGCGGCGGGAATACTCGCGTGAGACATATTGCACGGAAGACTTGCGGATGACCCCACGCTACCGAAACTCACCCGTATGCCGAAGAGTGTTAAGTTCTCGACGATGCGCTGCGACAGTTGGGCATCGCCGGTTTCAAAGCAGACCACCGCGCCGGTGCCGCTCGCTTGCCTGGCATGAACCTCGGAGTTGGGCTGGCCGGGCAAGCCCGGGAAGAGCACGCGAGCGACCCCCTTCTTCCCCCAAAGGTGCATCGTAATTATGTTCGCACTGCGCTGCTGACGTTCCAGCCGCAAGTCCAGGGTCTTAAGCCCACGCAGGAGCAGGTAGCAATCGTGTGGGGCGAGCCCCGCCCCCTCGCCATTCTGTATAAGGTATAAATCCCTGGCCAGAGAAGCGTCCTTCACGCTTACGATGCCCGCCATGACGTCGCTGTGGCCGCAGAGGTACTTCGTGGCAGAGTGAACTACAAAGTCCGCGCCCAGACCCAGTGGTTTCATGAGCAGTGGTGAAAGGAAAGTGTTGTCTACGCAGAGGAGCGCGTTGCGTTCGTGGGCGAGCCTCGCGACTGCTTCAATATCACAGACCCGCATGAGCGGATTGCTTACTGATTCAAGAAACACCAGCCGTGTGTCGGCCGAAAACGCCTTGGTGGCAGTACTTATGTCCGTCAGATCGGCGTAGCGAACTTTCACACCGCGACGAACCAGAATCTGCGACAGGAGCCGGTAGGTGCCACCGTAAAGATCGTCGCAGGCGAGCACCTCATCACCCGGGCTTAGTAGGTTCATAACGGCCGTAATCGCCGCCAATCCGCTGGCAAAAGCGAAAGACCGACCGGATAGCGAAACGCCCTCAAGATAAGCCATCTGCCTCTCGAGCACATCGCGGGTGGGGTTGCCGCTGCGAGTGTAATCATAACGTCCGAAGCCAGCCGCGCTCTCCTGATCAAAGGTAGCGGTCTGGTAAATCGGCGTGCAGGTCGCGTGAAATGGATCGCCAGGACACACATCAAACGCGACGAGCCGTGTTGCCTCTTTCAGTTCGGGATGATCATAATTTATCACGCGGCTACCTCGCCGATGTTCTCTTCATCTTCGCTTACGTTTTCGCCGCGAAGAATCTCGAACAAGTCACCCATGATGCTCTCGGCGGTGGGCCAGCGGCCCGCGCCGCGCCCCGTCACCACCGAGCGCGAACCATCTTCCATTGTAATCACTGCGCAGTTTTGCTCATCGTGAACCTGCGCGAGCGGATCATCGCTGGGCAGGATGAGCGGCGCGACCGTGGCGTGTGTTAAGCCGCGCGGACACGTAATATGAGCTACCAACCGGATCGCGCCACCCTGCGCCGCCGCTTGAGCCGCATGGTTTGGCGTGAGGTGCGAGATACCCATTCGCTTCACTTGGTTCGGGAAGATCGGGTGGCCGAACGCCTCGCGCGCGATCAGACACGCCTTCGCCGCGGCGTCGTGACCATCAATATCCGCCGATGGATCAGGCTCTGCGAATCCCGCGTCCTGCGCTTTCTTGATAGCTTCAGCGAAGCTAATGCCCCGCGCTAACTGCCCGAGCACAAAGTTGGTCGTTCCGTTGACCACGCCGCGAACCGTTTGAATCCGGCCACGTTTGGCGGCATTTCGCACCGCTTCGAGGATTGGAACGCCGCCGCCCACAGCCGCGCTGTACAACAGCCGGCCGCCGGTTTCACGACGGATCGCGGCGAACGTATCAAACTCGTGAGCGAGCACGGCTTTATTAGCGGTTACAACGTGCTTGCCTGACTTCAACGCCTCGCAAATAATTTCTTTAGCTGGCGTGAGGCCCCCGATGGTCTCGATGATAATATCCGCACCGCTACCAAGGGCTTCACGCCAGTCGCTCGTAAGCAACCCATCGGCGATTCCCTTCCCCTGATGCTTCTTAACATCGCGAACGCACACCTTGGTGATCTCGAAGAAGTTCTGCTGTCCGCTCACTCGGTCGTACACGCCCCGGCCCACGATCCCCGCGCCGATCAGTGCAACTTTCACCGGCGTGTTGCGGAGTGGCTTATCGGCAAAGGCGCTATTACCATCCCAAACCCATGTGGCCACGCGCTGACCCGCGGCACCAACGCCGAACTTAAGTCGCACGTCACCCGCGTACCGCACCGCTTTGTGCTGCACGATCTTCTCGGGCATCTGAAGAATATCTTCATAACTTACGCGCTCATACCGCTTTGCTTCGCGTGGGAACTTCGCCGGGTCGCGGTCGTAAAGCCCATCGACATCTTTTATCAAGACAGCCTGCTGAGCACCCAACTGCCCCGCGATAAACAACGCTGTGTAATCAGAGCCCCCTCGCCCCAGCAACGTAACGCGCCCCATCTCATCACGCCCGATGAATCCGGGAACGACAAGCACGGGCTTGTTCGCCAACGCCCGCTTAATATTCTCAACATCAAGCCCCGTAGGCTTGCTGTCAGTTGCGCTGCCGAGCGTCTTTAGACCCATCCCCGCAGAGTCTAACACATTGGTCGGGATTCCAGCTTGGTCAAGCGCAAGTCCGAGCAACGCCACCGCCTGCCCCTCGCCCAGCGAAGCCAACGCCGCGACCGCATACGGATCGGCGTTCTCTCCGTAGCGTTTGGAGTGATTCAGCAATCGATCGGTTTCGCCGCTGAACGCAGACACAACCGCAACAACGTGGTTCCCCTGCCGGATGTAGCGATAGATCTCGTGAACCGCTCGCGCCAGCAGCGATTCGTTCGCTAAGATCGAACTGCCAAACTTAAGCACAGTGATGGGGTTGGTCATGGCCAGAATCTCTCTGTTTTCGCCCGTCTGAATCCAGGCAGGTGGCCGCTCCACGAGCCGCGTAATCAGGCGGGCGAAAGGGTACCTTCGCGCCGCTGCTCTCGCCGCCGCGTCGGCTAGTTTCGACTTAAAGCACGCCACTTGACGATCCGCCAAGGACGCTGCGCCGCAACGCCTCGTTCCAAAAATAGCCTCAAAACTCATCTCACACCCCCCGCCGTGGCATTGGCTCCATTGAGGGGGCCGCGAGATACGTCCTGGCTAACTTCGGAGATGCTACCACAATCCGTCCGGCGGACATCTCCTCGCGGCACCGAGCTAGCGCTCGCCCAAGTATCGGAAACCGGCCGTGAAGTCTGAAGGGGGACTCTGAGGTCCGCGCCCTTTCGGGACTCTTTTCCCGTGCTATCCAAGTCGGGGGCCGTCTGGTCATCGCACGATGATTTCGCCTTTTGAAGCGCCTGCTTTAGATCCGCAATGATATCGAGTGGATCCTCAAGCCCTACCGAAAGCCGAATTAGGCCGTCGGTTATTCCTGCTGCGAGGCGTTGATGAGGTGGCACATCGCCATGAGTCATCGAGACCGGGTGCGTGATTAGTGTTTCGACCGCACCAAGGTTTTCTGCGAGCGAGCAGAGTCGCACGCTGTTCATAACCTCTATTCCAGCAGCGACTCCGCCGCGGACTTCAAACGAAACAATGCCACCGTGAAAAGCGCCTCGGCCATCGTTCTGATGCTGCCGTGCCGCGAGGGTGGCTTGGGGGAAGCTGGCCAACCCGGGGTAGTAGACTTTTGTTACGAATGGGTGGGCATCCAGGTATTGGGCGACTACCTGCGCATTGCGGCAATGCTGGCGGATTCGGAGCGGCAGTGTCTTTAGCCCACGCAACGTAAGCCACGCCTCGAAGGGAGCTTGGATCGACCCAAGAGTCTTCCGATATAACTTAAATCGGTCGGCCAGCCCCGCATCGCGTGTGGTAAGGGTGCCTCCAACGGTGGCGTTATGCCCTTCGATATATTTCGTTGTTGAGTAGACCGCGACGTCCGCGCCTAGGTCCAGCGGCCGAAGCAGCACAGGAGTGAGGAACGTGTTATCAACCGCGAGCAGCACACCACGCGATCTCGCTACTGCGGCAATCGCAGCGACGTCGGTAAGTTTGAGCGTGGGGTTCGCAGGGGTTTCAATGAAGACGAGCTTAGTCGAGGGAGTGATCGCGGCGTCAACGGCCGCCGGGTCCGCCGTGTTTACGAACGACGCTCTGACGCCCAAAGGAGCGAGCACCACGTTAAGGAGCCGCACAGTACCGCCGTAGACGCAATCACTTACTACGACATGGTCTCCCGCACGGAGTGTGGCGAGAAACAAGGCGGTGATGGCGCTCATGCCGGTGTTGAATGCGACGGCGGGGAGACAGCCTTCAAGGGTGCCCAACGCTCGCTCCAATGCTTCTACTGTGGGGTTGCTGGCGCGAGAGTAAGTATGGCCCTTGTGAACGCCCACCCGCTGCTGAACATAAGTTGTACTTTGAACAATCGGGGTGAGAATTGACCCGGAAGTGGGGTCAGGCTCGAGCCCTCCGTGAATAGCCAGCGTTGCGTAGGGGTCTGCGTCGTAAATACCATCACCGCCCCCAATCCCACCAGCCCCTCCAGTCGTGCCGCTGCATGCGACCCCGCCGATGACGCCTCGGTAGGCGGGGCGATGAAGAGGCCCGCTCGACGCGGATGATTCTTGCCCTACCCACTTCGCCGAGGCGGGTAGGGCAGACGCGAAAGGGATCTGCACTCCCCCACCGCCGCTCAGCTCGCCATCGTTAACCTGGCCCTTAGCTTCATCGCGAGGGTCGGATTCGGTGCCGATCTGACTAGGTTCGCCTCGATGGCCGCATGCCGCCTTGTGCTCGGGAGATAAACCGTCTTCTGAAGATTGAAAAATTGACATAGCCACGTTGCTCCGCGGCATCGTCGAGTACGTTATTCCTGCGAGGGGGCCGCTCGCCAACAATGGCAGCGGGACTTTTTGAAGGAAGAGTCAGCCAGTGGCCAACCCGACATTCCACATCGCAATCGCTCCTCGCAGGGGCTTCGCTCGGCACCGCGGCTGCGAAAAAATCGCGAACTCGGTTGCCGCTCCGCGCGCCAAAGTGGCCGCGGAGACTCTTGATGCTGATAAACGTTAGGTGGTCCGTGACACCAAGTCAATCCCTCCTCCGAGCGGGCGGAGTTGTTGCTTAGTTTCACCGAATGAAAACCGTGAACATGGCTAGCCGGTTAGCTCACAGTGGGCTGGAAGCATTGAAAAACTGGAGATAAAGAAAGCACGCCGTTGCCCGATTACCCCGGCCGGCCGCTTCGATTTGTCAGAGCGTCAACGAACGTAATAAGTCGTCCGCCCGCACATCAAAGGTGCATGTTTCTTTGAGCCGGGCGAGGCACCGCCCGGCGTGCGCCTGGTAATCGCTTATGTTTCGCAGTATATCAAGCACATGCCCCGCAGGCTCGGCAGCCGAAAGTTCAATAACGGGATTAAAGCCGAAGATATCCTTCAACTCGCCGGGGCATGCGCCTACAGCGAGTGCCCCGCTGCCGATTGTTTCCAGATACCGCTGAGTGAGCGTCTCTACTGCTTCACTTGTATTGCTATTGTGCGTGACCGACTTGGGATAGCAGATGCAAACCGCCGTGTCGGCCATGGCGCCGTAGAGCGCAGATAACCCTACGAAGATCGGAGTTGAGGAATCCTTCTTTGAGAATAAGTGCTTGATGCCAGTGCCCGCGAGCCCCTTCACGAGGCGATCATGGACCGTGAGGTGCTTACGTCCCATCTCTAGCACATGAATCGTGCGCTCGTTCAGGGGTAACGCCGGGCTGAACCGCTCTGGCTCGCAAGCTTCTGGTAGCCAATGCGCTAAGAAACCGGGGATCCGTCGCTCCATCGCTTGTCCGGCATCCCGCGCCGTAAAGTACGCCCGATTCACCCGGTGCTTACGAAGCAAGCTCTCCCACCGGTCAAACTGCTCTGGCCAGCAGTCAAATATAAACGGAACGATTCGCCGCGTGTACGCGTAAGGAAAGAGCGTCGCCTGACTGGCCCACACCACCGGCACAATTGTAACTGCGCCCGCTCGCTCGCCCGCCAGCGGCCGCACCAGCCCCGCCTTTGCCACCACTCGAGCCAGCTTCCGGGTCAACGCGGCACGTTGACCGTGCACCGGGACCACGCCCTTGGCCACCAACGCACGTTGCAACCCCTTTTGCAGCAAGTTCAACCCCGTCTCGGGCTCGTCGTTCATCGCGATGTAAAGTGGCCGCATGTGTTCTTAAACTTGGCGATAGGGGTAATCGCTCATAATCCACGTAGTTCCCCTGGTAGCTGTCAAAGGTGATGATCGCCGGTTTGAGGCAGAGGCCTTCCGCGTATCCTACTATTGGTGTTACGAAAGTCTTACCCGATCAAATTCCGTACAGGTACACTCCATGACCGCGTTCGCGACCGAACTTCCCGACTTTACCAAGACCCTCCCTTCGCGTGAGGGCGACCGCATCATCCAATTCCGCGAAGCACTTCGCGAAGCGATGAGCGAGGAGATGCGTCGCGACAAGCGTATCTTCCTGATGGGAGAGGAAGTTGCCCAATACAACGGGGCTTACAAGATCTCGCAAGGAATGCTCGACGAGTTCGGCCCCAAGCGGATCATCGACTCGCCCATCAGCGAGAACGGTTTCTCCGGCTTGGCGGTCGGTGCGGCGATGTATGGCCTGAAGCCCATCATCGAGTTCATGTCCTGGTCATTCAGCCTCGTCGCGGCGGACCAGCTCCTCAACAACGTACCCAAGATGTTGTACATGTCCGGCGGCCAATGGGGTTGCCCGGTCGTCTTCCGCGGCAACGATGGCGCGGGCGGGCAGTTGGGATCCACGCATTCCTGGTGCGTCGAAGGCCTTTACAGCAACGTCCCGGGGATGAAAATCGCAATTCCCAGCAACCCTTACGATGCCAAAGGTCTGCTCAAGACGGCAATCCGCGAGGTTGATCCTGTCTTCTTCCTCGAGAGCGAGCGAATGCTGGGTGATAAGGCTCACGTTCCCGCCGAGGAATATTACATTCCCTTTGGTTTGGCCGCGTTATTGCGCGAGGGCGACGCC
>Ga0163155_10005981_pt1 | contig 11938 bp, 11 predicted proteins | sample OliLakLV19SP4G1_FD_148611 | JGI IMG/M metagenome (GOLD analysis project Ga0163155, IMG submission 148611) | Freshwater microbial mat bacterial communities from Lake Vanda, McMurdo Dry Valleys, Antarctica - Oligotrophic Lake LV.19.SP4.G1 | ecosystem: Environmental > Aquatic > Freshwater > Lake >...
ACATAATCTGGATGTATCGGACATTCTCGTAGCCGCCCCCCAGCCAACCCCGCGAGGTGCCCGAGGTGCCCGAACTACAGAACACCGAGCGCGCGAGCAAGCCGACGCAGCTGGGTTTCGTAGGGTTCGAGCCGGCCGGACTCGATCTTGCCGACGTCCGCCTCGGCCAGGCGGGCTCGCCGAGCCAGCTCAGCCTTCGACCAACCGCGTGCCTGCCGCAGCGCCGTGAGCTTCTTCAACGGGTGTCCCTCCTCGGTCCAGATCATGGTCTGGGTCGAGGAGACCACGCGGCGAAGTGGCTCCGTAAGTTAGGGGCGTCAGTCAGGCGAGCTGATACTCGACGGTCACACCAATCCGGAGTTTCGAATAAACCGGAGGGCGGGTTCTCCAACTAGTGGCCAGTTGTTCGGCCACTGATTGGGGCGGCTAGCAGAGGGGTGGTGGAGGAATAGTACCGCAGCGGCTCTTGGGGGGCCGTGCAACCAAAAGAGATCGGAGCACGAAGAGCCTTCGATTGGGGTTAGAGACCAGCCTGCATCGGCTACTGCCTTCGGAAATGCCCACTTTGCGGCGACGCCATGGAACACGATGATAGTTGGTTCGAGTATGTTGATCTCCTCGACTAACCAATTGACACAAAGGGATATTAGTGGCGTGCCCTTGAAGCTCGTACTAGCCGAGCATTTGACCAAGTTCGCCTGTGCGAGAAAATCCAGAGCGCACGGCCCTTCCCGAGTTTGCGACCACGAGCAGCTGGATGTGCAACGAACATCGCAGGCAACCAATGGTGTCAACGCGGCGCTCGCTGTCTGAATCACCCCCTTATAGTGGGGATTGAATCGGTCCCGCCCTTCTTTGAATTGCTGAATCTGGGCACGACGGTCGCGGAAATCGAACCCCCGATCTTCCGCGCCGTGGTCGAGGCCAACAAGAAGCAGGCGAGGCGCGTCGGGAAGATTGCCGTATTGCGTGCCGACGTACGTCATGGCCACTGAATTACCTAGGTCTAGGGTGGTGCCCTCGGTCGCGAGTCGTTCGTTGCACGTTGAGTAATGTTGGCAATCGAAGCAGCGCGGGCGGAGCAGGCGGTTGCTTGCCCAGTCTTCTAATTTTGATAAGAGTTCGTCGTTAACCGTCACGAGGCGTTCCAATCAGCCGATTGTCGTCGGAGGGTTTCATTAGAAGCCTGACGATCCGAGAGCTTAGAGGTCGCGTGCGCAACGAAACCCTACCGTTGATCCGTTCTGATAGGAGATAGTCGCATCTTGGTCGGCTTCAACTGCGAAGACGCCTGAGTTCAAGCTCGACCAATGACCACCACGCAGAATTGCAACTGGAAGCGCGAAGCTGCCATTGCCGCCCCACGACACCTCATCGGCTCCAAACAACGATGGCCCTCCGGGCCACGCTACTAGGTTGGTCGCGGGATCGGTCCAGTCGCCAGTCCACTCCCATAAGTTGCCGACGGTGTCATGAACGCCCCACGACGAGACGCAACTGGACCTCGCCCCACCCAGCAAGGTCATCCCAGCCGAACCAGTGTTGCACGTTGTCGAGCCGTTGTCCGTTCCGGAATCGGGCGTGCCCGCTGCGGAGGCCTGCCATTCTTGGTTCGTGATCAACCGCTTGCCGGCAAGACGGCAGGCCTGCTCGGCTTGGAACCAACTGATGCAGTTCGTTGGGTAGGCTCCCTCAACGGACGCGGCATACAGAGGGGCGCTCCAGTTCCCGTTGAAGGGAAACGTGGATGGGAAGCCTGAACAGGTCGGAGAAGAAGCAGGGCTCCATTGAGTAGCCCCACCGCTCACGAGGTCCACCAGCGCTGCCTCACCACCTCGGAGTGCATCAAGAAGAGCTGTCTGATTAGCAGGAATCTCCCAGACTGATGCTTCGAACCGGTCCACGCAGACAGTCCCGACTTGGAGTGAGTCGAGCGGACACTCTTGGGTCGCGGCGATGGCTACCGGCCCGGTTGGCCCTTCGGGGCCCGTAGCGCCTACGACACCTTCTGGGCCGGTCACGCCGGGCGGTCCCTGGAGGCCAAGAGCCACGGGATCTACGACTGTCTCACTGGGCTTGCAGGTTGTGGCACGCAGCTTAATCCCGGTTCCTTCCTGGAAGCTGCCCGTTGAGGCCTTCTTGCGGGCGCACAACACCGCTGCACTTGTCGGTGGAACAGCGACGACAGTCGTGACGAGGAGGAAGAGGAAGACGGTCAAGCAGCGGTTCACAAGGACCTCCTGGTGGCGGGGAGCAACTTCTTAGACCGATGTCGTGACGCTGGTCAACGGAAGGGGATGGTAGGCCGTGTCACCTGCCGTGTCACCCCCTCGGGCGACGCCAGGCGTTCGAAGGTCCGAACGCTCGTTGCGCAACAGCGCCTCTTGGCCTCCTGATCTTGCCCCATAAATTCCCGCTGGACACAGCGGATTGGGTGATCGTGCATAGTTAGGGGCCATGAGCGAAGTGTGCATGGATAGTCATCGCGGCTACGATGTCATCGGTGCGCTGGATGCCTTCCCAGAGCACCTGAGTTCCCGGCGGGCCGTCGCACTTGCGGCCGAGGTGCCCGCCGAGCTTACCGACCCAGCCTACAACCTCACGGACGGTCGGCACCTTTTTCTGAGGCGTTGGCTTTCGCGTGAGAAAGCAGGAGAGCGCCTTCCACTGGTTGTCCTCGAAGTAGATGGTGCACGGCAGGTTGGGATGAGTACGACTGAGCCAGGTGAGGTGCATGATGCGGACGGCGACCATCATGTCGATGGCCAGGCAGTTCTCGATCCGGGACACGGTGCCCAGCTGGCGGTCTTCGATGCGGCAGCCGGTCTTGAGCGTGCGGTGGAAGACTTCGATCATCCAGCGTCGGGTGTACCAGTCGAGCTTCTCACAGGCCTGCGCGAAGCTGTTCACCTCCATGGTGGTCAGCAGCATCCACTCCACGGACTCAACGCCGGTAGGCGCCCGACGCTCGCGAGCGTACACCGCCCAGAGCCGGATGTTTCCCAGTGCACGCTTCCCCTGCGGCGCGGCGAGCACCACTGCACAGAAGCGCACCGAGAGCCTTGCCGTGCGCGTCTTGCGGCCCGGGCGCGGCGTCACCACGATCTCACGGTACCCGGCCAGCGGTTGTGCCTCGACTTGTTCCCACAGCTTCTTGCTGGTGTCGGCCAGTGCGCGATTTTCCCGGGAGCGTACCAGCACGTGCGGTCCGCCCGCCTCAATGTGCTCGCGGGCTGTCGCGAACAGCTCGTAGATATCTGCTTCGCGGTCCCCGACACTGACCACGCGGGTGCGCTTGAGCTCGGCCTGCATCCGGGCCGCGACCTGATAGCTGCGCAGCCACTTCACGCTCTCTTTGTCCTCGATGGAGCGTGCGGCCTTCTTCTCTTCCCAGTCACGTGCCCACACCTGTGCATCGAGTACGCCCAGAGCCATCCCTTCAGGAGTGACAACCACCGTGTCGTGTACGATCAGGCCCATGGCCGTGCTGGTGCGGGTGCCAATCGGTCCGGTCCCTTCGGTGCCGGGATGGGCGCTGTAGTTGAGCGTGGTGGTGTCCTGCACGGCCAGCACCACCTGGTGCTCAGCCGCACGCCTGAGCGTCTGCTCGCGATGCGGCTCCAGCAGCTGTGCCAGCGTGACGCCCTGGTTGTCGAAGAACCGGTACACCGCCTTCGCCTTCGCCCGATCGCCGTTACACGCCCGGGGGATGTTCGCTTGCGGGCGACTGTAGAAATCTCGCGCTATGGATACAAACCGCCGCGTCAGTCTGGTGTCGCCCAATCGTGCCCTGCCGAACTCCCGCTCGGCCCAGTCCTGGGGCTCTGCCACGGCCACCACGGCCAGTTGTGCACGCCAGTTCTGGCATCGCGGGTAGACGAACACCTTCTTTTTCGTACCGCCGTAGGCATGTTCGCGATCTTGTCGGCCGCGCCCGCTGGTCTCCCCAACCTCCACCCAGTTCGCCGCCCGGTAGCTCACCCCCGTGAAGCGTCCCTGCTCCACGTAGCTCTCCAGCACCACCGGCTCGTAGCCGTAGCGCTGCTTCCAGTCCGGACCGATCTGTCGCACCGCCAGCGCCAACACGCGCGAGGCCAGATTGGGCACTCGAATCCATGGCAGAATCAGAAAGCGCGAGTTGCACACCACCATCTGCAGATGCTCGGCGCGTGCCGGATCACTCCAGCCAATCCACCGGTCACGGGCCGCCACCCGTCGCGCCGCCGCGCTGAACCCCAGCGCCCCGAGACAGCCGTGGCGCTCGCTCTCGATCAGATAGCGCTGCTGCGCTCCGACCAGCGGGGTATGGCCGAGGTAGTGGTAGCCCGCAATCAGTTCGTTCCACAGGCTGGCAAGCTCTCCATTCGCTGTGGCCCGTACGCCGACCAGTTCGATCTTCCCCAACTCATCCAGATCGCAGTCCAGCGTCCGGTTCTGGATCCCCTCCCAGCGTCGCGCCTGCATTGCGGTCCGCACGCTCGAGCGACGCTCGGGAAGAACCAGCTCCCCACGCTTCTCCAGCTCAAGCAGCGCAAGCCGACACGTCAGCTCGCGCAGCTTCCCCTTCGCTGTGCGCCAGTCCATCCACTGGCAGACCTCTCGCGACAACTCCGTCCGATTCAGATCCGTACTACAGTCGATCCGCGCGCGGATCCTCCTGATCACCGCGGCCGGAAATTCCAGCCCGGCTGCCTCCACATCCGCCGCCACTCATCCCGTCTACCGGAACCCACTCGCTGTGTCCAGCCCGAATCTGTGGGACGTCATCAGCTGGCTCACCGGCCATCTGAACGGGCCGTTCGTCTTCCTGTTCCTCCTCCTGGCCGTGCTCTTCGGGATGGTCCTGTCGGTCACGGCGCTGATCCTCGACGACCTGCTGTTCCGGCGCTACGCGCGCACCGCGGATCTCGTCAAGATGATCGGCGCGTCGGTGCTCGAGTATCTCGGCTACCGACAGCTGCTCACCGCGCGCCGCGCCTTCGCCTCGATCAACGTGCTGCGCCGCAAGGGGCATTGGGGGCGGATCGAGCGCCAGGCGATCCACCACACGGATCGCAGGGCGGCGTCTGCATGATCCGCACGGCGAGGGTGGCACCCGCCTTCGGCGTACTGGTGCTCGGCGCAGCGCTTCTCGCGGCAGGGCTCGCGTTCGCCGCCGGCGACGCCGCGCCGGTGGATGCTGCCGCCGCGGAGGGAGACGTCGTCGGTCGGGCGCGCGCGCTGGCGACGAGCGACCAGAAGGCGGCGGCGATCGCGCTGCTGCGCGAGCACCTCGCGAAGGACCCCGACGACAGCGACGCCCGCGTGCTCCTCGGCAGCGTGCTGTCGTGGGAGGGCGACTATCCGGCGGCACGACAGGAGCTCGAGCAGGTGCTCGCCGGGCGACCAGATCACGGAGACGCGCTGCCGGCGCTGATCCGCGTCGAGCTCTGGTCCGGGGAGGCGCTCCGCGCCGAGGAGCTCGGGCGCAACGCGCTGCTCGGCCGCCCCGACGACACCACGCTCCTCTACCTCCATGCCAAGGCGCAACGCGAGCTCCGGCACGACAGCGACGCGCTGGCCGACCTCGACCGCGCGCTGCGGATCGATCCCGGCGATGCGCTCGCACGCGACCTGCGCGACTCGATCCTCGACAGCCGGCGCCTGTGGACGGCGCGCCTCTACTACACGCTCGATCTCTTCGACAAGGAGCGTGAGCCCTGGAACGAGATCGCGGTGAGCTTGAAGCGCGAGACCCAGTACGGCTCGGTGCTCGTCAAGTACTGGCATGCGGTGCGGTTCGAAACCCACTCGGACCAGTTCGAGCTCGAGGCCTATCCGCGCATCCGGCCCGGGACCTATCTCTTCCTGCTCGCCGGCTTCTCGCCCGACGGCAATCTCTATCCGAGCTATCGTGCCGCGGGGGACATCTATCAGGCGCTGCCGTGGAGCTTCGAGATCTCGGCCGGCTACCGGCGGCTCGGCTTCTCGGACCCGGTCGACATCTACACGGCGTACCTCGCCAAGTATCTGGGCGACTGGCTCCTGTGGGGCCGCGTCTACTTGACACCCGACTCGGTCGGAACCTCGCAATCGTTCCAGGCCGGCTTCCGGCGCTACTTCGGCGAGGGCACCGACTGGGTCGGCCTGCGCTACGGCCACGGAACGGCGCCCGAGCTCTTGTCGCTCGGGCAGGTCGAGCTGCTGGACTCCGACACCGCCCTGTTCGAGGCCGTGAAGACGCTCGGACCGCACTGGGAGGTAGGCGTCGAGGCCGGCTACGCGCGCGACGAGCAGCTGAGCGGAGACTTGCTGAACCGATTCACCCTCGGGTTCGGCCTCTCCTACCGCTTCTGAGGCCGGCCATGGAGAAGTCGCTGCTGCAGATCGTCGCCTCCCTCGCGGTGCTGGCGCTCTACTACTGGACGCTCTTCGTGCAGCCGGTCGCGCTCGAGAGCTCCGCGAGCGGACCGGGGTCGCTCTCGGTCGAAGAGTCGCGTGCGCTGCTCGATCAGAGCCGTACCCTCCTCGGCGCACGCGACTTCGCCGGCGCGCGCGACATCACCCGGCGCCTGCACGAGGCCTATCCGCAGAATCACATCTATCTGTACCAGCTCGCGACCATCGAGCGTGAGCTCGGCGATCCCGGTAGCGAGGCCGCCTTCTGGGAGAAGTATCTCCTCGTCTCGCCGACGCCGATCGAGGCCTGTCCGCGCATCGGGCAGGCCTACCAGGAGGCCGCTCTCAGCGCCGAATCGCTGCGCGCCTTCGAGCACTGCCTGGCGATCGACCCGAAGGAGCCCGACTCGCTGTTCTGGGTCGGCAAGGCGTACGAGGCCAGCGGTCGATTCGCCGAAGCGGAGGATCTCTACCGGCGTGGCCTCGAGGCGGCTCCGGAGTACGCCGACCTGCGGATCGGGATGGGCCGCGTCCACCTGCGCCAGGGGCAGCTCGAGCGCGCCAGGCGCGACCTCGACGAGGTGCTCGAGCGCTGGCCCGAGAACGTCGACGGCCTCCTCCTGGCCGGGCTCGTGCGACGCTCGGAGGGCAAGCTCGAGGAGGCCAAGCGCTTCCTCGAGAAGGGTACCGCGAAGTCGCCCGGCTACGCCGACTTCTACGTCGTCCTCGGCGGCATCGCCGAGCAGCAAGACCGGACCGCCGATGCGCTCCGGTACTACGACAAGGTCCTCGAGCTGCGACCCGGTAGCCACGACATCGTCGCGCGGCGTGCGCGGCTGGCGAGGAGCTGAAGCGATGGACGTCAAGCAGCTTCTCGATCGGCTGGTGCGGCTCTTCTGCTTCGCCTTCCTGCTGGTCACGTCGCTCTACTGCCTGATCGCCTACATCCCCTTCACGTACGAGCAGATCATCAAGTTCCGGTTGATCGGCTGGGTCACCACCTTCGCCGCGATCCACTCCTGGCTGTACGCGATCGTGGCAGTGGCGCTCGCGTACACGCTGCGCGATGCGCTCGCGCGGCCGGGCGTGCGCTGGTTCGCGCGCACGCTGGTCGCGCTGCAGTTCGGGCTCGCCGTCTTCCTGCTGGTGCGTCCCGTGCTCCCGTCGCTCGAGAGCGACGGCGCGAGCTTGGCCTGGAGCCTGGTCTTCCTGGTGCAGCTCGCGAGCCTGGGCGCCGTCGACGTCCTCGGCTGCCGTGGCCGCCTGCGCTTCGTGCAGCCCGAGGACGGTCGCGACTGGAGCGTGTTCGTCGCCGGTCTCGCGACGGCGCTGTTCGTCTCCCTGCTCTACTTCGGCATCGCGCTGCTGCGGTCACAGGCGCAGGACGGCCCCGCGCCCGGCCGCGGCGACGAGCTGCTCGCGCTCGCCTGGAGCCTGCTCTCGCACCTCGTCCTGTTCTTCGCCCTGGCCTCGACGTTCGTCCTGATCACGGCGCTCGCGCGACTGTCCGCGGTGCCGGCGCGCGCCGAGCTGGTGCTCGCCGCCCTGCTCGTGACCAGCATCGTCTACCTCGGCGTACACGACATCGTCCTCGCCGGCGTGTCCCTCAGCGGTCCGATCGCCGTGCTCTATGCCGCCCTGTTCGCGATCGCGGTCGTCGCCAACGTGGCCGGCCTGGCGCTCGAGAGCGCAGCGCGACGCGACGAGCCGGTCGAGGACGGGCTCGCGACATTGCTCTCGCCGCTCACGCTCAAGCAGTCGTCGCCGCTGCTCGCGCAGATCGGCTTCCTGCTGCTGCTCGGCGGAGCGGCCTGGCTCGTCGCCACGGAGGTCGCCGTCTTCGACTGGAACTACCTCGTCCAGAAGCTCTCGGTCGGCGTGATCTGGTGCCTGGCCTTCGCGCTCCTCTACTCGTCGGCCAAGCGCCATGACGCCCGCCCGGGATGGAGCGCGGGCGTGCTCGCCGTCGCGGTGCTGGCGCTCTTCACCTTCCGCGCGCTGCAAGCGCACCCGTCGCGGGTGCCCGAGCTCCTCGGCGGCTCCGCCGCGGACGCCACGCCGGCGCTGGCGCGACACGCGGGCTACGACGCGTCTTTCAAGGTCCTGTACGACGCGCTGGCACCACGGGTCGCGGACGCGTCCTTCGACGCCGGCTTCTATCGCTACCTCCAGGACAACACCAACATTTCGCGCGCGACCAAGGTCGATCCGGTCGACGTCGACCTGGTCGACGATCTCGAGCCGGCGCCCGGTCACAAGCCGAACGTCTTCATCTTCGTGATCGACAGCCTGCGTCGCGACTACCTCGGCACGTACAATCCGAAGGTGGACTTCACGCCTGCGATCGACGCCTTCGCACGCGAGAGCGTCGTCCTGGAGAGCGCCTTCACGCGCTATGGCGCGACGGGTCTCTCCGAGCCGTCGATCTGGGTCGGCGGCATGCTGCTGCACAAGCAGTACATCGAGCCGTTCTACCCGATGAATGCGCTGCAGAAGCTGCTCGAGGCGGAGCACTATCGGAGCTACGTGAGCGTCGACACGATCCTCTCGACCGTGGTCCGCCCGTCCGAGTCGATCGTCGAGCTCGACAAGGGCATCCTGAACAAGGACTACGACCTCTGCCATTCGCTCGAGGACCTGACGGGAAAGCTGCGCGAACGGCAGGACCACGCGCGGCCGGTCTTCGCATATACGCAGCCGCAGAACCTGCACGTCGCGCAGATCACGAGCCAGGGATCGAGCGTTCCCGGAGGCGAGAGCTTCCCGGGCTTCCACGCACCCTACGCCGCGCGACTGAAGCGCGTCGACGAGTGCTTCGGTGAGTTCATCGCCGCGTTGAAGGCCGACAAGCTCTACGACGACAGCATCGTCGTGCTCACCGCCGACCACGGCGAGTCGCTCGGCGAGGAGGGTCGCTGGGGGCACGCCTACACGATGTACCCGGAGATCGTACGCATTCCCCTGATCGTGCACCTCCCCCCCGCCATGCGCGCGGACCTCGCCTGGGATGCGGACGCGGTGTCGTTCCTGACCGACATCACGCCGAGCCTCTACTATCTGCTCGGCCATCGGCCGGTGCGCACCGACCCGATCCTGGGCCGGCCCTTGTTCGTCGCGAAGGACGACCAGACGACACTCCGCGCGCCAGCGCGCGACGACCACCTGCTCGCCTCGAGCTACGGCGCGGTGTACGCGATCCTGTCCGATCGCGGCCGCTCGCTGTACGTCGCCGACGGCGTCAACTATAAGGACTACTTGTTCGCGCTCGATCCAGGCGGCGCGGCGACGCCGCGCACCGTCACCGCACAGGTCAAGCGCGAGCACGAGCAGCAGATCCGCACGCAGATCGGCGAGATCAATCGCTTCTACCGGTTCGGCGACGCCGCGACCGGTGCCGCGACACCCTGACTGCCGCAGCCGAAAGCTGCTAAGACCCGAGCCGCACGAAGAACACGAGGGGGTGCCGGGGCACATGGTCAAGGATGACGGCGGCGCGGCCGCGAAGCAGGGCGACGCCTTGCCCCGCCTGGGGCTGGTCCTCGCGCTCTGGGAGCGCATGGGCGGCACGGATCCCTGGGCGCAGGCGTGCGAGACCGTGCGCGGCGCCGACCGGCTCGGCTACGACAGCGTCTGGCTCACCGAGAGCGGGAACCGTGACCCGGTCACCCTGCTCACGCACCTCGCGACGCAGACCGAGAAGATCCAGCTCGGCTTCGGCGTGGTGAACGTCTTCAGCCGCTCGCCGGCCGTGCTCGCCAGCACCGCCGCGACGCTCGACGAGTGCCGCGCGCGCCTGTGCGCCCTGCGCGCGTCGGGTGTGGATGCGGTCAACGTCTCGCTACCGTCCTATGCACCACAGGTGGCGCTGCCGCTGCTCGAGGCGCTGATCGCGTGATGCGCTGACGCTCGACCAGCGACGCGCGGAGCAACGGGCCCTTGGGCAATCTTCTCTACATCACCCCTGCCATGCCGAACCCGACCGGCAAGGGTGTCAGCATGCGCAGCTTTGCGGTCCTCGAGGGCTTCGCCGCGCGCTACGCGGTGACCTGCCTCGTCGTGCCGCTGTGGGACCCGCGGGGAGCGCACGACGTCCCGACTGCGACGTCACGCCTCGCGGAGGTGATCGTCGCCCCGCCCGGAACTCTGTACGCAGTTCCGCGCCGGCTGCTGTCGTTTCCCTGGTACCGGCGGCTGGCCGCGCGCGTGTCGGCGCGCCTCGGGCCCTGGCCACTCGAGAGCGTCGGCGTCTCGTCGTCAGCGACGACACGCCGACTCGGTGGACGGCGGTTCGATCGTGTGCACGCCTTTCGTCTCTGCATGGCGCCGTTCGCGGCGGCCTGCCTGGGAGGCGCGTCCTTGAGCGTCGATCTCGACGATCTCGAGGGCGAGACGCTACGCAGCATCGCGAAGCTGCCGACCATCGATCCGCGCATGGCGGCCGCGCTCGAGACCGAGGCGGCGCTGTCGGACCTCCTGCTCGAGCACTGGAGTCGCCGCGCCCAGCTCCTCATGGCGTCGTCGGAGCGGGATCGCGCAGCGTTGACCCGCATCGTCCGTACGAAGGTCATCGTGGTGCCGAACGTGCTCCGAGCACCGCCGGCCACAACGCCGATCCCTGGTGATCTGCCGCACCGGATCACCTTCGTCGGTGGGCTCGACTACGCGCCGAATCGCGACGCCGTCACCTGGCTCACCCGCGAGATCGCTCCCGCGCTTTCCCGCACCGCGATGGTGCCGTGGACGATTCACGTGGTCGGCCACGGCGGGCCCGAGCTGCTCGCAGAGCTGCGCGTCACCGATCCGAGGCTCGTCGCGCACGGCGCGGTGGTGGATCTCGCGCCCATTCTCGAGCGCTCCCGTGCCGTCGTGGTGCCGCTCCGGGCGGGTGGCGGTACACGGATCAAGGTCCTGGAGGCGTTCGCGTACGGGCGGCCCATCGTCTCGACGACGACCGGCGCAGAGGGCCTCGAGGTGGACGACGGCGTTCACCTGCTGATCGGAGACACGCCCGAGGCGCTCGCGGCCCACCTCGCCAGGCTCCTGGCCGACGGCGGTTTGGCTGCACGTCTGGCCACCGCAGGACGGGCTCGGGTACTCGACAAATACTCACCGGAGGCGCTCGTTGGCGCGCTCGCCGAGGTATGACGCCGGGCCGCGACCCCGCGCCGAGCGTACTCGCCGCACCGCGCCAAGCCTGCGTCCACACGAGCTCGCCGGCACACCGATCGGTGGCGAGCGCGATCGCCAGCGCGGGTGCGACCGGGGAGTCGATGCCGGTCAAGGACAGCCTCATCGCCGCCACGGCTCTCGTGCACGATCTGATCGTGGTGACGCGCAACCATGTTGAGTTCGAGAGGGCAGGCGTCGGCATCGTCGATCCGTTCGGTTAGATCCACGAGCGGACTCTCCCCTCGCTCCGGCACGCGTTTCGCGCGCGGAGGTCGAGTTTCGAGTCGGCCTCCTGGCCTCCTCGGCGCCATCGCCCGCTGGCGGCGGGGCTTGCCAGGGGCGCCGCCGCCATGGATGCTCGACGGGCCGTGCGTGGCAGACGTGCACGTGG
>Ga0163155_10005985_pt1 | contig 11932 bp, 10 predicted proteins | sample OliLakLV19SP4G1_FD_148611 | JGI IMG/M metagenome (GOLD analysis project Ga0163155, IMG submission 148611) | Freshwater microbial mat bacterial communities from Lake Vanda, McMurdo Dry Valleys, Antarctica - Oligotrophic Lake LV.19.SP4.G1 | ecosystem: Environmental > Aquatic > Freshwater > Lake >...
TTCCTCAGAACTCGGAACTCAGAACTCAGAACTGCCCATCCGAGTGATGATTCGGCTCACGCCAGGAATTGAGTGCCACACTCACGACTACATCCGGACTGGCAGCATTGATAGCAAATTCGGCTTCGATCTAAACCAGTTGGATCAGGTTTTTCAATTTCTCATCCAACATCCAGAGTTGTCTTGTATTGGGTTACATGCTCACATTGGCTCACAGATTTTTGAACTGGAACCGCACCATGATTTGGGGGCTGTGATGGTGCAGTGGTTGCTTAAAGCAACTCATTACGGTTTACCGATCGCAATTTTGAATATTGGCGGTGGGTTAGGCATTTGCTATACCGAATCGGATGATCCTCCTAGCATTGAAGCATGGGTGAAAACGGTATCGGAAGCGATCGCCCAAGCTTGTGATACTCATCAGGTTCCCTATCCTAAGCTAATTTCTGAACCAGGGCGATCGCTGATTGGCTCTGCTTGCGTCACCGCATACACTATAGGCGCACAAAAAATCATTCCTAACCTGCGTACCTATTGGTCTGTAGACGGCGGTATGTCCGATAATCCTCGCCCAATTACCTACCAATCGGTTTATCGGGCAGTCATCGCCAATCGAATGTCTGCACCGCTAACAGAAACTATTACGATCGCCGGAAAGCACTGCGAATCGGGCGATGTGCTGATTAAAGATGCCAAATTAGCCGCTGCGGCACCGGGAGATGCCCTCGTCATTCCGGCGACAGGAGCTTACAATTACAGCATGTCATCCAACTACAATCGTATTCCTCGTCCCGCAGCAGTATTGGTTAACGATGGCGAAGCAAACTTGATCTTGCAGCGCGAAACCAATGATGATCTGACTCGTCATGATCGGTTGCCAGAAAGGTTACGACAAGGGAGCGATCGAGTCTCAGGGTAACTGAGCCTGATTGCACAGCATGGCATGACCTCAAACGGCGCAAGGTTCAACCAGATCAATGGGAGATTTGTTGAGGCAATGGCTAGCGAACCCTAGTTGGACAAAATCCTTAAGCTTTTTAGCCTTCCAAAACCTGCTCACCAGATTTCTGCCTGAAAATATTGCCGAAGCAGTGTGGTCGCTGTTGGATGTTGGGTTGGTCATTACCCTGACTTACATGATGCTGGTCATCATTGGTGAACGACGAACTCTTTGGATGGTACGAGGGTTTATCGTCCTCATGCTGGCGGCTGCCGTTAGTACCCGCTTGGAGCTAAGACTGCTTAGCTTTGTGTTGAGCAATCTGGTGGTTGGTTCTGCCGTCGCAATGGCATTTATTCTGCAATCAGAATTTCGTCGTTTTCTAGAGCAGTTGGGTCGGGGTCAGCTTTTACAACTGATTCAGCCTTATCAACGGAGCGCTCACAAGTCTACCGATACGGTCGATGAGCTAGTAGACGCGGTGAAAGAACTCTCCCAAAATCGCACAGGCGCATTGATGATTATTGAAACCGCAAGCCCCATTGATGAACGCGACTTTTCGGTGCCGGGAGTGCGCCTCAATGCAGAAGTCTCAAAAGAGCTTCTACAAACCATTTTCCAAACGACTACATTGTTGCATGATGGAGCAGTGCTGATTCGCGATACACGAGTGGTGGCGGCTGGCATAATTTTGCCATTGTCTGAACAAACTGCTTCTCGTCAGTTGGGCACTCGTCATCGGGCGGCAATGGGAATTACCGAACGGGTCGAAAACTGCATTTGTGTGGTTGTATCTGAAGAGACAGGCTCTATTTCCTTAGCGGAGCGGGGTATGTTAAATCGTCCTTTAACGAGCAGTAAACTAAAAGAGCTTTTGGATGCGCGCTTATCCCAGTCCGTCGATCGCGAAGCGGTTGCACCTAATTTGCGAACCATTGGTCGCCAATTGGCTGCTAATTCGTGGTCATTGATGAAACAAGCAATACCATGGCGCAAACATAAAAAGTAGATAAAGACTAGACAAGCGATGCACCCAAATTTCCCTAGCCTGAGCTTCACTAGACTTAGGGCACAATCGATGGAGAAACCATGACTGCACACTCAGTTGCCTTGCAAAAGTTGCCTGCTGACCTTCTACAAGATCGGTTGCCAAAACACGTTGCTGTGATTATGGATGGCAATGGTCGTTGGGCGAAGCAGCGCGGGATGCCTAGGGTTCGGGGGCATCAACGGGGAGCGGATGTTTTAAAAGAATTGCTCCGCTGTTGTAAAGATTGGGGTATTCAGGCGCTGACGGTCTACTCTTTTTCAACCGAAAATTGGGGACGACCTCTAGAGGAAGTTGAATTTTTGATGATGCTGTACGAACGAGTGCTTCGACGAGAACTGGAGGAACTGATTCGGGCAGATGTCAAAATCCGGTTTGCAGGAGATTTGAGTGCCTTGCCTGAGATTCTGCGGAATCGAATTGACCAAGCTGTGGTGGCGACCCAAAATAATCAGGGGATTCAGTTTACGGTTGCAAAAAACTACGGTGGACGGCAGGAGATTGTGCAGGCGTGTCAGGCGATCGCTCAAAAAGTTCAGCAAGGACTAATTGACCTAGAGCAAATTGATGAAGCTCAGTTTGAGCGCCATCTTTACACTGCTGGCATTTGTGACCCCGATCTATTGATTCGCACTAGCGGCGAAATGCGGCTCAGCAACTTCTTGCTTTGGCAAATGGCGTACAGCGAAATCTATGTTACCGATACGCTGTGGCCTGACTTCGATCGCACCCAATTTCATTACGCCCTCCGCGACTATCAACAGCGCGATCGTCGATTTGGAAAATTGTGAGCCATGGATTTTCGGATTTAGTCTGATGTCGGCGATCGCCCTACTGTTAAGGGTAAGCTGGAGAGAGGGCTTCGTCGGTTTGTCTAGCGCTAGCACCGGAATAGATCAAGCCGCGCTGCATATCCAGCGTGATAATTTCGCCTTCTCGAATTGCGGAGGTGGCATCTTTCACGCCCACGATCACCGGAATTCCCAGCCTTAAACCAATTACAGCAGCATGGCTGGTTAAACTGGCATCTTCCGTAATAATTCCAGAGGCTTTTCGCACGGCTTCCATCAAATCAGCGCTGGTTCCAGACGCGACTAAAATTTCCCCTGGGTTAAAGTTACTTGCCTCAAAGCCGTTGTGTAGAATTCTTGCTCTACCGCTAACCGAGCCGCCTTGCCCAATGCCAATCCCTTTACCGCGAACCGCCGTGACGACTTCGACTTTGACCAAATCTGTGGAGCCGGAGACACCTTGGAGTGTACCAGCCGTCATCACCACCAGATCACCTTCTTGTAGCAGGTGATTTTCTTGGGCAACGCTAACGGCTGCCTGAAAGGTTTGTCCAGTAGATGGCAGATCCAAAACTAGCAAGGGTTTTACGCCCCAGACGAGTTGCAGTTGCCGCGCCACATCTACATGAGGCGTAATCGCCAAAATTGGCTTTTGGGGACGAAACTTAGACACATTCCTAGCCGTTGCGCCGCTTTTAGTTAGGGTCATGATGGCAGCAGCATCCAGTTGTCCGGCAATCCGCGCGACTGCTTGACTGATGGCATTGGGGATCGATCGCCCACTGTCAGTCATCTGCCGAATGGGTGGCTCTTGCTCAATCCGTAGGGCAATCTGCGCCATAGTTTTGACGGCTTCGATCGGGTATTTGCCTACTGCCGTTTCATTCGACAGCATAATCGCATCGGTGCCATCTAGAATGGCGTTTGCCACATCCGAAACCTCGGCGCGAGTCGGGCGAGGGCTATTTACCATACTGTCGAGCATTTGGGTTGCGGTAATCACCGGGATACCGCGACGGTTTGCTGTGGCAATCAGGCGTTTTTGCAAAATTGGCACATCTTCAGCAGGCAGTTCCACGCCGAGGTCACCCCGCGCCACCATCACGCCATCGCTAATGGAAAGGATTGCTTCCATTTCCTGGATTGCTTCATGCTTCTCAATCTTGACGATCACCGGCACTTGCTTGCCAGCGGCAGAAATTAACTCTTTAATTTCCAGCACATCTTGCGGATTGCGGACAAAGCTAAGCGCGACCCAATCAACGCCTTGATCTAACCCAAAGGTTAAGTCTTTGCGGTCTTTGTCCGTGATCGCCTTGATAGACAAATACACACCGGGAAAGTTCACGCCTTTGTTATTGGAAAGCACGCCACCGACTACCACTTGGCAATGCAGTTCACCCGCCGATCGCTTCACTTCTTCCACGCGCATTTCCACCCTGCCGTCATCTAGCAAAATGGTGGCACCTGCGGGCACTTCATCGGCAAGTAAGTCATAGGTAACGCAATTCATGGTTTGGTTACCCGTCATTAGGTTACTCGTAAGAATATAGCGATCGCCCGTTTTCAAAACAATCGAGCCATCTTCAAACCGCCCCAGTCGAATTTTTGGTCCTTGCAAATCCTGCAAAATTCCTACGGGCTGATTCAACTCGAAGGAGAGTTGCCGAATCAACCGAATACTCCGCTGATGATCGTCGTGGGTGCCATGGGAAAAATTGAGTCGAAGAGTGGTTGCGCCAGCCTCAATCAGCGATCGCAGCACATCAGGGCTACTTGTCGCGGGACCAATCGTTGCAACAATCTTCGTTCGGCGCTGGGATGCTTGCAATTGCATGGATGACTATGAGGGTAAAGATTACTTAAAACTCAAACATTTCTAGATTGGAATACTAGATTGGAATACTAGATTGGAATACCTTGTTGGAACCTTTCCGGCTCTCTACTCTATTCCGTACTTTTTTCAAGTCTCCGGTCGCTTTTATCTAGAAAAATTGTATGAAAAGAATTGACTGAAATTTAGCACTGAGAACGAGATTTGACAGAAGAGTTGAACATGTCCACGGAGCAGTTTGCAAGAAGGTGTTTCAAGTCAGCAAAGGGATACTATCACGTTATTGGGGCAATTCAATTTGCCATTCTTGCAGCGCGATCGCGATCCCGTGGCACAACTCAGGGGAAATATCTGGGTTAGCCTGCAATGCTGCTAGCTGCTGATGGGTTTGTTGCGGTTGAATCTGCTTGAGCGCCGCGATCGCGTGTAGCTGAACTCCCGCATCCTGACTTGCCAAAAGCTGGATCAATGGATCGACAGTCGATGGCTGCTGGAGTTGACCGAGTGCCAGCGCGATCGCCTGTTGGATTAGGGAATCTTGAGCAAATGGGATTAAAGATCGAGTCAGCGCTTGAGCCGCTGCGCCTTTTAGGCTGGGATCATTCCACCGTCCCAGAGCGATCACAATTTCTTGATCCACCTGAGCGGGTTGACAACTCGGATTGTCTAACAAACTTATTAGGACGTTGAATGCAAAAGGTGTGGCAATCCATGCCAGCGCTCGCACGATCTCTATTTGCAGGCTTGCGGACGTATTGGCAGAAGCGATCGCGCGACTGAGAGCATTCACTGCCGCATCTGTGCCGATTCGTCCGAGGGCGATCGCGGCTTGTTGGCAAACGCTGATATTCAAATCCCACAGGAGATTGCTCAATAGGCTGACCAAACCCAGTTCATCAGTCAAATCGGTGCGAACGGCTAATCCAGCGATCGCGGCGCGGCGAACGGGCGCTGCCAAATCGGTTAAGGCTTGAATCAGGACGGGCGGCACTTGCAGATCGTGAAAGCTGCCGAGAGCCTCAATCGCCATTGCCCGAATCGTAGAATCTTCATCTTGCACCACGGTTAGCAAAGGCGCGATCGTGGCAGAATGGCGAATTTGCGTCAGGGCTTGGACGGCAAGTAAGCGGGTTTCGGAGGCACTTAACAGATCGGTGAGGGGGGCGATCGCGCGGGTGCCAAATTTTGCCAATGCCTCAGATGCCATTTCGCGCAGGTCATCCTCTTCAGAGTTGAGCAGTTCCACCAATGCCTGAATTGCAGCAGGATGTTTGGCATCGCTTAAAAGGCGCACTGCAAACCAACGAGTCTCTGGCTCCTCGTCTTCATCTTTCACCAGCGTAATTAGCGGTGAAATTGCGGCTTCGCCAAAGCCAGGAAATATCTTAGCAACGTCCCAACATTCTTGAAAGTCGCCCAATTTGAGGACAGCGATCGCGAAGCTGACCAACGCTGCAATTTCGTCTACAGATAATTGCGTCCAGTCGCTTGTCTGGTGGTGGTGCTGTAGCGCTTGAACCACGGTTGACCAGTTTCCCTGCTGGGCAAGGTCTTCTATCTGGTTGACCCAACTCACCATGACTTAACGCACCATGACCCAACTGACCATGACACGGGCATTATCGCTTTCCCAAAAAACTAAAGGCGCGAAACTTATGTGCCTGTAGTTCAATTCTTCCTGCAAGGCGATCGCAGACTAGATGACACAGTTCAAAAATCAGTTCATCTTCCACCTTGTAATACGCTAGCGTTCCTTCGCTGCGTCGGCTTAACATGCCTGCTTGAACCATGACTTTCAAATGCTTAGAAACATTTGCCTGACTGGTATCCATTGCTTCCACTAAATCTTGTACGCATCGTTCACCATCTCGAAGCAGATTCAATATTCTGAGACGGGTGGGTTCACCCAAGATACTGAAGTAAGCAGCCAGTTGTTCAACAACTTCTGGCGGAACCGGCTGGGAAGAGTTCATTGGCAATTATGAAACAGTGTGAGAAGCGTTGATCCCCAGATTTTAACGAGTCACCCGGAACACCGCAAGGGAAGAAGTGTTCTGCAACTAAACTTTATTAGAGCTTTATGGGTGTCAATTTATCCCAAAGTCTCTAATTTGTCACTGATTTTTCACGGAGTCGCCATCACGGAGTTACCCGCATTAAGGGCTGATTGTATTCCACCGGCTCCCCATTCTGAACCAATATTTCAATAATCTCTCCTGCCACTTCCGCCTCAATTTCATTCATCAGCTTCATCGCTTCGATAATGCACACGGTTTGCCCCGACCGAATGCGATCGCCCGGTTCAACAAACGGCAGTTCATCCGGCGCGGGCGAACGATAAAACGTTCCGACCATAGGAGACAAAATTTCGAGATAGCGGCGATCGCTGTTGGGTGGCAGCGTCACGGTCGTAGATTGCGCGGGTGCAACATCTGAAGATTTAGCATCCCCTCCTGATAGTGGCGAGGGTGACAGTGGGAAAATCACTTCAGGCGTTCTCACGCGATTGTCCCCCGTCAAAAGCTGTTCGTCTCCGCGCAACCCTCGGCGGATAGTTAACTCAAAATCGGAGCTTTTTAGCGTTAACTCTGCAATATCTGTCTGGTTAATCGCGGCTAGCAGTTCACGGAGTTCATTCAAATTCAACGACACAGTGTGTGCAGACCTCTTAGATAGGGGCTAGATGATAATGATAGGAGCTTAAAAATTTCAACTCACCTTACTCTCGACCCAAATAGCTATCTGTGCGAGTGTCAATCTTAATGCGCTCACCTGTGGTAATAAACAGAGGCACCATGACTTGGGCACCTGTTTCTACAATGGCAGGCTTGTTTCCACCCGTGGCAGTATCCCCCTTAAACCCCGGATCGGTTTGGGTAATTTCCAGCACTACAGAATTGGGCAATTCCACTTCCATAATTTTTTCACCCCAACGAACTACGTTCACCTCCATGCCTTCCTTAAGATATTTAACGCGATCGCCAATTTGGGCAACACTCAACTGGGTTTCCTCAAAGCTTTCCATATCCATAAAGACGAAGCTATCTCCTTCTTTATAGGTGTACTGCATCGTACTTTTATCTAAATTAGCTTGGGGAAGCGATTCACCCGCTCGAAACGTTTTTTCAACTACACTGCCGGTCTGCACATTTTTGAGCTTAGTCCGAACGAAAGCGGCTCCTTTTCCTGGCTTGACATGGAGAAACTCCACCACTCGCCAGACATTACCGTCCAGTTCAATACTTATGCCCGATCGAAAATCATTACTGGAAATCATTGGTCTAAAACTTTAGCAAATAATGATTGGCAATTCATTTTACCGCTCCGATGAGCGTAATCAAGCAATCAAGCTGAAGGAACCTCAGCAAAACTAATTTATCGCTGCGATCGCTCAGCAACCATCAGCACTTTCAGCGTCGCCCTATGGCAAGATAATAAGGTGATGCGGCTAGTCTAAGCGCTCAAACATTGTGCCAATTTAGCGAGCAGTAGAGATGCAATATCCTGGAATAAATCCCCTTAAACACTGGTTGAAAATGGGGCTGAACCTGCTCCTGCTAGTGACCTTGGCGATCGGGCTAAGCGCTGCGAAGCCAATTCAAATTAGTCGCCTGCCTGCGGGAAACGCCATCACCGACGGCAACGCGCTGTTGCGCTCTGCCCTGCCGATCGACAACGCCCCAATCCGAGATCTGCAAGACAGCTTAGAAGATATTATTGGAAAACTGCGGGCACAAAGCCGTTGGGGCGCAATTACGGGTGATATTAGCCGTGCCACACGCATTGCCACCGATAAACAGGCTGCTATTTTGGCAAGCATTCCCAGCGATCGCCAGCCCAGCGCGATCGCATTACTCGACCAAATCAAGATAGCTTTGCCCGATTTGCAAGCCGCAACCGAAGCCAAAGACCGAGTGCAGGTGATGGCTAAACGTGCCAAAGTTCTAAATTTAGTTGGGCAAATTGAAGAACTCATGGTGCAGCAGTTTCCTTATGAAGTTCCTGAAACCTATCGCAACCTGCCTCAGCTAAAAGGACGAGCGAAGGTGGAATTTAAAACCAATAAGGGCAAAATTGTTTCAGTAATCGATGGCTACAGCGCCCCCGTCACCGCTGGCAACTTCATCGATCTGGTGCAGCGTGGCTTTTACGACGGACTGCCGTTTACCCGTGCAGAAGAATCTTATGTGCTGCAAGTGGGCGATCCGGCTGGAGCGGAAGTCGGCTTTGTAGATCCAAAAACTAAGCAATACCGAGCGATTCCACTCGAAGTGAAGGTGAAGGCTGATCCCGTTCCGGTCTACGGCATCACCTTAGAAGATGCGGGACGATTTCGCGAACAGCCTGTGTTACCGTTCTCTGCCTATGGCGCTATGGCATTGGCACGTCCTGACACTGACCCCAATGGCGGCTCATCTCAGTTTTTCTTCTTTCTATTTGACTCAGAGCTAACTCCCGCTGGGGCAAATTTGCTAGATGGACGCTATGCCATTTTTGGGTTTGTGGTGGAAGGGAAAGAGGTGCTTGACCAGCTTAAGGCAGGCGACAAGATCGAATCTGCCAAGGTGATTGAAGGCTTAGACAAGTTTCAAGAACCTGCTGCTGCGTAGTGTTTAGAGTTTTAACCTAAGCTGTAAACCATAGACCCGCTTGAGAACTCACCTGGTTTTCTCGGCGGGTTTATGATGTGAATACTTAGATCAGGTTCGTCACGCTTATTTGAGTCCATAATCTACAATCAGCGTTTTGACATTGTGGCTAGAAACGAAGTTTGCCAGGGTTTCAATTTCGGTCTGATTGAGCAATCCTAAGCAGCCGATTGTTCCTGAGCCACCCCGAATCATGCGATCGGCATCGCGATGAATGCCAATGCCGCTGCGCGACGTGGAAAACTGCGGCGTAACTGGAATAAATGTCTTTCCCATGGCAAATGGTAATCCTGCACCCCGATCGACCTGCCCGATCGCATAAAGTCCTTGGGGCAACGGCTCCCGCGATCCTGCTTTCGATGCGTTTCCTACTCGAAAAGCTTGCTTTTGAGGCTTGCCAGACACCGCTTGAAACCGTTCTAGCACCTCGCCGTCGCGCACCAAATCCACATTTAGGATGCGTTCTCCAGTCTCCGTAAATTTAGAACTGAGGGTTACCCGCAAGGCTGCGACTTGAGGCGGCACCCAGCTTAATTTTGTGTTTGGAATGTCTGCATGGACTGGCGATGCGAATGGCAGCATTCCTCCAAAAATAGCCGCGATCGCCCATAGTTTTCCCTTCATCTCTATCTCCCTTGAAAATTCCAACCGTGAATAAAAATTCGCAGAACAAGCTCTTGCTCACTGAAAGTTTCAGGTGAGTAAAAGCAGGATATTTTGGCGCTGTATAGGCGTATGACCCGCCCACCAAAAGACCTAGAGCAACCCTGTTATCTGAGAAAAAACTGATAGCATCCGACTTGCTTTCGGGGTCGGTGCCGTAGGGTTGGCTACAGTCTGCCCCTGTAACTTTCCGTAGAAACTTCGCTCAACTTGTGCTGTAAACCTACCTAGCTGTAAAACTATCTGATTGAGATATGAGTTTTATGCAGTAGGTTTTTTATGCAGCAGGTCGGGGATTGCGGGACGCGAGAGTACAGAGGTACGACAAATCCTCTATTCCCTATGCGCCATTCGTCATTCATCATTCGTCTTTCCTTTCTCGCCTAAAATTGATGGAAGAAGCGATTCAGGATAAGCCGACCGTGGGATTCAAAATTGGTTTGTTGGGGTTAGGAACCGTGGGGACTGGAACAGCACACATTCTGCTTGATCCAGCACAGCGTCATCCGTTGGTGCAAGAATTGGAACTCTATCGGGTGGGGGTGCGATCGCTCGATAAGCCCCGCAATGTGGATTTACCAGCCGATTGTTTTACGACTGATCTGGAAAGTATCGTCACCGATCCGGCGGTGGATATTGTGGTGGAAGTGATCGGTGGGCTAGAGCCTGCTCGATCGCTAATGCTGACCGCAATTGCCCATGGAAAGCACGTAGTAACGGCAAACAAAGCCGCGATCGCCCGCTTTGGCGATGAAATTTTTACCGCAGCCAGGGAAGCGGGAGTCTATGTATTGCTGGAGGCGGCAGTGGGCGGTGGCATTCCGGTAATTGAGCCACTTAAGCAATCCCTCTGCGCCAACCGCATCCACACGGTGATGGGCATTGTCAACGGCACCACAAACTACATTCTCACTCGGATGCAAACCGAAGGCGGCGACTTTGCCGACATTTTGGCAGATGCTCAACAGTTGGGCTATGCCGAAGCTGACCCCACCGCCGACGTAGATGGACTTGATGCTGCTGACAAAATCGCTATTTTGGCATCACTGGCATTTGGCGGACGGATCAAATTGCCGGAAGTGCATTGCGAAGGGATTCGTCAAGTGAGTGCTGCGGATATTGCCTATGCCGACAAGCTCAGTTTTGTGATCAAGCTACTAGCAGTCGCTAAACGCAATCCCCAAGCATCCCCAAATGATCTTGAACAACTGCAAGTGCGAGTGCATCCGACGCTGATCCCTAAAGATCATCCGCTTGCCAGCGTTAATGATGTCAACAACGCAATTTTGATTGAAGGCGATCCAGTTGGACAGGTGATGTTTTTTGGTCCTGGGGCAGGTGCAGGTCCCACTGCCAGCGCGGTCGTGTCGGACATTTTGAACATTGCCGCAATTTTGAAAGTGAGGCGTGGCAGTCAAACGTCGCTGGATGGCAAGGCATTGCTTGATCCACTGTTGGCGTGTTCGCATCAGCACTATTGCGCGATCGCCCCAATGGATGAGCTAATCAGCCGCTTCTATGCCCGATTCTCTACTAACGATACTCCCGGCGTGATTGGCAAGTTAGGCACCTGCTTTGGTGATCACAACGTCAGCCTAGAATCGGTGGTGCAAACGGATGTTCACGGTGAATCTGCCGAAATTGTTGTCGTCACCCACGATGTGCGCGAAGGCAACTTCAACCAGGCTTTAACCGAAATTCGCGCAATGCCATCCGTCAACAGCGTTGCCAGCGTGTTGAGAGTGTTGTAACAAGCGGGTCAGAGGTCAGGGGCTAGGATCACAGCCGAAACCCGTTCGCGTAGCGTCTCCGCAGGAGTTACCTTGAAACCCTCTAATAGCGAGGATAGCCGGATGGTTGATAGCTAGAATAGTTTGGCTGTAGGGCAAGGCGTGAATTGAGGGTCAATGTTAGATCGGTGTTGGGCTTGAGCGCGATGGAATCACTGGTCGGTTTTTGCCCTAAAAGTAAACCACCGGCTGCACCTAGCCCAGCACCTAGCAAAAT
>Ga0163155_10005991_pt1 | contig 11929 bp, 6 predicted proteins | sample OliLakLV19SP4G1_FD_148611 | JGI IMG/M metagenome (GOLD analysis project Ga0163155, IMG submission 148611) | Freshwater microbial mat bacterial communities from Lake Vanda, McMurdo Dry Valleys, Antarctica - Oligotrophic Lake LV.19.SP4.G1 | ecosystem: Environmental > Aquatic > Freshwater > Lake >...
ATATAGTACAGTTCGTGGGTCGCAATCGCCAGCGATATTCCGGCGGCGAGTAATACCAGAAAACTGGCCTTGCCACTATCGAGATAGCGGAAGAAACCAATCACCATCCACAGCGTCCACAGCAGGATTAGGCCATCGTGGCGGGCAAAGCGGGTGTAGTACAGCAGTGAGGGCGCAAATGCCAGTAATACCGCAGCAACAAGCGTTCCTCGCGTGCCAAGGTATGGCCGCAGCATCCATACCGAGGCAACCATGCCAATTCCGGCTAGCGCCTGTGGCAGGCGCGCCTGCCAATCGCCATCACCAAACAAGAAATAGCTGATCAGGGTGAATATATACAGCGATGGGCCATGATAGGTTGGTTCATAGCAATAGGTATTGGCTGGCCGACCGCCAACACAGGTGAACCCGCCAGCACCGACGAAAAACTTCCAGCTCATCCAGGCATGGATGGATTCATCATGGTGCAGCGCCATCTTCCCGAGGCCGTACAGATGGGCAATAATGCTCAACGCAACAATCGCCACAAAGGAAAGCAGCTCAATATTGAGGCGCGTCAGATCCAATGAACGACCTAGTGTATCAGGTGCAGCATATTCTCGTTGGCGTGGGATAACTGCCATATGCTCTCCATATGAAATAGGTTGGGGCGTATAAAATTATTTTTGTTCCCCGATACCGAAGCCAAGCTCATCGGCCAGGGCTGGTCGAATTGCCAGAACAAAATCGCTTGATCCAAGTGGGGCAGGCAGATTGCGAAACAGAATGTAATCCCAATACTGGCTTGCGGTGTTGCCATCGAATGGCGTTCGCAGCATGCGCATCAACAGTGCTGATTCCGGCGTCACAGGGCGGGTCATCCAATCGCTTGGCAGCCGATACATTGCCTCTTCTGGGAACCACCAACGTAATGGGTAGCGCTGGACGCGGAATCCAGCAAAACTCTGGCGATTCTGATCGTTAAGATTCTCTTCCATAATCAGCATGGCCATCACCTCATCGGGAGGGGTTGGAATCACGCCAGCCGGCTGTTCGGTTGCACGCGTGAAACGGCGCATATACCAATCCCAGACGGTCTCGTTGTCGTACCAGATTGGCATATCCATCGCGCCACCACGCCGCCGCGAGGCTTGTTCCAGGCGATCAATCACCCGCATAACATCTGGCGAGGTTTGGGTGTAGCTCATCATCTCCCGCGGCCCCTCGCCCCAGCGAAAGTTGAGCTGGAATGCACTGCGCAGGCTATAACTTGCGCCAACAATCGTTATTGCCAGGGCCAATGCACCAATTGCCCAGCGTCGGCCCATCAGGACACTGCCGCCAATGGTGAGCAGGGTGATCAGGCCTAGCCCGATCAGTGGGAACCAGGGAATATAGGCGAGCTGTGCTCCGCCAGTACGAATCGAAAGGGCCAGCAGCAGGAAGCACAACACGGCGATCACCCCGAAAATACCCAGGTAGGTGATCAATGCACTGCGCTGTGAGGCTGGTAGCGCTGGCGCATTTGGGTCGGCAGTGCGCCACCAGTTCATCGTTTGTGCAAGTGCCCAGCTACCCATCAGGGTCAATGGCAGTGCCAGATGAATCGTCAGCCATGGCATCTTTTCGCCAGCCCACGAATACAGGAACAGGGTTGCAATCAACCACCAGGCCAATAATGCTGGGAGCACAAACGTCCAATCGATGGGTTGGCTCGATTGCATATTCCAAACCGTTGCTTGGGGCGTATCGTCAGAAACAGACTCGTTGCTGTTGATCGGAGCTGTTCCCTCACCCCTGGCCTCTCGCCCATTGGGAGAGGGGCAGCGCAGCAGGGGTGAGGGAGGAGGTGCCGCATCAAGGTCTTTACTCTTTGCTGGCATTCTCGATTCCGCAAAAGCTGCTCGGATGCGTACCCAACCCATGCGTCCGACCATCGCAAGGCCGATGGTTGCCCACAGCAGCATGAGTGGTTCGTAGATCGAGAGCAGAACCAGGTAGAAGTGCCGTGGTTGTGCGCCACGCTCAACCTCGTGCTGGGCCATCCAGTACAGCAATGAGCCGGTGGTTCCGCTAATAATACCAACCGGGTTTGTCAGAAACGAGGAAAAGATCAGCGCATATAATCCAAAGAACAACCCGAGTGCAATCAGCCAACGGCGATCATAGGCCAGGCTGGCGAATGCATCAAGTGTGCTATCATTGGTTGCACGGGCACGCTGCCAGGCAGTATTCTCATCTGTATCGCGCCTTCGCCAGATTAACACATACAGGGCGATCAGCGTGCCAAGGGTGAGTACCATGCTGATTATGAGCGATGGGTGCCCAAAGAACTGCCCCAATTTGATCAGATACGCGCCAAGATTATTATCTGGTTGGTGGCGTACACACAGCGCAAACGCATTATCGGCGGTTGCGAGCGGTGGTAGGCCAAAAATCGGGCCTGGCCGGTCGATCTTCATCGGGTTATCGGGTGGGTAGAGGTTCGCACTATCTGGGCAAATATACGGGCCATTCGCCCGATTCACCGTATCGCTGGTTGGGTACGGCCGTTCTGGATGGCCAGGTAACACGAACACCAGCAGTGCGATGGCGATGCCAAGGCCAGCCACAAGCGCAGCACCGGGCCGCCAGACCTTATAGAAGAACAGGCCAAGCAGCACCGGTAGGAAGATCGCCAGATATAGAAAGAATGTTTCTAGCGTCGTAAACATCAGTGCCAGTGCCGCTGCACCAATAAACAGCCAGCGTGCCTGGCGGGTTGATGCATAGCGAACAACACATATGAACACCAGGAGTTCAAATGTGACAGCATAGATATCGTGGCGAATGAAGCGGCCAACATACAGAACCACTGGCGAGATCAACAGTGCCGTCGATGCGATCAGCGCAGTCGAGCGGCCAAGCTCGCGCCGTAGCAAATAGGGCAATACCGTTAGAACACTGCCAAATAAGGCCGCACCAAGCCGGGCCGTATAGTTACTATCGCCAAACAGGAAATAGATCAGCGCGCCCCAGAAATAGAGAAACGGCCCATGCAGCAGTGGGTCATGAACAAAACCCTTGCCCGACATCACATAGTATGAAAAGGCCGCGTGCAGCGTTTCATCGTGATGCAGCGCACGATTGTCCAACATGAGCAGATGCGACAGGATCGAGAGCAGGAACAGGCCACAATACAGGCCCTGTTCAAGCGTGATCGTTCGGCGTGATGCCTCCGCCATTGGGATTGAGCGGGCAGAAGGCGTAGCAGTCTGCGGGGGGAGTTCGGCTATCGACATGATCCCTCGGTTGCTGCGGCGGGCGGACGAGCGTGGCATCTGCGCGCCCGAAATGGAAGAGGTCGCTACCAATAGACATTACCTCCATTGTACCCGATCTCGTGGCAGCGACGCAAGCGCATAAATAGAGCGTTGGGTGAGTGAGTACGCTTGACTGCCACTGCATTCAGCGCGAAAATGTTGTACAGGCGCATGATATTGCGCCGTGTCCCGTATAAGCAAAGGAGCACATGCGTGGCAGTATCTTCAACATTACGCGGGCACCGAACATTCACTGGCCGAAACCTAAGCTCGATTGCCATGCCACTTGGTGGTATTGGCACTGGCAATGTTTCAATTGGCGGGCGCGGCCAACTCTGCGATTGGGAGATCTATAACCGGGCCAGTAAAGGTACTACGTTGCCAAACACGTTTTTTATGCTGCGCGCTCAGATCGGCGGTAACGAGCCGATCCTGCGCGTCCTGGAAGGTCCACTCCTGGCACCGCACCGCGAATCGCATGGCTACCATCCCTCGACGGGTGCCGGCCTACCGCGCATGGCTGCAGCGACCTTCACCGGTGCCTACCCCTTTGCCACTATCGCACTTACTGATCCCGATCTGCCGCTTGATGTTGAGATCGAAGCCTTCACGCCACTCATCCCGCTCAATCCACAGGATTCGGGTATTCCCTGTGCAATTTTGACCTATCGTGTTACGAATTGCAGCGATGAACGCGCTCAAATCACCCTGGTCGGCTCACTTGCCAACCCGGTTGGCGGGATTGGGCGGGATCGCTACCAGAACCTGAGCGGCGGTGGCGTTGGCCAGAACCGCAATGTGGCCCGTACCGAGGAACATCTGGCCGGGCTACACATGACCTCCGAGCGCTATGCGCCAGATGATATTCATTATGGCGATGTGAGCCTCACAACAACCCATCCATTCGTTACGATCAAACGGGCCTGGTTGCGTGGTGCCTGGTACGATTATGTGCGTGAATTCTGGGATGATCTTAGTGATGATGGCGCGCTGACCGATCTTGGCTACGAAAGCGTCAGTGAAGATGGCCTGAGCGACACCGGCTCGCTTGGGGTTGTCGATACGCTCTCACCTGGCGAACAGGGCCGCTATCGCTTCATTCTGACATGGCATTTTCCCAATCGCGCCCCTGGATGGGAGAAACAGCAGGGCACGCCACTGCGCAACCAATATGCTACTCACTTCGCATCATCCTGGGAAACGGCTCGCTATGTGGCCGAGAATATGCCCCGGCTCGAAAGCACCACCCGTAGCTTCCATCAGGCGCTGTTCGGCAGTACGCTGCCACCAGAGGTGATCGATGCCATATCTGCCAATATTGTTGTCGTACGCAGCACGACCTGTTTCTGGTTAGAGGATGGCCGCTTCTATGGCTGGGAAGGCTGTTTTGATGATGGTGGTTGTTGTGCCGGCAGCTGTACCCACGTCTGGGCGTATGCCTATACCGCCGCATTTCTGTTCCCATCGCTGGAACGCTCCATGCGAACAATCGAATTTACGATTGAGACAGAGCCAAGCGGCTATATGACCTTCCGTACCTTCAAGACATTTGGCGATCAATTTGAATGGGGTTGGGGCGATCAGAAGCCAGAAGCAGCCGTCGATGGCCAGATGGGTTCAATCATTCGGGCATACCGCGAATGGCGCTTGAGTGGCGATCAGGCATGGCTCGCCGATATCTGGCCAGGGATCAAACAGGCAATGGCGTTTGCGCTCACACAATGGGATACCGATAACGATGGGCTGCTGGATGGGCGGCAGCACAATACCTATGATATTGAATTCTATGGGCCAAACCCGCTGAGTAGCTTCTATCATCTGGCCGCATTACGGGCAGCCGAAGCATTAGCCATCGTGCAGGGCGATACAACCTTTGCTTCTGAATGCCGAATGGCCTATGAACGGGCCGCGCCTCAGCTCCACACATTGCTGTGGAATGGCGCATACTACCAGCAACGGCTCGCTGATGTCGACTCCCAGCCGTATCAGCATGGCGCTGGCTGCCTGACCGACCAACTGCTTGGGCAACTGCATGCCTGCGTTCTGGGGCTTGGCGATCTCGTCCCAGCTGAGCAAGCACGAAGCGCACTACTGGCAATCGTTCAGAACAACTTCCGCGATAACTTTCGCACCCACATCAACTGCCAGCGCACCTATCTTCTGAATGATGATCAGGGCTTGTTGCTATGTACCTGGCCACAGGGCGGGCGGCCACGCTTCCCATTCCCCTATTCAGATGAAGTCTGGACGGGATGTGAGTATCAGGTCGCCGCCCATCTGATCTATGTTGGCGAAACCGAAACAGGGCTGAAACTCGTTCGCGCCGCACGAGCACGCCACGATGGCGAAAGCCGTAACCCGTGGGACGAAGTCGAATGTGGGCATCACTATGCCCGTGCGATGTCCAGTTGGGCATTGCTACCGGCACTCACTGGCTTCACAAGTGATGCATCAGCCAATTGGATGGCCTTCGATCTGCGGCCAGAGGCTGTTGATCAGAACGAAGCGCGGGTGTTCTGGTCATCTGGGCGAGCCTGGGGAACCTATCGCCAGTATCGCAATGCCGATGGGAGCTGGCAACCAGAGGTGATCGTGTTGGGTGGGGATGCACACGGAATACGTGTGATGGCCTGTGGTCAGGAATGGAGGATTGATTAACGAAGGCCGTAGAGACTCAATGGGTGGGCCGTAGAGACGCAAGATTTTGCGTCTCTACGGCGCGGGATGAACAGCACCAACTGCAGCCTCACGAGGAACCAGAAGACGGCGCGTTACACCAACAAATTCTTCAATCAGAAATGGCTTGGTGAGGAATGCGCTAACCTGGACTGCCTCAGCATCACGCCGAATCTGTGGTGAGTCGTAGGCTGTGAAGAGTACCATTGGTACTGCTGCACCCTGCCTTCGCAACTCATCAATCATCTTCACGCCATTCTTGCCCCGCAGATTATAATCCGTTAGGACAATATCGTAGGATTGGGCATCCCATAGATCCAGCCCTTCCTCAGCCGAACTCGCTTGATCGAGCGTGTAGGGAAACCCAAGCATCTGCATGCCAAGACCGATGATCTTAGCAATGTAGTTATCGTCCTCCACGAGGAGAATTCGGTATGGTGCGCGCATGTCCATTGGGGACTCACTTCTGCGATCGCTGCCCGTCGTCGTTTCGGCGGGTTTTTATGCTACCATATATTATACAAGGTTCAAATTACATAATTGTTATCCTGGTTGAAAATTCGTTAGCAAGGCAGTATGATGGTAGACCCAATTGACCTGGAGGTCTTCCGACATCGCACAACAATGATCGCAGAAGAGATGGGCGCGGCCCTCGGGCGCAGCGCACTATCGCCCAATATTAAGGAGCGCCGCGATTTCTCGTGTGCTGTCTTCGATGCCCAAGGCCGGATGATTGCCCAGGCTGCCCATATTCCCGTTCATCTTGGTGCGATGCCGCGTTCGGTTGAGGCGGCGTTAGCCCGTTTCATTCTGAAGCGCGGTGATGTCGTGCTGCTGAACGACCCATTTCTTGGTGGAACCCATCTGCCCGATCTGACGACCGTTGCGCCAGCATACCAGGGCAATACGCTGATTGGTTATACGGCCACACGCGCCCATCATGCCGATGTTGGCGGAATGTCACCAGGTTCCATGCCAATGAGCCGTGAGTTATACCAGGAAGGCCTGATCATTCCGCCGGTCAGGCTGATCGATGGCGGCCAAGCAAATGAGGGGCTGTACGATCTGATCTGCCGGAATTCGCGCACACCATCTGAGCGACGCGGTGATCTTGCTGCACAGTTGGCGTGTCATCGGGTTGGCGAGCGTCGGCTGGCGGATTTGGCCGAACAGCATGGGCCAGAATGGGTGCAACAGCATATGGCAGCGCTGATCGCCTATGGCGAACGGCATATGCGGGCCGTCGTGGCGGCGTTACCAGATGGAATCTATGCTTTTGAGGATGCCCTCGATGACGATGGCGCTGGTGGTGGGCCAACCACTATTCGGGTTTGCATTCACATCACCGGCGATGCTGCAATTGTTGATTTTGCGGGAACTGCTGCACAGGTGCGCGGGCCACTGAACGCGCCCAAGGCGGTCACCGAAGCTGCAACTCTGTATTGTTTCCGTTGCCTTGGAACCGCCGATATGCCAAGTTCTGCTGGGGCTTTTGTGCCACTGAGCATCCATGTGCCAGAAGGAACTGTTCTGAACCCGCGCCCACCGGCTGCCGTTGCTGGCGGCAATGTCGAAACAGCACAGCGAGTTGTCGATGTATTGTTTGGCGCATTGGCGCAGGCTGCGCCCGAACGAATCCCTGCTGCATCGGCGGGCACCATGAACAACTGGACATTCGGCGGCGTTCGGCCAGATGGCAGCCCATTTGCCTATTATGAAACGCTTGGCGGTGGCATGGGTGCGCGCCCCACGCTGAATGGATTATCCGGCGTGCAGGTGCATATGACAAACACACTCAATACGCCAGTTGAAGCACTCGAACGGCAATTCCCTGTGCGCGTTCGGCGCTATGGGCTACGTAGTGATTCGGGTGGCGCAGGCCAACAACAGGGTGGTAATGGGTTGGTGCGTGAGATTGAGTTTTTGGAGCCAGCCACCATCAGCATCCTTTCCGAACGGCGTATTCGGCCACCATATGGATTACAGGGTGGTTCTGCTGGAGCCGTGGGGCGTAACACACTGATACGCAATGGCGCTGAACACATCCTACCAGGCAAGGCAACCGTAGAGTTGGAAGCTGGTGATATCCTGCGGATCGAGACGCCCGGTGGTGGCGGCTGGGGTGGCGAAGAGCAAACTGGTGCTTCACAGAAGGTATTATACAGAGAGATCATGCTTCAAATAAGCACTTCTGAATGCTGACTCCGTACAGACGCGATCTATCGCGTCTGTACTCCCGAATACTCATTTCTGAATTCTTTGCTAGGAATGTATGAACCAATTGACATTTCAGAAACTCGCAGTAGGCTGCTTCCTGATCTACTGCGCGCTCCTACCTGGCTCAACATTCGTCGTGGCTCTGGATCAGGTTCCCGCATGGGGCAGTTTTATTGGTGGCGCACTACTGCTCATCCAGGGGTTGGCAGTTATCTTCTGGCTGTTCAGCAGCTATGGGTGGCGCGGTGCGAGCGCTGGTGCATCTGCCTTTTTGCTGGCCTGGAGTGTCGAACACAGCGGCGAGACAACTGGCTTCCCATTTGGGAGCTACCGCTACACCGATATGCTCCAACCACAACTCCTTGGGGTTGTACCGATTCCAATCACCTGCGCCTGGATTATGGTGGCAATTGGGGCCTGGCAACTGGCTCAGGGGCTGATCCGACCGACTAGCGATGTGTCTGTAGGAAGCCGTTATTGGCCGCTTCCTGTACGGGTGTGGTTGCGCCTGATCCTAACTGCCACCCTTGTGGTCGGGCTGGATCTGCAGATCGAAACCATCGCAACCCAGGTCAATCCATATTGGGTCTGGTATGATAGCGGCCCCTATTATGGCGTTCCAACGGCGAATTTCATTGCATGGTGGTTCGTTGGCCTAGTTATGGCGATTGCCGTACACGCAATCCTCAACACGCAACGGCCACGGCCATTACGCTATACATCGCCGATACTTGGACAACTCTTCAGGTATATTCCAGCATCGTTGTATGTGCTTAGTTCGCTGATGTTTACCATTGTGAATTTTGCCCGTGGCTTTCCAATTGCCGGATTTGTCGGCTTCGGATTGTTGGGCCTTCTGGCAGCGCGGATGCTCAGCGGTTGGAGCTTGGCTTTCGGCCAGCCAATCGCGCCCGCCAATCATCAAACCAGCGATTAATGCCATCGCGGCCACGCAGTAGCATGTGGTAGTGATCGAATGTATCGGCCAGGGTATCATCACGAAGCTGATCAGCAGCAGAAGTCAGCCGCTGGCGTACTTCTTCGGTCAATGCCTCTTCTTCGACATCGCCTGCTGCATAATGGAGCGGCCCACAGCGGATTAGGACCTCTGGCTGCTGTTCGCCACGGAACTCATAGCGCAATGCCACCGGCCATAGTGTTGCACCACCAGCCTGTTTGACCACCCGAGCGATGCCGGGATAGGCCACAATCGGGCGTCGGTCTGTCGGGGCAATGCGGCCCTGCGGGAAGATCCACAGGCAGCGATCATGGCGCTCCCGCAACCGATTGGCAATATAGGCCAATGAACGATCAGCATCGCCAGGGATCTTGCGATCAATCGAAAAAGCGCCACACCAGGCGAAGAAGCGGTAGGCCCGCAATTGCTTGGCTTCCATCATAATATAGTTCTGAAACCCACCACCGAGCACCCTGTAATACAGCAGAAACAGCATATAGGCATCCCACCAGGAACCATGGGTCACATAGATCACCAAGGGGCCATCGGCGGGGCGGGGTATTGGGCCATCAACACAAATACGCACCCAATGAAACTCACGCCGCATGGCTGGGATCACCAGAGTGCGATACATAATCTCCTGTGCAATCGGGATGTGATTGGCAGGAATTTCTGGTTGCGGATCGGGAGATTCGAGCATGTAGGCGTCCATTATTAGAATATCGATCAATGGGTACCAAGATAGGGGCGGTTCGCGAACCGCCCTACAGCATTATCCTATATCCGTATCCATCCACGCCGTATCGCAACCTCAAGCGGCCAGAGCACTGTTGCGAGGCCAAGCAACCAGGGCCATAACGCGAATCCCGTGCTGCCATCGCGATTCCCAATCAATGGTGCAACAACATCACCGCCTGGCCTGCTAGCATCGCGCAGAGCCTGCATGAGTGCCTCGCCATGCAACAAGCCAGTATCGGCAGCCAGCGCTGGCAGATATTCGGCGGGGTAGCCGCGCACATAGCCGGTCGTGCCTGTTCGCACCAAACTGCCTTTGGTGGCTCGTGCTGCCAGTGCATAGGCCCCTTCGGATGGCAGGACAACATCTTGTGCATAGCGTCCTGGTGCGATCTGGCGCAGCGCCAGGCTGCGCTCGCTTCCATCTGGCATGGTCATGCTCACCTGAACATCGGCCAGATCGAGCGGTTCACCGCCTGACCCAACCAGATCCGCCGAGAGTGTTGCCACATCGCCATGCTGTGTCACCCGCACCTGGAGCGGGCCACTATCCGGCTCGGGCAGGGTATAGCGGATCAGCCCAGCCCAGAAGCGGCCATAGTCAGGCCAGTTCGACCAATCGGCGGCCCAGGGCGCTTCGGCTCCTGGTGTCCAGGCAACTGCTCGGCCCAACCCATACTGCCATGCGGCCAACACAGGATCGTTCTGCGGCGATTGCAACACCAAATCGGCATCTGGCTTGATCGTCGTGGCGACATAACCGCGCAATGCTGGTAGTTGTTCGGCAGAAAAGCCGCGCAGGGTTGCATGAGGCGTCACAACCTCAGCGCGAAAATCGCCCTCCACCTGTGGTTCGGTACGCAGGATTTCACTTTCCTGGAGCGTCAGCCGCGGAATATCGGATGGGCGCGATGCGAGGTGATAGCGGCCTGTGCCAATCTTGGCCAATTCGCGCAGCAGATCGGTATCGGCATCCGCACCAATCGCAATCGTCGAGAGTGTCACACCACGGGTGCGCATCTGTTCAACAAGATTCTCATAGGCCTGGCGATTATTCGTGAATGAGCGCCCGTCGGTCAGCAGAATGGCATGGCGCACCGGCCCTGGTTGGCTTGCCAGTGCTGGCAAGCCTGCCTGCAATGCGCCAATCATATCCGTCCCACCGCCCAATGGAATCTGGCTGATCTGCCCCTGGAGCTGTGCGAGTGAGAGGCCAGCGCCAATTGGTTGGAAATCGATGATCCATTTCTGGCTAATATCGAAGGCCAGCACACCAATACGGTCGTTCTCACGTAACGACTCAGTCGTCAATATGGCTGCTTCCTTGGCCATATTGAATTTTGAGTCGCCAGTATCTGGCCCCATACTCGCCGATTGATCAATGATCAGCAGCATATCGATCTCTGGCCGCTCACCCCGCTTCGGTGGGGTCATCTGCACCGGCAGCACCTGTTCAAGCGGCGTGTCCTTATATGAACCAAGCGTAAAGCTAGATTTGCCGCCTGCAGCCACCAGACCGCGGCCCTCACTACGCACAAATTCGCGCAATGTCGCCATCTGATCAAGCGTCAGATCGCCAGCCGAGACATCGAGAAGCGTGATATTCTGGTATTTCTCAAGGTCAGAGAGCCGGGTTGGCACGCGTTCTGGCGCGATCACATCGGTGTTGATACTCAACGGCTGCAGGGCTGTCTGCAGCGGTCGCGCAGCTGCTGGCTGCCCTTCAACAATCAATATCAGTGGTGCAGGCGCAACCAAGGACGTTGTGGCAGCCGTATTATTGCGCGGCTGCTGATCCTGACCGGCCTGAAGCTCGGCCCGAATCGTCAGCACACCCGGTATGCCAGCCTTGCTCGTATAACGAATGCGTTTCTCACCAGGAACAACTGCAACGCTGCGTGTATCCTGCTGATCCGACCCAACCGCGAAGCGCAGCTCGATCTGCTCCGTAACGGTGCTGCCGATCAACACCTGCGCCTCAAATTCCTCACCCTCGCGCAGACTTGGCGGGGCCTCAATCGATTGAATCCAGACCTCTGGCAGATCCGGTGCAACATACAGA
>Ga0163155_10005994_pt1 | contig 11922 bp, 13 predicted proteins | sample OliLakLV19SP4G1_FD_148611 | JGI IMG/M metagenome (GOLD analysis project Ga0163155, IMG submission 148611) | Freshwater microbial mat bacterial communities from Lake Vanda, McMurdo Dry Valleys, Antarctica - Oligotrophic Lake LV.19.SP4.G1 | ecosystem: Environmental > Aquatic > Freshwater > Lake >...
CTTCTGCCGTCCCGACCCCTGCGTGCCCATGCCGCACCTCCTTGAAGGCACAGCCTCTCACATCCTCAAATCATTTTGCAGATGGGGTTGGTCGGACGCTTACCAAACGTCTGCGAATTCACCGGCGGCACGATGCCATCGACTTCAGCGGTCTTGCGCTTGTTGGCGTCCCATGAATAAGTGAAGTCGGTCACGTTTGGCACCTTGATCGTGTCGTTGAGATTGTCGGTCCGGTAGGTCCGCGTTTCAACAAGATTGTTGCCAAAGGTTGTGCCCGTGCGGCGAGCGCCGTTGTCATAGATGAACGATGCCACGCTCACCGCGTTGAGCCAGACTTGCTGAAGTTGGTTACGGTCCGTGAACGCCCGCGCCCGCGCACGAGTCTTTTACAGATTGACGGCATTCAAGGTGGAGACGCAACGCATGAAACGATCCAGACCGCCCGCGTGTCTGACCGTGACGGAGACGGCCGCGCACCTGAACGTAAGCAGACCCACGATCTACAAGCTGGCAAGCAGCGGGGAACTGCCGCACACCCGCGTGAGTGCCTTACTGCGCTTCCGCCTCTGCGATCTGGACGACTACCTGGCCGCCCGTACCACGACCGCGTGGCTACCTGGGGAGCGAACCAATCGAGGGGCGGCCGAACCGAACTGCGCGCCCGCCCGTTGACATGCTGCGTTGAAAGGATTACCGTCGGCTACGAAAGAACGGTTTATTTTGAACTAGGGGAGTTATGCGCCACATGCTTTCTCGGGCAGAATCTTTTCGCTTTGGACGCCGTGGATCGAAGCGGATAATCCGGGAGAGTGGCCGTCGTATTCTGTGAAGTCGTCGGATCAAATTGTGTTCCATGCTCGGTTCAAGTACTTGGCGTCGGTGTCTCGGAGTGAAGCTATGAAAAAAGGAATATGGATTGCCGCTGCGGTCTTTGTCGTTCTTGTCGCAATCCCTATGTACGTTCGATACCTCTCAAAGGAAAGCGCAAAGGGACAGCTCGACGCATTAAAGGAGACTATCGTTGCCAACACGCAACGGACTCAGAATCCGCCTACTATCGCCGATCATGCCCGCCCGGAAAAAACTGATTCGAAGGCACAACCTATTTTAAATGTTATTGAAATTCAGATTCGCAAAACGACACCTAGCGCGGGCGGGCGGCACGTGAACGTTGATCTACTGGCTCGAAATACTTCCACGGAATCCCTCAATCACGTGTCTGTGCGGGTAGAGTTTGAAGACGAGAACGGCATACTACTTGGTTCTGCCGAACAAATGTTTTCATACCTAGACGGCGGTGCCGAGCAAACAGAAACGACTATCGCTTTAAATGTTGATATATCGAAAATCGAAAAATGGAGTGCAAGACTCAGTGGCGTTGTTAACAATCAAGGCCTTCGCGACGACAGAAAATGGCGTCTATCTGTTGTTGATCCATCCAAGGCGCAATCGAAACCCGAAACGACGTTGCCAGCGCCAGTCGCGAAAACGGCCGCGCAGATCAAAGAAGAGGAGCGTGCCACGCAGGCCGAGATAAGAAAAGAAGCAACGCGGCAAGCCATGGTGAACGGATTGACCACGTTTGAACTGAAGGACGGGCGCGATATTCGGGCGCTTAGCTATTCCGAAGTGGCAGGCGGAAGCGATTATTTGATTAAACAACCTACCGGAATTTTTATCACGGTGGCAAAGTCCGATGTTGTAGGGATCAAAGCGGGCGCGGCGGTCGAAACCCGCGCCGCTACTGCCGAGGTATTACCCGTACCTGCGGTATTGCAGGAGCAGTTCATTCAGAAGCAACTTGACGAAGGATTTCTTAGCGCCATTGAGGCCAGCGGCGCAAGCATTAACGTAACGGTAACTAGAAAATTTACCGACCTTCCGTATGCCGAAAAACGCGGTGTTTTAATGGGTGTGTGGAATAAGAGATTTCAATCCGCCGATAGAGGGGCGATTGTGCTATTGAAAAATAACGCTCGCTTCGCTGAATTCTCTCCAAGCGGCGGATTGGTTATGGACGAGGAAAGGAAGAAAGCGAAATGAAATTTTCGACTCGAATACTGCTTTAAAGCTACTTCTTCCCTTCGGAAAGCTTAGGGCACGTCCTAAGTGCTTTAAAAGCTGTTGTAGTTAGTTTAACGCCCGGTTGTTTAGTAAGCTCCTAGTCGAGTTATACGCCGAAGCATTTCGAAGTCGTGACTCGGTCCGGAATCTTGAAAAGGATCGACTCCGCAATCACATCTGCCGTTATGCGCCACCGCACCCCCTTTTGACACCCTGCGATTGAGGGCGCCGTTGCGTGTGTGTGCCCATAAAAAAAAAGGTGAAACGGGGGCGATTCCCCTTTTGGGGTGGGTCAAGCCACCCTGTCAGAACGCGCCCGCGCCCCGAAAAAAAACGAGGTTGGAGCGGGGGCCGATGAAATCTTCACGGTTAAAAAGTTCCCCACCATCTCACTCCCACGCGCTCGTATTCGCACGAAATTTCATACGGGGGTGACCCCCTCTTAGGAAATCGACGCATTTTTACGGGACGTGGACATGCGGTCTGGAAGAAACGTATTTTCCAAGGATTTTGACCACCCCCAGTGGCATGTGGAGTTGTTGCAGTTCTAGATTCAAAGTAAGATGGTTTGTACGCTGGGGATAGGCTGATCCCCGAAAGCGCGGAGTCCACCGCGTTTCCCCGGCGAATTTATTTCTGGACGCGGAAGGAACACCGCCGAATGAACAAAAACAAAGTTACAATTACAGACCGGACGCACCCTGTATATCTGGCTAAATCAATTCTAAAACTTTGCTCTGTCATTCGTCAAGATACACAAAATCCAACAGTGTCCTATGAACTTTTGCGAGAACGAGTATTTAAAATGCACGATCTCCAAGATCCAAGGGGGCAAATTATGAGAGGAGAACCACAAAATAATGAAGGAACTTTCTTCAATGAGGCACTCGACTATGCCGAGAAAAACAAATGGATTGAAATAGTTTATAGCAATGAGACAGACGCCGAGATTCCATTTTCGATGCCTTCTTCAATAAATGTTTTAACGAATGGCTGGACTGTAATTTTTGATTTTAACAATGATATCGACCGTACAGGAAGTCTGCAATGCGAATCGCCGATTATATGTGCCGAAAGTACAACAGATGATAATTTAATGATTTTCCTTTCCGAGTTTGAGATCCACGACAAAATGGATCACCAGCTTGCCCAGCAATTAATCATTGATTTGGAAGCACTCATGGCTGAAATAAAGGCGGATTTTGATCCTATCATAAACGAATCCGCTGATGATATTTCGACGTATGAGGAAATGAAACTTCTCCAACTTGATCAATGCAAAAAGGTCGAATCATTATTAGCGGAAGGTCGTCTTTCCGAGGCTAAAGAAATAATAATGCAATTAGATATGTTTTTTAAACCGAGTGGTATGATGCCGCTCGTTAAAAAGGTTATTGAAGGAAAGGCGAAATCATATACGCCACGGCTTGAAGCTGCTTCTAAGCTGTGTGATGAAAGAAGCAAAAGCATCGTTCAGAAGTATCGGCAGAAAATTCAACAGCGGGCTGCGGATCAAAAAAAGAAGTTATGCGACGATCTTTCATCTGCACTTGCCGTCAAAGTAATCGGGGCGGCTGAATCGGGATTAGTAGTCGAGCAGACGCAAAGAAACAACATGGACGGTGCAGCAAAAACACCTTGGAGACAGCCTGGTGTTCCTGTTCGGCTTCTAAACATGGCTCAGTGTTTATTCGATGCTGGCGGAACAATGGAGGCAGGAGAGTTAAAACGCAAAATTGGTTTCGATCCTTCACGAATTTATACTGAAACAGCCTATCAGATACCACGACATAAGCTTTGGATCAAGACGTACATCCGCAAGATTCACACCGGACTTTACCAATTGATAGAAACGCACACGGAACGAACACGGAAAAGAATCGTAAAACACTCAAAGTGACAGCGTTTCCTTTATCGGCTTGAATGCTGATATGGAAATGCGGACTAAAACACCTTCGGCCAGATACAGTACCAAAGAGATCGCCGCCCGTTTGTTCCTCAGTGAACAACGCACCCGGCATCTATTGTTGGCTGCAAATATCCCACATTCAAAATTTGGAGCGTCCTACGCATGGGACGCCGCCGCCGTTGACACCCTTATAGCCAAGCTGGGCAAGGACGGTGCGCATTGACGCCGTCTGATCTGTTCGACGCCGCCGGTGAACCGCCTGTGCTCGATCCCGCGCCGGATTTTATGCGCTGCTTCCTGGCCGAATTGCGCAGTGGATCCACGACGGCAAGCCGGGTCCGGCAGAAGCATGGCATACCCGGAAGCCCGTACATCGGCATCATCATCAATGCACTCTTTTGCGCCGGGCTGATCGAACCCGTGGGATACGCGCCGGCAGTGACGCCGGAGAGTCAGAGACATTTAGAGCGCGTCTGGAAACTGGCGAACCCGCCGAAGGGGTCCGAATGATAAGCGCCCCGGTTGCACCGATTATCTTCCAGACGACTGATTCAATGGAAGCCGCACTTCACCGCGTGTGGGAACGGCACCCCTGGACCGGCATGTGGTTTCGTCTGGGCTGCATCATTGCGTCGGCGGGTGGACGGAGCTGGCAAGCGCGATCTTATGACGATCCGTGCCCGCACAACGTGGACGCGCTGGGCTGCACCGGCGAATCCATATCTGGCCGCCTGTCGTGGTTTGGTTTCGATCTGGACGTGGGACATGGCCGGTTGCGATATCCAGACACCGAAGCGGCTCTGGTGGACGCCCGCCGTATCCGCGATGCGTTACAGGGGCGCGCCGAAGTCCGATTGAGCAAGTCTGGAATCGGTGTCCACGTCCGGCATCTTCTGCCGGAGACGCCGAGACTGCCCGCCGATCAAGGGCCGCTGATCGCAAAGAGACTGGCCGCCCGTCTGAATATCTCCGCCGATCCGTCCGCGCTGGGCCGGCAAGCCTTCTGGCTCTGGACACGCGAACCGGCAGTGAACGCTTTCAAACTTATTGAGGAGCACGTCCATGAGTAAAGAAAATCAGCCGGAACTGCCGGAGTATCTGAAAAAACTTTTGGACGAACCGGAGAACGAGCAACCGAAGGCCGCGCCCGCCAGTGTGGCCGGCGATCTGGACCGCGCCCGCGCCTACGTGGCCAAGGTGCCGACGGCCGGAGAAGGCGAACGCAACACGGTATTGAACGGGCTGGCCTACCGGCTGGCCGAACGTTTCAATCTGAGTGAAGATCAGTTTTCCGGGTTGCTTCTGGACTGGTCCGCCGCATGTTCGCCGCCGCTTTCGGAATCGGAGGCCCGCGCCACGATCCGAAGCGCCTGGAAGGGCTGCAATCGCAAGGGGGCCGCCGGTGAGAAACGGACGGAGCCGAAGTCCGGAACAAAAGCCGCCGCGCCCGCCGCCGAATCCGTCAACGCCGCGCCCGTTCTCCGCAATCTGGCGAACGTCAAACCGCAAGAAGTGAAGTGGCTCTGGCCTGGCCGAATACCGCTGGGCAAGTTCACCATGCTGGCCGGTGATCCTGGGCTGGGCAAGAGTTACGCTACCCTGGACATGGCCGCCCGGCTTTCGACGGGTGGAAAGTTTCCTGATCAAGCGGGACGATTTGAGACCGGCGGAACGATCATCCTGAATGCCGAAGACGACGCCGAAGATACGATCCGCCCGCGCCTGGACGCCATGAATGCCGACGTTCGCCGCATCAACGTGCTGGACGCCGTGCGCATCGGCGGGAAGGATAAGCACTTCGATCTGGCCAGTGATCTTTCATCGTTGGAATCTGCAATCCGGCAATTACCTGGCACCCGGCTGGTGATCATCGATCCGATAAGCGCCTACCTGGGGAAGACGGACTCTCATAAAAATTCAGACGTGCGAAGTATCCTTTCGCCGCTGAGCAAGCTGATCGCCCGGTTGGGCGTGGCCGTGGTCGGAATTTCCCACAATTCAAAGGGCACCAAAGACACGAAGGCCGTCTATCGATCCATCGGAAGCATTGCCTTCAACGCCGCCGCCCGCGCCGTCTGGTCCGTCCAGAAGGATGTGGACGATCCACTCCGCCGGCTATTGCTGCCGGTCAAAATGAATCTGTGCTCTGAACCGACTGGCCTTGCGTTCCGGCTGGTCAAGGCGACTGAATCCGTAGCCGTGGTGGAGTGGGAATCTGAGCCGATTGACATATCGGCTGACGACGCCCTGGCCGCCGAATCCGCGCCGCGTGAACGAAAATCCGATACGGCGGAACGCTGGCTGACGCGGTTGCTTGCTGACGGTCCGGTGGACGTGGCCGTGCTGAAAGAGGAAGCAAAATCGGCGGGTATATCCTCTTGGAGAACGGTCGAGGCCGCCAAAGAGGAACTGAAGGTAGACGCCGTGCGTGTTGGTGGAATTGGCGGAACCGGACGCTGGCAATGGAAGCTACCGGACCCGGCCGGCTAAGTCCGCAATGACTAAGACAGCAAGACCCATACATTCCACTTTGCGGTCTTAGCACGCCGTGAATCTTCATAGGTAAAACGTGAACCGATTTGACTAAGACCGCTAAGACCGCAAACAATTTCTCTGAAAGGGACTGACATGGACGAAGGGAACGAAACACTGGAAGCCACAGAGCCGGACGCCGAAGCGGGACCGGGCATCTACCTGGAATTGGGCAAGCTGCCGCCGAGCACGGTGATCACCGAAGACGGGCTGGCCGGCATCATGGGGAAGATATGCCGTGAGTCGATCAAGCGCGCCGTGGGGCGCGGGGAACTGCCGCAACCGGTGAAGATCATGGGGAAGAACGTCTGGACCGTGGGTGCCATTGTGAAGCACCTGGAAGATCGTCTGGAATCCGAAGCGCGCAAGGTGGCACGATTGCGGCCGAGCGCATAAACTGGGGGCATTATGAAAACGACGCACACCGAACCGGAGCACGTCCGGCGCAAGCTGGCCAAGTCCTACCGCGCCGAAGCCGGGAACCCGCGCCGAACGAAGTCAGAGCGCGCCACGTTCGAAGTAATGGCCGAATCCTGGGAACGGACTCTACCAAAGCAGCAAAAGAAATAATCGTTACATTTGTGTTGACTAGCGACAACAGTAATGATATGGTTATGGCACTGGAGAACAAAAGCCATGAACCTGATCGCCTACTACCGGGTATCGACAAAGCAGCAAGGCCAGAGCGGGCTGGGGCTGGAAGCGCAAAAGACGGCCGTTGAAGCCTACGCCAAGGCCACCGGCGCAACGATCCAAGCCACGTACACAGAGATTGAATCCGGCAAGCGTGCTGATCGTCCGAAACTGGCCGCCGCTATTGCTCACGCCCGCCGCGCCAAGGCCAAGCTGGTGATCGCCAAGCTGGACCGGCTGGCTCGCAACGTGGCTTTCCTTTCGGCGCTGATGGATTCGGGGTGTGACTTTCTGGCATGTGACAATCCGAACGCGAACCGGTTGACGATTCATATTCTGGCCGCCGTGGCCGAGAACGAAGCACTGGCCATATCGGCACGCACGAAGGTTGCACTGGCCGCCGCCAAAGTGCGTGGCACCTTACTTGGAAGTGATCGACCGGGACACTGGGACGGCCGCAACGAAGCGCGTCTGGCCGGTCTGGCCAAGGGGCGGAAAGTGGCCGCCGTGGTGAAGCGTGAGAACGCAATGGCCGCCGTGGCCGATCTGGTGCCGGTAATGACTGAGCTGCGCGCCAAAGGCCAGAGCTTCGCAGTGATCGCCAAGCACTTGAATGACGACGGGCAACAGACCACGCGGGGAAGTCAGTGGACCGCAACGGCAGTGAAGCGCGTGCTGGACCGCATCAACGAAGGGAGCAAGTAATGGCTTTCGTGCGAAATCGACGGCATCCTAAAAGCAAAAAATATCGTGGCGGGTTCACGGAGTGGAACGGCAAGCAAAAGCTGTTCACCGGGACCACGAACAAAGCCGAGACGCTGGCAATGGCGCGCCGCTTTGAAGACGATCACCGGCAGATTCGCCTGGGCTACCGGCAAGCGCCGAAGTCATACGACGAAGCCAAGCGCCGGCTGTTTGCCGAAGTGGCTTCCGAATACTTGGCGCAAGGCCGGTTGCAAGGTGGACGCGGGGGCCGTGCGTGGGGTGTGATCCATGCTCGTATGCGAGAATCGTTACTGGGCTGGTGGACTGACCGGCTGGGTCTGACGACGATTGCCGATCTGGACGGGCTATTGCCACGTGCGGAAAAGGCACTGCGCGAATTTGTCTGTCTTCCAAAAAAAGAAGGCGGAAAGCCACGAAAGCCAAGCGGGAAGACGTTGCAGAACATGGCCGAATCGCTGCGCGCATTTTGTATCTGGGCTGTTGACCGTGGCTATCTTGAAGCTGATCCGCTGGACGGGCTGGCACCGTTCGACACCACGCCACAGACACAACGCCGCGCCATTTCCGGGAATGATGTCGCTGCTTTGCTTTCAAAGTGTGTCGATCACCGCCGACTGTTGTATGAAGTAGCCTTTTCAAGTGGCCTACGTGCTGGCGAGTTGCGCGCCCTGACCGCCGATCACCTGGACGTTGAACAGGGAGGCTTGAAACTGGACGCCGCCTGGACAAAAAGCCGGAAGTCTGCCTTTCAACCGCTGGCTTCATGGCTGATGGATAGGCTGAACGCATTTTCAAAAACGGGTAACGCCGCCGCATTGTATCAAAAATTCGCCGATCATCATCGCTGTGGACTGCCGAAAGATATTCCCGCTGCACCGCTGCTTTATGTTTCAAGCCACCCGGCACGTGATCTGGAAAAGGATTTGGTAGCCGCTGGTTTATGCAAGTGGGGGCCGGGTGGCAAGGTTGACTTCCACGCGCTGAGAGTGGCCTACGTTTCATTCGTGCTGGAAGCTGGCGCAAGTGCCAAGGAAGCGCAAACGCTGGCGCGCCATTCCAAGCCGGAACTGACGATGAACATTTACGCCCGCGCCCGGTCCGAACGTCTGGCCGAAGTGGCCGAAGCCGTGGCGCTGAACTGCAAGCCTGTCGAGGCCGCCAAAAGCACAGCAAGGACCGGCACCGATGATGTCGCAACGGGTGAAGACGGTCCCGCAACGGCTCTATTACGGCACCAAGTCAATTCGGGGAGTAATGCTGTTGTTGTAACCACTAAACCAGATACAGACTTAGTGGCTTTGAAAGGTAATGGAGGCGGCGGGAATCGAACCCGCGTCCCAAAATGCGTCCGGCAGGGTTTCTACGCGTGTAGCCAGATAACTTTCCAACTCTCCTCGCCTCGCCCGCGCGATTCTGGCACGCTCCGGCAAAGCCAGCCCGATTGTTCTCACTAAGCCCCTTCGGACAGGAGGGAACTCAGCCAGCCTGTATTAGTTGCGCAAACCTGGGCGCCGCAGGCGGGGCCCCCAAATCCACGTCACTGGTCTAACTTGCGTTAGGCAGCGAGAGCCATCACATTGTGATTGGCAGTTGTTCTTGTGCCCGGTGTTTAACGAGGCCTCCGTGCAACCTCGACGCGCCACCACCACCCTCTGTCATCCGGTCGATACCTGTTCGCCCCCCTTACGACTCCTTAACATACCCTGCCTTCGTCCCCTGCGCAAGTCCCCACTATTACTTCCCTTGTTCTGTAAAATAATGCACAACATGCGCGGGTTTAAGGCCGGAATGCATCCTTTCGATCCACCGGTTTGACCGTCTCCACGTGCGACCGTTTTTCCAGCGTGCGGTCGTCTAATGCTTCTTCGCTCCGTTTGCACCCTGTGGCGGTGATCAAGATCGCCACCGTCATACTCACCAGTGCAACTTTTACGTACCGTTTGAATTCAACCATCGAAATCGGCGCTCCGGGAGGTGAACTGCTAAACTTGCAACTGCTTGCTGCCGATACTCTTCTTGTAGCCATGCAGCCTGGACTAAAGCCCAAGCTGACGTTTACTTACTCTTGAGGCTGGTGCTCTTCCGACGAGAGCCGCTTGATGATCGTCTGGAAACGCGGATCGCTCTTGATAGGATCCAGATCGTGATCTTGGCGCAGGTGTTCGATATCGCGGTATCCCAGCTCCACCGCTTTATCCAAAGACGTCAGGGCTTGGTCCTTTTGTCCGGTCAATGCATAGGAGCAGGCCAGGTTGTACCGAATCAATTTATTCTCTGGTTTGATGCGCGAGAGCCTCAAATCCAGTTCCAGACCCTTGGCGAACTCTCCGCGGCGCGTGTACGCATCGCCCAGCAGCACGAGGGCTTCGAAATGGTTTACGTTGGTGCTTAAGATGTGTTCGCACAGTTCGATTTCGACATCCGCGGGTACCGGAGTCTCAATGGCTTTGAACACATCCGACGACAGCCCGGTCAGATACAGCTTTCGCAGATCTAAAACCATGTTGCTTCGCGTCTTCCGAGCACTGCGTTTGCGCACAGACCAGTCCCTCTCTAGCGTCGCATGGACGTCGCGACACGTAGTGTTATCCCCCCCAACCGTAACGATCCCCCGCGCTCCACCGAACGGCACTCGACCCGATAAAGCGTCCCTTGTAAATACTACGTTTAATTCGAGCCCGGCATTCGTCAAGCATTAAAAGGTGGACCAGGATTCGTGAAGAAAACGTTTGATAAATCCGTTCTCGACGATCCCGCGCAGCTCTTCTTCTCCTTTGCCGGAGCTGCCTCTGTCGAATCCGCCTCATCGATCCCGCTCACGTCGGTGGTTCCGCTGCCGGTTCCCCCGCCCACTCAAAACTTCCGCCAACTCGCAGAGGCCATTTCTGCCGTATCACAATCTTACGAAACGGTGCCACGGGCGGCTTGTACACCACTGCCCCGAATCAAAGCCGCGCCCATGACCCTCGACGGAACAGGTGCACCCTTGGCTCCCACGGGCGGTCAAAATTCAAAGGAGCGCCCCTCCACTAGAGTGACGCTCCAGCCCAAGGAGTTCATCACAGAATCCCGCGTCGGCGACATTGTGGCGCACATCGGCAAACTCCGCCGCCCCGGCCAGATTAAAAAAGTCCGCGTCGCCTTTTATCCCTTCCGCGCCACGCTCTACAGTTTCAAGATCTCCAAAAACGGCGTCGCCAAGGTCAAATTCCACATTGCCTTCCGCCAGGCTTCCGCCGACGTGTTTTCACAAGCCGCCGATTTAATGCTCACGCGCCGCCGCGCCGACCGCAAAAATCTGGAACGCGCCGCGTACGATCAATTCGTGCGCGCCATTCCGCACAGCGAATTCGAACTGCCTGGCGCGCGCAAAGCCCGCCGCGTCGCGCTCACCGGACCCGGCCAGCACCGCTCGCTGGAAGAAAGTTTCCGCCGCGTCAACGAAGACTATTTCCATGGCCAGCTCGAACAGCCCGACCTCTGCTGGAGTCCCGTGCGGGCGCGCCGCATCCTCGGCAGCTATCAGGAACGAAACGACAGGCTGATCATCAGCCAGCTTTTCGACACCCCCAAAGTCCCGCTCTTTGTTTTGGATTACCTGATGTACCACGAACTGCTTCACAAATTTTTAGGCATCGGACGCCGCAATGATGGCAAACGCTGCATGCACGGCAAAGAATTCCGCGAAATCGAAAAACAATTCCGCTACTTCACCGAAGCCACCCACTTCCTAAAACGCCTGTAACCACGCCCCGCGCAGTCCTACCCACGTAGCGCAAGCTGTCAGCTTGCGCCACTCCGACCGCGCCTAGTGCCCATGCGTCACCCAAAAGTAAACGGGGCTCTCCAGCCCCGTCCCAAAAGGACTATTCCGTTTCGTTCTCCGAACGCCGTTGCCCTTAGGACAGTATCAGAACCTGCTCATTAAAAACGGCTTCAGGTGCAGCATGAGCCGGACGGGTAATTGTTACGATAACGCGGTGATGGAAAGTTTTTGGGGCACGCTGAAAACCGAGCTGGTGTATCACGAGAAATACAAAACGCGCGAGCAGGCGCGG
>Ga0163155_10005999_pt1 | contig 11917 bp, 3 predicted proteins | sample OliLakLV19SP4G1_FD_148611 | JGI IMG/M metagenome (GOLD analysis project Ga0163155, IMG submission 148611) | Freshwater microbial mat bacterial communities from Lake Vanda, McMurdo Dry Valleys, Antarctica - Oligotrophic Lake LV.19.SP4.G1 | ecosystem: Environmental > Aquatic > Freshwater > Lake >...
CCGCCGAGCAGGTAATAGTCGTCCACCATCGCCTCAATTGACGGCGGCAAAGACTCGAGCCAGCCGCGGGTGGTGATGTTGTCGTGCGTGCCGGTGTAGGCGACGCTGTCGGCGGGATAGAAGTGCGGCAGGTTGACGTTGTTGGCGTCGTGACCGTAGGCGAACTGGAGCACCTTCATCCCGGGTAGTCCCGCGGAACGCCGCAGTTCGACCACATCGGGACCGATGTAGCCGAGGTCTTCCGCGATGATGCGGGCCGCTGGCAGCGCCTCGCGCAAGGCACGGAAGAAGGCGGCACCCGGGCCCTTGAGCCAGCGGCCCGCACGGGCGTCGGGGGCGTCGGCCGGGATTTCCCAATACGTGTCGAACCCGCGAAAATGATCGAGCCGGATGATGTCGTAGAGTTCAAACGCCGAGCGCAACCGGTCGAGCCACCAGGCGTAGCCGGTGCGGGCGAGATGCTCCCAGTCGTAGAGCGGGTTGCCCCAGAGCTGGCCGAGGGCGGAGAAATAATCCGGCGGCACGCCGGCCACGGCGAGGGGCTGGCCATGCCCATCAAGCCGAAACACGGCACGGTTCTGCCACGTGTCGGCACTGTCGAGCGCGACGAAGATCGGGACATCGCCAATAATGCCGACGCCACGCTCGGCTGCGTAACGGCGAAGCCGCTCCCATTGGCCGAAGAACAGATATTGATAGAAGGCGTGGCGTTCGGCATCGCGGCGAACGGTGGTCGGCAGCGTGGCGCGAAGCGCGGAGTTCCAGCTGCGAAATTCCTCCGGCCACATGGTCCACGGCTGGCCGCCGAAGTGCGTTTTCAGCGCCATGAAGTCGGCGAACGGCGCGAGCCAGCTCGCGTTGCGCTCGCGGAATGCGGCGAACGAACCGAGGCCGTTCACCTCGGCCGCGCCGCCCGCCGCGAAGCGATCGTAGGCGCGCGCGAGCACCGTCCAGAAAGTCGCGTAAAGCCGGCCGTAGTCGGCGCGGTCGGCGGGCAACGCGCGGAGCGGGGCGAGTTCAGCCGCGGCGAGGAGCCCGGCGGCCTCGAGTTCGCCGAGGTCGATGAAATACGGATTGCCGGCCCGACTGGAGAAAAGTTGGTAGGGCGAGTCGCCATAGCCGGTCGGCCCGATCGGGCAGATCTGCCAGTGGCGCACGCCGACGCTGGCGAGAAAATCGAGGAAGGCGCGCGCACCCGCGCCGAGGTTGCCGATGCCGTAGTCGCCGGGGAGCGACGAAACGTGCGCGAGCACGCCGGCGGTGCGGGTGGTCAGCCAAGTGGAGGGCGGCATGCGTGGGACGGAGGCACGGCGGGCTTCGACCGGCCCCGCACTGCCAAAATTAGAACTTGTAGTTCACGCCGGAAAGGAACGTGCGGCCGTATTTTTGAAATTCGGAAATCCGCTCCTTGAATTGCTGATAGGTTTGAAAGGCCGTGTTGTTGAGGTTGGAGGCTTGGACCACAATGCCGAGGCCCTTGAGCGCGCCGGCCTTGAACTCGTAACCGAGTTGGGCGTCGATGATTCCCTCGCCCTTCACGAAGCGCAGCGATCGATCCACGCCGAACCCACTGATCTCGCCGATGAAATCTGAGCGGTAGCGACGGCTGACGCGGGCGGAGAATCCGCTTTTCTCAAAATAGAACGTCAGACTGGTGACCGTCCGCGAAAGCCCGGGCAGCGAGATGGCGCTGCCGAGATTCGTGTTGTCCACCGTGATGGCGCTGGAATTGCGCGATGCGCTCGCCACCACCCCGAATCCATTCAGCGCCGATGAAAGCAATTCAAACGGCACGGAGACCGTGGCCTCCAGGCCTTTGAGACTGCCGCCGCTGCCATTGAGCGGCTGGCTAAATCGTCCCGTGTTGCTGGTGACGGGCGCGGCGAGGCCCTGGGTGTAGGCCGAGAAGTTGTAATTCGGATCGACGAGATCGTAAATGTAACTGGTGAGGTTCTTTTGGAATCCAGCGAGCGACACATATCCCTTGTTGCCCGCAAAGTATTTCTCGATCGACAGATCGTAGGACGTGGCCCGCCAGGGATCGAGGCGGGGATTGCCGCCACTGCCGGTCGGTAGCCCGTTGGTCACATTAAACTCAAAGGCCGCTTTCAACTGGTCCAGACGCGGACGGGCGACCTGCTTGGCAACCGCCGCTCGCACCAAGAACTGATGGCCAAAGTCGAAGGTAAAATTCGCGCTCGGCAAATAGTCCGTATAGGTTTTTCCGTCACGATTCAGCCGCACGGTTCTCGCGACGCTATCAAACAAATTGGCGGAGGAGGATTGATCCACGACCTTGGCTTGAATCCCTAGATTGCCGCGGAGGGAGACCTCACCGATTCGTTGGTTGAAATTGGCCTGCGCGTATGGCGTCGAGATCTTCTCGACCACGATCCACGTTTTTTGAACGAGAAACGCGGCGGCCGTGGTGCTGGGTAGAAACGGTGCGTAACCCGTGGGATAGAGCGCCGGGACGCTCCAGCTGAGCGTCGAGGGCCCGCCGGCGAAGCCAAGACTCGTGTTGGCAAGGAGCGTGGCGCTGTTCACGGATTGCCAGTTTGGCTGGACCAAACTTGCCTCCGGTTGCGCTTTGTTCTTGTGGCGGTCGGAATAGTTTAGACCGACTTCGACGGTCTCAAACACGGACTGCAGCGCGCGGGACGCCGTTACTTTGGCGGACGTCAATTCGTCCGTTACCTTGGGGACTTTGCCATAGCCGGCCCCAAAGCTCGTCGGCCCGACGAGGGTGCGGCTCGGATCGGAGTAGCTGTTGCCGAAGATTGCCGACGGCAAGGTGCCGCTGAAATCGTAGGTGATCGTATCGAGCACCGCCGCGCCAGCGGTGCCAGCCGCACTGCGATTCTGGGCTTGGGTTTCCATGTTCAGCTCATTGCGCTGCGCCTTGGAGTAGCTGAGGTCACCACTAAGAACCCAGTTCTCGGAGCGGTATTGGTTGTTCCAGCCGATCGCCGAGAGCTTATCGAGGCGGTTGTTGTAGATATTTCGGACGAGCGGATTCGCGCCTGTAACCGTGCCGCCGACGAGGGCGTTGTTGACGATCTTGGTCGCGGTGTAGGGGGTGAGACGGATGGAGGACTCCAAGCCGCGAGCCGTCTCTTCGCGACGGAACTCCGAGTGGTAGACGTCGATCACCGAGGTGAAGGTGGCGCTGGGTCGCCATTGAAGAATACCGATGAAACCATCGCGGGTGTTTGTCCCGCTACGGGCGAAGACCTGGATACCGTTCGGACCGAACGTGCCCGCCGGGACTCCCGTGCGGACCGTCGTGTTGTTCCAGCTGTAAGCCGCGTATTCCTGGGCGAGAATCGGCGAATCGAGATGGGCGTAGCCAAACGCGACGCCGATGGTGTTGTGGGCGAACTGATCGACGTAGGTCGCGCTGACTCGGCTACCGGTGTGTTTCGAACCGGCGCCGAGATTGTCGAGCGAGTTGGTCTCGTAGCGCGCGTTGAATGCGACGATGCGTTTGCCGAACGAGAGCGGTTTCACGGTCTCAAGATTGAGGGTGCCGGACAGGCCCTGAGCGACGAGCTTGGCGTCGGGGGTCTTGAAAACCGTTACGGCGCTGATGAGTTCGGAGGGATACTGGTCGAATTCGACTCCACGATTGTCGCCGGTGCTGACCTGCTCGCGGCCGTTGAGCAGCGTGTTGGCAAAGTCTGGCGACAGTCCGCGAATAGAAATGACCTGCGCGCGGCCAGCCACGCGCTGGGCGGCGAGGCCTGGCAGTCGTGCGATACTTTCGGCGATGCTGACGTCGGGCAGCTTACCGATGTCTTCGGCCGATATGGCCTCCACGATCAACGACAGCTCCTGTTTGGTGGCGATCGCTTTTTCGATGCCGAAGCGGATGCCGGAGACATTAAATGCCGATAGTTGGACGGCTTCTTCCTTGGCCGCGGCGACGGTGGCCGGCATTGCCGGTTGCTGGGCGGTGGTCGTGGTTTGGGCGCGGCCGAGCACGGCGGAAAGCGCAAGGGCTGTGAGCAGCGTCGCGCGAGCGGGGATTCGTGTTTTTGATTTCATGGAGTTGGGCAATGCCGGGTTGGGAGTCAGGGAGACGAGGGGCGGCTTCGGGTGAGAGGCGCGTCGCCGGTTGTGGCGAAAAAAATTCTCCACCCTGCTCCAACAAACAACCGCCAAACCCGTGAGAAAACCGCGATGAGCCGGACAATTCTTGGGTCGCCATGAAATCCGCCGGGCGAGCGTCGCCTCCGCGCGCGAGCGCGCCTTTCGCGAGATTCACGAGTGAAACCCCCGCTCCACACGTGTCGTCGCTGCGGTTTGGCCCGGTCTCGCAACGCTGACGGGATGCGGTTTTTCGCGCGGCAACCTAAGTTTTATCCCAGCTATGCAAGACTTCTCACCGCCACGTGGTTTGACCCGCGGCGGCGGGAATCGCATCAGTGCTTCACGCCATGACCCCATTTCCGATTCGGTTTGTCTGCCTGCTGGCGTGTGTCCTCGCCACGATGAGTCGTGCGCAGTCGGTGTCGCCCGTCGCCGTCCCGCGCTTCACCCATCCCGGTGCCGGCCAGACGTTTTATTTCCTGCTCACCGACCGGTTCGCGAACGGCTCGACGACCAACGACCGCGGCGGCATGGCCGGCGGACCCGACGATCACGGCTTCGACCCAACGCGTGTTTCGCACTACCATGGCGGCGATTTCGCCGGGCTCACCGCGAAGCTCGACTATATCAAGAACCTCGGCGCCACCGCCGTCTGGATTACACCGCCCTTTAAGAACAAACCCGTGCAAAGCGGCACGGCCGGCTACCACGGCTATTGGATCCTCGATTTCCTACAAATCGATCCGCATCTCGGCACCAACGCCGAGTTCCGCGAATTCGTGGCGCAGGCCCACGCCCGCAAGCTCAAGGTCTACATGGACGTCATCGTAAACCACACGGCGGACGTGATCGCATTCCAGGGCGGACGGTTTGACTACGTAGAGAAATCGCGGGCACCCTATCGCGACGCGAACGGCCGGCCGTTCGACGAACCCGCCGTGGCCTACAACGGCCTCAACTCCGCCGCGGCGTTTCCCGCGCTTTCCGCCGAGCGCAGTTTTCCCTACGTGCCGGTCGTCCCGCCAGCCGAGGAGCAGGCGAAGAATCCCGCGTGGCTGAACAACCCGATCTATTACCACAACCGGGGCAACAGCCGTTTTGTCGACGAGAATTCCCTGCACGGGGATTTTGCGGGACTCGACGATCTCTTCACCGAACACCCGGCGGTCGTGCGCGGCCTCATCGACATCTACCGGCAGTGGATCGAGGGCTACGGCATCGACGGCTTCCGCATCGACACGGTCAAGCACGTGAACCTCGAATTCTGGCAGGCGTTCGCGCCGGCGATGCGCGAGGCCGCGCGGCGGATGGGCCGGGCGGACTTCATCCAGTTTGGCGAGATCGCGGACGAGACCCTCGACGTCCCGCTGCTCAGCGAGTTCGCGACCAGCGGCCAGCTCGATGCGCCCCTGGACTTCGGATTCTTCACCGCGGCGCGCCGCTACGTTTCCGAGGCGCGCAGTGGCGCGGAACTGGCCGCGCTGTTCGCCCTCGATGATTACTATACCGACCACACCCACAACGCCCACGCCGCCACCACGTTTCTGGGCAACCATGACGGCGGTCGTTTCGCCTACTTCCTGCAGCACGACAATCCCAAGGCCACGCCGGAGCAACTCCTCGCGCTGACCAAGCTGGGGCACGCAATCCTGTTCCTCGCCCGCGGCCAGCCCGTGCTCTACTATGGTGACGAACAAGGTATGATCGGACGCGGCGGCAACGACATGCAGGCTCGCGAGGACATGTTTGCGTCTCGCACCCCTGATTTCCGCGCCGCGCCGCTCCTCGGCACCACCCGCACGGGAGCCGACGACAAGTTCGACGAGCAACATCCGCTCTACCGTGCATTTCACGATCTGGCGGCGCTCCGCCAACACCATCCCGCGCTGAGCCGTGGCGCGATGATCAACCGGCCGACTGGCGAGCCCGCGCTCTACGCGTTTTCGCGGATCGAGCGCGGCGAACTCGTGGAATATGTTGCCGTCTTCAACAACTCCCGCACCGCCACGCTGACCACAACGGTGGCGACCAGCCAGCCGGCTGGCGCTGCACTCCGGTTTCTCCACGGCTCCCACCGCTCACCCGCGGCAGGCGAAGAAACGCTGGTCGCCGATTCGCGCGGGCTGGTTGCGGTGACGCTCAGTCCGCTGCAATTCGCCGTGTGGCGCGCTGCTGCTCCGCTGCCGGCTCGTGCCACGGCTCCGCAGATCAGGTTCACGACGCCCGCGGCGGCATCGGCGCTCCGTATTTCGACGCGCGAAATCGCCGGCCACACGCTGCCGCTCCGGCCGGAGATTCATGCCGAAGTGACTGGCGGCGACGGCGTGGCCGAAGTGACGTTTGCGCTGGTGCGGGGCTCGCGCCCCGGCCAATACGAATTGCTCGGCGTCGATGATGCACCGCCCTACCGGATCTTCTGGCAGCCGCCCGCGGACCTGGCTCCGGGCGAGACGTTGTCGTTCATCGCCACGGTCGACGATCTCCGCGGTCACCGCGCGGCCGCGAGGATCGGTGGCCTCAAACTTTCGGCTAACGCCCCTGCATTCGGTATCGTGGGCTCGACCGTCCCCGTGTTCACGGTGCAACCGCCCGCCACACTTTCGCTTGAGGGAGGCGCGCCGTTCACGCTCACCGCCCGAGCCGAGGGCAGCGGCCCACTGCAATACCAATGGCTGCGTGATGGCGTGGCTATCAGCGGCGCGACGGCGGAAGTTTTGTCGTTCCCGCGGGTGGGCGCGGCGATGTCAGGCAGTTATCGCGTCCAAGTCCGCGGACTCGCCGGCACGGCGCTCAGCGAGGCCTGCAACGTCGCGGTCACACCGGCGACGGCCGGGCGGATTGAAACGCTCGCGCGCGTCGCGTCGCAGAATGTCCCGGCGCGTCGGGTCGATGTCTGGCTGCCGCCGGGCTACGATGGGAATACCGCCCAGCGCTACCCGGTGATCTATATGCACGACGGGCAAAACGTTTTCGACCCGCTGATCAGCTTCGGCGGAAACTCGTGGGAGGTGGACCAAGCCATGGTTCGTCTGATCCGCGCCGGCCACGCACCGGCGGCGATCATTGTCGGCATCTGGAACATCGGGGCGGGCCGTTTCAACGAATACATGCCGCAGAAAGCCGTCAGCGGTGATGTCGTGGCCCACTATGCTTCCGGCCCCAAACGGCCGGCTTCCCTCCTGCGTTCCGACGCCTACCTCAAATTCCTGGTGGAAGAATTGAAGCCGCTCATTGACCGGAGCTATCGCACGCGGTCCGACCCCGCCCACACGCTGGTCATGGGCTCGAGCATGGGCGGACTCATTTCGGCCTACGCGCTGGTCGAGTATCCTCGGGTTTTCGGCCTGGCAGCTTGTATCTCGACCCACTGGCCCGCCGGCGAGGGCGCCGTCATCGACTACCTCGCCCAACACCTGCCAAAATCGGGCACACACAAAATCTATTTCGACTTCGGCACCGAGACGCTCGACTCCCAATACGAGCCGCACCAACAGCGCATGGATGCCGTCATGCGCGCGGCCGGTTACGCGGAGGGGAAAGATTGGATCACCCGGAAATTCCCCGGCGCCGAGCACTCAGAACGATCGTGGCGGGCCCGCGTCGAGACGCCCCTGCAGTTCCTCCTCGGTCCGTAATTTCGCCGTGCTGCTTTTCCCTTGGTGGCGCATTCCAAAGGTGTGACCACGCTTTTCGTGCGGAATCAACCCCGCAATCCAATCCAACGAACAAACTCCGGCGCACACATTTCCTTAACAATTTTCCCGTCTTTGCTAACACGCGCCAAACTCCGGTGTGGTTTTATCCGTCCCAGCCCTCCGCTACCCACTATGAAAATCCTTGTCCCGCTTTTTTCCGCCGCCGCGCTCGCCGCCTCCGGCCTCGCCGCCGAGCCGCAGCTCGAATCCTGGCAGACCGCCAACACCCGGCACTACGCCCGCATCTATGAGACCGACGCCGCGCGCCTCGCGGGCATCACCGTCACGACGTGGTCGCGCGGCACGACGTCGCAGACGACGCCAAGCTACGCCGGCGTCATCCAAGTCTCGTCCTCCGCCAACTGGGTCTATCTGCGCACCACCGGACTCGGCACGCACGTCATGGGCCCGTGGTATGGGAACGCCGCGCACACCCAGAATTTCCCCAGCTACCCGGCTAACACGGGTGTGCTCGTCCGCTTCCCGCGCACGCCGACGATTCCGACGACCAAAACGCTCACGGGCGGCGGCCCGATCGGTTACTTCGTGGACGGGGTCGCCGCCTTCGATAACCGCGACACGTTTTCCTACAACACTGCGTCCGCCACCGACGCCTCGCCCGTCAACGGCCTCCGTGGCGACGGCGTGTGGAACCGCGAGGCCTACGCCAACGAAGGCGTGACGTTCGATCCGGCATTCGCGCATCAGGCCATGACGAATCACCACTATCATGCGAACGCGCCCGCGGTGCGTTATCAGCTCGGCGACCACGTCGACTTCAATTCCACCACCAAAATCTACACTGAGAGCACTACGCCCGTCACCGCGCACTCGCCCATCGTCGCATGGCTGGCCGACGGCCTGCCCGTTTACGGTCCCTACGGCTACGCTTCGGCCATGGATCCCGCGAGCGGCGTGCGCCGCATGCTCCCCGGCTACGTGAAACGCGACGGCACCAACGGCACGACCGCTCTCGCCGCCACCGGCCGCACCACGCTGCCCGCGTGGGCCGCCCGCGCCCAAAATCGCGCGGCCGCGCTCGCGGCCAACGTCACCGGCCCGGCCGTCGACAACCGCTACCCACTCGGCAACTATCTTGAGGATTACGACTACCTCGGCGACCTCGGCAAAACGCAGGGCACCGACTTCGATCTCAACGAGCAAAACGTCCGCTTCTGCGTGACGCCCGAATTCCCCGCCGGCACCTACGCCTACTTCCTCACCATCGAGACCGACGGCACGCCGAAATTTCCCAACCTGGTCGGCCGCCATTTTTTCGGCAGTCCCACAGGAGGGAGCGTCAACGCGATCAGTGAAACCGTCACCGAGTTCGTGCGCGCCAGTCAGGCCTCGCCGATCAACGTGAGCGCCACCAACGCCAACGGCACGGTCGCGATCCAGTGGACGTCCGTCGAGGGCGCCACCTACAAGATCGAGACTTCGCCCGACGCGACGACGTGGTCTGCTCTCGGTAGCGCGAGCGCCATCACCAGCAACGGCGGGAACACCACGAGTTTTTCCACCACGACGGTCGCAACGAATTACCGCGTCACGCTCACGGCGCTCGCCACCTACGACACGCGCGGCGCCGGCGGTCTTTCCGGCGTAGGCAACTCCGCCACGGCGTCGGCTGCGGTCGGCTCGTCGGGCACGGCCCGACTCATCAACATCGCGACGCGCGCCCAGATCGGCGGCACCGCGGGCACGCCCATCGCGGGTTTCGTCCTCGCCGGCGCCGGCGGCACGAAGCGGATGCTCGTCCGCGCCGTCGGCCCCGGCCTCACGGGCTTCGGCGTCACCGGCGCACTGGCCGATCCGAACCTCACGCTCGTCTCGGGCACAACGAACGCGAACATCGCGACCAACGAAAACTGGCTCGCCGCCGACGCCACGACATTCACCGCGACGGGTGCGTTCGCGCTCACGAGCGGCAGCCGCGACGCCGCGATTGTTTCGGCGCTCGCGCCCGGTGCCTACACCACGCCGGTCGGCGCGGGCGGTGGTAGCGGCGTGACGCTGCTCGAAGTTTACGACGCCGACCCCGCCGCCGCGCCCACCGTCAAACTCATCAACGCCTCGACCCGCGCCTTCGTCGGCACCGGCGAGAGCGTGCTCATCCCCGGCTTCGTCGTCAGCGGCACCGGCGCGGTGAAGCTCCTGATTCGCGCCGCGGGCCCCGCGCTCACACCCCTCGGCGTGCCGGGCGCGCTCGCCGATCCACAGATCACGCTTTTCTCCGGCACGACCACCGTCGCCACCAACGACAACTGGTCCGGCGCGAGCAACGCGGTGGACATTGCCGCCTCGGCCGCCGCCGCCGGAGCGTTTGCCTTTGCCAACGGTAGCAAGGACGCCGCCATCGTCGCCACGCTCCCCGCCGGCAGTTATACCGCGAGCATCAGCGGCGTCGCCAACACCACCGGCACCGCCCTCGTGGAAATCTACGTCGTCCCGTAAACGGAGCGACGGCTTTCCAGCCGTCGAAATCCACTCGCCCATGTTCGCAGCCACCAACCTACCGTTCGCCGCCCGCGGACTGTCCCTGTCGCCCAACTCCGATGAAGAAACTCCTCGCCTCTCTCGCACTCGCGTTCATCGCCGCCGCGATTCCCGCCAACCTCGCCGCCGCCGCCCCCAACGTCCTCCTCATCGTCTCCGATGATCAGGGCTGGGGCGACGTCTCGTGGCGCGGCAGTCCCGCGCGCACGCCGAATCTCGATCAGTTGCGGCGCGACGGCACCGAGCTCCTGCGCTTCTACGCGAGCCCGGTGTGCAGCCCCACGCGCGCCTCGCTGCTCACGGGCCGATCCGCCGTGCAGCTCGGCATCCGCGATCAGTTCGCCCCCAACGACGCCGGTCTCTCGCTGCTCGAGCACCTGATGCCGGAGACGTTTCGCGCCGCCGGCTACCAGACTGCGCTCACCGGCAAGTGGCACCTCGGCTCCACCACCGCCGAGCGCCGCCCGCTCGCGCGCGGCTTCGACCGCTTCTACGGTTTCCTCGGGCCCGCGATCGATTTCTACACGCACGTCTTCACCGGCCCGGCCGGCGGGCTCGACTGGCAGCGCGACGGCGTGACGCTCAACGAAACCGGCTACAGCACCGATCTCATCGCCGCCGAGGAGGTCCGCCTGCTGCGCACGCGCGACACCACAAAACCGTTTCTCCACATCGTCACTTTCAACGCCCCGCACACGCCCTACGCCGCGCCCGACGAGTTGAAGGCCAACTACCCCGCGCTCGCCGGCAACGCGCAGACCTACGCCGCGATGCTCGAGAGCCTCGACCTCGGGCTCGGCCGCATCCTCGCCGAACTTACCGCGCAAGGTGTCGCCAACGACACCCTCGTCGTCTTCGTCTCCGACAACGGCGGCGCCGGCAATTCCCCCGCGCGCAACACCCCCCTCCGCCTCAACAAGGGCAACATCTACGACGGCGGCATCCGCGTCCCCGCCATCATCCGCTGGCCCGGCGTCACCCGCGCCGGAGCCACCAGCGAGCAGTTCGTCACCGCGCAGGATATTTTCCCCACCCTCGCCGCCGCCGTCGGCGTGACCCCGCGCAACAGCCTGCCCTTTGACGGCGTCAACCTCTGGACCACGCTGCGCACCGGCGCACCCGCCGTGAACCGCACCTTCGTCATGGCGACCGATGTGAACTACGCTCAGTTCGACGGCAGCATGAAACTCGTCCGCATCGGCGCGCGCGACGAACTCTACGACATCGTCGCCGATCCCTCCGAGGCGACCAACCTCGCCGCCACGCAACCCACCGTGCTCGCGCGCTTGCAGGCGACGCTCGCGACCACGATCACACGCTCGCTCAGCACCGAGACCAATGGCGACGCCCGCGTCACCAACCTCTCCGCCCGCACTGCCGTCGGCGGCGTCGCCGGCACGCCCATCGCCGGCTTTGTCCTCACCGGCATCGGCACCAAGGCGATGCTGGTGCGGGCGGTCGGCCCCACGCTGGCGAATTTCAACGTGAGCGGCGCTCTCGCCGATCCGCGCCTCAGCCTCGTGAGCGGCACGGCGACGATCGCGAGCAACGACAACTGGCTCGTCACCGACACCGCCGCGATGGCCGCCACGGGAGCCTTCGCCCTCAACGCGGGCAGCAAAGACGCCGCC
>Ga0163155_10006001_pt1 | contig 11915 bp, 8 predicted proteins | sample OliLakLV19SP4G1_FD_148611 | JGI IMG/M metagenome (GOLD analysis project Ga0163155, IMG submission 148611) | Freshwater microbial mat bacterial communities from Lake Vanda, McMurdo Dry Valleys, Antarctica - Oligotrophic Lake LV.19.SP4.G1 | ecosystem: Environmental > Aquatic > Freshwater > Lake >...
TAACCCAACTTCTAACCACACTTCTAACCCAGCTTCCAATCCAGCTTCCTCTCCAACGGTGGCGCCACCCCTCGCGGAGCCGTCCTCGCATGCGGGCGAACGAATTAAGATCTCTCCGCTCGCAAAAAATGTGGCCGAGGCCCATGGGATCGATTTTTCAACAGTCCATGGATCTGGTGATGGCGGTCGGATTGTTCGGCGAGATATAGAGATGTTAATGGAGTCGGTGCCTACGGCGCCGATCGTAAAGAATCCTGCTTCCCGCAGTACTCCAGCGCCAGCCTTGCCAGCACCAGTACCTCCGCAAAGCAGCATGCCACCGAGTGGCATGGGGAAGAGCGAGCCGCTCTCTACAATGCGTACCACAATCGCCTCACGGATGGTGGAGAGTGTGACGACCATTCCCCATTTCTATGTGACCTCAAAGATTAATATGTCTGAGGTCAAGCGCTTGAGAGCGAGTCTCAAGGAATTGCCACAGTATGAGGGGATCACCTTCAATCACATTATTATTAAGGCTGTGGCGCTGGCCTTGAGAAAATATCCTGCGGTCAATTCTTCCTACCAGGCAGGTAATCTGGTTCAACCGAGTGACGTCAACGTTGGTATTGTGACTGCAGTGCCTGGTGGTTTGTTAATTCCAGTCGTCAAACGAGCGGATGTATCCCCGTTGGCAGATATCGTTGCGGACGCCAAAGCCATGGTACAGCGAGCGCGGGCTGGAAAGCCGAAAGCGGACGATCTTAGCGGTGGAACATTCAGTATTTCAAACATGGGAATGTTTGCGGTTGAAAGCTTCACAGCAATTATAAGTCCAGGGCAGGGAGCTATTTTAGCAGTTAGTGCCATTGAAGATGAGCCGGTGGTTTCTGGAGGAGGAGTGATAGTCGCTCCGGTCGTGAGAGCAACCCTTTCAGTTGATCACCGAATAATCGATGGGGTGATGGCAGGAGAGTTCCTTACCGAACTCCGTCGATTACTTCAGGATCCTGTTTTGCTTCTGGCTTAATTGTAACGATCTCGATGCAGAAGTTGGGGAGAGTTTGACTTTGGCTGGTCAACAAATAATCCATTCTGAGGAGACAGCTTTTGAACGGTCTGGCGTTCGATCAGCTAGCCGTGGAGTTCAGGTATTAACTCGCCCGGCCTTAGAGGACTACTCCAGGACTCTTGCCATTCAACTTCAGCTCTTGGAGGCGAAGGCAGTGGATCCCAGCCTTGATGATCTACTGCTCTTTGTTGAGCATAATCATGTTTACACCAGCGGGCGCGGCGAAACGTTTCAGTCCGTTGGCAACGATGTGCCGTGGTTCGAAGTAGGTCGTGGAGGAAAAGCGACCTACCACGGCCCCGGACAACTCGTGTGTTACCCGATTTTCCAACTGGATCGACACGGTCGGGACGTTCACGTGTTCCTCCGGAACTTGGAACAGGCACTGATTGACACGCTCGAAAGTTTTGGCGTCGAGGGTTTTCGGCGAGAGGGATTAACCGGGATCTGGGTGAGCAGTGAGTTGGGACAATTTCAGAAGATCGCCTCAATCGGTATCGGAGTTAAGCGGTGGGTCAGTTATCACGGCTTGGCGCTTAACGTCTCGCCGGATCTTTCCTTCTTTCGGGCCATTGCTGCCTGCGGCCAAGACGGTTCGGTAATGACTTCTCTCGCAGAAATTTTGAAGTTCACACCGGAGCTCGCACTAGTGCAACGGCGATTAACGGAGTCCATGGCAAAGGTCTTTCGGCTCGCTCTGCCGCAAGCCCAGCAAGACCAGGGGACGCTGCCTGCTGCAAGAAGTGATGGAAGGATGCGACCACCGTGGCTGAAGGTCCGGGCGCCTGGATCTCCAGAGTTTGTCGAGACGCAGGAGATCGTGCGGCGACTTAAGCTAGTTACAGTTTGTGAGGAAGCGCGCTGTCCGAACATGGGGGAGTGTTGGTCACATCACACTGCAACGATGATGATCATGGGCGAATTGTGCACGAGGCGGTGCAGTTTTTGCTCAGTCAAAGACGGCACAGTTGATTCATTGAATCCCTTAGACATTCTCGAGCCAGTGCGAGTCGCTCAAGCTGTTTTTGAGTTAGGCCTTGCACATGTAGTAATCACCTCTGTAAATCGGGATGATTTAGTCGATATGGGCGCGCGCCACTTCAATCAGACGGTGCGCGCGATTGCTTACAAGAATCCGGCGACAAAGATCGAGCTTTTAATACCGGACATGCGCGGTCAGAAGCACCTAGTTGAAATGATTCTCGACGGACAGCTGGTCACGGTGCTTAATCATAATCTAGAGACCGTCCCTAGTTTGTACAAACGTGTTCGACCGGGCGCAGTTTTCAAACGGTCGCTCAACATCTTGCGCTGGGCTAAAGAGATTCAGCCTAGCCTAAGAACCAAGTCAGGTATTATGGTTGGCTTAGGAGAAACTCGGGATGAAGTGCTAGAGGTTATGGAAGCATTACGAGAGGCTGAGGTTAGCGTTCTTACCGTCGGACAGTACCTCCAACCGACTCCTAAACAGCTTCCGGTAGAACGTTATATTACTCCAGCAGAGTTCGAGAGTTATCGCGAGGCGGCAATCGCTATGGGCTTCGCTTATGTCGAATCTGGACCCTTCGTGCGGAGCTCCTATCACGCCTGGCGACACTCGGCGGACGTCACTGACGCGCCAGCTACTCTGACAGACTCTTCCTCACTGATAGCGCTGGGTCAGTGATAGCTAGGTCAGTGATACGACGCTTTGCCGCATTTTTACTGCTTTTTTGTTTAGCGACAGTTGCAGCTCTGGCCTTAATAAAAGATCGGTTAGCTGGCTATCTCCTCAGACTCGCCTTCGAGCAGGGGACGGGAACAGTAGTTCAATTTGATAATCCGCGGTTGTCTTTACTTGAGGGTACTGCCTCCATCGATAACATCCACCTATTTCTTCCACGTGAAGGTCCGCAGGGTGGCGTTAGAGCTGAGCGTGTCTCCATTCGGGTAACGACGCTGGACCGGACTCGCAGGCGACTGGTACTTGGAGACTTACGAATAGAGGGTACGCAGGTCACGAGCGATGATGCCGATTCAAGCTTCTTTCGCTTACTAGATTTTGTAATTCAACCTAGCCGCCCCGGAGCTCGGCCCGCCTTTATCGGAGTCGAACTGACAGACCTTTCCGTTACGCCGCCACAAGCCTCTCAAAGTCCAAACCTTATACTTCGACAGGGCGAGATCGAGCTAAGTTGGGAGAGACTCAGCCTGAAAGGTGAGGCTCTAAATACTCCCGACCATGAGAAGACCTATCTCGCTGCGGAGTCAGGCTTAGCAACCGCCCGCTATGCTGAGTATCCTCAACTCGTTCTGGCTCGCGCTACAGGTCGAGTAAGTTTTGTCGGGGGGAGAATGATCATCGAAGGGAGCGAATTTTCGCCAGTAGCTGGAGTCTCCGAGGGGCTGAGCGTGGGTGGATATTTGCAGCTCCGAGGTGTGCGTGAATATTTTTTATCGCTGAAAACTGATCTGACCGCCAAATCTCTGGACCCGCTATTCTACTCAGCAGGGATAAACTCTCCGCTGCAGCTGGAGCGGTTAGGATTCTCCGGGTATCTAACAGGCCTGCTAAGTTCTCCAGCGCTCAAGGGCAAACTTGAACTAAAAACGCGAGCATCGGCGGAGCTGGGATTGCCAGCAGAGTGGCAGTCGGATCAGGTTAGCGCGGAGCTGGAGCTGGGGCAGGGAGGCACGAAGGCACGTCAAATAAAGATTGGTAACCTGATCGAATTGGGAGAGCTAGACTACGCGGAGGGAAAATTTCGAGTTGTGTTGGCGGACCGGGCAGGCGCGCGGATTGATCTAGACTACGCTCCTGTTCAAGAAATGATCGAGGTTCGCAAAGTTTCTTTCGATAACTATCCCGCGCAACTCCTACTTTCGAGGATTACTCCTTTTGTGAAGAGAGATCTAGCAATCTCGCTCGGGTCTCATCTTAACCCTGGGTCTGTGGTCAACGGACAGGGTGTGTTCAAGCTCAATACCGGGAGACTGGGCGGCGCAGGAAATTTCACCCTCGGCGTAAGTGATTTAACACTGCCTGGGGTGCAGGTGAAAGCTTTAGTGTTAGACGCCGCACTTTCAGAGGAGCTTCTCGAGCTGCGTAAGATCTCACTGATTTCGTCGGATGGGACAATGGTTGGTAATTTTAAATTAGTTCCAGGAACTAGTCTGAGTGGGGAGCTCTCGACTGCAGGATTTAGCATTGGTCCGATCAATTCAGATATCCGAGCGCCCCGTGGATTCTTTAGAGGTAAAGTAAAGGCCGGAGGCAGCGCAAGTGCCCCAAGTTTAAACGCCGAGTTGGAGGCGAACTTTGCAGCGGGAGAGCTTAAAGGCCAGACTAAGATCAAAGCGGAATATCAGGGACCTTGGTCTGATTATCTTCGCGGAAAGGGAGTGCTGACCCTCCAAGGCTTCAGCCTAAAGGATGCCGAACAGGAATATCGCGCAGTACGCCCTTTACGGATGTCATTGGGAAGCGAACGATTACTTTTCGATGAAATCGAGATCTTCGTGGGAAAGCAGTCGGTAAAGCTTGAAGGGGAGCTGAATCGAGCTGACGGTTGGCAGGCCAAGCTTGTCGGAAGCTGGAATCTTTCTTCGTTGATTGGGGACTCTACGGGGGTAGAGCAAATTTTGGGAACAGTTGCTTCTCAGGTTCAGATCAGAGGCGCTGCTAAATCGCCGGTCTTTGAGGGTCCGTTGACTCTACGCGATGGGTCAATCTCATTTCGGCTAAATGACAACTATATTGGTGCCACCGATGTTAGTGTGGACGCGGTATTTAGCGGCGGAGATCTATTGATTGAGAGCATTCAGGGAAACGTCGGTGATGGAAAATTGCAGGGAACCGGGCGAGTTGATGAGATACTGGATTGGAATCGCAGGAGCCTGAGGCTCGATTTACAACTGAAAGAGGTTTCCTTAGAGCCCATCCCCCGCTTAGCGATTGAAGCCGATGGCGAGTTGACCATCCTTAAATCTCAGCAATCTTCGTCTCAACTCTTGGGCGATATCGCCATTCAGACCGCTTTGTATCGCAATACTATCGACCTCAGGCGAATTATCGAAGTTCTGGCTCAGTCTGTCCGCGGCGCAAGTTCAGTCTCCTCACAGATAAATCCATCGCAAGATCTGGCTCTAGATCTGAGAGTTTATGCTACCAACGGCATACTCGTCGAAACTAATGTTTTCCAAGCAGAGTTGCGGGGAGATCTGCAGCTAAGTGGTTCCGTCAAGCGGCCTGTCCTCGAGGGTCGGATAGAGGTAATTGATGGTTCGTTTGTCCTTCAATCCAGCAGTTTTCAGTTAGTCTCGGGAATCGCTAGTTTTAGGCGCAGCTCTCAGGGTTTAGATCCAGAGCTAGAAATAATCGCCGAATCCCGGGTGGATGCCGCAGCCCGCAAGGAACAACATCAGGTGCAGCTGGCGGTCGCCGGTACATTGACCAAACCACGCGTCAGTCTGACCTCAGATTCGGGACTTAGTGAACGGGATATCGTAGCGCTGCTCTCGCTCGGAAGTAGAGTGGAAGAGGTGTCGCTTATCGATAGCCGTGAATCCATTCGTGATCTGAGTTTAGCGCGCTTGCTCAACCCACGTTCGAGTCTGACAGTCGGCGATCGGCTTCGTGCTCTGACTGGGTTCACTGATGTTTCGATTGAATCAGTGTCCTCGCTTGAAACTAAAGAGTTAGTGCCGGTGATTTCAGCTCGGCGTCCGATCACTGACGATGTTGCACTGACGATTAGCAAAGAACTATCGGCTAGCCAGGTTAGTAGCGCAGGCATTCTGCATGAGCTCACCCCCTACCTAAGTTTGTTGGGGGGCTGGAAGTCGCGTCCGGCACGGGATCCTGATTCCAATCGGGGCGCGGTTGGCGTTGGACTAGAGTACAAACGAACCTTCCCAGGATTGAGCTTACTTCCGCCTAGAGTAACGGGGGATTAGTGCAGTTAGTTCAAAGAACTTTGACGGTCTTGTTTGGCATTTACGCCGCGTGTAGTGCTCACGTCGCCCAGGCCCAAACGATTCTGGGAGCTGAACACGCCTGGGACAAGGTCGTGACCGAACTAATCTTTCAGTCCCAGGCTAATATTCCGTATGAGGAGCTGGGTCGATCGATGCCGCTTCGCCCCGGAATGGATCTAACGCCGGAACTATTGGAGCAGTCCATTAGGGCGTTAGCGGAAAGGGGAATCTTTGAAGATATTGAGGTACAGCTGCGAGAAAGTCAGGGCGGTGTCGCAGTCGAGTTCATATTGGCGGCACAGTTGTCGATTCACGAGGTGCTTTTTCCGACAGGTTTAGCGATAGACGAGGGAAAATTAAGACGACTAGCTTCGATTCGTCGGGGGACTCCCCTAGATATTCCCGCGCTCCATGCGGCAAAGCTTCGTCTGGAGCAGGGTTATCGAGACGAGGGCTACCTAAATGCCAATGCGACGGTGGCTATCGCGCTGCGTGATCAAGTGCCGCAAGTTGTTGTGACCTTCCAAGTCGAGGAAGGCGAGCCCACTCGCATTACTCGACTTGTCTTGCGCGGCACGTTTCCGGCCGAACTAGCGGAGGTTGAGAACAATTTTCGTAAGCTTCTAGCGGGTGAGGTGGCGTCCCGCAGTCTAGTTAAACACTTAGTCCGACAGCTGGTTGTGCGCTTGAGAAACGAGGGATATCTCGAAGCCCGAGCGGTCTTAGCTGAATTGACCGGAGATAAGCTGACGGGTGAAGCGCTGCTGGTTGTCGAAGTTCAACCTCGCAATCCTCTATCGATTAGCTTTGAAGGAAATAACAGCTTCAGTGCAGAAACTCTTTTAGGCCTTTTGCAGATCGAGTCCAGAACTGTTCCCTTCAGTCCCTATGCGATTCCAAATTTGGTTCGTGAGGTTGAACGTTTCTATCAGGAGCGCGGATTTTTGCATGCGCAAGCTGTTCTACGGGAGTTGCCCGATCAGGATGGCCGACGAGCCTATTTAATCACCGTCAATGAGGGGGCGATGGTGCGGCTTAAGCAGATCTCGTTTGTCGGAGCGAATGCGATAGAAGAAGGGAAGCTGCGAGAACTGCTGGGAACTGCTCCGGCTGGGTTTGGTTTTTTAGAACGGTGGTATCCTGGATTTATTACCTCTCAGCAGCTGGAGTCGGATCTACGCGCCATTGAGACTTACTATCAGGATCGCGGCTTCGCGGGGACTAAGGTGAAATATCGGTTGGAGGAGCTAGGCGAGCCTGGGTTTATCGAACTTAGAATTGAAATTAGTGAAGGCGAGTTAAAATTGCTCTCTGAAGTGCTGGTAGTCTACGAGGATTCCGCCAGCGAGCCATCTGCCCCTGACGGCCTACCTCCGGAATTAGCGGAGCTCCGAGTAGGTCAAGCTTTCGATATTGATTTGCTGGAAAGGGAGCGCAATCGAATTGAAGATGAGTTGTGGAACTACGGTTACGCGAAAGCCCAAGTCGCGCTAATCTCAGAGGTTGAGCTCGGAAAGGTCACTTACAGTGTGAGGTTAGGTCCCCGAGTACAAATTGGCCGAATCGTAAGTACGGGGAACGTCTTCACCCGAGACCATGTTGTCTTGAGGGAATCTCAGCTTACCGAGGGGGATTATCTTAGCACTGAGAAAGTGAATGCCACAGTGCAGCGCTTATACCGACTGGGCCTTTTTCAGAGCGTAGCGATCGAAGCGCTAGACGGGGAGATTGATTCAGCTGCCGAAGATTTAGCTATTAGAGTGCAGGAGCGTGACACTGGCAGTTATACCCTCGGAGTGAATTTGAATTCCGAAGACGGATTGAATCTCACCGGAGATCTGACGCAGCGCAATTTTAACGGCGAGGGAAATTCACTTATTCTCTCGCTCGACGGTTTTATTAAGTCTGGGACCAGCTTTTTTGATGGCGGCCGCGCGCGCTTAGCCTTTCGGGAGCCCTATTTTCTCAACACGCCAGTCGATTTTTCAGCAGAAGCATTTGTGCAGAGTTCAATAAAGCTCTTGAACGAGTTTAGCTACAACAGAGTGGGCATTGAGACCGGACTCAAGCATAAGGTACTTGAGAATTTGGCGGTTGATATCTCTTTCAGTCCCTTCCAGGAGGAGCTGTTCGATGTGCCAGAAGACATTATTATTGGCGAGAACGACACGGGTAATGTCTTTTACTCTCAGTTCAAGAGTTCGGTAACGTTAGATGAGCGTGACGATGTCTTCAACCCGAGAAAGGGATATCTTAGTAGGCTCGAGGCGCGCCTGGCCTCAGAGCTTTTTGGGGCGGATGTCAGTGTCGCCGGGATGAGTTGGCAGGGTTCGCTCTTTAGCAGCCTCTCTGATCGTTGGGGCTTCGGAACCAATTTTAACCTCAGTTACATAGTCCCTTTTGACCAGACCGCCTCGGTTCCCTTGGGGCAGCGATTTTTTCTAGGAGGTCGGAGCTCTCTACGAGGCTTCTCCCCGAGCACTATCGGCCCGCGAGGAGCGGATGGGAACATTGTCGGGGGGGACACTAGCGTTGTGGGTAACTTGGAGGCGAGCTATCGTTTCACGGATAACGTGATTGGAGTGTTATTTTTTGACGCTGGCCAGGCAGTCCTCCGGCATCGAGGTAGCTTTCAGGGGGACGCCCTCAGTCTGGGTTTGGCAGATCTTCGTTTTTCGCCAGGCGTTGGCTTCCGCTACCAGACCCCTATCGGGCCGATCGGTATTGAGTATGGTTTCGCGTTGGAAAGGGAAAACGGCGAGGGATTTGGGGCGCTAAACTTTAGTGTCGGGGGTGTTTTTTAGAACTTTCAGCCAATTTGCAAGGCACTTGATTTAGGCTAACATCCAGCTCAGATCTACTGTTTCATTGGTAGATAAAAGAGTTCGTCCGTTAAAAACTAATTTGAGGCTGAGTCTATGTCGCAAGGTGTGGTTGATGTCACCGACGCATCGTTTGATAGTGAAGTACTGAAATCTGACGTTCCAGTTTTGGTAGACTTCTGGGCACCGTGGTGCGGGCCTTGTCGAGCAATTGCGCCGATCATTGAAGAGCTAGCTAAAGAATATAGTGGCAAGCTCAAGGTTGCGAAGGTGAACGTAGACAATAATCCAAAGGCGCCGCAGAATTACCAAGTCCGTGGCATACCCAATTTAATTGTTTTCAAGAATGGCGAGCTGCAAGAGCAGATTGTTGGTGCGGTTGCCAAGCAAGAGATCGTCAACGCGATTAAGAAAGTTCTTTAGTCGCGTGGGTGGTGCCTGATGCCTCTAAGCTTGACACTCAATGGAGCACCTCAGCTAGTCGATAGCTCTACGGTGGCGGAGCTGTTGGTAGAGCTCAGCATGCTCAACAAACGTTTGGCGGTGGAGTTGAATAAAGAGGTGCTATCCCGCGAACAGTTTGCGGAGACCTCACTTCACGACGGTGATGTGGTCGAGATCGTGCAGTTTGTTGGCGGGGGCTGAGGCCTTTAATTTACACTGTTTGTCGCGCGCCTTTCAAGATTACTTGCACGTGTGACGCCCTTTTCTGTTTAGTGGTGTGATGTATAAGACAGATCCTGACTCCTATAAAATCGGACCAAAGACTTTTACTTCCAGACTGATTGTCGGTTCGGGGAAGTATAAAGATTTTGCGGTAACGCGGGAGGCGACAATCGCCTCGGGCGCAGAGATGATTACGGTCGCAGTTCGTCGGGTAAATATCACCGATTCGTCGAAAGAGAATTTATTGGAGTATTTGGCGGACCTGGACTATCTCACCATCTTGCCAAATACTGCCGGGTGCTACTCTGTGGAGGATTGTCTGCGCACAGCACGCTTAGCTCGCGAAGCCGGTGTCGGAAATTTCATTAAAGTCGAAGTTATTGGGGACGAGAAGACTCTGTTCCCGGACAATGAGCTGACGATTGAAGCTTGCCGGATTCTGACCAAGGAGGGATTCGTTTGTTTGCCATACATCACGGACGATCCGATTGTGGCGAGGAAGTGCCAGGATGTTGGAGCTGCTGCAGTAATGCCCTTGGCTGCTCCAATCGGCAGTGGTTTAGGTCTACAAAACCCCTATAACTTAGCGATCATCATTGAACAGTCTGAAGTGCCGGTGATTGTAGACGCCGGCGTTGGAACTGCTTCTGACGCCACGCGCTGCTTGGAATTGGGGGCGACAGCTGTGTTAACGAACACTGCGATTGCCTGTGCAAAAGATCCGGTGTTAATGGCAAGAGCCATGCGAGCTGGTGTAGAAGCCGGTCGGAACGCGTTGCTGGCGGGTCGAATGGAGAAGAAGCTTTACGCTAGTGCCTCCAGTCCGCTCAGTGGATTGCTGCGCTAGCCAGAGTGAGGCTCAAGTTTTGTTTACTGAACGTCCCCTCTATCTTGTTACGGATGGCGGGCAGTTAAGGTCCCAAGAACAACTCATCCCAACAATTGACCTGATCCTGAGGGATTTTGGGCGACGGATTTTTGCCGTTCAGCTCAGAGAGCAGCTCGAGATCCCCGGGATAGCGAGTATCACGGAGGAAGAACTTTTGCTCCTTGGGAAGGAGCTACGTAATCTGACTCGTCCGTATTCAGTGAAGCTTATTGTGAGCCGCCGGCTAGATCTGGCGGTGGCGATTGATGCCGATGGGGTTCATCTAGCTTCGGATTTGGAGCGAGCGGAGTCGGCTCGATCCGAATTAGGTGCCGCTGCGATCATTGGATATTCAGCCCATAGTCTGGCTGATATTTCAGCGGCAATAATGACGCCCATTGACTACGTGCTGTTGGGACCAATTTATGCTCCGCTCTCTAAGCCTCTCGGAAGTAACGCGCCACTAGGCCCTCTGATTTTAAGTGAAGCTGCTCGGCTCGCTAAAGCGAGTGAAATGAAGATCTTCGCGCTCGGAGGGGTTACGGTGGAAAAATTAGCGGAAATTGTTCAGTCAGAGGTAGCCGGATTCGCGACGATCGGAGCAGTCTTCCGAGCGACCAACGCAGTCGCCGCGACTCGAGAGCTGCTGACTGAATGGGATCGGTTAGAACGGCGAGACTTAGAAACCAGTAATGCCGAGAGCGACAAAGCTGGGATTCGATAAAAGGCTTCGAGCATTATGGCAAAGCCCATTTTGGATTTCGCCAACTGACGATCGCGGAAGATGATAGGAATTTCTAGACCACGCAACTCTAGCAGATTAGCTCGGTGCTTCATCTCGACCTGAAAAGCATAGCCAGCGCAAGTAACGGCATTAAAATCAATCTGCTCTAAAGCTTTGGTGCTCCACATGTTGAAACCGCCGGTAAGGTCCGCGAGCGGGGAACCCAGCCAAAACTTCGCGTATAAATTTCCAAACTTACTAAGCAGCTGGCGATGTAGCGGCCAGTCCCTCACTCCGCCCCCGGGTATGTAGCGGCTACCGACGATGAAATCTACTCGATCTTGCAGCGGCAGCATGGCCCCGAGGAAGATCGGGTCGTGTGAAAAATCGGCATCCATCTGTATTGCCCAATCGTAGCCGTGCTCCAGCGCAAACTGGAAAGCTCGGCAATATGCACCACCTAAGCCACTCTTCTCTTCTCGGGTGATGAGATGGAGAGTTGCAAAGCGGTGCTGAAGACGCATGACGATCTCCGACGTTCCATCAGGCGATGAATCATCGACTACTAACACATGAAGCGAAGGGTAAAGGTCAAATATTCGGCTGATTAGAGCCTCAACATTCTCGGCTTCGTTATAGGTCGGAATGCAGATAAGGGTGCGTTTCATAAGGCGCTCACTTTTAGACGGTAAATAGTTCCTTGTCTATGACATCCCGGCTGTAAGCTGAGGCAAATTGCCTCATTAGCTGCATATTGCCTCATTCTAGAGAATTCTAAGTCATTGTTTTTACTACTGAACAATCGATTTGCCGCCCTTGGCATGCCTT
>Ga0163155_10006002_pt1 | contig 11912 bp, 13 predicted proteins | sample OliLakLV19SP4G1_FD_148611 | JGI IMG/M metagenome (GOLD analysis project Ga0163155, IMG submission 148611) | Freshwater microbial mat bacterial communities from Lake Vanda, McMurdo Dry Valleys, Antarctica - Oligotrophic Lake LV.19.SP4.G1 | ecosystem: Environmental > Aquatic > Freshwater > Lake >...
GTCTTTGACGCGAATTTCAACTTCCGTATCCAGTGTACGAGCGGAAAGCATAATGCGCCCGCCATGGTCGGTGTATTTGGAAGCATTGGTAAGTAGGTTCGTGAGCACCTGCTCAATACGTACCGCGTCAGCGTTGAGAACGATGGGCTCTGGTGGTACCTCAATAACGAGCTCCTGCCTGCGTTCGGAAAGTTGGTGCTCAACAGATTTTGCTGCCTGCCTCACTACTTCACCAAGGTCTATGTTCTCCTTCCGGATGGTGAGCTTCTCGCGCGAGATACGAGAAACGTCGAGAAGGTCGTCGAGAAGTCGCTGAATGGTCTTGAGCTTGCTGTCCATAACCATGAGCGCTTCAGATTCGTCCGGCGTGCGTGGGCCGGAGAGGCGCATAATTTCAAGCGAAGAAACGACTGGCGCGAGCGGGTTCCGGAGCTCATGCGCAAGGACCGCGAGGAAATCGCTTTTGGCTCGGTCACGCACCGATAGCTGCGAAAGGGCATCGGTAAGCTTGGCTACCTGCACTTCAAGTGCCTTGGTGGCGCGACGGCGCTCCTCATCAAGCGAAACAACGACGAAGAAGATGAAGGCAAGGATGTCGAGGAATATCTGTGTTTGGTAGAGGCGCGTGCCGAGTTTCTCCGGCTCAAGCGAGGCTACGCCGAAATACGCACCCCCGATGGCGATGACCGTAAGCGTCAGAAGGGCGAGTGTGGTGAAGCGGCTTCCGAGACGAAGCGAAATCCAGAAAAGAGGGATGAGCATGACGTACACAAGCGATATGCCCACCACTTGATTGATACCCATCCAGAAGATAGGAACCGTTGTAACGACCAGGAAGGTAAAGGAGAGAACAATTTCAGCCCACTGCGCGAGCGTGCGAGTGAAAGCAAGTTGTCCGAACCAGCGGATGATAAAGGGCGTGACGATGAGGAGACTCATAATCGTTCCCACCCACCAAGTGCTCCAGGTCACCGCACCAGGGAAGGTGCTTCCTGTCGCGAGATGATTCACATAGAACACGAGTGTTCCAAGTGTTGGGACGATGGTTGCCGCCACAAAAGCGACCAACATGAAAATGAACATGTCGCGCATGCGCCCGAGCATGTGGTTCACTCCTAAACGTTTGAGGAAGTACGCTCCTACCAACGCCTGCGCCGTATGAGCTAGTGCAAGGCCGATACCAATACTTACGGCTGACCCACCAAGCAGATAGTGGGTTAGCGCGGCGAGCAAGACTATTGGCCAGAGACGAAGTCCCTCAAGATACAAAAAGGCGAGCGCTATACCTGCGGCGGGGAAGATGACCGCAGGCGCGGTGAATATCTCCCGTCCAATCTGAGCAGCGATAAGATACGACGCAAAGAGGAAAAGCCCGGCAATCCAATGCCGACGCGTGAATTTCCACGCAAACTCAAGCTTCATATCTCCATTGTTCTAGAGGAAGGTGGTGTGAGTCAATGAGGGGATAAGGAGAGGATAAACAGTTACCGTCTTCATGTTCACTTCATGTTCTTCCACTCCGTAATCGTTCCCGCCTCTCGCTCAACCTTGGTGGCCTTCCGTATCTGTCGCTGGTTTTTTTTCGGCACAACAGGAAAGTGCCGAACGCGGTCAAGACGCTTTGAGATGTGCCACAGGTCCTCCTCGTCAGTCACCCACGCGTCTCCAAGTGTGGAAAGATCGAAAGGGGTCGAGTAGCTTTCGAGTGTCTTCTGGCCGTTGCTATTGAGAAAGTATTCGTGGAAGTAGGAGAGGGCGAGTTCACGCACGCTCTCGTAGATTGGGTCGCGGTAACGTAGCACTGCGTGATTCGTTTTGCTGATAGCACCCCAGTAGCCATTCCTACGAAAAAGTGCGACCACATGCTCCTGGTCCTTCTTGTGTGTTTTAAGGTCAAGGAGCAAGGGTTTCTCGCCCTGAAGCCAGAGAGCGGCTGCCGCAAGTAGGGCGCCCTCAAGGCAGTGCGCACGCTTTTCCTTGAGCACTCTTTGAGGGGACATCAATGTCTCTCCGCTTTTCTCGAAGTTGAAAGGAAGAGATTCAAGATAGCCCTGAATCTTCTGCGGAGACGAGAGGCGACGCAGGGAAGCGAGCTCTTTCTTTGAGAGACCAAACATGGTTTCCATACTACACCCCTTAACCAGGTGTTCATGAGAGCGTGACATACTTAGCGTATGACACGAAATACACTCGTCTGGCTGCTTGTTATTCTGATTATCGGTATAGGTGGCTATTTTACGTATACGTACCTTAAAGAGAGTCCGCCCAGTTTTCTCATAAAGCTCTTCACGAAAACAGAGCCACCACCACCGCTTCCTGTGGGAGATCTCGCACCGCTTGATGTTGCTAATGATTTCACCCCCACTATCTTCTCGCGTGAAGTGCCAGGCGCGCGCGTAATGACGAGAGACCCAAAGGGAGCGATGCTCGTGTCGCTTACCGGCAGCGGAAAAATTGTCGTATTGAACGACGCTGACAGTGACGGAAGGGCAGAGTCACCGAAGACCGTGATTGAAGGACTCAAGCAGCCTCACGGCATCTATGCCACATGTATTGATGGCAACAACTGTTCGCTCTATGTAGCGGAGACCGATGCGCTCAAAGTCTACAGCTATAACCCTGATACGCAGGCGGCAGAGTATCGCCGCACCATCACCACCTTCCCGTCAGGCCGCGGACACTTCACTCGTACCATCCTGCCGCACCCAGACGGCAAGCATCTTCTGGTGTCGGTTGGTTCTTCCTGCAACGTTTGCTATGAGACGGATTCGAAACGCGCTTCCATCGTGTCGGTCGATCTTGAAACTGATGATACGTATATCTATGCGTCGGGACTCAGGAACTCCGTGTTCATGGCCATTAATCCGATTGATGGGGCAATCTGGGCTACTGATAATGGTCGTGACTTGATTGGTGACAACATCCCACCAGACGAAGTGAACATCATTGAAGAGGCTGGCTATTACGGATGGCCTATCTGTTATGGACAGAACGTCTATGACGCCGACTACAATGCACGCCCCGATAGTCCGAACCCGTGTGCAGGCTTCATTCCTGCGCACATAGACCTGCAGGCACACTCGGCAGCGCTCGGTCTCGCCTTCATTCCTGAGGAGGGATGGCCAGACGAACTCCACCATGACTTGCTCGTGGCCTACCATGGCTCGTGGAATCGCTCGGAGCCCACTGGCTACAAGGTAGTGAGGTGGAATCTTGATGACGACGGAAACGTGGATGGTGGTCCGTACGATTTTGTGACGGGTTTCCTTCCGCAGGGCGGCACTCCTGATGATGCTATTGGGCGCCCGGTGGGCATACTGACTGAACCGGGCGGCACCTTCTACGTCTCAGACGACCGCGCAGGCGCTATCTACCGCATTGTTTGGAACGGCGTTCGGTAATAAGGGTGGAAGTCATGCGTCATCTCTTCTATACTGAGTGTATGAAGCGAGCCCTTTCAACGTTCCTCCTTAGCGCGTTCATCGTAAGCGCGTTTCCAGCACCCGCACAGGCTGCTGACCTTGAAGTGTCCGGCTGGATTCCGTACTGGAAGGTGTCTGAGGGCACCAAGGACGCGCTCAAGCATCTTGATGAACTCACGGAGATAAACCCTTTCGGGTATGGAGTAAAAAGTGATGGGAAGCTCAACGACCTTGCAGGACTCAAGAAGAGCGCCTGGAAGAAGCTCTTCAAGGAAGCGAAGGAAGAGGATGTTGAAATCATCCCCACCGTCATGTGGAGTGATACGGCGAACATCTATCGCATCCTCTCTGATGAGAACCTGCGCGAGAAACATGTGAAGGCCGTTGCTGACATGGTGAAGAAAGGGAAGTACGACGGCGTTGATATCGACTACGAAGGCAAGAACGCCGCAACTCGTCCCTACTACTCACTTTTCCTTAAGGAATTGAAGAGTGCACTTAGGGGAAAGATACTTGCTTGCACAACTGAAGCGAGAACACCGCCCGAGTCCCTCTACCGCACAGTGCCGGCAAACCTTGAGTACGCAAACGACTACAAAGAACTTGATCGCTACTGCGACCGCGTGCGCCTCATGACCTACGATCAGCAGCGGGCTGACCTTAAGCTGAATGATGCTCGTTCCGGTCAGCCCTATATGCCGATTGCTGACCCTGATTGGGTGAAGAAGGTTATTGAGCTCGCACTCAAGTCCTTCGACAAGGACAAGATAACGCTCGGTGTTGCCACCTACGGCTTTGAATACACGCTCACGGTCTCACCAAACTGGTACCAGAGCTACGTGAAGAAGTGGTCAGTGACCGAGGAGTATGCAGAGGACCTTGCCGACGACCTCCGCATTGATCCTGTCAGAAACGCGGCGGGTGAACTCTCGTTCTCCTACATCTCGACCACCACGCCAAGCGCTATTCCTTCAAGCATTAAGGCGCCTCGAGGAACGCTGGAAGGTAATGAGGCTGCAGCACGTGCGCTTGCCTACGCCAACGCAACTGGCATGACCACTACCGTAAACCTCCTATGGTGGAGTGATGCGGAAGCTATCGAGGACAAGGTGGAACTTGCAAAGCAATACGGCCTGCGTGGCATCTCCGTCTTCAAGGTAGACGGTACTGAAGACCAGGACCTCTGGGACCTGTTCTAGCCTTGGTATAGTAGGGGTGATGTCCGAAGACGAGAAGCCATATAAGCGGCTGCATCCTGACGTACTCGCCCCTGGTGAGCCGCATCCGCCCAAAGATGGTGAGACCGCTGGTGCCGGTTCCACTTACTACCCCGATAGCATTCCTGACGATTCCGGTTCCAAGGCCATTGCAGCTCAGGGGCTACGCAGTATGCGCCATCGTGAAGATCAACGCGATTTCCTTCAGGCACAACTCAAGGAAGGTAAGACACGAGAAGGTCTCATCGATACCTATCAGATATCCAATTCGGAGGATATCAACTACTATTTTTCGGATACCACACCCGTCGAAAACGACGCACCTGTTGGTGGGGATGAACCAAACCAAGGGGAAAAGAAAACAAATACACCCAAAGCTCCGTCTGCACCCGCTAAACCACGACGCACACAAAGTAGGGATTCGTATAAAGCGCCCTATATATGGCCTGAAGGTCGAATCTTTGAATATCGTCTTCCTGGAGGTGGAAAGACCAGGGGTACGCTCAATCCGTCTGAGTACGTACGTGCCTTCGATGACGGACTATTGATTTTCGATGCTAGGTTGCAGAAGCAGGGATACTATCCTTTGCGCGAAGAGGCATTGCGGTCGGCCAAGAAGAAATCTTAAATTCCAAAAATCCTTGTTCTCTTGATTGAAAGCGCCAGACCGCGTGTCCCAAGCTTTTCTCCTATATCTCCCGCAAGCGTGCGCATGTAGACGCCCGCGCTCGTGCGTACTTTTATTTTTACGATAGAGAAGCGGCCTTCGCGTATACGCTCCCATGATGCGAGCGCGTCTTTTTTCCTGAAGTCTCTTCCAAGTGCTTTTGATTCCTCAGTAACGGGTGCGAGTGTGGCTATCTTCTTCCCAACGTAGCGGATAAGGGAACCAGTCGTCATTTTTCGCATCCCGCAAAACCTGACTGAACGAATCGTGCCTTCCTGAAGGGGTGCTTCAACGTCTTCACCTTCAAGCGTCCACTGAAACAAGGGCTTTCCCTCAACTGTCTTAGAGGAGAAAAGGGGATACGGTGAACGATAGGGACCCACGAAGGAAGCGAGCACTTCCTTCGCTTCTGTACTCGAAGGGAAGACTGAAACACCATCTTCCACAAGACCGAGTACGTCTCCGGTATCTGAGCCAAGACCAAGCACGACCTCAACCACGTATTCTTTATCGAGTGCGTGGTAGTCCTTCTGTTGCTTGCATTCTTCGCCTACGAGGATAAGAAGCTTGCCGGAGGCCATTGGGTCGAGGCGCCCGGCATACGACATTGGGATATCACTAGGGATGCGCCGCGCTTTGCGAATGCGTGTAAGGGCTTCAAGGGGCGTTTCGCCCACTCGTTTATGCGCTACGATCGGCATTTGAAGCGTAGTAAGGTGCGAGTTCCTTGAACGCGTCAAAGACCAGACTGCGGACGAGATTCACGACCTCCTTCTTTTTCTCTATAGGGAGTCGGTCGTATCCTCCCGCTAGACGAATGTGCTCGATTATCTTCTCTCCCATATCTCCCTCGTCACGGAATGCGGCAACTTGAGTGAGGTTAAGGACTTCTTGCAGGTCTTCCGCGTTGCGAACTATCCTGCGCAGCACTGCTTGTCCTTCAGGGCTCGCTGGTTGCGCATAGTTCTTAATGACCTCTATTGCTGCGAGAAAGGTGCTGACGCCTTGGTTAATGCGTAGCGCGTTGTTCTGTTCTGTGTATTCCCAAGCCTCCGGGTCTCGCTTTCGTAGAATGAACATTCGCCATTCGCGGCGCCCCATGCGTGTCTCGTCGTCTTCGACACCGGTCTTGTGCTCGGTAAAAGTGTCAACAATCATGGGTCCTGAAAGAAAGCGAGCGAGGGGCTCGATCGGACCGTTAACCACTCTATCGAAGGGCGGCTTCGCGGTCGCTGCTATTTTTTCGTAGACACGTATCACCTCCTCTGCGTTCTTGAGACTGGTCTCGGAAGGGAAGACCATCTCACTGATGACCTTCTGCTTTCCTTCAGGGCGTTCAATTGTCATTTCAAGCAGGCGTTCAGCCGCTGCGGGAAGTCTTTCGAGAGTAGTCCCTCTCTGCATTGAATCTAGGGAAGGGTCGGAGTGCATACTATTTTCGTTTAAACGCTTCGTCTCCAAGAACCCCACCAGTTACGTATTCCTCTATGAGGGTATCAATATAGCGCTTGGTCTCGTGGAAGGTTGCGTCCTTTGCAAACTTGCCTTGGCCGAGCTTCTTAATGCTGTCGTGGAGGGTGTCCAAGTAAAACACCTTCTGCATACTGTCCGACTTTGAGGAAAGTTCTCCTCGCTGCTTTGCCAGTTCGTAGGTCTCGTCCTTTCTCTGCTTAATCGCCCGTAGGAGACCGCTCTCCACAATGGTCTTGGAAAGCTCAGCCTTCTGTTGCCGCCCCATTCCCTTTGGTGCTCCTTCGCCGAAGAGGTTCATGTACCCCTAACCATAACGCAGGGAGGGGAAGTTATCCACTGAGCACTTTTGCAGGTCGGGTTTAGACTATATCAAGAGTTTTTAGGTTAATTTCTTACCAAATTAAAATAAGTATGGAGCCAACTAACCTTGTTGAGGGCGACCTTAAGAACTTCCTCGAGATACCCTACGACCAGCTTGAGGAAATGAACATGAAAGCGGCGCAGAACGCGACGACGATGACCGCTAAGGAACTACAGACGGAGTACACAAGCTACCTCAAGAAAGAAAAGCGCATCAAGGCAGTGACGCTGTGCTTCACGGATATTGAAGGAAGACTTCACATGCTCGATTACAACAAAACGTTCCTTCTCGATTCCCTTGAGAACCTTACCTTTGATGGTTCATCCATTCGAGGCTTCACCCAGCAGCACGAGTCCGACCTTCGTCTTGAAGTAGATTGGGCAAGCATCCGTTTCCTTCCGTCTGACATCTTTGGACCAGGGAAGGTGCTCTTCTTCTCAACGGTGCACAATCGCGACCGCTCGCCGTACCAGTCAGATTTCCGTGGACTGCTCAAGGCACACACGGCGGGTCTCAAGAAGAAAGACGGCATCACCGCGTACGCTGCGCCAGAGATTGAAGGATTCCTTGTTGATGGGCTTTCAAGTGAGCAGGAATACACCGCCGAAGGATTCAACCTCATTTCCTCTGGCGGGTACTTCCACTCACTTCCGCTCGACCGACTTCGTGTCTTTATCGATAGGGCAGCGGAGGCGCAGCGCGCTATGGGCTTCAAGAACGAGAAGGACCACCCGGAGGTTGCTCCTTCACAGTTTGAAATGAACTTCTCCTACACTGAGCTCGTTCGGACCGGAGACAATGTCCAGCTCTATAAGCTTGTGTGTCGCCAAGTGGCTCGCTCCTTGGGTATGACAGCCACCTTCCTTCCAAAGCCCTTTGCAGGCATTAATGGGTCGGGCATGCACACCAACTTCTCGCTGGCTAAGAATGGGAAGAACATCTTCTACGACCCGAAAGGGAAGGAAGGACTCTCAAAGGCTGCTTGGGACGTCATCATGCGACTTCTCAACCACGCGCCTGAAATCTGCTTGGTGCTCAACTCCTCGGTAAACGCCTACCGTAGGCTCGACCCGCACTTCGAGGCTCCTAACCAGATTAAAGTCTCGTCCTTAGACCGCGGAAGCATGATTCGCATCCCGGTAGGGAATGAGAAGACGGCACGCATTGAGGTGCGCTCGGTTGCCCCTGACGCTAATCCGTACCTCGTGCTCTACACGATTCTTCGCACCGGACTTGAGGGCGATAAGTTGGTGAAGGATAAGGACAAGCGCGAACGTCTGCGCTTCCTCTCCGGCAACATCTATGACGCCATTGCGCTTGCAAAGGGAAGCAAGTTCCTCGATCGCATTCTCGGCAAAGACAGTAAGGACAAGTTCATTGCCTTCAAGCAAGTAGCCGCAGACCGCTGTCCTAAGGACCTGGGTACCCTCATCAAACCAAGCGAAGTGCTCTACCATCACGAGGTGACGAACCAGTATCTCTGGAATCAGTTCTAGGCGGCAAACGGAGGAAGGAATGCAGATAGGCGCTTTTTGAAATCAGGAATCTTCGATTCTGCAAGCGCAAAGAGTGCTTCCAAATCGTTACGGTCCAGATACTCAAGTGCAGTGGCGTACTCGCTCGCTGGGAGCTCAGCTTCTATGAACATACAAAAGCGCTGAAGAAGTAAGGGGCCTGTAGACACTAAGAACTCTTCTTCAGTTGCGGAAGTAAGAGGAACCCCAAGGTGCGCAGCAAGTGAATGAAGGTCGCTCATGGTGTATCTGAAGTCGTCTGACTATCATTAAGGGCGTTTGCAAGAAGCATAAGAGCAAGAGGCAGTAGCTCCTCTGGCATCTGTTCTGCACGTCTAGCAAAAGTGTCAGGGAAATACTGGTTTAACACGCTCTGTTCGAAGCGTAGGCGCTTATTTCCGATTTGTACCGCGAGACGTGCCGCCTCGTCTGGGCCACGACGTTCTTGGGTGATAGTGACGTAGAGGTTTGCTGCGCTGATGTACTCACCTTTGGCTTTTAAGGTTTCGTGGCCAAGTGCAGCCTCGACGACACGGTCCTGTGAAAGGCGGGCATATTCACTGTCAAAGGCTAGGAAATATTCGGATTCACGTGTGAGATAAAATCGATAAGCAGTTCGTTCTTCGACCTCTTCAATGGTTTCGGCCCGCGCCTGTGTCCCTTGGGTGTTCCACCAGGTCTCTTCAGCTTGTGGTGTCTCGGTAAAGCGAAGAGTGAAATTATTACCATCGAGCTTGTTGGTATACATGTTAATGCGCGTCAGAAGCTGGTGAAGCTCCTCTGTAGAGCGAGGGGAGACGTTAAGTGCTTCTCGTTCCTTCGTAAGAGTTCCGAGGATTTCAGTAATGACCTCCCGTATATCGGAAGCTGCACGTGAATCCTCAAGCTTATTCGTGCCAATCTTCGAAATAAGAGTACCGAGGCGGGTTGTCAGAAGAGGGAACCTGTCGAGGTAGGTGCCAATTTTTTCTATCCGTTCGAATGCGTCCTTCCCATCTTTCATTGTGTGGCCGTTGATTGTCTTTCGGTCACTATCACGCCATTTCGCCAGATGGGTTTCAAGCTCTACGAGCTCTTTTTTAAATTCTTTAAAGAATTCCTGGCGCTCTCTTTTCTCTGCACCCGCAACTCTGGTAGGTCCTTCCTGTCTGCGATACATAGCTATATATGTACAATACTACGCTACATATACAAGAATGTGCTAGTGTTTTTAAGTGAAAATCTACGTTACTGGGGTCTCAGGAACAGGGAAGTCGTCTATCGCACGCGAGCTTAATGCGCGGGGTATTCCTGCAATCGATATGGACGACCTCTGTCACTGGCAGCACAAACCCACCGGTGAACGAACGGGATGGGAGCCAGGGAAGGATGATGAATGGTACGAGAAGCACGGTTGGATTTGCAGCATTGAATCCCTTCAGGAATTCCTGACGGCAAACGATAATGCGGTGGCACTTGGTCTCTCTTCAAACCAAGACGAGTATCTGCCCTTCTTCGATAAAGTGCTCATCCTCCGCTCGAAGCCTGAGGTAATCACGGAACGTATCAACAAACGCACTGACAACGACTATGGAAAGCATCCAGCAGAGCAGGGCCGCATCCTTAACTGGCACAAGACCTTCGAGAAGGAAATGGTCGACAAGGGAGCGGTTCCGCTTGATGCGGACCGGGAGCTTGGGGAAGTAGTTGATGAAATCGTAGCCCATCTGGGTTCATCATAGGTACACCTCTTTCAGGTACCGTATCCTCATGTATTCACTCGGTACTATAGGAGTCATCATTAACACCGCAAGCGGCGGGAGCAGCGAGGCTACTCATGAGGAAGCGAGCACGATACTTCGTAGTGCAGGAGTGCATGACGCGAAGCTCTGGAGTGTCGACGGCGCCGGCCTCGAGGCGGCCTTCGTGGAAGCAAGCAGCTGCGACACGCTTATCGTTATAGGAGGGGATGGGACCATACGGAGCGCGGCACAACACGCCACCTTCGATGGTCCTGCGCTGATTCCGCTTCCTGGCGGTACGATGAATTTACTCCCGAAAGCACTGTATGGAGACCTCTCATGGCAGGAGACTCTTGCCGTCACGCTTCGTAACCCAAAGAAGCGCGTACTCTCAGGCGGGAAAATAGGAGAAGACCGCTTCTTCATAACTGCACTTATCGGAGCACCAGCGCTCTGGGCCAAGGCACGCGAGGCGCTGCGCGAAGGCGCGATTGATGTCGCGCTCGAAAAGGGAGCGCAGGCGGTGGACCGCATGTTCGCCTCTAAGATTTCCTACGAATTCAATGCACTCCATATGGGGAGTGCAGAAGCGGTTACGGTTACCTGTCCTCTCATTTCTGAAGTCTTGTCTGATGACCGGAAGGTGTTTGAGGCTGCGGTCATCGATATCTCGCACGCTGGCGACATGCTTGGGCTCGCCACTGCTGCCGCATTCGGGCAATGGCGCGACGACCAGAATGTTGCCGTTGTGGCGACTGAGCGGGTAAAGATTACTGCAGACACTCGTATTCCCATCATTCTCGACGGAGAACCCATTGAGCGTGATTTGGCGTTTGAAGTTGAGTTCATTCCTAAGGCCTTCACCGCTATCGTTCCTGCATGAAATACTTCCTCGACTTCGACCGCACTATCTTCGACACACCCTCTTTCAAGAAGTCGGCTGCACGTCGTCCGACCATTCTCCAGCTCATGGGACAGCTGAAGAGCGCGATTGCCGAAATGGCGAACCCTAAAACCGGGGATTCTGAGCAGCGCGCCATTCGCCGCATGTGGGGAACCTTTCTTTCACACGGTCGCTTTGGGTTTTCTCCCGAAGAATTGAAGCAATTCCTCTATCCAGAAGTGTCGGCCTTCCTCGCTGAGAACGATTGCACGATTGTGACGTACGGCGTTGAGATGTTCATACGCGCGAAGGTAACAAGCGCATTAACCGACCTTCCTGAGACGCACATCGTCTACACCCCCAATCGTAAGGGCCGCACCATACGGAAACTTACCGAAGGCAAGGAAGGACCGTTTATGTTTGTGGACGACGCGCACTTCCAACTTGAATCAGTTGGTAGACACTGTCCGGACGTTATTCTTATGGAGATACGTCGCGATGGGCAAGCAGGCGACGGCCGCTGGCCAGTAATCAAGACGCTCGATGAACTTCTGGTACTGCCGCAGTCCTAATTAGGACATGCCCGGGAGCACGTTCGCGCTCATGATGTCGATGGTGGCTTCGGGAATGCCGAGGTGCGGGTGTCCGACGAAC
>Ga0163155_10006007_pt1 | contig 11909 bp, 13 predicted proteins | sample OliLakLV19SP4G1_FD_148611 | JGI IMG/M metagenome (GOLD analysis project Ga0163155, IMG submission 148611) | Freshwater microbial mat bacterial communities from Lake Vanda, McMurdo Dry Valleys, Antarctica - Oligotrophic Lake LV.19.SP4.G1 | ecosystem: Environmental > Aquatic > Freshwater > Lake >...
CTGCCCGACGAGAACGCCCCAGCCCTGGCGAGTCCGAAGCGTCCCGTCGTGACCCGTGCCGCCGGCGTGTTCGTCGCGGGTGACCATGTGGACAATGCGTCGATCAACGGTGCTCTGGAGTCCGGACGGCGGGCAGCTGAGGCGGTGCTTTCGTGTCGGTGACCACTTCAGCGCCGACACGTTCGACTCGCAGCCGGAGGCGAATGACATGGCGAAAATCGATCGGCTTCGTTTGCTCTTGCCCGCGATCACGGGCCGACGCATTGAGCTCTCGGAGTTCTCGCCCGCTGCCGCGCACCGATGGGGACCTGCACGCACCCCTGTTGACACTTTCCAGCCGATGCGAGACTGATGAATAGTCTCGCCTGGTTGCCTGTAGCGACGGCTTCGGTGGGTCAGCGATTGAGACCGCTTTCCTCAGCGGTCACGCCGCGGCAGCCGCAGTTCGCTCGTTTCATTGCTAGCTTTGGCTGGGGGAGTTCAAATCCCCTCAACATTCGTCCCAAATTGACCACAGATTACCAGTTTGAAGCGGGGCGATGACGTGGATCACGGACTGGACGGTGGTGCGGGCCACGTGGCCCGTGGACGGGCGTGCGCCGCTGTTCTGTTCGAAGCACGGCAACGCCCTGACCGCCGCGTACATCCGGCGTCTGCTGCCGCGTCTCGGGCGCGAGGCGGGCATCTTCAAGCGGGTTCACGCTCACGGGCTCAGGCACACGCACGCCGCCCAGCTCCGTGCCGAGGGCGTGGACATCGGCATCATCTCGAAGCAGCTGGGGCACCGGTGCATCACGACTACCGCCCGGTACCTCGACCACATCGCGCCGACGGCGGTGGTGAAGGTGATGAGGGAGAGAGAGTGGCCAAGTTCATCTTAACGCATGTTGCCCTGAGTGCGGCGTAGCACCCAGCATACTGAGGAGTTGAGTTTGCCTCGGGCCGTGGATTACACCGTTTCTACATGAGTTGTTGGGGGCCGTAGCATCAGCCCGCACTCCGGGCACGGCTGCTGCGATGTGAGCCCATCACGGTCGTACGCACATCCAGGGCACCATCCACGTCGCCGCCGACGCCGGCGACGCACAAGGCCGACGCCCCCAAGCGGTATGAACCACAGAGCGGCGTAGAAGGCTGTATTAACAAGCAGGCCGGACCAGATGGGACGGAGGGGGAGGGCGCGAAGCTTCCAAAGCACCCTGTTACCAGCGTTACCGAGGAGAATGCCACCTTCAACTGGATAAGATCCAGCGTGAGTGATCGGCTTAATGTCGTACCAAGCTCCCATGAACGGAAACCCTGTTGCGTGGTCGCCTCCGCCGTTAGGCGACGCAAATGGTTTCGCAATGAATGTGTGAATCAGTCCCCAAGAACCACTGGTTTGACTGAGTGCGGGCGATTCTGGTGACTGGGCTTGAGGGATGTCAATCGCGTTCCAGAACGGCAATCGGGCATAAGAAAAGCCGGGCCAGATGACAGCCCACGTACGACGTGTTGCTCCCAGCGTGCGATACTCGGACATTATCACGGACCCACTAACATCTGGACGCGATGAAGCCTTAATGTCTCGCTGATTCCATCCGCGTTGCGGCAACCACGCCGCCAACCCCCACGCCACCGCGACGTTGGTGATGAAGCCCAGCACGATGCACGCGATAACGAGACGAACGAGTCGCATGGACACAGGCTACCAGCACGAGGCCCGAATCGTCACGCCGTTGTCGGACTTGCCTTTGGCATCGGCGGCATGAGACCGCATTCCGGGCACGGTTGGGCGGGGGTGAGACCTGTGCGGTCGTAGGCGCAGCGGGTGCAGAGTCCGCGCCGACGGCGTCGCCAGCGACGGGCCATGCGGATGCTGCTAACCAGCCCGAACCACATCACGCCGTAGAACGCGGTGTTGATGCCGAGGCCGGTCCAGATGGGACGAAGAGGGAGCGCGCGGACGCGGGAGAGATTCGGGTTAGGTGGTGTCGACCCGCTAAGCGAAAGCGGTAGAGGGATGCCGCCCTGCGAGTTGAATGGTCCCATCAAACCTGCGGTAGTGGTTAACTCGTACCAGCCCGCCGAGAGCGGCCAACCGGTAGCGTGCTCACAGCCATCCCACGGCCCCGCTTCGGGGTCGGTCTCGACTGTCGGCGCAACACCCCATCGGAGCCGAGGATGCATATTTGCCCGGAGAGGCGAGCGCGATCGTGCAGGTCCATTCTGAATAACTTCTCCGAACGTCGGCAATCGCAAGTCCCCCGCGTACTTAACCTACCACCAACGTCTAGTGGCCCCAAAGGAGTGGTATTCCGCACCGAATGCCATGCAGTTGTGAGGGTACGCGGTGGCGGAGAACATCCATCGCTCTTCCCAATTCCGCTGCGGCAACCACGCCGCCAGCCCCCACGCAACCGCCACGGTGGTGACGAAGCCAAGAACGAGGCACAGGATGGCGAGCCGAACGAACCGCATGGAAACAGTCTACCAACACGAGCGCAAGATCGTCATGCTGTCGCCGGGCTGGCCTGCGGTGACGGACACGCATTCCCGCACTCCGGGCACGGTTGACCAGACGTGAGTCCGGCGAGGTCGTAAGCGCATCGGGGACACTGACCACGCCGACGACGACGCCAGCGACGTACAAGGCCGACACCACCAAGCGGGATGAACCACAGAGCAGCATAGAAGACCGTATTAACAAGCAGGCCAGTCCAAATGGGGCGGAGGGGGAGGGCGCGGAGTTGATAGGTCGATACCGGCAAATACCTGCCTTTGGGCGCATAAGGTAACGCGATCCCGCCCTCAACCGTCGTACGGCCAGAAAATGGCTGGCGTTGAAGACTGTACCATGCGGATAACAACGGCCAGCCCGTCGCATGTTCATTTCCATCTTCAGCAAACTTAGAAGGGCTTGCGAGGACATCGCCTGCGTCGCCCCATTCCGGGCCGCTTAGGCGGGAACGTTTCAACCGTGCAACTCTCCGAGTAATTCTGGGATCCTCCAACTCACTAGGCGACGACACACGCGGATTGCCGGTAGTGACAAACCAATCTCGACGTACCGCGCCCCATGCTACGAGTTCCCAGACGATCGCATACAGCGGCACTGGCGCGTGGTCCCGTTCAACAAACTGCGGAGTCCACTTTGGTTGGGGCAACCACGCAGCCAACCACGCCACCGCGACGGTGGTGACGAAGCCTAGCGCAATGCAGAGAATGATGAGCCGAACGAACCGCATCAACACAGTCTACCAGCACGAGTGCAGGATCGTCATGCCGTCGTCGGGGTCGCCTTTGGTGACGGCGGAGTGAGTCCGCACTCGGGACACGGCTGGCCCGGTGCAATGCCCTTACGGTCGTAGGCACACCCTGTGCACTGGCCGCGCCGACGACGACGCCAGCGACGGACGATGCCGACACCGCCAAACGGAATGAGCCACAGCGCGGCGTAGAAGACGGTGTTGATGGCGAGCCCCGTCCATATTGGGCGGAGGGGAAGAGCAGGTTGGTAGTCCATAACGCTTGTCGATCGTCCTAACGGAATGCCTCCGTGAATAGTGATCTGTCCTCCAAACTCATTCTCAAGCACTCCGTACCACGCGGCATGGAAGGGTAGTCCGGAAGCGGATTCGTTCCTTGACTGACGAATAGGCGGTGGACGTTCTAGGAGCCCCGGCGCGTCACCCCATCCAGACTTGTTCAATGCATGGACGTCCATCCTTTTGATTCCAAGAGACAAAAGTTCGTCCGCATACGACGGTATCGGCAGGGTTTTGAGACGTTCGTGTATGTCCCGGGAGGTGGGTTCAATTTCTATAGACCGCCATGTCGCTCCGCGCCTATGAAATTGAACTACTGCAATGGACGTGCCTTGCGCACCGCCGGGTGTTACCGTGATTGTGCCAAACAGTCGCAGCGGCACCCACGCGGCAATCCCCCACGCAACCGCCACGGTCGTGACGAAGCCGAGAGCAATGCACAGGATTGTGAGCCGGACAAAACGCATCATTTCAGTCTACCACGCACTCGCCGAGATGTTGCCGACATCCGCCGCCCGATGTCGCTTCCTCGCCTTGTCATCGACCCTCGCCTGCTCGGGGCAGTTTGCTGGTGTCGAAGAGAAGCAGATGGTACTGAAGGTTACCAGGAGGAGCAGCGGTGCGCAGGGTCTGGGGATCGAAGCCACACGCGGCCAGCCATCGTCCGTCGGGCGACGGTATCGGCGAGGGTCCAATGCATGTGTTCGCGTAGGTGAGTGGCGGCAACCAAACCCTTTCCTCCACATCGAAGATCATGATCTCGTTCGTTCTGCCACGCGACGAGAAGATGAAACGGCCATCTTTACTGGCGGCAAGCTCTGTCCCACTGCTATCTGTCCGAGGCGGTTGCACCCGCCCAATCGACTTGCCGTCCCGCAGATCAAACTCCTCCATGCCAAGTTCTGAGCATGTCATGAATCCCCGTTTGTCTTCGGAGGCGACAGCCAAGTTTGCAAATGGGCTTACCTTTTCGCGCAGTTGCGTCTTCCACAGGAGGGCTCCGGCGGCGTCGTAAGCGAGCAGTTCAAACGATCCGGAATAAGCCTCATGGAACGTTGGCACCGACACGAACCGTGGACCGTCTCCCTTCAGAATCGTGTAGGCCCGTCCGTCCGCGCCCCCGGATCCATCATTCATCGTCCAAGTATGCAGCGGTTCTGAGATGAGATCCCGGACGGTTCCCGTGCGAGGGTTCCATTCCACAAGGCGAGAAGTCAGCGTGGAGAAATCGCACAATCCCACGTACACGATCTCGGCTGGGCCAAACCCGGCGACCTCGTTCCAACGACTCCCCGTGCCTCTACACCTTTCGGGCAGCGCGAGTCGCGCCCGCACCCAGCCACTGACCTTCCCCACCAACAGTGGACACTCCGGCGGGCGGCTACAACAGCCGTCAGCAAGGAGATTCCAACATGGCAAGGAAGGTCTACACCGACGAGTTCAAGGATCAGGCCGCACGGCTCGTGATCGTGGAAGGACGCTCGTTCAAGGACGTCGCCAAGAGTCTCGGCGTCGATCAATCATCGCTGCGTCACTGGGTGCGAATGGCCAAGGCTTCCGGTGTCCGGCCCAGCGACACCACGCTCGCCGCGACGGATCCCGCCAGACGCATCCGCGACCTGGAGGCGCAGGTCCGCCGACTGGAGATGGAGCGCGAGATTTTAAAAAAAGCCGCGGCCTACTTCGCGAGGGAGAACCTGGGAGGTCAGCCGTGACATTCGCCTTCATCAGGGATCACCGGCACGAGTTCCCCGTGCAGCTCATGTGCGATGTGCTGGACGTCAGCTCGAGCGGCTACTACCTCTGGGATGGCCGGCCGCCGAGCAAGCGTGAGCAGCGTCATCAGGAACTGGTCGAAAAGATCACCAGGACCTACGAGGAGAACCGGCGCGTCTACGGCAGCCCGCGCGTGCATCAGGCGCTCCTGCGTCAAGGTGAGAAGGTCAGCCTCAACACCGTCGCGAGCACAATGAAAACCAGGAAACTCGCGGCGATATCGCACAAACGTTTCCGGGTGCGCACGACCGATTCGGCTCACTCGAATCCCGTGGCGCCCAACACGCTGGCGCAGAACTTTGAAGCCGCGGGGATCAATGAGAAGTGGGCGACGGACATGACGTACATCCAGACCGGCGAAGGAACGTTGTACCTGGCGGGCGTGATCGATCTGTGCTCGCGCCGGATCATCGGCTGGAGCATGTCCGACTCCATGGAGACGACGGTGGCGAGCGACGCTCTGGCGATGGCGGCGCTGACGCGGCAGCCGCCTGAAGGTCTGCTGCATCACTCTGACCGAGGAGTGCAGTACACCAGCCGAGAGTACCGGGCGAAGCTGGAGGCGATGGGGGCCGAGTGCAGCATGAGCCGCACGGGCAACTGCTACGACAACGCAATGACCGAGAGCTTCTGGGGGACGCTCAAGACGGAGATGGTGTACCACCAGGAGTTCAAGACGCACGAAGAAGCCAAGGCGGCGATCTTCGACTACATCGAGATCTTCTACAACCGAAAGCGTCTGCACAGCTCGCTCAATTACATGAGCCCCGAAGAGTTCGAGGCTACCCTCAAATAACCCCGCCGTGAGTGTCCACTGTTGGTGGGGAAGGTCACACCCCTTTGTGCGCTGCGGCACACCAGCCCGCCCTCGGCGTCCATCGTGAACAGGTCGCGCCCATCGTCGCTAAGTCGCACATGTAGGGGCCACGCGAGAAGGGCGTGACGTGGCACATGACCTTCGCAGATCACGCGGGTCGTTCGTCCCGAAACAATGTCCACCTCGATGACTCGATGGAGTGGACGGCTGAACTGGAGCAGTTGAGTCCAGTTTCTTGATTCTGCTTCCCGCTGGAGTCGATCCCAGCGCACGACATACCGCCGCGCCAGCCAGCCGTCGCGGGGAACGTTGGCCACGTGCATTCCGCCGTAGCCAAGCAGAAGGGCAACTGCGATCAACACCAAAGGCAATGCACGCTTCCATCGCGCTCTTCCCAAACGGGGATGCTTCTTCTGGGCACTGACGCTGCACTCGGGGCAGGTCGCGGTGAGCGGATTCTGCGCCCCGCTCAAGCAATATCCGCAGCGACGGCAGTGCCACTCGCCAATCCGACGCGGCCTGCGGGCGATCCGCACGGTCAGAAGCACGCACACCAATACGATCACGCCGCCAACTGCTCCCAACAACTCGGGCCAATAGTTCACGCCCGCTTCCCAGAGATTTAGAACCGTCGGTTGAAGCTGGACATACACCGTGCCGGTACCCGGAGGGAACACCGCGTTGTGAATGCAGTTGGATTCCGGGAATGTGAGATCGTGCAGTTCAGTCGCGCCGTTCCACGGTTCGCCCGCGCTCGCCGACGAATGTCCCCCCGCCAGCGCGAGGACTGAGGCGAGCAGCGATCGATTGAACATGTGGCGCGGGAAGGGATGCACGATGTGCAGGGTACCACAACTGCCCGCCTTCAGGCACAACCCGTTCTGCTAGGTCCGAGCGCATGTGAAAGGAATCTACGGCCCGAGACTCGCCCACAATCCCACGAACATCCAGAAAAGCATGGTATTTGCCTTGCAAGATGCTCGTCGCGATGGCTTCATGTGAATCACGCGGGCGAAGCGGCGGTGCCGCATCGGGAGCGTTTGCCCGCGGACCCAACGCAGCCAGCGAACACCTGGAGCATGCATACGGCCACGAAAACCAAGCCCGCGAAGACCAGCACAAGGAAGCCCTTAACAGCAGCCACGAAGCCCGCGACTTCCCGCACCGCCAAAGGCGAGAAGCTACGGAAGGACGTGATCGCCGAGATTGGGAAGCACATCCACGCTTTCAGTTGCGGCGGTGCTGCGTCGGCGGAGACGATGACGCTTCGATCGCGCTCGCGGTGGCCGCGCTTCTCCGTGGAGTGTCGAGTACCTCAATGTAGAACGTCCACCGGCCTTCAACGCCGCACCGTGGGCAGCTAGGCACCGTGGCCCTAGACCGTGCCACGCTCGGGCTGATGAACCGGACGCCGGGCGGCCCGTCAGCGCCGCAAGCAGGGCAACCGCATGGCACGCCGCTGCGCCGTTCGAGCCGTCGCACTCTCGTGTTCATCCGCATGGCACGGCCTCCGTCGCGCCCGCCGCCTCGGGGTCGCGGTACCCGCCAAGCACGCGCAGCCGACGCCGCTCGTTGATGAACTCGTCGCCGGGCAGCTCCATCATGATCTGCTTCCAGACCCTGCCCTTGCCGCAGCGCGGGCAGCCAACGGGCTCGATCGGCACCTGCTCTATGCCGTTGACGACCATGACGAATCTGCCCAAGTCTGCGCCCTTGCACGCGGGGCAGCCGCCCACGACGCCCGCGCTCCGCTCCAGCTTCTTTCCCCTGACGTTGATCTGCATTGATCCATCCCTTCTATACCTCTGCGGGCGACGCAAAGGACCAAAGGGGTAGCGAGCACCGCACACGGCATTCCTGCGCAGTCTTTGACACATCAGCGATAGACAGGACATGATACGGTCCGTGCCCATTCAAGGTTACTCACGCAGCGGCGCCGCGCAGCGATCACGCCGCGATCGTCGCCTGCGCCTGCTCGCCCCACGGCCCGCGTTCGCCGGTTGGGGAGACCCAGCGCATCCACACGTAGTTGGTCTTGCCGCCGTCGGCGGAGTCAAAGTTCATCACGTACGGCGCGTTGGTATCCACGGCGACGAAGCGCAGGTCGTTCTCGCCGGTGGGCGGCGTGGTGCCGACCTTGTTCCAGATCCTGACGTCCAGGGCGTCGGCGGGCTTGGCCTTGCGGGCGGGCGTGGCCGAGTCCACGAAGCGGAGGGTTTGCTGCAAGGGCATCCCGCACTCGATGGCGCAGCGGGGCTCAGTGAGCGGCACATGCAATCACCGGGCTCGACCTGACACCAACGGCGCGTCCGGCTACGCCGCCTTCGCCCGAGCGCCGACACCCCCGGCCTTGCCCATCCACTCCAAGCACGTCGCCAGCAGCGCGGCCTTGTCGATCGGCTTGGTCGCGTAGTCATCGCACCCTGCCCCGACACACTTGGCCCGATCCTCGCCCATCGCGTGCGCCGTGAGGGCGACGATCGCCAGCGTGCTGCCGCGCTGCCGCAACACGCGGGCCAGCGTGTACCCGTCCATCTCGGGCATCTGCATGTCGGTGAGCAGGAGATCGAAGGGGGTTCCGTCCGCGGCCGCCTTCTCGATCTTCTCAAGCGCGATCCGCCCGTTGTCGGCGACCGTGACCTCGGCCCCGGCCTTCTTGAGGTGGAACGAGATGAGCCGCTGGTTGTCCGGGCCGTCTTCGGCCAGCAGGATCCGCCCGCGCAGCGTCGCGGCAGCGCTGTCCGCGACCTGTGCGTTGGTGGCCGTCACCGCATCCAGCTGCGTCACCATCGCCGTGCCCGGAGCGGCCGCCAGGGGCAGCACGAGGCGGAAACACGAGCCAGAGCCCGGCTTGGAGTGAAGAAGCTTGACGTCGCCGCCCATGAGCGAGGCGAGGCGGCGGCAGATCGTCAGCCCCAGTCCCGTGCCGCCGTGCTTGCGGGTGACGGTCTCGTCGGCCTGCCCGAAGGCCCGGAAGAGCCGCCCCGCCTGCTCGGCGGTCATGCCCGGCCCGGTGTCTTCCACGTCGATGACCAGCCGCGCCTGTCCGTCGCGTTCCACCGCGCCGGCGCGGATGGCGACCCCGCCGGTCTCGGTGAACTTGACGGCGTTGCCCGCCAGGTTGATCAGGATCTGCCGCAGTCGTGTGGGGTCGCTGACGATCCGCTCGGGAATCGGCGAGGCGAGCGAGGCGTCCAGCGTCAGGCCCTTGCCCGCGGCACGAGGGCGCATCAGGCTCTCGACCTCGCGGAGAATGCCGGCCACCGGGGTCTCGATGTTCTCCACCGTCATCCTGTCGGCCTCAATCTTGGACAGGTCCAGGATGTCGTTGATGACCGAGAGCAGGTGCTGCCCGGCGTTGCGGATCGTGTCGATGGTCTGGAGGCGTTGTTCCGGGGCGCGGGTGAGGCCGCCATCTTCGCGCAGCACATCGGCGTATCCGAGGATCGCCGTCAGGGGCGTGCGGATCTCGTGGCTCATGTTCGCCAGGAACGCGCTCTTGGCCCGGCTGGCGGCCTCGGCAGCCTGGAGTGCCGCGGCTAGACGACAGTTGGCGTCCTGGATCTGCAGCTCGTTGTGCTTCCGCTCGGTCACGTCCCAGTTGGTCCCCACCATGCGCACCGGCTGGCCGGCGCTGTCGCGCTGGACCGTCGCCATGCCACGGATGTGCCTCGTGGTGCCGTCCGGCCAGACCACGCGGAACTCGGTTTCAAAGTCCTTGTCTCCACTCAGTGCCTGCTGGATCTCCTGATCGCAACGGACCTGTTCCTCAGGATGCACCCCCAGCCGCCACGCCTCGTAGGCGCCGCCGAACTGCTCGCGCGTGATGCCGTACAGTCGGAACATCTGATCGTCCCACGTGAGCTTGTTCTCAACGATGCGGTACTCCCACGTTCCGACGCCTCCTGCCTGCGTCGCCAGTTGGAGTCGCTCGCTGATTTCCTTCAACTCCACCTCGGCCTGCCGGCTTGCGGTTATGTCCTGGAAGGTGCCGTACAGCCTTACCGCCTTGCCGTCGCGCATCTCGGCGTAGCCTTGCGTCTTCACCCAGCGGTGGCGACCCTTGGCGGTGATCAAAGGAACTTCCAGGTCGTAGGGCGTGCCGGTGTCCATGGCCGCTTGCACCGCCGCCGCGACCACCGGCCTCGCCTCAGGGGCGAACAGGTCGAGGCCGGCCTCAAGATCCGGTTCGTTCGGCGGCTCGATCTCGGCGATGCGGAACGCCTGCAGGGTCCACGAGAGCTTCTGGGTCTTCAGATCGACGCTCCAGCCGCCGACATGGGCCAGTTCGCCCGTGCGCTCCAGCATCGCCGTGGCCCGCGCCAGATCGGTCTCGGTCCGTTTGCGCTCTGTAATATCATAAAGCACCACGAGCACGGTGCCTTCGGCTTGGCCGCGGATTGGCTCGGTGTTGGCCAGCACGACGACCTCGGCCCCTGACCGGCTCCGGACCCGCAGTTCCATCGGGGCGAACGCATCGCCCTCCCGGGCCGATCTCTCCAGTTCTACCTTCCAGGATTGGGCGACAGACTCGCGGTACGACTCGTCCGGGTACGCCCTTGCCCACCACTCCGCGAGCGTGGGGATGTCGGTCAGTTCATAGCCGAACTTCCGGATGAACGCGGGGTTCACGAACGTGATCCGGTCGTGCTCGTTGATCGCCATGGGCACCGGGGACGCGTCGATGATCGCCCGAACCTTGGCCTCGCTGGCCAGCAGTTCCGCGGCGGCCCGCTTCTGCTCGGTGATGTCGCTCTCGATGGCCGTGAAGCCGTTCAGCACGCCCGCCTCGTCGCGCCGCGGCATGATCTCGATTGCCAGCGTGTACTCCCGCCCGTCTTTCCCGTAGTTGACGATCTCCGTGCTGCACCCCTCGCCCCGCCGTACCGCCTCGCCGATGAGTCTGGCGGCCGAAGGGTCGGTGCCGGGTCCGTACAGGAAACTCCCGGGCATCTTTCCTTTGACTTCATCGAGCGTGTAGCCGGAAATGCGTGTGAATCCCTCGTTGACCCATTCGATGCGGCCCTGCACGTCCGTGACGACCACCGCGTTGGAGGTGCGACGTGCGATGTCGCCCAGACGATCGGCCTGGGCCTTGGCCGCCCTCAAGTCCGCCGTCATGGCCTGGGCCAGCGACAACGCCCTCGCCCGCCCGGTGCCCAGGGACCAGACCACCGCCGTCAGGAGAATACTGAGCAGCATCCCGCCCATTCCAATCAAGACAGGCATCGTCTGGTCAACCGCCGCGTCGAACGCGGGCGTCGTGCTCGTGCAGAACGCCCACGTCTGGCCGCCAATGATCAAAGTCGTGGCGTTCTCGAACATCCGGCCCGCGAACGCCGACGCATCAATCGTCCCGGTCATGGAACGCAGGTGCCCGTCCAGATCTAAGACGAGAGCGTCTCGATTGGTGACGTTCCCGTCGAAGATCTCGAAGTCGAGATGGCCCTCGCACAAATCGGCCATCCCAGCGAGAGCCTCTTCGAGCACGAGCGGCGCATAGACGAGCCCGACCAACGCGGCCTTTCGCTCCTCGGGCGTGCGCGGATTGGTGCCGTTCCTGTAGACCGGCAGGAGGTACAGAAATCCTGTGTGCTCCCCCTGGTTCTGCGCCAGGGTGATTCTGCTCGTGATAGCGGGCTCGCCAGTGGACACGGCCCTTTCGGCGGCCGAGCGACGCGATCGCTCTGATACGCATCCCATTTAATTCTCGGGTCCCGTCCAACCGATTCCGCAGATGGAGCGGATGCGTTCTTCGGTAAGAGAGTTGAACGCCGCGCTGCCAGCCT
>Ga0163155_10006010_pt1 | contig 11905 bp, 11 predicted proteins | sample OliLakLV19SP4G1_FD_148611 | JGI IMG/M metagenome (GOLD analysis project Ga0163155, IMG submission 148611) | Freshwater microbial mat bacterial communities from Lake Vanda, McMurdo Dry Valleys, Antarctica - Oligotrophic Lake LV.19.SP4.G1 | ecosystem: Environmental > Aquatic > Freshwater > Lake >...
CGCCAAAGATTGGCAACGTCTTGTGGCGCAACCCCATCAGTTCGCCCTCGGCGGTGTGGGCAGTGGCTTCGAGTACGGCGGGTAACGGCTGCTCGACAATTAAACTGTGATAGCGTGTAGCCGTAAAGGGACTCGGCACATTTTCGAAAATCCCTTCGCCATTGTGCTCCACAGGGCTGACTTTGCCATGCATCAAGCGCGGCGCACGCACGACATTGCCACCAAAGACATGCCCAATGCACTGTTGCCCCAAGCAAACCCCCAAGATTGGTGTCGTTTCGCCCAAGATGCGAATGACATCGTTGCTGATGCCGCTATCCTTGTCGGGCGCGCCCGGCCCAGGGCTAATCACAATGTGGGTGGGGTGCAATTCGGCCAATTCTTCCACATCGATCGCATCATTGCGCCAGACCCGAATATCCTTGGCCCCGATCTCACCGAGAAACTGTACTAAATTGTAGGTGAAACTGTCGTAGTTGTCTATTACTGCGATCATGTTGTGCTCCATGTGATGCTTATGAATCGAGACTAAAGTTTACTGATGCGCAGCATACGGTTGCCGCCGCGCTGAAATTCATAGGGTACAACATCAAGCGTGACAGCATAGCCCTGGCTGGTCAACACGCTTTGCAGCGGTTCGATATAAGCCGAAACTCGGCACTTGAGATCCAACACCGGAAAGATGCACACTTTGCGCGCCACGCGACACAGATCGCGGATGGCGGCCAAATGAAAGTCATAGGATAGCTGCTCGGAATAGAGCAAGAGCAGGTGCGAACTGAGCGCCAGATCAAACGTGCCATCGGCAAAGTCGAGCGTGGGCAATGACTGGATTTGATAACGCCCCGCGGCTTTGCCCGCATTATAATCTATCAGAAAGTGGCGCATGGTTGCCAAGCGATGACGGCCCAGATCCTGCGGGTCGCGAAAGCGCGTCCAAACATAGTCTTGCAAGCTCTGTTGCACTTGTTCTACCACGATTGTGCTTGTCGCCTCTACCCGCGCTGCAATCTGTTCGGCGCTGAAAGTGTAGAGCGGGGCCACCGAAATCACCTGCCCACCTTGTGCTGTCAACTCGGCATTAAAGCTGGCCGGACCATCGCCACAGCCCAAAATCTTGCTCTGCAACGCCTGCGGCGACAGATCAAACATCTGTTGATATTCGTCTAAAGAGCGCCCCCAGGGCACCACTTGCGCCAGTGTCATTGCCATTCGTACACTTGCTCCGTGATAGGGAAGATAGTTATGCTTCGGTTTCACTCTTCTTACGCCGCTTTTCCGCCGCCCGGCTAATGCGGTTCCAGGCCCCGGTTAAGCCCATGGCTTTTTTCACTTCGATCAGCGTGGCCTTGGCTTCTTCACGGGCGCGCAGGGTGCCATCGTAGATCAATTCATCGACAAAGCCGGTTTGGCTTTCATAGTAGGCCCGCCGTTCGCGCACCGGATCGAGAAAGTTGTTCAGCGCGACGATCAATTTCTCTTTGACTTCGACATCGCCCACGCGCCCTTCCAGGTAGCGGCTTTTGAGATCATCCACTTCGGCCTTTTTGGGGTTAAAGTAGTCGTGATAGATAAAGACCGGATTGCCCTCGACGCGGCCCGGCACATCGGGGCGGATGCGATTCGGGTCGGTGTACATGCCGGTGACTTGGCGGCGCACGGTAGTGGCGTCATCACTGAGCATAATCGTGTTGCCCAGGCTCTTGCTCATCTTGGCCTGGCCATCGGTGCCGATCAATGTGCCGCCGATCACATAGGAATCGGGGATCGGGAAAACTTCGCCATAGGCATTGTTAAAGCGCCGCGCAATCTGGCGGGTGATCTCGACGTGGCTCTCGTTATCCTTGCCCACGGGCACCAGATTGGCACGCGGCAACAGAATATCGGCGGCCTGCAAGACGGGATAGCCCAGCAAGTTATAGGGCGTCTGATCCATGCCGGCGGCGTTGGCCATATCTTTGATCGTAGGCAATTGCAACAGCCGTTCGACGGTGACCAAGCTACTGATCAACAGTTGCAGTTCATAGGTTTCGTGAATCGCCGATTGCAGACAGAAGGTGGCATTCTTTGGCTCAATCCCAATCGCTAGGTGATCCATCACAATCGCGCGGCTGTTCTCGGTGGTTGCTTCGATATCCTTCTTGTCGGGCTTGGTCGTCAACATGTGCAGATCGGCCAGCAGAAAAAAGCATTCGTACTGTTCCTGAAAGGCCAGCCGATGCCGATGGCTACCCACAAAATGCCCAAGATGGAGCTTGCCGGTGGTGCGATCACCGGTCAAGATCCGCTTTTTTTCACTCATCTTGCTCTCCTTTACACGTTAATTTTATAATCCAACTTGATCTCATCGCCATGCATGCCGCGAAAACCCCAGTTGTAGGGTGGGCTTTCGGTAATGCAAATTTCCAAATCATGCTGGGCAATGCCCACGGATGCTTCCACTTGATCGAAGAGCAGGCGAATCAAGCGCTTCTTGGCCTCGACTGTGCGCCCGGTCATCATCGTAATCTCAATGATCGTATAGGCATTGCTCCGGCCAACCGGATAGAAAAAATCTTCGCGTTCCAACGGAAAGAAACGATGAGCCCGTTTGTCCTGGGGAAATTGCAGCGCGGCCACCACGCACGCATGGATCACATCCGACAGTTGGCGTTTGATCGGGTTCAGTTGTTCCTTGACTCCATAAATTTTTACCTGGGCCATTAGAGTAATCCTTCCTCAGCCTGTTGCACCGCTACCGATAATGCCTTCATCTTGCTCATCGACTCATTAAATTCATAGGTCGGATCGCTATCGGCGACAATACCGCCACCGGCTTGCAAGTTGCAGACGTTGCCCTTCATCGTGATCGTGCGGATGGTGATACAGGTGTCCATGTTGCCATCGTAATCGATATAGCCAACCGCGCCCGCATAGGCACCCCGTCGCACACCCTCTAGCTCTTCGATAATCTCCATGGCTCGCACCTTGGGTGCGCCACTGACGGTGCCGGCCGGGAAGGTCGCGCGCAGCAGACTGTAGGCATCCTGATCGGGGTTGATCTTGCCGCGCACGTCGCTGACAATGTGCATGACATGGCTGTAGCGCTCAATGGTCATCATAGCGGGCACATTGACCGAGCCATATTCGCAGACACGCCCCAAGTCGTTGCGCCCCAGATCGACCAACATAACATGCTCGGCGCGCTCTTTGGGATCGGCCAACAGATCGTGTGCTAACTGATCATCTTCGGCCTGCGTCTTGCCGCGCCAGCGCGTTCCGGCAATTGGGTGCAGGTAGGCGGTGCTGTTTTCCAAACGCACATGCATTTCTGGGCTCGCGCCAATAATATGCACCGCGTCCTCAGGGTCGCCGCCGTCGATGCCGGCCACCCCTGTAAAATTGAGAAAGAACATATAGGGCGATGGATTTAACATGCGCAAGGCACGATAAATGGTAAAGGGTTCGGCCTCGGTTGCACGGCTCAGGCGTTGGCTCAGAACGACCTGAAAAATATCACCAGCGGTAATAAATTCCTTGGCTTTGCGCACATTCTCTTCAAACGCCGCCTGGGCAAAATTGCTGCGCCACGGTTCATCGCTGGTGCAGACCTTGGGTTGGGGCGGCACCAGTGGCTGGTAGAGGCGCGAGATAATGCTATCAATACGCGCCACCGCATCGGCATAGGCCGCGCGCAGATTGCCGTCGGCGCGCATGTTGGCGATCACGATCAACTTGTGGCGCACATGGTCAAAGACCACCAGATTGTCAGTCATCAGCAGCACCATGTCGGGCACATCCAAGGTGCGCGCGGCTGTGGCGGGCAGGCGTTCCATAAAGCGCACCAGATCATAGCCGAAATAGCCGACCACGCCGCCATTAAAGAGCGGCAATCCGGGCATTTTCACCGACTGACGATCGGCCATCATCTCTTTGACAATCGTCAGCGGATCGCCTTGCACAGTCTCCAAGACCGCGCCCCCCGCCCCGCCGATTGTCACATGATCGCCGGTGGCGGTCATGGTCATGGGTGGATTGACCCCGATGAAACTGTAGCGCCCCACCTGTTCACCGCGCTCCACCGATTCGAGCAAAAAGCTGGGCGCAGCCCCACCTGATTGGGTGAGCTTCAAATAGACCGAAACCGGCGTCTCCAAATCGGCGGGCAGCTCGCGATGGACCGCAATGATATTGCCTTGTTGCGCCAGGATACGCGCATCTTCGAGCGAAGGTTTGTAGAGTGGCGTCATGATCTTCTTTCCTTTTTTGGCATCGTTCAATTGCACAAGCTCGACAACGGATAAAAATGAATTCGGTTGTCGAGCTTGTGCCGTGCCACAGAAGATTTTCGGCAACAAAAAACCTCGTCGCCATACCGATCTTCTGTAGCTATACGCATACAAAAAATAGATATGGGGACGAGGTTGCCTATGCGACCCCGCGGTGCCACCCCGCTTAGACCAGCGTCACCTTTTCTGTCGCCAGAAAACAAAAAATCCCTGCATGAAACAAGGATTCGCGCCAGTCTCACTTCTGCGAAAACGGGAAAGCAGCTTTCCGATTTTCAGCGCCCAAATAACGGTGGCGTCTCCGGAATCCCCTACTTAAACAGGTAACGATCAATGATCACACCCATTTGTTCGGTTTTCAACTCCCTGGCCCATTCACAACCTGCGCTACTGTCTTCTTTACACCACTGTAGACCTAAATGATCTCACCTGAGAAGACTCTCTGAAGCTCGCTTCGGTGGCTACTACTCCAGTTCAACGTTGTTCTATATATAAGAGTGATAACAGTATACTGGATTTTGGCGTAAATGTCAAGTAGAAAATTTGTTGCATTTTGTGGCTGAACCCGATCTCAGCGCAACAAGCATCTCCCTGGAGATTGGGTTGAGCCTGGATTATAAACAATCTGTCATCATTCTGATACATTTAATGTAGAAAAACTCGAGTATAATTACCAAATGATTCACACAGAATGGTTATTTTGGAAACAGTCGAGATGAACCTTCTAGCGGCATTACTGCTTGGCCATTTAGTTGCCGATTTTCCCTTACAGACCGATCGCATTTATAAGCTAAAAAATGAAAGCTGCCTGGGCATTGCTTTGCACGCTGCGATTCATATGATCCTGACGGCCTTTTTGATCAAACAACCGCTGACTGTGTGGCCTTTACTTGTCACACTGGGCGTGCTGCACTTTCTGATCGATCTGGTTAAGGTACACGCGCCCCAAAAACCCCAGGCCATTGGCTTCGTCCTCGACCAGGTGGCGCATATTGTTGTCCTTAAAGGCTTAGCCGATCGCTGGGCAACGACCACTGATTCTGCACTGTCATCCTCCATCCTGCTGCCCATGATCGTGTACGGTGTATTTTTAGCGACCCTCGTTTTCCTGTGGGTATTGGCCAACGATCTATCACTGGGCGCACTGGGCAACAAATCGTATATTCTGTGGACAAAAAGTTATTTGCTTCAAGTTTCGCAATATGCGGGTTGGCCGCTGATTCTCTCCCTGGTTGTCTACTGGTATCAGAGTTCGTTGCCCGCCGTGTAATCCATCGTGATATACTACCAATCCCCATGCTATGCAAACCACAGCGCCAACAGGCCCACGAAATAACAGCCTTTCAACAGCGCTAATGTCTGACTAACCTTGGCCGGTGGTGCAACAGGCGCGAGATACCAAACCGCAAACAACAGGGGTAAGCTAACCCCAAACAGCATCAACCCAATCGCGGGCAGCGCGTAGCCCTGTTCGCGGAAAAGCACCCAGATAACAGCGAAAAGAAGGAAAGCGATGCACGCGATCAGGCGTAGTGTCTGCGTCGCGCCAAGTTGCATGGCGATTGTCCGCTTCCCCGCCACGCGATCGCCCGGCAGATCTTCCAACGTTTTGAGCATTTCGCGCGCCAAAATAAAAAGCGCCAGGGCTATAATGGCCGGCAATAAGTGTACCACTGTTGCCCGTTGCCAGCCACCCACCGCCACTGCGCCAGGCAACAGCGCACAAGCCGCCAGGCCAGCAATGAGCAAATTACCCAGACCCTGTGCCCCTTTTAACGTCCAATTGTAGAGCAGCAACAAAGCCAATACCAGTGTGGCAACTGCCAGCGCCAACCAACCCAACTGGCGACTGAGAAGGAGTGCCAGCACAAACAAACAACCCGCCAAGGTAACGGCTTGACGGCTTGTTAGCGCGCCAGCAGGCAGCGGACGGTCCGGCTTATTGACGCGATCTTCGGCCAGATCGGTGAGATCATTGGTGACGTAGCCAAACGCGGTGATGCACCACATGGCGGCCATCGCCAGCCAAAGCCGCTGATCCAGCAGCGCAGCACCCGTCAGTTTGGCACCTAGCAAGACAAGTGTACTGGCAGGCAGGGAATTACTCAGACGGACAAGCCGCACCATGGCAAAGAGCATTGCGAGTTAAACAGTTTGCGGAATGCCATTGGGGAAATCATGTTGCAAATCCGCCCAGATCGCCTCGCCACTCGCCACATGCTCAAAGGCGATATAGGCGGTTTCATCGCGGATTTGTTCGGCGCGAAACCGGCGCGGTTTGGTGACGGTGACGCGGTGCGTAAGCGCAATCGCAGGGCGAATATCGGCCCCAAAGGCGAGCTGCCCCCACTCGATGCGACGAATATCCTGTGGCAAGCAGAAAATGTACCAGAGCCCAACCTCGTCTTCGGGCCAACGGCCTAGCCAGGCCCAGGGTTGCTGCCTCACTTGGCAGATCAGCACATGCTCGCGTGTAGCAAAGGAGCGATAAAAGCCAGGTAGCCAAGTAAAGCGCTGATATTTCTTCTCAACGCCAAAAAATCCGGTCACCATTACCGCCACTTTTTCTTGCGGCAGCAGAATTTTTGCGGGCAGTGCCGGTGGGGTGGTGGCGGCAAAGCGCACAAAATCGCAGCGACGCCAATAGTGAAAGAGCGCCAACACACCTATCAACAAGAGCAGGTTGAGCGCGGTGATCCACCAATGCCCAGGGAACCATCCGGTTGCCCACACAACGCCCGTTGCGCCGAGCAGCAAGAGCAACCAACGCAAAAAGGCAGCACTACCCAGGTGGTAGCGGCTGGCATAATAGAGCAAGGTGCGGACCGAAAGGCGCGGATGATCTTGGGGAAATACCGTAGGCTTAGGTGCAATAGCAGAGGCCCCGCTTGGCTTGGGCGAGGCCTCATGTTTACCGTTGACTGATGGTGTCATTCGTACAAATTTCACCGAACTACCTTTACTATCCGATGATGCAAAGAAAACGCCTTCCGTACGCTCACTATCGGCATAAGGAAGGCGTTCACAAAATCTTACCAACTAGGCTGGGGCAGGGACAGTGCCGCCCATATCCAAGCCGCCGTCATTGCGCTTTTCACCAGTGGCGCGCGGTTCATCATGCGCCGAGCCACGCAGCGGACGACGCGTCTCGGAACTCTTGTCCGACGATTCTTTCAGTGTCTCGCCACGCATGATTGCCTCAAATTCAGGCGCATTGATTGTCTCAATTTCGAGCAGCCGCTTCACCAGTACTTCCAATTTTTCCCAGTTCTGGTTCAGAATCACATGACAGCGTTGGTGGGCATCTTCGACCAACCCGTGTACTTCTTCGTCGATTTGCTGGGCCACCTTATCGCTATAGTTGCGATGTTCACTGAGTTGACGGCCCAAGAAAACCATTTCCTCGCGCTCGCCATAGCGAATCGGCCCAAGTTTCTCGCTCATGCCCCACTGGGTGACCATGGCGCGTGCCAAACCGGATACGCGCTCCAAATCGTTGCTGGCACCCGTCGTAATATCCTTAAAGCGAATCTCTTCGGCCACTCGGCCACCCAGCAACCCGACCAACTGATCGCGGAACTTGTTCCGTGTGCGCAACAGAGTCTCTTCATCGGGCAGAGGCATGGTGTAGCCACCGGCCATCCCGCGCGGCACAATCGTGATCTTGTGCACAGGATCATGCTCATCCAGAAAGTGCATGGCGACCGCATGACCAGCTTCATGATAGGCCACAATCTCTTTTTCTTTGGGCGTAATCAAGCGACTGCGCCGTTCGGGACCGGCAATCACGCGCTCGATTGCTTCCTGTAGCTCGTCGGTGCTGATCGAACGGCGGTTGCGGCGCGCCGCCAGTATTGCCGCTTCGTTGACCAGATTCTCAATATCAGCACCGGCGAAGCCAGGTGTTTGCTTGGCAATAATATCCAGATCCACATCTGCCGCCAGTGGCTTGCCCCGCACATGCACATCCAAAATCGCACGGCGACCGCGCAGATCCGGCGCATCCATGGTTACGCGGCGATCAAAGCGACCGGGGCGCAGCAGCGCCGGATCCAGAATGTCGGGCCGGTTGGTGGCGGCGACCAGGATCACATTGGTGTCGGTGTCAAAGCCATCCATCTCGACCAGGATCTGGTTCAAGGTTTGTTCGCGCTCGTCATGCGAGCCGCCCAAGCCCGCGCCACGATGACGACCGACCGCATCGATCTCATCGATGAAGATAATACAGGGTGAATTCTTCTTGGCCTGCTCGAAGAGATCGCGCACACGGCTCGCGCCCACGCCGACAAACATCTCGACAAATTCAGAGCCGGAAATGCTAAAGAAAGGCACACCCGCTTCACCAGAAACCGCCTTGGCCATCAACGTCTTGCCGGTACCGGGCGGGCCGACCAAGAGTACACCCTTGGGAATGCGTGCGCCGAGGGCGGCAAATTTTTCTGGCTCTTTTAGAAATTCGACCACTTCTTGCAGCTCTTGCTTGGCTTCATCGTTACCCGCCACATCGGCAAAGCTAACCGTGGGTCGGTCACCTGTAAACATCCGTGCCCGGCTCTTACCAAAGCTAAAGGCTTGATTGCCAGCACCTTGGGCTTGGCGCAGGATAAAGAAGAAGAAAGCCCCTAGCAAAATGAGCGGCAAAAGGGCGAGCAAGATGCCGCTCCAATTTTCCCAAAATTTTGGCTCTTCCACCGAAACTTCGACGGCACGTAGTTGTTCGGTGGTCACACCAAGATTGCGCATGGTTTCGACAAGGCTGGTGTCCAGCTCTTTGAGCGATTGGGAAGTCACGCCTGTAGACTTGACAACGGTGATACGGTCGTCCTTAATCAACAGCTTCGCAACATCCCCGTTGCGCACCATTTGGGCAACCTCGGCAATCGGAATTATCTCAGACTGTGGATTGGAGCGCCGGATGATCGAAGTATAGAGAAAGGCGCCTAGGGCAACGATTATCAAGAAATAAACGATGCCACTACGGAAGTTGATTGAATTCATTTGGATTCCTGTTTTATTCTCTGATAGCCCACCTCTGTATCGGGTAACAGCCGCTTTATCTGTTACATTACGACCAAATACAGTTGATGTACAATAAGTTTATCATAGTGAGGGGGTCACGTCAACAACCTCTGAAAATCGAATTTTGTTTCATGCTGTTCGCACTGGGCGGATAGGGAAATTTTCATTGGTTACACACCGGCCAATCGATCGCATCTTATTATATCCAACTAGAGTATTGCGGTCTGCCTACAATTGCAGTAGGGGTGCTTCCACCACGCTGGCCGAAGTTCCATGCCCAACTTTTAATCCTAGTACAGTTGGGCGTAGATACCACGGCAGTTAATCAGGCACGTTACTCGTGTACATCATGGTAAAAATAGGGTACCTTATTTACGCCGGGATCTACTAGGTGGTATAGATTCCATTGCTTGGCCCATTTTCCGCTGGCAACAGGGTAAAGAGCGTGATTTCGGGGCGGCAATTCAAGCGAAAAGGCAAAGGCCAAACGCCCAACCCCCGATTGGTGTACACTTGCCGGTTGCCGATCTGACGCAGGCCAATCGGATAGCGACGACCATACTTGGGGAGGATGGGGGCATAGGTATAACGTCCATCTTCACCTGGCACAAGTGTTGGTAGACGCACTTGGCCACCATGACTATGGCCACTGAATTGGACGGCAATGGGTGCCGCCGCAGCCACCACTTGATCGAAAAAATCAGGTTCATGGGCAAGGAGCAAGGTTCGGGCACCCCTGGGCACAGCACGCAGGGTTGTCGACAAATCGGGGGCACCACTCCACAAATCATCCACCCCAGCCAACCAAAGGTCTGCCGCCAACTGTGTCGCCTGATTGCGCAGGATTTGCACAGGCGTTTCGCGCAAAGCCGCCGTCACCACACCAATATCCGACCAATAATCGTGATTGCCGTAGACGGCAAAGGTTGGCATCTGCACTTGGCAGAGGGGTTCAATCAAGCCTTGCGCCGCGTGCGCCTCTGTACCTACATAGTCGCCCGTTAAAAATAACCAATCAGGCGCAAGCTGATTCACCTGGGTAATCGCCTGTTGCAGCCATGCTGGGTCTGTATATTCGGAAAGATGAATGTCCGAAAGTTGGGCAATCGTCTTGCCGGCAAGCTGTTCTGGCAATTCAGGAATGCGTAGCGCAACCCGTTCAATATCTACCCAACGCGGTTCAATCGCTCGGGTATACCCATACACAGCCCCGCTACTGAAAAACAACCCAGCCATCCACTGCAAAAAGCGGCGGCGCGTTAGCTGCCTAGGCGGGAGTGACGCTTGTTTGATCATTGCCATCTATACATAGTATTACGTGCAATACCTGACATATGTTCCTGGTACAGTGACGATCACGGGGATGAGCCCAGTGACGAAAAACGGGCATCCGGTTCTCTGCTGTTCCATTATCCGGCCTGCCTATCGGTGCCGGCCAACCGTTGCCGAACCACTTCGTAAAGTAAAATCGCAGTGGCGGCGGAAAGATTCAAACTGTCCACCAGACCGCGCATTGGAATGCGCGCAACCGCGTCTGCTGCGGCAAACCAAGCAGGGGCCAAACCGTGCGCTTCGCTGCCCATCACCACCGCAACGGGGCCGGTGACATCTGGCGCTGTGTAATGACAGGTACCATCTGGGCTGGCGGCAACAATGCGAATACGCTGTTGTTGTAACCAGTGAATCACCTGATCAGTACGCGCTTCGGCAATCGGCACGGTAAAGAGGGCACCCAAGCTGGCGCGTACCACATTCGGATTGTGGACATCTGTGGCACCGGCACAGACGATCACGCCATTGACGCCCGCGGCATCGGCAGTGCGCAAAATCGCCCCCAAATTGCCCGGCTTTTCTACGCCTTCGATCACGGCAAAAAATGGATTGGTGGGCAGTGGCAGCTTGTCGAGGGGACAAGTAATGTATGGCACCAGGAGCAATAAGCCGCCACTATCTTCACGATAGGCGATCTTGGCAAAGACGGCAGGCGTCACCGTCAACAGGGTAGTCTGGCCCTGGCGCGCCAACCCTTCACAGGCAGCCACAAGGGCGCGACTTTCCGCCGTGGTGATCAATTCAGGGCAAATGTAGACTTCAAGCGGGATGACACCGGCCTGCAAGGCGTGACCAATTTCGCGCGTGCCTTCCACGATCGTGACCCGCAGGTCGTCACGTTCCCGGCGCTTGCCCAATTTCACCAAGCTTTTGATGCGGCTATTCTGTAGGCTGGAGATCACGAATGGCGGCACAGGTGTACGGTCTAGGGCAGCTTCGCCCAGTTGATTTCTTGGTTGATTCATCTAGGGTTGATTCGTCTATGCTTCACGCTTACTTGTCCGGTAAGCATACTCGGATTGCGCCAGAAAAGCAAAACAGTGAGGCAAAAAGAGGCAAAAGCGATTGCATTTTATACCAATCGCGTAGAGAATGATGCACGCACAGTCAGTAATACGACGTAACAATTCAGATCGGAACGCGCCCACGGGTGAAAACCCAGGCCTGCATCGTTACGATGCGACTTCCCCATCTCAAAAAAGACGAATCAACAGGAGGAATCAATCTCAATGAAAATCACAGCCATTAAATCCTATATTGTTGACGGCGGCTTTCGTCCCTGGACC
>Ga0163155_10006014_pt1 | contig 11897 bp, 15 predicted proteins | sample OliLakLV19SP4G1_FD_148611 | JGI IMG/M metagenome (GOLD analysis project Ga0163155, IMG submission 148611) | Freshwater microbial mat bacterial communities from Lake Vanda, McMurdo Dry Valleys, Antarctica - Oligotrophic Lake LV.19.SP4.G1 | ecosystem: Environmental > Aquatic > Freshwater > Lake >...
AACGGATGGCGAAAATAGGCGTGCAAGAACGTGCGCAGATCGAGTTGGCTGAGCTGGGCAGGATCAAAATCGGCTTGAACCGATGTGCGCATACGATCGAGAATGCCGAGCAGCAGCGCGGTTTTATCTGGAAAGCGCCGTAAAACCCCTGCCTTCAGGCATGGGATATAAGGCGTCGGTCTTATGTTTTTTCTGCTGAAATAGGGTATGATGAAAGGAGGTTAAGGTACGAGACGTAAAAATCCGACCTCGATCATAATCGTGCTTTAATGCAAAACGGATGGGACGCATCCGTGAACGATAACGTAGCGCCTCTGCCAACGCCGTAAGGCGACGGTAAGCGCAAGCGTCGTTCAGAAGCCCCTGCCTTTAGGCATGGGAGCGTCACTTTCTTAGTTTGCTGCGGTTTCGGTCAGGGGCAGCCCGCTAAACGTGCCCGTGATCGTCACCGTTTCTCCCGCGTCACCAGTTACGCCGTCTACAGCGGTGTACTCGAAACTGCCGCTGAAGCCGCTGCGGTCGCCTTCTAATGTCAGAGTCCCAGCAGTTGCAGTAAACGCGCGCATCGATGGGGTGCTTTCGATATATAAGCCAGATACACCGTTCGGGTTCGCGACCGGATCAGTCGGCGTGATTTCGTACGTCCCTGCGGCGGGTTCTATTCCAAAGAAGACGATACTGGCAGCACGTCCATTAGCGGGATCGCCAAAGTAGAAGGTATACGTCTGCGTTTCGCCCACCACCGCGCTACCCAGCAACGACGTGCCGCTCGATTGATCAATTGTTACCGCTGCTGCCCCATTGACTGTGAGGGTGAAGGTGGAACCTCCAATGCTGCCGTTGTTGGCAGCCGTCCCGCCACATGCTGTCAGGATGAGCATCAGCGTCAAACCGAATACAAATATAAGTTTCATGTGTTTGCTCCCATGCCGTTGGTACAGAGTAGTCAATATGGCAGCATTTCGATATGAGCGCAAATCGCTTGGTTGAACTCTTTTACTTTGCCTCAAATGCCATTCATATAACCATTAACCATGCTGCGCCCGTAAAACCCATAAAATCGGTTGTGCATAGTTTGTTGTCTGCGGCATGAGTTTTGAAGGTCAAACTTCTTTGCGCGATAACACCAATGCGTCTTCGCTTTAACTCTGATTGTAGATTTTGTCCAGTATTCGCGCTCGGTGGTAATCTCTACCCGTCGTCAAAGTAACGAGGTCAACGGCGCTATAATACCAACGCCATTGTGCCAAACCCGACGGGTAGTTTCTAATTGCTTTGGATGTAAGGCGTCGCCAAGAACCGTTAAATCGATCATCTATTTCATATCTCTATCGTTAGCTGATAAAAAATACAATTACCACACTGTAACGGATACCCTCATGCACCAGCTTCGTAAGACCATTTTGCACCTGCTCTACATCGACAGTAATGACGAGTCGGCGTCGTAAATGCGCGCGTATTATTCGGATACGTTCGTGCTGCCGCTCCCGCCCGATCATCGTTTTCCGATGACGAAATACGGCGGGCTGCGTGCGCGTTTGTTAGCGGATGGCATTTTGCAACCAGACGACTTGCTGCTCCCCGACGCGGCGGACGACGCGCAGTTATTGCGCGCGCACACGCCCGATTATGTGCATCGCGCGACGCACGGCTTGCTGACCGAGAAAGAAATCCGGCGCATCGGTTTTCCGTGGTCGCCCGCCATGATCGAGCGCTCGCGGCGGTCGAGCGGCGCGACGATCGCCGCGTGCCGTGCCGCCTTCGAAGACGGCATCAGCGCCAACTTAGCGGGCGGCACCCACCACGCTTTTCCTGACCACGGTGCGGGGTACTGCGTATTCAACGATGCGGCGGTCGCAGCGCGCACGATGCAGGCAGAAGGACGCGCGCGGCGCGTTGTCATCCTCGATTGCGATGTGCATCAGGGCGACGGCACGGCGGTGATCTTCGCGGACGATACCAGCGTGTTCACGTTCAGCGTGCACGGCGCGAAAAACTTTCCGTTTTTCAAACAAAAAAGCAGCCTCGATGTCGAGCTGCCGGATGATACGCGCGACGACGATTATTTAGCCGCCGTCGAAGAAGGTGCGCGCCGCTCGATTGCCGCGGCGGGCGCGGACATCGCCATTTATTTAGCGGGCGCAGACCCGTATGAAGGCGATCGGCTCGGTCGCATGAAAGTCAGCATGGCGGGATTGGCACAACGTGACCAGATCATTTTTGGCTTGTGCGGTGAGGCAGGGCTGCCCGTTGCGGTGGCGATGGCGGGCGGCTACGCGCGCAACGTCGAGGATATTGTCACGATCCACGCCGAAACGATTCGCATCGCCGCCCAACGCGCGTTTTGAGCGAGTCGTTATCGTGCTTCAATCATCAACTAACTACACTTCGGGTATCTAAACTTAATTACTTCGCCAATGTCACATTACACGCACGTTCTAAAAATGTCGAAAATCTTCCTAGAAAACGGGCAAATATAGGGACGCGCAACGGCGCGTCAGCGAATTTATGCCTACAAACGGACGCTCCATTGGTCGTGCCTACATAGAGAATCGTGTTTTTGCGCGTTGGTCTGTTCAAAAATTAGAACAGATTTTTAATGTGACATTGGCGAATTACTTACAACTTTTGCAATCTGTCGAATTCTGTCTTGCCTTTTTCAATCATTCTTTTATACCCTTCTGCATCTTCGGATAGATGATGGTTCATGCAATAATCGAGGCTAAATTGATTGCGCTCGATACCCGTAATGGTGGCGAAAAATGTGCGCGCGGCATGGTCATGAATGCCAAGTTCTGCGGTAGTTGGATGATCTCGATTGCCAGTCAACATGACAAGCTCAAGGACATGCAGGCGGTGCTGCGCAATGTTGCCCTCAGTATAAAAATTGAGGACTTGAAAGAAAGGTCCGCGTAAGAGGACTTCAGCTTCATATGAAAACTCTGATAGCTCATAGATCGGCACTGCGCATATGCTGCTAACTACGCTAGTAGGAAATAATGCTCGATAGGCTTGAAGTATCGTTTCGCTTAGGCTAGCGACATGAATCTTCCAAATTAGAGCATTGAGCGATGGGGATTTTGATAACTGCATTTGAATGAACGATTCTGCTTGAGACCGCGCTAAACTAGTCGAATGCAGTCCTAGTGGAATCGATATGTAACGCTCTGATAAGGGTTGCTTGCAAATTTCTGAAAATCTTCTCAGATCATGATCGGATAAGACCATACCGCGATATACTACTCCTTCAAAGTTTTGTGCCTTCGTATTTGCTTGATGAGAATAATTATAGAGATCAATGTTCAACAGTTCCACGAAAAACACAGCGCTAGTCACGATACGCTGCAACTCATCCGACGCCTCATTTCTGAAAACACGGTTGATGAAGTGATAGATTCGTTCGTATCCTTCTGCTGAGGTATATAAACGAACCGCCTCATAATCGCTTACGAAGGCTTGACCGAGCGCGAGACGATCATACCAATTAATTCGGCTTGAATATAACTTTGCCAGCCGATCTGTGAGTTCATCTTGTGGGTCGTTTGTAGATCGATTTGCTTCTATCAAGCTGCGTAAGTCATTCATAAACACATCATATTGATCCCATTGTTGGCGAATATACAGTATCGATTGACGTACCAAATCCATTCGCTTACGCACATTGTCTCCCTCAAAAAAGGGTTGTGCATTTGTCAGTTTTCCACTTTGAAATAAATCTTTGAGTTGAGCAGAGTCACCATACCGAATCAGTCTTTGTGTGGTCATGTAGCACTTATTCTACTAGTAGTCCATCAAGAAGATAGGAAAATGTGAAGTATACTTCAAGAAAAAGGAGTATATCGTGTGCGGACAGAAACAGAAGAACCCAGTAACGTTGAGTGAAGCGAATCAGCCATTCGCTGTAATACGTGCCGCCAAATGTTGTGAGGTGAACCAATAAAGTATGAAAAAGATGATTGTTGGGTGCAGAATAAGTCACCAGCGCTTGACCGAGCGGCTGCGACGCATAAACGATGAAGGTGTACGCTTCGTCGTAACGCATTGGCTGATCCAGCAGTGCCAACCGCAGCACCGCGCCAATCGCTGCAATGATCAAAAGCGCGATTGAGTCGAGCGAACGACGGCGCTTCACCAACAAACTTGTGTTCAAATTGATTCAGCCTTTTGCAACATCACGCACTCCGCTTTATGATCATGCGTATCTGATCGCACAGGTAATTTTTTCGTTGACTTACGACGTTCGTTCCGCTTCATTGGATGATACCCGCGCGATTGTCGGCTTGTTTACGGCGCAAATTGGCGCATGGCAGCGCATCGACGCGCGCGGTCATGTCGAAGATGTCGATTACGACGCGCTGCGCGTGTATGATCGTTGGCTGCATGGCGGCGCATGGATGTCGCTTGAAACCGGCGCGATCCATCTCAATCATTTGTTGTCGGGCGGCGGACTATCATTCGTCGCGCTGCATCAAGGCGTCATCGTCGGCTATCTCGAAGTCTATCACGGCGTCGAAGGCGCTGCATTGGGCGGTGTACTGCATATCGCACATCTCGTCACGTCGGATCAGGTTTCTGGTGTCGATGATGCGCTGATCGCGCACCTTGTTGGACAAGCCAAAAACCTGAAAGCACAGCACATCACGATTGCTCGTGTGCCAGAAAGTCTGCTCACCCATGCCGTTGAACGCCATTTCACGCTCACGTCGTTGGCGTGCGTACGCCGCTATACGGTCTCCGCGCGCACGGGACAAGTATTTTATCGCGCGGTTGAACACGATGATGCTGATCCCGTACAGATCAACGGGTGGTCGCTCTCGATTGGACGGCTTACCAGCGCCCGTCATATCTGGGAGGCGCATATGCCGCGGCTGTGGGAAACTATTCCTGAAATTCGCGCGCGTGGTGCGCATCGCCTAAAAATATCGGCATCGGGTCAGGACGCGCTGATGGTATGCGAACGGGATTTATACAACCCACGCAGCGCCGACGTATACTGTTGGACACCCAAGGCACTTACCGCGCAGTTGGTCGCGTCTATCAAAGATTGGGCGCACCGCGAGGGGTATCGTGCGCTCTCGATGGTCATCGCTGACGCCGACGTAAAAGCACTCGGTGCTGATTTTGAAACCGATGGGTATGCACGTGAAACGTGCGCGCTCGATCTCGCCTGAAGCGTTTTTCATTCGGAAATACATCCTATGCCAATATATGAACCTGAACATGTCGAATATGCCATTGCCACCGGCAATATGCACGTCGTGATGGATGACGGGCGGCAGATGCTCGGTTATTGGGCGCACCCAGATGTTGGCAGTACGTTTCCGGGCATCGTTTTAATCCACGATTGGTGGGGAATCACTGGGCTGGAACGGCGTCTTGCGCAGATTTTCGCGCAAATGGGCTATTACGTCGTCGTGCCAGATTTATTCAACGGTCAGCTTGCCCATTCGCCGCAGCAGGCGATGGCGCTGGTCGAACAACTGGGATTATATGGGTATGCGCTCGTCGATAGCGCGCTCGAAGCGCTCGAAGAACACAGACGATGTAACGGCGCGGTCGCTGCTATTGGCTTGGGCATGGGTGGCAGCCTTGCATTTGAAGCTGGAGTCAAGCGCGACGATATTGAAGGAGTCGTCGCCTATTACGGTTTTCCGCATCGTTATCTCAAACGTATTAAAGACGCGCACGTGCCGATGTTGGCATTTTATGGCGCGAACGAGCCGTATGTCACTGCTAACACCATTGCAGATTTAAAAACCAGTTTCGAAGGTGCCGCACAGCCGCACGAACTTGTACTTTTGGAGCATGTCGGGCGCGAATTTTTCAATCAGCAGGAAACGCTCGCAGGTCAGGCTGTCAGTAAGCAGGTGTTAGGCAAAACATTCCAGTTTTTGGAACAGCACTTGATTCCCAAAAAAGCCAAAAAGCGCTTTACGAAGGAAATTCGTAAAAAATAATCAAGGGTCACACCGGAAATAAAATGAGCGAACATGAAACCGACTTGTGCAATAAACCAATTAGGGCGCGTCGCTTTCCCGACTGCGCTGGCGCTGCAAAACCGTCTGATCGCCGAGCGCTCCGAACCCGATGGCATTGACTGTCTGCTGCTGCTCGAACACCCGCATACGTATACGCTTGGCTCCGCCGGACACGACTCTTATATCCTGATGTCGGCAGACGAGCGCGAGCGGCGTGGTGTTGAGGTCTACCGCACAGATCGCGGCGGCGATGTCACGTATCATGGCGCGGGACAGATCGTTGCTTACCCTATCATCGAACTGGCGGACTTTCAGCGCGGCACCGTGCGCGGCGATGTCGTTGGTTATGTGCGCAAACTCGAACAGGTCTTGATTGATACACTCACTGATTATAGGCTTGTGGGCAAACGTATCGCGGGCTTGGTCGGCGTGTGGGTCGAAACGCCGCGCGGTGAAGAGAAGATCGCCGCGATTGGCGTGCGCGTCAATGTGCGCGGCGTGACGAAGCACGGGTTCGCGCTCAATGCCAACACCGATTTGAGTTACTTCGACGGCATTATCCCGTGTGGCATCCATGATAAGGGCGTGACAAGTTTAGCAGTGTTATTAGGGCATCCAGTTGATGAAGCGGAAGTCCGCGCACGGCTGATCGCGCATTTTGGGGCGGTTTTTGCGTGTGCGATGGTCGAAGTCACACTGGCGCTGGAGTGATGGCAGTCCTTGTCCGCTCAACCGCCTTGTTGGCAGGAGTGCTAGAGGAAAGTTTGCACCAACGAGCGGTGGAGATGACCCAACCGATTGCCGGTTTGAGCCAACTCAACGGTGTGTTTATCACCGACAGCACCCAGGTCAACGACCCCACAGCTAAAGCTAGGGGCTTGCAGTTATGGCGGGCGCGAAGCCCAAGACATACACCGCGTATGGCGGATTGACTGCCGCCCGGCTCGCAATTACACGAGCCGCGTTCTGGAACTCCCGTTCCATTGTCGGTCTGGCGTTGAGCCAGAGTGAACCGTTTCTCTGCCTGAGCAGAGTGCCTTTTCGACTGTCCTGATCATATGACAGAAAGGAAAAAGGCGCTGTACCTCCCCATGCCTAAAGGCAGGGGTATCTCGCGCCGACTTGATGAAACTCCCGGCAACGATGGCGGGGATTTTCAGGGCAACAGTCAGGTCAAACTCCAAGTCAGTCTCGACTATTTGAGTGGCAGGTTGAGCTTTGCGCCTTTAGAAGCGGGAAAGACGCCTGACCAGCGCTGTGATCTGCCACTGCGCGTGGGCGGTGCGGGCAGTTTACACCTCTTTGACCTCGGCTATTTTTGCCAAGACACCTTTGCCCAATTGGTTCAACAGAAGGCGTATTTTCTCAGTCGCTACCAATCTCAGACGGCACTATATGCTACAGCAGAGCAACAGCGGGTCGAACTGCTCGATTTGCTCCCGCTGATACACCTCATCCGCTCACACTGGCGTGGCGCCTCTGCCTTCTGGCATTCGTTGGAGGGTGATTTTCAACGTTTTGCTCAGAAAGATAAACGTCGAAAGTCGCCCTCTACTCACCAGTCCATCCTTGATTGGCGCTTATCTTGACGCTTAAGACCATACGGGTCGCCTAAAACTCGTCATTGAAGATAGGCAGGGGCAAGTATGACCCGCCTCCAGGTACGATTATTTGTAGAAGAACTGCATCTCGCTATCGGTGATCACGACATCAGTCAGTTGACCAGCGCGGATATTGGCGCGGACAAAGTTGCGGTACGAACTGCCGATCGCCGTATTGATGATCGTGATTTGCTGGCTGGTCGCAGCAGCGCCATTGACGGTCGCGCTTTCGAGCGTCCAGTACAGGCGTCCGTTTTCGACGCTCGGCGTATACACAGCCGTCGCATTCAATACCGTCGTGCTGGTTCCACGCGGCGCACGCAGGGTGATGACACTACTGATCACCGACTGACCGGGCTGCAAATCGACGACGACATCAGCGACGCGGCGGTTGGCGGGGCTGGTCACGCGCCATGCGTCGTTGATCTCCGCTTCGGTGACAATGAACGGGTTAGGGAAGCGCGTACCACCGGGATTGGTCGGCGTGGCTTCTTGCGCGCTGACAGCGAACGGGATGGCGAGTGCCAGAACGACGAACACGAACATTGCGAACTTCTTCATACGAACTTCTCCTTGTATAGGACGACCGATCTGGTCGTCCGTGACATTGGTCGATGGCTTTAGCATAGAGCGCAGATGTTGCCGAAGTTCGCGCGTGTGTAAAGGGGGTGTAAACAGTGTGTATCCAGGCAATGTGCACGTCACTGGTGCTATCGACAAAATGATCGATTGAACGTAAGATTCAAGTGTGTGACCCGGTGGACGACCTTTTGGTCGCCCCGACTCTTGTATGGAGGTAAGCCGATGTTGACTCCCGAAGAAAAGAACGTATTGATCGATGCGCTGCGCACGTTTCCCACCCAACTCGAAGCATTAGTCATCGATTTGACCGACTCACAACTGGAGACCGCCTTCTTAAACGGTGAATGGACGGTCGCCCAAAATGTGCATCACGTCGCAGATAGCCACATGAATGCTTATATCCGCACCAAACTGCTGCTGACCAAAGACCACCCGACTTTGAATGCTTATGACCAGGATGTGTGGGCAAATCTGCCCGATGTCCACGCCACGCGCATCGAACTTTCCCTGTCGATCATTCGCGGGCTGCACGCGCGCTGGGTCGCGTTGTATGAAAGCCTGACCGATGACCAATTCGCGCGTACCGGGCTGCACCCCGATAACGGCGTTGTTTCGGTCGAAGGGCTGATCAGAACGTATGCCGATCATTCACGCGCGCATCTTGATCAGATCACGCGCACGCTTGCGGCACAAAACACGTAGGGTGTTGATGATTGCTACGTGGATTCAAACGACGGTCGGTGGGCTGCCGCGCACATTCTGGTTTTTGTGGCTCGGCACGTTGATCAACCGCATCGGTATTTTCGTGCTGCCGTTTTTGACGGTGTATTTAACCGCGCAGCGCGGCTTGAGCGTCGAACAAGCAACAGGCGCGGTGTCGGTGTACGGTATCGGCTCGTTTACATCGCAAGTGGTCGGCGGCTGGCTGTCGGATCGGTGGGGGCGTCGCCCGACCATGCTGCTCAGCTTGTTCGTCACGCCGGTGATTTTGCTCGTCCTGATGAGCGCGACCGATTACGGCTGGATCATGCTATCGACTCTGTTAATCGGTTTATCGCGTGCGCTTTGGCGGCGCTGGCGCTGTTGTGGATCGTGCAGCCAATGTACTGGCGGCTGCGTCCGGACAGCGCGCAGCCCTCAACCTCGTAGCGCTACCAGACGTTCGATCGCATCGGCGGCGCAGCGGACGCCGCCCGCCGCGCGAAATGTCGCGCCGATATCCGCCGCCGCCTTGTGAAAGCGTGGATCATCGAGCACACGTTTCGCGTCCGCGCGCAGGCGCTCAGGCGTCACCTGCTTTTTATGGATACGTAAGCCCGCGCCCAATTCGACCACACGGAGCGCATTCATCGTTTGCTCGCCTTGCTGTGGCACGAGCAGCAGCGGCACGCCGTAACCGAGTCCGTCATGAATACTGTTCAAACCGCCATGCGTAATGAACAGCGACGCCCGCGCCAGCACATCGGTCTGTGCAACCCAGTCATACAGCGCGATATTATCTGGCAGCGGCGCGAACAGGTCGGCGTCGATTCCGCCGCCCGTGCTGATGATGACGAACACGTCCTGATGGGCGAAGGCTTGAATACACGCGCGGAAAAAATCGACGTTTTGATTGTTGACCGTACCAAGCGAGATATAGATCACGCGCCGCCCGCGCACGGCGTCGAACGAAAACGACGGGTCGAGCGGGTATTCGGGCAGTTCTCTGCCCACAAAGCGCACATGCGGCACGCTTTTGGCGTTGGCTTGAAACGCCGCTGAGGTGTAACTGATAGCGAGATCGCCCGGTGCATTGAGCAACTGTGTCGCGGCGAGCGGCTTGATTGCATACTGCTGAGCGAGGGTTTTCGCCAACTGCCACGCTTTGACGCCTTGCTGAATATCGCTCAGCATCATCGACACGACCGCGCCGATGACCGACAGATTGACGAGCGCAGCCGACGACGGGATGACCAGCGGCAGGATTGCCAGCGAGACCACGCTGGGCAAGCGTACAATCTGCGCCAGATAAAACCCCCAGGGCGCGAGGCCGTCATAGATAATCACGTCGGGCTGTAGACGATTTACCTCGTCGATCAGCGATGGCAGTACGCGCGCGGTCAGGCGCATCAGTTCAAGTGCAATTCGATTGGGGCTGGTGCCATCGAGCTTGTGCGCTTCGATATAGGCATCATCGAACGCGGCATACGGCTGAAACTGTGCGCCTGCCGATTCGATAACCGCACGAAACCGTTCCGTATTGTAATAGGTGACGGTGTGACCGCGCCGCGTCAAGGCTGTGACCAGCGGCAGAGATGGGTTGACGTGTCCATACGCGGGAATATTGAAGAACAGTGCGTTCACCCGCTTAGAACTCAATCACGTCGTAGTCCTGGCACAAATAGACATCACCTTCGTACACACTTTGCGCGTCGGGCAGCAGCGAAGAAATATCATTGTAAAACGGCGGCGGATAATGGATCAAATACAGTGACTTGGCGCACGCGTGCCTTGCGACCACGCCCGCTTGGCGCGCGCTGCTGTGTCCCAAGCCCTCGCCCGCCGCTTCGTGCAGCAGAATATCGGCGTTGCGCGCTAAATCCACGAGCGGTGGAATCGGCTCGGTATCACAGGTATATGCCAGTACCTTGCCCGTGATTTTGTTTTCGATGCGTAACCCCATCGTCGGGATAAAATGCTTGGTCTGCCAGCCACGAATGATGAAGTCGTCATTTTCGAGCACAGGTACGTTATTGAGTTCCGGCACGCGGATGTAGTCGATAATGAAGCGCAGCGGCATGGTATCCCACGCGAATCCGTACATCATGTTTTCAATACGGCTCAGGCAGTGATCCAGCCCATATACGCGTAGGGGAGCGGTGCGACCCAGCAGCCACATTTCGGTGACGAAATTCGGATAGCCCGCGACATGATCCGCGTGGACATGCGTGAGGATGACATCTTCGATGGTATTGAAATCGACATCGAAGACGGGGAATTTCCCCATCGGGTTGCTGCCGCAATCGACCAAAATTGGCGCACCTTCGCCTTGCAGCAAGAAATGCGTGTAATCGTGTTCCGCGTCCGAAAGTGCTGCCGATGAGCCAAGAATGATCGCCCGCGCCATGTAAACCTCAAGATGAGCCGCTGTCTATGCGAGGATGACGTGCCACCCCCACTCTGTATTGTATCAGTATAACGTATGCTTGCGGTTTTGCAGGTCACTCGTTGGATAAACGTCAGGGATCGAAAATATATTCTCTATCAGGTTGACAAAAAGCTTCCAATCTATTAATTTGTCAACCTTGAGAAGAGCGCAGGAGCGCAAAAACCTCATTATGTTAGGTCAGCGGATACGTCAAGCCCGTTTAATGGCAGGTTTATCGCAGGATGAGCTTGCCTCGCAATTGACCAGCGCCGGAAAAGACATCAGCAAACAGGCGATCTCGAAATACGAAAACGGCGACATGATGCCCAAGCCGACGACGATCATTAAGTTGGCGCAAGTGCTGCATGTCGATACGACTTACTTACTGGAAACGCCGAGCCTACACGTCGATTGGTTGGCGTTTCGGGTGGGGAGCAAGCTGCCCGTTTCGACGCGAGAGCGCATCAAAAGTTACGGGGAATGTGACGCTCCCATGCCTAAAGGCAGGGGCTTCTGAACGACGCTTGCGCTTACCGTCGCCTTACGGCGTTGGCAGAGGCGCTACGTTATCGTTCACGGATGCGTCCCATCCGTTTTGCATTAAAGCAC